>PVBE010446593.1_pt1 | contig 124127 bp, 131 predicted proteins | sample 1631181 | NCBI WGS metagenome assembly PVBE01 (sample SAMN08397723, study PRJNA350692) | Marine metagenome, whole genome shotgun sequencing project. | isolation source: water | place: Pacific Ocean | collected 2012-04 | reverse complement strand
GTGATGGCGGCGAGGTTCGCCCCCACACTGTTTCTGGCTCCGTTCGGCGGCGTCATCGCCGACCGACTGGACAAGCGTCGGCTGATCGCAGCGACCCAGGCACTCCAGGGCGTGCTCGCGTTGATCTTCGGCCTCGTCACCATCGCCAGGATGCTGAGAACCGGTCAGCAACTGCCCTTCACCACCTAAACCGCTGCCTCCTCCGGAAAGCGGAAAACAGGTGGCTCCGCCGCGCCCCGACACAGCCAAACCCCCACCAAAGCTCGATCCCAAGAGGCCAAACCGGGCCCACCGGTAAACTTCACAGCGAGGAAGACCGTTATCGGCAGTAACGCGCCACATAACGCGCCGCCCTCGCCCTCGTAGCTCAGTTGGATAGAGCGACCGCCTCCTAAGCGGTAGGCCACAGGTTCGATTCCTGTCGAGGGCGCAAGTGACCGAAAGAGAACCATGAACGAAGCCAAGTCTCCAAGCCAGACAGCGCCGGACTGGTACTCGGCTGCCATGGCCGTCGAGTATGAGAACCGGACTGTTCAAGTCAGCGGGGCTGATATCCACTACCTGGTCTGGGGTGAGCCGGACTGCCCGGGCCTAGTGTTCGTACACGGTGGTGCAGCCCATGCCCATTGGTGGACACACATCGCAGCCCAGTTCGCAGGTGTCTACCGGGCCGCTGCAATCGACATGTCTGGCCACGGTGACAGTGACCGAAGGGATCGATACTCCCTTGAGGCATGGTGCGACGAGGTCGTTACGGTCGCTGCGGACGCTGACATGGCCGGCCCACCAATTGTGATCGGGCACTCCCTGGGTGGTTTTGTGACCCTCGCTACTGCCTCCACTCGCGGTGACCAAATCGCTGGAGCCGTGATTCTGGACTCACCAGTCAGAAAGCCCGACCCCGAGATGGAAACCGGGAGTCGCAGTCAGTTCGCGAATCCCAAGGTGTATCCAAATGCCGAAACCGCTATTGCCCGATTCCGCACAGTCCCCGAACAAGAACACTGCGCGCCCTACCTGATGGACCACATCGCAGCCAACTCCCTCATGGAGGTGGACGGTGGCGTCACCTGGAAATTCGACCCCCGCATCTTCCTTTCTCCCCGTCCCCGATCGACGGCCAACGAACTGCTCCAGCAGGTGACCTGTCGAATAGCCCTGTTCCGAGCCGAGTACGGCCTCGTTACTCCCGATATCGGTACCTACATGTACGAGCAGTTGGGCCAAGTTGCACCGGTGATCGAAATCCCTCTGGCCGGCCACCACATGATGCTGGACCAACCGCTGCTGGTAGTCACCGCACTTCGAACCCTCCTCGCCGACTGGGAGCACTCGGTCCCGTTTGAACGAACCTGAGCAGGCCCAAGGACGACCCCCGCTCACAAGACCGAACACGAACAGAACTAGGTGTGCCCGCTACCGTGCAACCCCATGACCATGCACCTGTTCGACACGGCCCGTGGCGAGGTCGTGACCTTCGAACCGGGCCCGAAGGTCACCATGTACGTGTGTGGCATTACCCCCTATGACGCCACCCATCTGGGCCATGCCTTCACCTACCTGACCTTCGATCTCGTAATCAGACGCCTCGAGGACCTAGGCCACAAGGTCCACATGGTCCGCAACGTCACCGACGTAGATGATTCGATACTGGGCAAGGCTCGCGAACTGGGCATTGACTACCTGGAGTTGGGAGCTACCGAACTTGCCAGCTTCCACGAAGACCTCGCTGCACTGGACCTACGGGTTGCGACCGCCGAACCCAGGGCGACGGGATCGATCCAGTCCATTCTTGAGTTGATCAGCCGTCTCAAGGCCGCCGGGCACACCTACACCGTCGACGGAACCACATTCTTTGATATCTCGACTTGGGACAGATTTGGTTCTATCTCAGGCTACGACGAGGCAACCATGGTGGCCTATGCCGCAGAAAGGGGTGCCAGCCCCGACGATCCACGTCTCCGCAACCCACTCGACTTCATTCTCTGGCAGACAAGCGCGGGTGACGAGCCCTCGTGGGACTCGCCCTTCGGCCCAGGTCGGCCCGGCTGGCACATCGAGTGTTCAGCCATGGTCATGGCCGAACTGGGCCAGACCATCGACCTTCACGGCGGCGGAGATGACTTGGTGTTCCCACACCACGAGTGCGAGGCGACCCAGAGTGGTGCTGCAAACGGGGTGCCATTGGCACGTCACTGGATGCACGTTGCCATGGTTTCCTACGAGGGAATCAAGATGTCTAAGTCGCTCGGCAACCTAGTGTTCATCCGCAATCTGCGCCATCTCCATGACCCAAGAGCCATCCGCCTATCGCTCCTGGCTCATCACTACCGCGCAGGCTTCGAGTGGTTCGACCATGACATCGATGATGGCGTCACCCGCCTCGACCGTCTGATCGCTGCCTCAGCCCGCTCGACCGGACCCGATCCGACACCCACTCTGGCAACGATCAGGGACGCCTTAGATGATGACCTCAACACCGCTGCTGCACGCGAGGCCCTAGACGTGCTGGCCGGAGCCATCCTCGCCGGTGCAGGCAATGACCCGTCATCGGCAACCGGACTCGTTGAGGCCGCTGCCCTGCTCGGTATCCGCCTTGACGGGAGCACTCCCGAGTCCTGGATGCGGACAACCTGATCTGTGACAAACACCCCCCGCTCCCGGATCAACCATCGCGTATCCTGACCCGATGCTTCGCTTCACCGACAGCCTCACAGGCGAAAAAACTGAGTTTGTCCCCCGTGACCCTGGAAAGGCCTCTGTCTACTGGTGCGGACCGACCGTCTATGACCTCCCCCATCTGGGTCACGCTCGCAGCACCCTGGCCTTCGACGTCCTTGTCAGGTACCTACGCTGGTCCGGCTACGAGGTCTGCTCAGCCTCCAACATCACCGACATAGACGACAAGATCATCGCTAGGGCCGCCTCAGAGGGATCCACTGAACCCGATGTGGCCGCTAGATTCGAGAAAGCGTTCATCGATCAGATGGATCTCCTCAACGTCGCCCACCCCGACCTACGGCCGAGAGCCACTGAATACGTGGAGCAGATGATCGCAGTGGTAGCCGACCTGGTCGACAGAGACATGGCCTACATGACCGACTCCGGTGTCTACTTCTCAGTTGAACGCCTGCCCGAGTACGGCGCCCTAGTCAACCGATCCCTCGAAGACCTGCGGGAGGGGGCAGGTGCCCGAATCGACATTGACGGTGACAAGGCTGACCCGTTGGACTTTGCCCTCTGGAAGGCAGCCAAGGAGGATGAACCATCTTGGAATTCCCCTTGGGGCCCGGGGCGCCCCGGCTGGCACATTGAGTGTGTGGCAATGTCGCTGGACCTGCTGGGTGACGGCTTTGATATCCATGGCGGCGGTGACGACCTGATCTTCCCCCACCACGAGAATGAGCGGGCCGAGGCGCTGGGTTGTGAACGTGCCTTCGCCACCCACTGGGTCCATAACGGCATGGTCCAGGTTGGTGGCGAGAAGATGTCCAAGTCGCTGGGCAACTTCACCACCCTCTGTGACTTGCTGGAAGCATGGGATCCGAGAGCCCTCCGCCTCCTCGTGCTACAGACCCACTATCGGCGCACCATGGAGATCGGTTCCGACACCCTCGATCAGGCGACTGCTGCGCTGGGGCGCCTCGACACCTTTACTGACCGCGTGGCGATAGTCGGCCTTCTTGTTTCAGAACCCGACCCAACGGTCGTCGAGCATTTCCGCTCGGCAATGGACGATGACCTGGGCACACCTGCCGCGGTGGCAGTCCTCTTCGACACGGTTCGTGAAGCTAACAGGGCCATCGACATCGAAGACGACACTGCCGCCGCTCTTGCTAGTGCCGTCGCGACACTTTCGTCTGTGCTGGGCCTCGACCTCGGCTCCCGCGGGCCCTCCACCCCAGACCCCGAGGCCACTGAGATCGACGGTCTGGTCGCAAGCAGGAGCGCAGCCAAGTCTGCCGGCGACTACGCGGAAGCCGACCGCATCCGCGACACCCTCACCGTCCGTGGCATCCAACTGAAGGACAACCCAACCGGAACCACCTGGCGCAGAACCTGAAACCCGGCCACCTCAGGTATCCAAGTACTCCTCTCGCAGCACCCGCCGCAGGGTCTTACCAGCCACGTTCACCGGGAAAGCATTGACCGCATACACCGCACCCACCTTCTGGTAACGGGCCTCAACCCTCTCGTTCACCCATGATCTGACCTCTTCAAGATCAACCGGTTCGTCAAGTACAACGGCCGCTACGGGCTGTTCGCCCCACTGTTCATTTGGCACACCAAACACAGCTACATCTCTAACTGACGGGTGCACCACGACGAGCTCCTCAATGTCGCGGGGGTAAACGTTGACACCACCCGAGATAATCATGTCCTTCTTCCTGTCGACTAGGTACAGGTAGCCATCCTCGTCTACACGCCCCAGGTCCCCACTGTGGAGCCAGCCTTCACGGATCGTCTCGGCGGTCAAGTCTTGGCGCTTGTAGTAGCCGGGCATCATCACCGGGCCGCGGCCCACGATCTCGCCCACCTCGCCCACAGGTACGTCATTTCCGTCGTCGTCCACGATCCTCATCTCATAGAGAGGTGGGGGCACCCCGACCGACCCCAACTTGGATGGGGGCGCATCGCGATCAAGCACGGTAGCCAACCCCTCGGTCAGACCGTAGAGCTCGTAGAACCGTTTCGGCAGGCGACGCACGAGCTCCTCCTTGTGTTCCAGGTGCAGCGGAGCACCGACGGTCAGGACCATCTCAAGGGAAGGAATATGATCCTCGTCGAAGCGTGGATCAGCCAGCAGTTGAATTATCTGCGACGGCACCAGCACCGCGTGTGTCACGTCGTTGGCGATCATGACGTCGATCAACTCCGTCGGATCAAAAGCTTCCATGAGCACGAATGTGCCACCCAGGTACATCGATGGCATAAGCGTCAAGAATGCCCCATTGAACACAAGAGACCCTGAATGAATAGCGACACTCTCGGGGTGGATCCGACAACCAGTTGCATGGCCGGTCGCATACGCCTCGCGGATGCCGTGAGTGTGGACGATCCCTTTCGGCAACCCGGTCGTACCACTGGAGTAGATGATGTTGAACAAATCTTCATCGGTCAGGTCAGCCGCGCGGACAGGCTCGGATGGTTCAACCGAGGTGTCGGGATACCTGCGGTATCCATCAGCCTCCCCATCGACAAGGAAGAACCGGTCACCTGTCACGTTCACTAAATCAGAGCGCACCGGGTCAACGTGTTCGACCATTCGCTTCATCGTGACCACAGCCACGGCATCGGAGTCGTTGATAAGCGTCGTCAGTCCGTTTCCACGCAACATGGGGCTGAGTGGTACTACGACGAACCCTGCCTTGGCCGCTGCGTGGTAAAGCTCCAACACCTCAAGGCAGTTGTCCAACAGCAGTGCAACTTTGTCACCCACCCCCAGGCCCTCTGTCCTGAGGCGGTGAATGAGGCTGTCGACCCTGCAGCGCAAATCAGCCCATGTGACCCGCTGTTCATTGAAGACCAGAGCCGTATGGTCGGGACGATATGCCGAATGCCGATCAAGCAGGGTGTTCAGGGGCATCAGGTCACCGGCACGATCCGGTCAGTTCCGGGGAACCTCTGACCACGGGAGTTCCTTATCGACCCGAACATCGCCGGGCAGGCCCAAAACGCGCTCACCCAGGATGTTGCGCATCACCTCGGACGTACCACCCTCAATGGTGTTGGCCCGGGCACGCAGGAACGCGTACCTGACGTGTAACTCAGGACCACGTAACCCGTCGGGTCGCTTACGCTCGTAACCAGCCTCGTAGAGCATTCCGCCGGCACCCACGATGTCCATACATGTCTCATAGATGTGCTGATTCATCTCGGCGGACATCAACTTCGTCACCGACCCCTCCGGTCCTGGATTTCCACCGCGGCTGGCCTCCCTCGCCCGCCAGTTGGTCAGCCTGAGCGCCTCGGCCTGCACCCATAGATTTGCAACCCGGTCCCGCAGGACCGCTTCTGTCACTGAATCCAGACGGTCCTTGGCTTCCTTCCAGACGTTGACAAGGTCTTGAATGGGTCCCGAGCCCTTCTTTGGGACACCACCACCCAGTGCCACCCTCTCATTCATGAGCGTTGTGACCGCTGCCCCCCAACCACCACCCACATCGCCAAACACGCGGTCGTGGGGGATACGGACGTCCGAAAGAAATACCTCGTTGAACTCCGCCTCACCGGTGATCTGGTGCAGCGGTCTGACCTCTACACCGGGCGATTCCATATCGAGCAGGAAGTAGGTGAGGCCCTTGTGTTTGGGTTGGTCAGGGTTGGTCCTTGCTACGAGCATCCCCCACCGGGAAACATGGGCGAGGGTCGTCCAGACCTTTTGGCCGTTGACGATCCACTCGTCGCCGTCGCGCTCAGCGCGGGTTGACAGACCAGCAACATCGGAACCAGAGCCGGGTTCACTAAACAACTGGCACCAGATCTCCTCACCAGTGAACATCGGGCGAAGTAGGCGTTGTTTTTGCTCATCATTCGCATAGGTGAGGACCACCGGCCCTCCCATTCCAATGCCAATTGGATTGATGAACAAATCGTTGTAGGTGACCCCGGCAGAACGCAGCTCCGAATCGACGGCCGTCTGAAGTCGCCTACTCGAAAGCCCCAGGCCACCAAAACCATCAGGGAACTGAACCATGGCCAGACCCCGGTCAAACTGGGCCCCTCTGAACTCAAATTGGTCAACCTGGTCTGGGGGTACGTCCTCGACAAGTTTCCTTGCAAGTGCTCGGACCTCTGCTTCTGTCAGTTCGGGCATCCTGCCTGCTCTCCATTTCAAGGTCTGTGGGCCAATGGGAAACCTACCAAGGGGTCAACGTCAGGGAGAATCCGGGACCATCCGGGGAGAGGAGCTCAGGAGTTGTCTCGGAGTGCGTATAGGTGCCCATCACGTGAACCGATGTAGACGGTTCCATCCCAGACAGCAGCCGATGCCTCCACACAGATCCCCGTGTGAATCTCCCAGAGCTTTGTCGGAATGGATTCGCCGCCAGAAAGATCGAACGCAAGCACCCTCCCGGAGCAGTCTCCTATGACCATCACGTCATCAACAACAGTAGGAGATGACCAAATGGGACCAGGAATCTCCAACTTCCAGTGCACCTTTCCACTGGCCCGTGAGATTCCCAGAACCTCTCCGTCGGCTGTCGGAACGACAACGAGGTCGTCGTAAACAGCCGGGGTGGCCCACACGCCGGTGCCAGGCTTGGTGTGGGCCACCACAGCCCACACCAGTGGATCGTCCGGCTTGGAGGGATCCAATTTCAGAACCTGACCCAACTCCAATGAACGCTCAGTCTCCCGCTCGTATTCGACCCCGACATAGAGCATTCCGTCATCATCGGGCACGAGGGTGGCATCGACGTCGTCTCCGGCCCAGTACCGAAATACCCTCGTCGGTTCGACACCGTCGGCCAGACCATCAATATCCCAGCCTTGTACGAGGCCACCAGAGTTGGCGAAGTAGAGGGTATCTCCCACGATCAGGGGTGAACTTTCAATCGAGACGTTGGAGTCAATCTCGGCCAACAGATCGTCGTCCCAGCCGGCCACGTCCCAGACCAGGATCGGCTCGATAGTCACGAGGCCATCGGCACCGTAGGAGCGGTTTAGGCGAACTACGTGGAACCGACTGTTCTCACCTCCCGCAAAGAGGTAATCGTCCACCACCAAGGGTGAGGCATCCCAGTCGTTATTCCACATTCTTGGTCCCGTGTCAGTTGCATCAAGGCCCCATAACTCCGTTGGCCTGTCCCGGTCAATGGCCAAGATTCGCAACCTGTCGTCGCGCGATCCCACATAGACGAGTGGATAGCCATCAGGATCCACGGTCACCGACCCCTTGATGATGTCGGCCGTAGTGAAGTCAGGAATGATCTTCTCACCGGTATCACCATCGAGGAAGTGGACCCTGGCATCGAAAGCTCCAAAGACAACCCAGGTACGGCCCTGTCTTTCGAACACTGCTGGCTGGCCCGTCCAGCCCATGCCACACCATTCCCGTTCCACACCTGCAACACTCGACATGGAGCACATCTGGCCTTCAGCCGGAAACCGCCAGACCACAACCGGGTTTGTGGGTACCGGACCAGTGCCATGCCAGCGACGCGTGGGAGAACCCCTGAAGGTAAGCACCCCTGACACGACGTCCCCCCAAGGTGAACCAATTGAAGCCGGATCAACCCATCCGTCGTAACCTCGCACAGCGGTGGTAGCAGTCGCTGCCATGACGACGGTTGTCGACGGTGACGTGCTGGTGCTTGTTGGCGGTGCACTGCTGGTTTTCAGTTGTGTACTGGTGGTGGTTGGCGACAGCACCTCAGTTGTGTCCGCTATCGCAGTGACCACAGGGCTCGACCTTTGCTCAAGAGTGACTGCAGTAGCAGTGGTCTCCACGGGCGGTCTTGTCGAAGCTGACCAGACCAGTGTCGCTCCCATCAGGAGAGCGAAGAGGGTGGCTCCTACCGCAGACAACACCCAGCGGCGACGGATCATTCCTGACTACCCGGTCCGGGTTCCCTGTGAGGCCAGAAGGCCGGTTCAGGCGATGTGTTCAGGCTCGTAGGGGCCGAGTGAAAGTTGCTCGTCGTCGTATTCGTCAAGGTGGTCACGCTGATCCCAGTCTGCGTCGTCAGATGGGAACGCGTCGACCACGACGACATCATCCCTGTCATCCTTAGGTTCCTGTTCCTTGACTGGTGACTCGGTGGTTGATGGGTGACGGTCGACGCCAAGGAAGGCCCTGGCCAACAGGGGCATTTCCGCCGGCTCGGGCACTTTGGGCTTCTCCGGTCGAACCAGATTCAGGGGATGAACCGCAGCATCGACGGAACGAACCACCTGAGGGTCTCGAGGAGGCTCGTCGGCAGAGTGGAGGGCTGTGACCGATGCCCCCTCTCGCACGCTGTTGTGTCCTGCTCCGGCCTCCTGTGGATCAGGACGGTCGGGGAATACAAGGAGGCTGGCGTTGGACCTCTCATCGACCAGGGCCCAACCCTTTGGTGCTCGCATGCGATCCATGTGGGCCTCACAGAGAACAACCCGACCCGGACCATCAACCTCGGCAAGGTCACGAATGGTGAAACTGAGTTCGGCTGCGTTCATCTCAACCAGCACGGACGCGGTGCCCGTACAGGCGGACCGCATACACAGGTACCGCATGACCGAAACGGTAGTTCCGCCACCCCGACGGATCGGGGACACCCACCTACCCCATGGTGGCCCTGAGCACCGGACCGATCACCTCATGTAGGCATCTTTCGCGACTGCCACCTTCATCACGGCTGTCACATCGACAACACGTGGACCATCTCGGCACACGGTCAACGCCGCCCACGTCGCATCACCCAGGCGGCGCTTGCGTTCACCATCGAAGGCCAACAAGACGGGGCCCTCTACACAGACCTCCTCACCTAGGCTCAGAGATCGCACTTCTACCAGACCGAGGTGGTCAAAGTGACCGGGGGCAGTCGGCGCCCTCACAACAGTCGTACAGCCTTCCGCCGGACCGAACCTGAGTAGCAACCCAGCATCATCAGATGGAGACACCGGGTGCACTCTGCCGCCTACACCGGCAAAGCCAATTGACATTGGATCTGCCCTGGTCAGCACGGCGAGTTCCAGCGTTGCCGGATCGAACAGCTCGAATGAACCTACGTAGGGGTCGTTGACGGCAACTACGTCGATCAGGGCCATGTCTTGGAGTGGCGGCTCTGCTCCCGATCCTTCGAACGTGAGATGAACAACCTTGGCGGGTGACGAGACCTCATCAACACCACACAGCCCGCATGCCACATGACCTGCAGCTGAACCGGCGACTGTTGCTTCCAAAAAAATGGGAAAGGTGTTGTTGGTGCCAGTCGAAACTGGAATCACAGGAATGTCTTGCCACGCCCTCGCAGCCGCCCTGTTGGTGCCGTCACCGCCAAGTACCACGACGATAGCGACACCCCGATCCCTCATGGAGGAGACGGCTGACACAGTGTCTTCCTCGGTGAACACCCTCGGCTCATCCACCCATTCCAAAGTGATGCCCCGGATCGTCTCAGTGGCCCGCCTCACAATGTTGTGTGGGTCCTCTTGGACTACAAAGCGGTCTGCTCCAGCCTCCATCGCTCCCAGGACGATCCTTCTAACGACGTTTGCCTTGGCCTCGACGGTGACGTTCGCTGCGGCTGACACGGCCCGGCGCACGTCCGTGCCCGCTCGAGGGTTAACTACCACCCCTATCGGCGAACATCTGCCTGACATGATCTCCGACCGTACCGCTTGCTACTGCTGAGCTCGCAACGGGCCACACCTGGCTCACATCCGGTGACTAACGACTCCAAAAAGTCAGTTTCTCCATGAGCGCCACCGCGTCGACCTCGCTACTGGGTGACTTCTTGAGGAGAATCAGGCCCCTCGCATCCCGCCCGTTGGCCACCGACCTCGCCTTGGTGCCAGCCGACCCGACCGCGCTGATGGAGGGGGTAGATGTTAGGAGTAGTCGTAGAAGCCTCGACCGGTTTTACGACCGAGGTGGCCGGCAGCAACCATGCGCCGCAGTAGCGGTGGTGGCGCATACGACGGATCCCCATACTCCGCCAACAGGGTCTCGCCGACGAGGAGCATAGTGTCAAGGCCGATCAAGTCGCTAAGGGTCAGAGGGCCCATCGGGTGGCCTGTGCCGAGGGTCATCGCCGTGTCAATGTCTTCTGCGGTGGCATGTCCATCCTCAAACATCCGCATGGCACCAAGAAGGTAGGGCACGAGCAGCATGTTGACGACGAAACCTGCGCGGTCTTTGGCAGCGACCACGGTCTTTCCGATGACGTCAGTGGCAAAAGTGGTAGCGCGTTCGGTTACGGCGGGGGCTGTACGCACTGACGGAATCACCTCGACTAGCGCCATGACGGGAGCCGGATTGAAGAAGTGAAGTCCCAAGACGTGGTCAGGTCTATTGGTTGCCATGGCTATGTCGATGATCGGAATCGACGAGGCGTTAGTGGCCAGAATTGCATCGAGCGAGGTGACCACTGAATCCAACTCAGCGAAGATCTCCGCCTTCAAGTCAAATGACTCCACCACCGCTTCGACGATCAGGTCACAATCTGCAAGGTCGGCCAGGTCTGTGGTGAAGGCAAGGTTCTCCAACGTGGCATCGTGCGCTGTTTGGTCGATCTTGCCGCGATCTAGGGCCCGGCCAAGTGACCGTTCGATACCGGCCCTGCTCTTCTCGGCCATCTCAGGGCTCACCTCGCGTACCACGGTCACCAGGCCCGATCTAGCGGTCACCTCAGCAACGCCACCGCCCATCTGACCTCCACCGACTATTCCCACACGTTCGATTGCCACGATTCCTCTCCCTTGTTTCGGCCGACAGGTCAGTCGCTGACGGTAATGGTCACCGACTCGATTACAACGTCGGCCAGTGGACGGTCGCCGGGACCAGTAGCCACGTTCTGGATGGCATCGGCGACCTCTAGGCCAGCTACAACCTGTCCGAACAACGAGTAGCTAGGAGGGAGGCCTACACCACTGGCTCCCGTGACGATGAAGAACTGGCTGCCGTTTGTGTCGGGCCCTGCATTCGCCATAGCCAAGGAACCGATCTCATAGCGTCCAGGTGCCGGGAGTTCATCTTCGAACCTGTAGCCAGGTCCACCCCTCCCAGTCCCTTCCGGGTCGCCGCCCTGAACCATGAAGCCGTTGATCACCCGGTGGAACACGATGCCGTCGTAATAGCGGAAGCCTGTCAGGAATACGAAGTTGTTGACCGTCTTTGGTGCCCTGATCGGGTCAAGGTGGATTGTCAGTGTCCCCATGGAGGTGGCCATCTCGGCTGTGTAGGTCTTGCCGGGGTCGATGGTCATCGGGGGTGGTCCATCAAAGGAGGTGCGACGTTCCTCTGGCCCGTCTGCGGCGGGTGTGTTCTCTGTCATTGAGGGTCTCCAGTCTGGTAGGGCACCGAAACGACAGACAGTCGCAACCGGCACTTCTGACACGGGAAGGCTACGGGTGTTTTGGGGGGTCACCCCCACGCGCGCGGGCTCTGGTTAGGGTGCCGCGCATGGCACCGACGCCACACTTAAGTGGACAACAGGCCCGTCGGCCTACCGCGCTTACGGATCCTTTGACAGGACAGACCGAACAACCAAGGTTCTCTACCACCACAACTGCTGTGCCCAACCAGGTTCCAGTGGACCACGTCACCCTCACTTGCAGGCACTGCGAGGTGACCTGGCATGGGAGACAGTCGGAACCGTGCTGGTCCTGTGGCGAACCGGGATTACGCCCGGCTGGCACCACGTTGATTCATGACTGAGTTGTCCCGGCGACGATTTCACGCCCGGTTGTAGTCTCTTACAACTCCAGCACAAGCATCTGGACTCTCTTAGAGCCGCCTTCGGTGGCCTGTTCGCCCACTGGCATGAAGCCAAACATCTCATGGAATACGAGTGAGCGGTCGTTGCGGGGCAACAAGTTCACCTCGGCGCATAGAACCGGATTGCCGTCTGCGGCCGACACGAACTCTGTGTAGAGGGCCCTTCCTATACCCATGCCCCATGCATCGGGTGCCACGACAACCCTGTCCACGTAGACGAACCGCTCGTAACGCTCACAAAACCATCTGTAGTTCTCACTGTCGTAGTCAACACCCGGGCCTTCCAGGCCGATCAGGAACCCGGCAGGGCAACTGGTGCTTATGTGACAGGCCACTAAAAACGTGTGGGCGACACCCGAGAACCAGGACATGTCATCGGTGCACAACTGGTTCACCGCTGGAACTGCTTCATTGTTCAGGGTCAGGAGAGTGGCCATATCGGCCTCCTCCACTGGACGCAATAACGTTTCAGAAGACAAGTGTCAACCTCCAGTTTCACAGTTGGTTCTCACAACGTGGGCTTCTAGTCTTCCTGCACGGGGCCCAGGTGAGACGCAAACAGCCCTTGTTGATGGTCGGAGAAGGCTGATGCCGCCCACCCTAAAACTATGGTTACTACTTCCTAACGACTTCTTAATGTTGCGCTGGGACAATGGGGCACCATGCACAGAACATCATGCACAGAACAGGACCTGAAGTGGCAGACCCAAGCGAATCAAGCCCAACCAGTACACCTCCGTCTCCCACACCGCCCGCCGCTGCGAAGATGGTTGATGGAGCGAAAGTCTATGGGGCCGGTGACACCGAGGTCCGAGCACTTGACGGTGTCAGTGTCGGCTTCGAATCGGGCTGCTTCACTGCAATCATGGGCCCATCGGGCTCAGGCAAGTCGACACTCATGCACTGTGTTGCGGGTCTCGATGACCTGTCTTCGGGCAGCGTGTTCATCGGTGACACCGAACTAGGAAGCCTCACCGATCGCGAACTCACGCTCCTGCGCCGCGACAAGGTGGGCTTCGTGTTTCAGTCCTTCAACCTAATCCCCAGCCTCACTGCATCTGAAAACCTGACTTTGCCACTAGACCTTGCCGGCCGGAAGCCAGACCGCGACTGGATGGACAGCCTCGTCTCCTCTCTCGGAATAGCTGAACGACTGAGCCACCGACCAGATGAACTCTCCGGTGGGCAACAACAGAGGGTGGCCATCGGTAGAGCACTCGTTGGCAAGCCGTCCATCGTGTTCGCCGACGAACCGACCGGAAACCTTGACTCCGCAACTGGCGGTGAGGTGTTGGACTTCCTGCGCCGGGCAGTCGATGACCTGGACCAGACCATGGTCATGGTCACCCACGATGCCAACGCAGCGGCAACAGCCAACCGGGTCCTGTTCTTAGCCGATGGTCAGATCGTCTCTGAAATGGGTGACCCAACCGCTGATGCCGTCTTGGATCGCATCAAGCACCTGGGCGACTGACCCTGTGTTCCGCCTGACCCTTCGCAACATAAGCCGACAAAAGCTCCGGTACTCCCTGACCACCCTGGCAGTGGTGCTGGGAGTGGCATTCTTGTCGACATCATTTTTCCTCACTGACCGCATACGTGACACCTTCGACGAACTAGTCGTCGAGATCACTGGGGACCTGGACCTCGAGATAAGGGCATCTGCAGGTGATGGTGAGCGCATCAACCGCCTCCCGATGCCAGCCGATTTGACCGAAATAATCAGTTCGGAGATACCCGGCGTTGAGGCCGTCCAAACGCAAATTAGTGTCCCAAACGTCGTCCCCATCTACGTCAACGACGAGGGTAAACCGACAGCGGTCTCCTCAAACGCTCCCCTTTTTGGGGTGAACTTTCCAACCAATGAGGCGCTCAGCCAGCTCCACATTGCTGAGGGCCGTGCCCCTACCCGTACTGGCTCCCTAGAGGACCCCGGCACCATCGGTGAGTTCGTACTGGACACCGGAACGGCTTCCAATTTTGGGTTTGAGATTGGAGAGACCTACATCGTCAGTGCCGCGAGAGGCAACCGAGAGTTCACCCTCGTAGGCCTCGTGTACTTCGGCTCACCCGATAAGAACAGATCAGCGGGTGCCACCATCAGTGCCTTCGACGAATCTACGGCCCAGGAACTCCTCGGCCGTGAGGGCCTGATTGACTCGCTCGCTGTCTTACTCACCAATGATGCCGACGAAGTCGCCGTAATGGCCGACATCCAGCAACGGCTGGATGCTGCGATGGACAGATTCCGTGCGGAACTGCAGGCATTGCCTGAAGAGCAGTTCGAGATGCTGGCACCGTTTGCCGAGACCCAGTTGGAGGTGGTCACAGCCGCTACCAAAACCGAGGAAGCCAGGGAGGGATTTGACCAGATCATCTCGGTGCTATCGAACGTCCTGTTGGCCTTTGCCATCATCGCCGTAGTGGTGAGCGCCTTCATCATTAACAACACTTTCTCCATCGTCTTGGGTCAGAGGGTGCGCGAGTTGGCTCTTCTCAGATCGCTGGGTGCAACAGGCCGCCAGGTCAGTAGGTCGGTTCGGCTCGAAGCACTCGTTATCGGCGTCGTAGCGACCGTGCTGGGCCTGGTGGGTGGCTACCTGTTGGCTGGCTTCTTACGATGGGTTCTGGTGGCCATCGACTTCGGGGATCTCCCAGGGGCACTCCCGGTCAGACTCCGAACGATCATCGTGGCAAGTGTTGTCGGGGTGGGAGCAACGGTACTGTCTTCGCTGGGTCCGGCACGACGGGTGAGAAACATCCCCCCAGTTGCCGCCCTGCGGGATCAAGCCCGACTTACGCCGACAGGCATACGGAAGCGCATCTGGGGTGGGAGCATCGTAGTGCTGACCGGAGTAGCTCTTCTGGCGCTCGGCATGACCGCTGAACTCGATACCCGACCGCTAATCCTCTCATTGGGAGGTGGAGCGCTTGGAACCTTCATGGGCGTCTACCTGCTCAGCCCAGCTGTTGCGCGCCCGCTAGCAAACCTGTTAGGGCGTCCCATCGAACGCATCTACAAGGTTCCCGGTCGACTGGCCCGTGAAAACGCAGCAAGGGCACCCAGGCGCACGGCCGCCACCGCGGCAGCACTGACGGTGGGCCTAGCACTGGTCAGTTTGGCCGCAGTCGTCAGCGACTCTATGAAGGCAACATTCGTACAGGCCCTTGACGACAGCGTTGAGTCAGACCTATTCATCTTTGCCAACGCGTTTGACCCCACTGCAGGATTTTCCGGTGAACTCGCGGCCAACCTGGACCTTCTTGGATTAGATAGGCCTGACTTGGTCGAATCCACAGTCCGCTACCGCTTCGGACTGGGTGCTTTCGAGGTCGACGGAATCAGTAGAGACATGGTAAGCGCCGACCTGGCCGTACTCGACGACCACATGGATTTGCAGGTCCTAGAGGGTTCAACTACTGGACCAGCGGCAACCGGTACCGACGGAACAGTGCTGGTGCACGTGGATCCGGTAGAAGACATGGGCCTGACGGTTGGTGCAACCGTCGCCGGAACCTTTCCAGGTGGACGACAGGCCACGTTTACTGTGGCAGCGATCATTGCTGACTCCTCAATGCTTGGAAACTGGGTGGTCGACACTTCCACCTTCGACCACTTCTTACCCAACTCTCCTGATGGCTTCGTCTCGGTCGTCTACGCGCCAACAGCTGGCATAACTGAGGCCAGAGCTGCCGTTGAGGAGATCACCAACGACTACCCACAACTCACTGTCGAGGACAAGGCTCAACTCCGAGCATCAACTGAGGCCCAGCTCAACCAACTACTGGCCATCATCACCGTGTTCCTGGGGTTGTCATTGCTCATTGCGATACTGGGCATCACGAACACGCTGGCACTGTCGATCTTTGAGCGCACCCGCGAGTTGGGCCTGCTCCGCGCCATCGGCATGACCCGCCGCCAACTGCGCCGGATGATCAGGTGGGAAGCCGTGATAATCGCCCTTTTCGGTGGCCTCCTGGGAATTGCCATGGGATTGCTATTTGGAATGGCGGCTATTGCCGCTATTCCGGAGACGTTCGTGGACATCGTGTCCATTCCAGTACGAAGGCTGGGTTTCTACCTTCTTATTTCAGGGGCGTTCGGGATGGTGGCGGCCATTTTCCCAGCCCGTCGGGCTGCCCGGCTGAACGTACTCGAAGCGATCGGCTACGAGTAGACGAGCCTGCTTAGCCGACAAGCACAGAGGGTAGAGCCTCGGAGTGGAGGATCGTGAGTCGCTTGGTTGCACGAGTAAGAGCTACATAGAGGGCCCGCATCCCCTGATCCTGCTCACGTACGATGCGCGACGGCTCTACAACCAGGGCTGCATCCACCTCAAGTCCCTTGACCAACGACACCGGTACGACCGCGATCCGCTCATCAAGGCCTCTTCGGGTCGGTTGGCCAAATTCGATGCCGGCATCCACAAGGGCCTGCTCTACCTCGACTACCTGTGAACGGGCGACAACAACCGCCAGATTCCCTGTCTCCACAGCCTCCAATTCCACTAGGACCGCTGCCACAAGATCTTTAGCCAAGTTGACCACGTGGACGTACCTTGGCGGATCACCATCGGATCTGACAGACGTGGGTGGTGCTAGATCGGATGCGGCCTCGCGGAGCACCCGTGAGGCAACATCCATGAGCGGTGCTGGAATCCTGTAGCCGACGGTCAGTTCATTGCGACGAGCGGGGCGCCTGTCCGGGAGGTGGTCGAGAATGCTTTCCCAGTCGTGGTGTGCCCACGCTCCAGTCGCCTGTGCAATGTCTCCCACCACGGTCATCGACCCGTTGAGCGATCGGCGATCCAGCATGCGCAAGTCCATGGGTGACATGTCTTGGATCTCGTCGACCACAATGTGCCCGTAGGTCCGCACGGCATCCTCTTCCCTGCGTCCGGGTCTCGGGCCCAGAACCGCCCTGGCCTCATCGAGTAGTGGAGCGTCCGAAGCAGACCAGAGAATTTCGTCGGACACTAGTGCCCTGGGCCTGTAGAGAGAGTCGACCTCCACATCAGTGAGAGATGGATCGGCGGCGCGAAGAAGTGCATGTGAACCGAATAGGTCATTCAATAGTTGAGCGGGCGTCAAGACCGGCCACATCCACTCCAGAGCCTCACGAACAGCTATCTCCCCGCGTAGGCGTTCCCGAAGGCCTTCAGGGTCCAGGTCTCCGCGCCCTCCCTCGGCCATCACAGCGAAGAACTCGGCCTCGACAAACCGCCTGGCGGCGTTGTGGGTCCGGAACCGACGTCTGGCCTCCGAGATAATGGACTCGGTAGCAGCCGCAGGAACTGTAAGCCATTGCAGGCCGTGACCTACTCGTACATCATCGCGAAGTGGTTGTTGGCGCGTTCGGGCTGCTCGAGCGATCATCCTGACCATCCTGAGGTCGCCCTTTAAGCGGGACACATTCTCCTCATCACGGTTATCGGAGATACGAACGCCACCGACTGCATCACCGAGGGTGGCAAGCTGAACCCCAGCTTCGCCTAGAGATGGCAGTACCTGTTCAATGTAGGCAAGAAAGAGGCGGTTGGGCCCGACCACCAGAACTCCCTGTCCCTCAAGCGGGAACCGGTGCGTGTAGAGAAGGTAGGCAGCCCGGTGAAGTGCCACGACCGTCTTGCCGGTTCCGGGACCTCCCTGGACGGCCAACACACCCGGGAGTGGCGACCGGATTATCTCATCCTGTTCGGCTTGGATGGTCCCAACGATGTCTCCGAGACGACCAGTCCGGGCCGATTCGAGGGCAGCAATGAGGGCACCCTCGCCACGAAGGCCCCGACCGTCGTCAGTACGAAACCTCTCGAGGTCGCCGAAGAGTTCATCTTCAAGGCCGACAATCGTCCGGCCACGGCTCACAAAGTGGCGGCGCCGACGCAAGCCCATCGGAACCGGACCGGTAGCCCTGTAGAAGGCCTCGGCCACCGGTGCACGCCAGTCGACCACAACCGGTTCCTGATCATCGTCCCAGACCCCCACACGTCCTATGTGGAAACTGCCGTCGCCTACCTCAGGTTCCTGGTCAATACGGCCAAAGACCAGGGAGGCATCGCCGAGGTCGAGTTGCTCCAGACGCAGTGCCACAGATCCCCAGATAGCCTCGCGCTCAAACCTCGCCTGATTGGTTCCGCCGCTACCCACCTCGACCATCGATACCAGTTCCAGTGCGCGGTCGCGTGCTGTATCCAGGCACTGATAGGCGTTGTCCACGTAGGCCTGTTCAGCCTCGAGCTCCGGATGGATTGCTACAACCTCCTGTGCCATTTTCAGCCACTGCGAGGACCCCCTTGAAGGCACATGTCCCGAATTCGGCCGAAGATCGATTCTACAGGATCAGTGCTTGATCGAACCTACGGGTCTATATGCCACCTAGGGCAGGAAAATTGGGATTTGCGTGCAACGATGTCGTTAATGAGGTCCAACCCGTGACGAGCATCGGCCTTGTCTTGAGCGCTGGCGGCATGCATGCCGCTGCATTCCATGCCGGGGTGCTGGCTGCCGTCTCGGAAACCACGGGTTGGGACCCCCGAACCGCTGACGTGATAGTCGGCACCTCGGCCGGTGCAACCACAGCCGTGTCACTGAGAGCAGGGCTTGGCGCCATGGACCTCGCTGCAAACTGTACGGGCACCCCACTAAGCATTGAGGGGCAGGGCATCATGGAACGGGTCACCACCAGGCTCGACATTCCGCGACAGGCTGACCGGGCCAACATCTGGAGGCCCGCCAACCCGATACTCATTCTCCGGGAACTGCTCAGTCTGAAACGGCCTCGACCCGTGGTGGCAATCGCCGGCGCCCTGCCAATGGGAACCGTGCCGGGAGAGACCATCGCTGAGCGCGTGAACCAGGCTCACCCGAGTCCGTGGCCCGTAGACGCGACCTGGATTTGTGCCGTAGACCTCGATTCCGGCAAGCGCGTCGTGTTCGGCCGCGACGATGTGGATGCACGAATAGGTGAAGCGGTACACGCTTCGTCGGCAGTGCCAGGCCACCTGACCCCAGTTGCCATCAACGGTAACCGATACGTCGACGGCGGCTCTCACTCGACTACGAACGCCGATTTGCTATCCACGCTGGGCTTGGACCTGGTCGTAGTGTCCTCTTCCATGACAGCCGTGCCGAGCGCCTCGGCATGGCCTTACGGGCCTATAGGTCGCGCATGGCACAGCCGTACTCTCCGCCACGAGATACAGGCAATCCGTTCCAGGAACACTCACACACTCGTGGTTCAACCGAGCATTATCGACTTGGGTATCCGAAAAGGTGACGATATGGGCCGCTTCTCAATGGCTGACATCTGCAAAGAGGCGTCCCTGTCGACCCGAGCATGCCTTGCGCATCCGCGTTCAACAACGGCCCGGAGCCTCCTAGAACAGGCGGTACAGGATGCATCTCGGTAGCGTCGGCACGTGACCAAACTCGATCCGTTCCTAGCAGCGTGCCGGAGCATCCCTCATATACGCACACCCGTCTGGTTCATGAGACAGGCGGGCAGGTCTCTGCCTGAATACCGGGCCATGCGGGGAGGAGGCAGCATCTTGGACGCCATCGCCGATCCTGCCCTGACTGCCGAACTGACACTCCAACCGGTCCACCGCTATGGCGTTGACGCTGCAATCCTCTATTCAGACATCGTCGTTCCGGTAAATGCCATCGGATTTGGCGTCGACGTCCAGCCCGGTGTCGGCCCCACGGTGGAACAGCCCTTCGTCCAAGAATCAGACCTTAGGAGGCTTCGCCCGCTGGAGCCTGAGGTCGACACGCCGTACGTACTCGACGCCGTGCGTATCCTGACCAACGAGTCCCCCGTACCCGTGATTGGCTTCGCAGGAGCTCCGTTCACCGTGGCCTCTTACTTGATCGAAGGAGCTCCCTCACGCACCTACGGACGCACGAAGGCCCTCATGTCCGGGAACCCCGACCTGTGGTTCAGGCTGATTGAGCGCCTAGCAGATCTAGCTATCTCGTCACTGCGCTCCCAAATCGATGCAGGTGTCGCAGCGGTTCAGGTATTTGACAGTTGGGCCGGCGCTCTCAGTCCTGCCGCTTATGAACGCTTCGTACAACCAGCCACTCGACGCGTCTTCGAAGCGGTGTCAGACGTGCCTCGCATCCACTTCGGAGTCGGTACCGGCGAGATCCTCCACCTCATGGCCGACACAGACTGTGACGTGGTCGGTGTTGATTGGCGGGTTCCCGTCGATGTCGCCCGTAATCGCCTCGGCCCCGACACGGTGCTCCAGGGAAATCTAGACCCTGCCGTCTGCCTGGGACCCATCGATGTGGTCGAGGCTGAGGTCGAAGACATCCTGCGTCGCAACAACGGCCATCCCGGCCATATCTTCAACCTGGGCCATGGTGTCCTTCCAGAAACCGATCCGGCAGTGCTTGAGCGGATAGTTCATCTGGTACATGAAATTTCTCCTGACCTGAACTGCCAATGGGCTGACGGATGATCTGATGAACGCGACTGCAGATAGGAATATGGTGGGTGTGGGTTCAGGGATCATGGGCATCAGTACCGCCGACAGACTCTTGGTCAAACAGCCTCGGCTGGAGGTGGGGGATGGGACTGTCCTGAACCTCACCGAGGATGCACCTGAGCGGTTCGCCACCGGATCAGCCCATAGTGGGGCTGGCATCTCTGCATGTGTCCGGTCTAGGAACGAGGCGTTTGGCGCTGTCTCAGAACTCCTGGGTTGAGGCTCCACCACTAACTGTCATGCGTATATCTGCACATCAGCAGACAGCGCTAGGGGCCGTCGCCGCAGGTCTGCTCTTAGCGGCATCGGTTCCACCATGGGGCTGGTGGCCCGCCGCATTCGTCGGCATCGCCCTTTTGGACCAGCTCATTGCGGGGCAACCGGCCGTCGTCAGGTTCCGTCGTACGGTGCTGGCAACGGCGGCATGGAGCCTTCCTGCAACCCTGTGGATGCTTGATCTGACGCTACCTGGGTGGGTGTTCGCCGGACTTATCCATACCGCCTTCTTCGGCCTGGCCGCTGTTGTGGTCCCAGCCGGAAGTGGACGCAGGATGGGTCTCGTCGGATCATTGACTCTTGCCGAGTTCGCGCGATGGAGCATGCCCTTCGGAGGTGTCCCGCTCGCGACCATCCCGATGGGCCAAGCCAACGGGCCGCTGGCACCTATCGTACGCATCGCTGGGCCACTGCTCCTGGTCTTCATTGTCGTAACCGTCGGCATGTCTCTGAGCGCTCTGGTCGATGTGCAACGAGGCAACCGTTGGGCTATTCGCGAAGTGGTGACCGGCAGTGGCGTAGTGCTCCTAATGCTTCTGCTGTCATCGATCGCTCCGACAGGTCATGTCGTCGGAGACTTGGATCTAGCTGTCGTGCAGGGTGGAGGGCCTCAGCGGACCAGGGCGTCCCCGACGGGTGCGTCGATCGTATTTGCCAACCAGATGGCTGCGTCGCGGCTTGTGAACGGTCCGGTCGACCTTGTCCTCTGGCCCGAAAACGTCGTCAACCCGGCGCCGATGCCCACCTCAGGTAACCGCAGATCAGACAGGCTCTACCCCGACGAAGCCGACATGGCACTCACAGCCGAGGCCCAACGGCTTGGCGCGGTGCTGGTGCCGGGTTGGTTCCACCGCTCCCCTAGCGATCCGAAGGCCAACGTCAACTACTCCACCGCCATCGAATCCGACGGGACCGTCGTTGACCGTTACGACAAGGTGCGCATAGTTCCCTTCGGTGAGTTCGTTCCGCTCCGCCGGATACTGGATCCCATTGCAGGCGACATACTGCCCTCACGTGACCTCCTCCCCGGCACGGGTGACGCTGTACTCGACACGTCGGCAGGCCGCCTGGGGATAAGTATCTCATGGGAGGTCTTCTTCGAACATCGCACCCGCGACGCCACTCTAGACGGGGCACAGATCCTGTTGAACCCAACCAACGGGGCCAGCTACTGGTTGACCCAAGTTCAGACCCAACAGGTCGCAACCAGCCGACTAAGGGCGCTCGAGACCGGTCGCTGGCTTATCCAAGCCGCACCAACTGGCTTCAGCACCATTATCAATCCCAATGGGAACCTTGTGGCGCGCACCAACGTGGGCGAACAGGCCGTGCTCCGGGGAACGGTTGAACTCCGCGAGGGCTTGACTTGGGCAACAAGACTTGGACCAGTCCCGATTCTCATACTGTCAACGCTCCTGGCATTGGCGGGTCACACCATCGTCCTCTGGCGAACTCATGATCAAGCTCGGATCTACAGGAGGAGTAGGGATGCCACAGGTTGAACAAAACGGAATCAGAGTCGAGGGTGAGACCACAGGAGACCACACTGTTCCCGCAGTGCTATTGGTCATGGGCCTCGTTGAGCGAACCTATGACTGAGACTCAGGGCCCTGATGGGGTGGCCACGATCGCCCAGACCCTGTGCGGTGTGTGCACCTCTACTCCAGGGAACCTTTCGGCCAAGATCTCCGCTAGGTCCCGGTCAAAGGCGGCCGCCTCCCCGGGAGGCAGGTTCACGATGCCGGCACTAGCTGCGATTCGGCGACGCCAAGCCAGCTCTTCGTAGACGACATCCAAATCGAACCGGAACGTAACGACCACTTTGAATCCAATGCCATCTAGGAGAGGCAAGAGGCTCGGCTCATAGTTTCGGATACCACCCAGATCCCATGCAGGGTTGTAGGCCTCTATCAGGGCTTCGGTGGCCTCAGGAACGGTGTCAGGCAGCGGAAGCCAGTCGAAGCCACAGACTGCGAACCTGCCATCCGGTGCCAACAGTCGCTCAACCTCGGCGATGGCATCATCCTGGTCGAACCAGTGCCAGCTCTGTCCTGCCACTATCGAGTCAAAGGACGCGTCCGCTAGCCCGGTCGACTCTGCCGGGGACTCCACCCAGTCGACCTCCACATCATCGGCCAATGCAAGGGTCTCTGCGGCCCCGAGCATTCTAAAATCGATGTCGAGTCCGACCACGTTGCAACCACGAGTAGCCATCTGGCGTGCGATGGTGCCGGTGCCACACCCCAGGTCCAGTACTCGCTGGCCCGCTAGGCCAATGCCATGTGCAGCCAGACGGTCTAAGGTTTCGGGCGGAAAGCCCTTTCGATATCGGGCATAGTCGGCAACTGCAGTCCCGAAACTGTCACCTGCCACACCGGGCAACTCAAACCTCCAACATGATCGTGGCGGGCCCATCGTTCACAAGTTCAACTGACATGAGGGACCGAAAACGTCCTGTGGTGACGCCGACACCCCGTTCCCGAAGGCCCAAAACCACGCGCTCCACTAGAGGCTCAGCCTGCTCAGGACGGGCAGCAGCTAACCAACTGGGCCGACGGCCCCTGCTGGTATCGCCGTAGAGGGTGAACTGGCTTATCACCAAGACCTCTCCACCGACGTCTTGGACCGACCTGTTCATCACGCCCTCGTCGTCATCCATGATTCGGATACCTGCTAGTCGATCAACGAGACGGTCCGCTTCGGCCTCGGCATCATCGTGGGTAACACCAACGAAAACGCACAGCCCGATGCCTATCGAACCGACTACCTCGCCATCAACTCCCACCGATGCTCGTTCAACTCGTTGCACCAGCGCTCGCACAATCCGACCCTATCCGGGGCTCTTCCGAACTACAGGGGCCGATAAGTCTCCCGGTTACCGGGTGGTAATCGTCACCCACCCGGCCAGACTTGTCGGATGCCTAGATCCGCTGCTGACAACGGAGCTTTGCGAATTGCCTACCTCGCATACCGGGGCAAGCCCCACTGTGGTGGCCAGGGGGTCTACACAAGACACCTAACGAAGGCGCTGACAGACCTAGGCCATCACGTCGAGGTGTTGGCGGGCCAACCGTATCCCGAACTCGATGAGCGAGTTCCGATGGTCCGGCTTCCCAGCTTGGATCTCTACAACGACCACTTCCCGATGCGCAAGGCCCGTATTTGGGAAATGAAGACCCCATGGGACGTCGCCGAAGCGATGTCATTTAGCACCGGCAACTTCTCCGAACCTATGGCGTTTAGCATGCGCGCCTGGGACCACCTGCGGAAGCGCCGCGGTGACTTCGACCTGGTGCACGACAATCAGTGTCTCGGCTGGGGTCTCCTCCTGCTCCAAAACCGTGAAGACTTCCCCGTCCTGTCCACAATCCACCACCCGATCACCGTCGACCGGCGTCTTGAGATCCAACACGCTAGGTCACTTATTGAAAACCTGGGCAAACGACGCTGGTACTCGTTTACCCGCATGCAGACGCGGGTGGCAAGCAGGATGCGACGTGTAATGACCGTCTCCGAGTCGTCAAGGGGCGACATTGTTGCTGACCACGGTGTCGACCCCGATCGGCTGCACGTTGTCCCTGTCGGTGTGGACCCGGAGTTGTTTCGCCCCCTCAACCACGTCAGACGGGTCCCCGGCCGAATCATCACCACGGCAAGTGCCGATGTGGCAATGAAGGGCCTCAGGTTTCTGTTAGAAGCTGTTGCCAAGTTACGGACCGAGCGCCAAGTGGAACTGGTTATCATCGGAAAGCCGAGAGAGGACAGTGCATCGACCGACACTTTCGAACAACTCGGCCTCACTGGCTGCGTCAGTTACGTCCACAACGTACCTGACGAGCGGATCGTGCAGCTCTACAGCGAAGCCGAAGTGGCGGTTGTTCCTTCGCTCTACGAGGGCTTTTCACTTCCCGCGATTGAGGCCATGTCGTGTGGCGTGCCGCTTGTAACCACCACGGGCGGAGCTCTGCCAGAAGTGACCGGCACTCACACGGAAACCTGTTACCAGGTTCCACCGGGAGACTCCGACGCCCTGGCAGCGATGCTCCAGACCGCTCTTGACGATCCGGTTGTTCGCAACCGGATCGGAGCAGCAGGTCGGCAACGTGTCGTCGACAACTGGAGTTGGCGCCACACGGCCCTGCGGACCGTTGAGCAGTACCGGGCGCTTATGGCCGACCAGGCAACCTGAGAGGTTGGGACAGAATGCTCACCATCGACTATGGGCACCTCGGCTTGGAACCTGGTGAGAGGGTCCTAGACCTGGGATGTGGATTCGGAAGGCACGCCTACGAGGTCCTCCGTCGAGGTGCCGCCGTGGTGGCCTGCGATCTGGGGATCGACGAGTTGAGGAAAGTGCGCGGCGTGGTGGCAGCCATGTACCTGAACGGTGAGATTCCTGAGACCGCATCGATTGGAACAACTGGTGGCGATGCCACCTCTGTGCCCTTCAAAGATGACTCCTTCGATCATGTCATCGCCTCTGAGGTTCTAGAACACATTCACGACGATGACGGTGCACTAGCCGAGTTGACCCGTGTACTGCGACCCGGTGGAACCCTGGCGGTCACAATCCCAGCCCATCTGCCAGAGCGAATCTGCTGGGCACTCTCCGAGGATTACCACGCTCCTAAGAGCGTCGGTGGCCACGTCCGCATCTACAAGCAGTCAGAACTAACTGACAAGATGACCACTGCAGGCCTGGTGCCGGTCTCCTCACACCGGGCACACGCCCTACACAGCCCCTATTGGTGGCTGCGTTGTGCAGTCGGACCGAACCATCCGATAGAGGACAGTCGACTCGTCAGTCTCTACCACCGTCTGCTGACATGGGACATCGTCAAGGGGCCCATGGTCACCCGATTCATTGAGCGGATGCTGAACCCCATTCTGGGAAAGAGCCTTGTTGTCTATGCAACCAAGCCGATCACCGGTGCTACCGCTGAATCTGAAAGAGGGTTCTCGCATGTCTCTGCCTGAGGTCCCGGGGGTGCTCGACGTGACCCAATTGCAGGACACCGCTGCGGGCATCGCCGAGTGGCAATTGCCCGACGGGATGATCCCTTGGTTCCCCGGTGGCCACTCCGACCCGTGGAACCACGTCGAGGCTGCCATGGCTCTAGCCGTAACCGGGCACCTGGATGAGGCAGAGGCCGCTTATACCTGGCTGGCCGACACTCAACTCCCCACCGGTGCCTGGCACCAGTACTACACCGCCGAGGGAGTAGAAGACCATAAGCACGACGCAAATGTCATCGCATACGCGGCTACAGGCTCGTGGCACCACTGGCTGATGACCCGTGACCGTGGGTTCCTCGAGACGATGTGGTCGACGGTAGAGCCCGCAATCGACTTCGTGCTGGACCTCCAGACCACTAGGGGAGAAATCATCTGGGCCCGTCATCCCGATGGAACACCGTGGTCGTTCGCCCTACTCACCGGCTCAGCCAGCATCTGCCACAGCCTCCGATGTGCCATCGCCGTTGCTGAAGAACTCGGCCACGAACGACCTGATTGGGAACTCTCGCTCGCCTATCTGGCACATACAGTCAGGACCAGACCAGATGGTGCCTTCGCACCAAAGGACCGATGGGCAATGGACTGGTACTACCCGGTCCTGTCAGGCACCGTCAACGGACCCGATGCCCTCCCACACCTGACCGAGCGCTATGACGAATTCGTCATGGATGGCCTCGGTGTGCGCTGTGTAAGCAACCGACCGTGGGTGACCACCGCCGAGACCTGCGAGTGTGCAATCGCCCATCTGTTCGCCGGCGACCGGCTGACTGCCGAACAGATGTTCTCATGGATACAGATGATGCGCCATGAAGACGGCAGATACATGACCGGGCTGGTTCACCCTGAAGGTGTGACATTTCCCGACGGTGAGTGCACCACCTACTCGGCTGCTGCTGTAGTCCTGACCGCCGATGCTCTCTCCGGCGCGAGCCCGGCGGCAGGCTTGTTCACCGAACACACCGGTTTACCAGACATCATTTCAACCGAAACACCAATCCGCGAGTCCGAATAATACCGACCCTGTTCAGATGCCCGGACCCGTCCTCTGAAGGCAACGCAGTGAGCCTGTGCATGCCACTTCTTCGAAGGCACCTGAGTCGAGAGCTCTACTAAAGACCTCAAATGGTGGCCGGCCACCGTCGACCGAATTGGGGAAGACATCGTGGATCAACAGGGTGCCTCCCACCGCCAGATGGGGCACCCAACTCTCGTAGTCGGCGTGCGCTGGCCCGCTGCCATGGCCGCCGTCGATGAACAGCAGCGCCAATGGGGTGCCCCATGACGCCGCAACCACAGACGAGTCGCCCACCACGGCTACCACGGTGTCGACGAGACCAGCCTCATGGATTGTCTGTCGAAACAGCGGCAGGGTGTCAATAAGGCCTGTAGCAGGGTCGACAAGGTCGGGTTCGTGCCATTCCCAACCAGGCTGATTCTCCTCGGAACCACGATGATGATCGATGGAGTAGAGGACACGGCCAAGTGTCTCGGCGGCTGCACCCAGGTAGAGAGCTGACTTCCCACAGTAACTGCCTATCTCAAGGAACGGTCCGTTCACAGCGACTTCTGCTGCATGGCACCGAAGGGCTAACCCCTCATCGGTTGGCATGAAGCCCCTGGCCACTTCAGCCCGTTTGGTCAGGTCCCGGAGGCGTTCATCCACCGGTAGGTCCACCAATCAGCCGGAGGTGCCGACCAACTGGTCGTCGGACCGGTCACCCCAGAGCAGGTGTTCCAGCACGGCGAAGCGGACCACCCACAACAGTCCAAAGGCAATGGCGTTGGCAGCCTGCACTGCGATGGTCTTGTCGCTGAAACTGTCTACAACACCCACAAGGGCAGTGGAGAGAACCAGTCCCACGAAAGCTAGTGACCAGAATGGAAGGATCTCACCGATCTTGTGGTCGCCCTTGTCCTTCTCCCAGACGTAGTGGCGACTAAGCAGGTAAGCGGGAATGCTACCCACGGCAACTGCCACTGCATTTGCCGCCATACCCGACCAGCGCAAGTGACCATAGAGGACTACCAGCAGGGTCTGGCCAGTTAGAACGTTCACAACCGAAACCCCGGCAAAGCGCATCAACTTCTGCCCGTATTCGTGCCACAGGCGCGCAAGAAGCGCAACGATGCGAGGGACCATGACGGGGAAGCCTACCCCTGTCATCGCAAATGGGCCGTGCCTGTGGTCACTTGCCGGTTTCAGCCCAGCAACTGCCCGGCCAACCTCCGGGCCAACCTCCGGGCCACCATCATGGGCGATTCAAAGGCCTGGACGGGCTCCAACCTCTCGGTCGCGAGCACCTCCTCGGCGGCGCCTCCTAAGAGGTAGTCCAGGTGGGCCCGCACCTCAGCGATCCGGCGTGTCTCCCTGCGCCGATCCAGTTCCACCCCCTGGGACAGCAACTCAAGATGTCCGGCTACGGCGGTTGCGAGTTCGCCGATCCCCTCTCCCTCGGTCGCCGTGGTCATGGTGATCGATGGCCTCTCGGTCCCAACCCGACCTGGAACGGTCGACAGATCAAGCATCAACTCCAAGTCCCTACTCACATCAGTCGCTCCGGGCCTGTCGGCCTTGTTGACGACGAACAGGTCGGCAACCTCGAGCAGGCCCGCCTTGTTCGCCTGGACAGCGTCACCCCAGCCGGGAGCAACCACGACGATCGTGGTATCGGCCGCGTCGGTGATGTCGACCTCCACCTGGCCCACACCGACCGTTTCAATCACCACCGGGTTGAAGCCAGCTGCATCGAGTACCCGGATCGCTCCGGGTACTGCAAGTGCCAGACCCCCGGCATGACCGCGGGTTGCCATCGAACGAATGAAGACGCCAACTCCGGAGGCATCGTTCATTCGCACACGATCTCCGAGGATCGCTCCACCGGTGAGAGGCGAGGAAGGATCGACGGCAAGCACGGCTGGCCGCTTACCGGCCTCGGCGAGCAGTGTCGTGAGTGAGTTGGTTATTGTGGATTTGCCTGACCCGGGCGCCCCGGTGATACCCACCACGTGAGCCTCACCCGTATGGGAATGAGTGGCCGACGCCACCTCGTCTGCCAGATCTCCACCACGCTCGACGAGACTGAGGAGTCGGGCGGTGGCACTGCGATCGCCCAAACGTGAAGCCTCAGCTAGTTGGGCAACTACAGGCAATGAGGCGGGTTCAGTTGGGCCCATCGAGTCCTGCCACAGCCCGAACAGTTGACACCACTTCGTCGACGGGTGCTCCGGGGCCTAGCACGGCAGCCACGCCAGCAGCCTCTAGGTCTGGCAAGTCGACGTCTGGAACTATCCCGCCAATCACCACAGGTACATCGAGGCCCGCCTCATCCAATGCAGCGACGATCATCGGCCCGAGGGTCAAATGCCCGGCATTGTGCATCGAAATGCCGACCACGTCGGCATCCTCCTGCTCGACGGCTTTGATGACGCTGTCCGTGGTCTGGCGGAGCCCCAAGTAGACAACCTCCATGCCTGCGTCACGGAGCATCCGCGCCACCACCTTGAGCCCACGGTCATGGCCGTCAAATCCCAACTTGGCAAGAACAATCCTGATCGGGAGGCCAGTATCGACCATCACACGACCGCCGTCTCAACGTAGCTACCGAAGACTCCCTCAAGTGCCTCTACGATCTCACCAACGGTGGTACGTGCCTCAACCGCTGCGATGAGTGAGGGCATCAGATTGACATCGGGATCTGTCGCATCAGCCACGACTCGGCCCAGAGATCCTGCGACCGCTTCACTGTCGCGCTCCGACCTCACGGTGGCTAGACGGGCACACTGGTCGTCCTCAGTCTCCTGACTGACCCTCAACAACTCGGTACCCGAGGAATCGTTGCCCTCTGTGAAAGCATTTACCCCAACCATGATGCGTTCTCCAGAATTGACCTCGCGTTCAAAGCGGTAGGCCGACTCAGCGATCTCGCCCATGAACCAGCCGCTTTGAATACCTTCATACACCCCCTCCAGGATCGATCCACCACCGATCTCATCAAGGTGTGAAAAGACCTCTTCAGCCCGTCGCTCGACCTCGTCTGTAATCCACTCCACGTAGGCCGAACCCCCCAGTGGGTCTGCCACCGCGGTCACGCCTGTCTCGTGGGCAATGACCTGTTGAGTGCGCAGGGCTGTGCGTGCTGCTTCTTCGCTCGGCAGCGCTAGGGCCTCATCGTGGCTGTCGGTATGGAGGCTCTGGGTGCCACCCAGTACACCGGCCAGGGCCTGGAGAGCAACCCTGGCGATGTTGGTATCTGGTTGTTGTGCCGTCAAAGACACACCGGCAGTTTGTGTGTGAAAGCGCAACTTGAGGCTGCGCTCATCGACCGCACCGTAGCGGTCGCGTAGCCACCGGGCCCAGATGCGCCTAGCGGCCCTGAACTTGCCTATTTCCTCAAAGAAGTCGACGTGGCTATTAAAAAAGAAGCTGAGGCGGGGTGCGAATGCGTCGACGTTGAGGCCGGCTGCGACGGCGGACTCGATGTAAGCGAACCCATTTGCAAGAGTAAACGCCAACTCCTGTACGGCCGTGGAGCCAGCTTCCCTGATGTGGTAACCAGAAACCGATACTGGGTTCCAGCGTGGCATCTCAGCGGCGGTGAATCGGATTACATCAGTGACGAGTCGCACTGAAGGCCTTGGTGGGAAGATGTACTCCTTTTGGGCCTGATACTCCTTGAGGATGTCGTTCTGGAGGGTCCCCGCCAACCTGCTCCTATCCACGCCGCCCTGTTCGGCGACCACCATGTACATGGCCAACAGGATCGCGGCAGGGCCATTAATTGTCATTGAGGTGGAAACCCCGCCTAGGTCGATGTCGGAGAAGAGGTCTGCCATGTCTTCGACGGTGTCGACGGCCACCCCTGCCCGGCCGACTTCTCCAAGTGACCAGGGGTGATCGGAATCACGACCCATCAAGGTGGGCATATCGAATGCAGTCGAAAGACCCGTACTTCCAGAACGGAGCAATTCCTTGAAGCGGCCATTGGTGTCAGTGGCCGTGCCGAATCCGGCGAACATACGCATTGTCCAGAGGCGCGACCTGTACATGTCAGCGTGCACCCCGCGGGTATAGGGATACTCGCCCGGTAGAGGACCTTCGCCATAGACCGGCAAGAGAGGAATGCCGGACAGCGTCGAATGGGAATCATCCATGCCGAAACCCTATCTTTGACCCGGAATCCGCAACGATGCCGCCTCGGCATCGCGTCTATGCCACAGAGGCATAGGGTCAGGGCCATGGTCGTGATCACGTTTGTAGCCATTGTCGTTCTGGTGGTCGGCCTGTTCGTCGGCTGGCCGGTCCTGGTGGCGCTGTCGGCCATATTCGTGGCCGTGCAATTGCTCATGATCTGTGCTCGGGCTGCCGTCGAGCGCAACGATAGGCGACTTGCATCCCGCCTGACCAATCGCCTTGAGGCCCAGGACGACGAAGGTTAGGTATCAACCTGGCAGACCTTGACGGTGCAGCCGATGCTGGTCACCCGCTACCGTTCCGGTCGGCACCAAGAACCGGGGAGATCCCCATTCCGTACCGACCCACCACGATGAATAGCCCCCACTTAGACCCCTTCTCGCTGGCCGACGAGGCCGCAGTTGCCCTGGCCGAAAGCACAGGGCAGGCATCCCACGATGCCGTCGTCGTGCTGGGCTCGGGTTGGGCAGCGGCAGCCGATGGCATGGGCGAGGTCCTGGCCGATGTGCCTCTTAACGACCTACCGGGCTTTCCTGCCCCAACTGTTGCCGGACACCGCAACAGCGCGCTGTCGGTTGCGGTGGGCGACACAATGGCCCTCGTGCTGGGAGGTCGAAGTCACCTCTACGAAGGCCACCCGGTTCCAACAGTCGTGCACGGGGTACGTACCGCAATCGCAGCCGGCTGCAAAGTGGCAGTTCTCACAAACGCCGCTGGTGGCCTCAACCCTGCCTGGCCTGTCGGCCAACCTGTGGTCCTGTGTGACCAGCTAAATCTGACCGGTACGTCACCCATGGCCGGGGAACCTCCACCACCTGACCGGCCCGGCCGTTTCGTCGACCTGACCGAGTCCTACTCCATTCGACTGCGGGAACTCGCCCACGAGGTTGATAGCTCGCTCCCCGAGGGCATCTACGCTGGTCTGCTCGGTGGCGCCTACGAGACGCCAGCTGAGGTCAGAATGCTGGGCGGCCTCGGCGCAGATCTGGTCGGAATGTCAACGGTGCTCGAGACCATCGCCGCCCGGCACCTCGGAGCCGAAGTACTGGGGATTTCGCTCGTAACCAATGCTGCTGCCGGAATGGGCAACGAGAACTTGGACCACGCCGAGGTCCTGGAGGCCGCCAGGGCCGCTGGGCCGCGCATGCTGGCCCTCCTGCGCGGCGTGCTGGAGAGGCTGTGAGAACAATCACCGCCACGGACCATTCGGCTGAAACTGCTCGGAGTTGGTTGGAGGTTGACCCCGACCCCGGCACGCGTGCCGAAACCAGGGCGCTACTGGCAGACGGAGGCGATGCCGTGCGAGAGCGCTTCGGTGACAGGCTGACGTTCGGCACGGCAGGTCTGCGCGGAACACTGGGTGCAGGTCCAATGCGGATGAACCGTGTGATGGTACGGATGACAGCCGCAGCCATAGCTAGCCGTCTCCTGACCAGCAATGGCCCAAACGGAGGCCCGGCCAACCCCGACAAGGCGCCTTTAGTTGTTGTCTGCTTTGACGCCCGCCATATGAGTGACTTGTTCGCCGAAGACACGGTGAGGCTGCTTGCCGGCCGGGGTGTTGCCTGCATCCTGCTGCCTGGGCCACTTCCGACACCGGTGCTGGCATTCACCCTGCGTAACCGAGGGGCTGATGCCGGAATCATGGTCACGGCCAGCCATAACCCACGTGAGGACAACGGCTACAAGGTCTACTGGTCGGACGGGGCCCAGATCATCTCCCCAGTCGACTCGGAGATCTCCACCCTGATCGATGATGCTCCCCTGCCAACCGATGATGACCTTGCCGATCCAGACAGCCCTCTCATCACCCGGGCGGGGCAGGCAGAGGTGGCTAGCTACGTCGCAACCGCGGCCTCGGTCGTACAGGTCGACTCACCACGTGGCCTCTCAGTTGTGTACACACCCCTGCACGGAGTGGGCCGTGACACCCTGCTCGAGGTCTTTGAGAGTGCAGGCTTCGATGAGCCTCTGGTGGTACCCGAACAGGGTGACCCTGACCCAGACTTCCCGACCGTGGAGTACCCGAACCCCGAGGTCCCCGGTGCTCTGAACCTGGCCATCGCCCTTGCTGCTGACACCGGTGCTGACATCGTGCTCGCAAACGACCCCGATGCCGACCGCCTGGCCGTGGCCGTGCCCGACGGTCCGTCATGGCGCACCCTTACCGGCGACGACGTCGGAGCACTGCTCGCTGACCATGTGCTCACCGGGGGCTCTGGCAACAACCGCCTGGTAGCAACCACGGTGGTCTCCTCCAAGATGCTCGAATCGATCGCCACCCACCACGGGGTGCGCCACGCCGAGACCCTCACGGGCTTCAAATGGATTGTCAGACCTGGTCTGCTCGACCCCTCCTCCGACTTCGTGTTCGGTTACGAAGAGGCTGCCGGTTTCGCTGTCAGCGACATCGTCCGCGACAAGGATGGGATTACAGCAGCCCTGGCTTTCGCCGAGTTGGCTGCAACCGAAAGGGAGGCGGGCCGGACGGTTATCAATCGACTTCATGACCTGTGGCGTCGCCACGGGCTGCACAAGACGGGCCTGCGGACCATCCGCTTCGAGGGATCCGACGGAGCATCACGGATGGCAGGGCTAATGAACCAGCTGCGGACTACTCCTCCGGAGGCCATTGCCAGCATGGGTGTGGTGTCGATGACCGACCTAGCCGCACCCGGTTCGCCGTTGCCATCCACGGATGCCCTTGTCTTCAACCTGGAGGATGGGCGCCTAGTGGTCCGACCCAGCGGCACCGAGTCGATGCTGAAGGCATACGCCGAAGTAGTCGACGCCTCCCCCGATGTCGACCTTGTTGAGGCCGAGGTGGCAACAACCCGCCTTCTTGACAACCTGCTGGACGGTGCAAGCCTAATGTTGACCGGGGCAGCCACATGATGAACTCAACTGCGTTCCTCCCGACCACAGATGGTGGTTCCGTGAGGACCACACCCGTCGACGCTGTTGCGCTGGAGGCACGTGCCGCGGCCCTATGCACACGGTCTATCAAGACCACTAGCAAGCGGGCGGCTCTCCACACCACGATCAGATGTATTGACCTGACCACCCTTGAGGGCATCGATACTCCGGGCAAGGTGGCATCGCTGTGCCAGAAGGCGATCAGACCCGATCCGGCCAATCCGACGATTCCGTCGGTGGCGGCCGTGTGCGTCTACCCCGAGATGGTGGAACACGCCGTGACATCTGTCTCCGGAACAACCGTGGTCGTAGCCAGCGTGGCCGGGGCGTTCCCGGCCGGCATGTCCACACCTGCAGTGAGGGTCGCCGACATCGCCGATGCCGTAGGCCGCGGGGCCGGAGAGATCGACATCGTATTAAACCGGTCTGCGTTCATGTCGGGTGACCTGAGACGTGCCTACGACGAGATCGTTGCTGCCAAGGAGGCATGTGGCACCGCTCACCTCAAGGTCATCTTGGAAACCGGCGAGTTGGGCTCGTATGAGCAGGTCCGACGGGCATCGATGCTGGCCATGGCTGCAGGTGCCGACTTCATCAAGACCTCTACAGGAAAGATTCCCAAGGCCGCCACTCACCCGATGGTCCTGAACATGGCTGAGGCCATCCGCGACTACGCGGACCAGACCGGTGTGATCGTGGGACTCAAGGGAGCTGGTGGAATACGTACCGCCAAGCAGGCGTGGCACCACCTGGTGATCGTGGGTGAGACGCTCGGCTCCGACTGGCTCACCCCAGAGCGGTTCCGTCTGGGTGCCTCCAGCCTGCTCAATGATGTTCTGATGCAAATCCAAAAACTAGACACAGGCCACTACAGCGGCCCCAACTACGTCACGGTGGACTGAGACCATGACCCCAACAGATAACCCTCTTGAGTCGTTTGACATCGACTACGCCCCAGCGCTGGAGTCCACTGCTGTGATCGATATTGCCGACAGTTACGGCCACTTCATCAACGGTGTCTTCGTCGAACCATCTTCGGGAGTCACCTTCCCGACCGTCAACCCTGCCACCGAGACACATCTAGCCGACATTGCCGACGGTTCACCCGAGGATGTCGACCGTGCAGTCACGGCTGCTCGCACCGCCTTCGAAGGGCCCTGGGGCCAGATGACTGGTAGCGAAAGGGGCAGGTACCTGTTTCGGATCGCGCGCCAACTTCAAGAACGCTCCCGGGAGTTCGCAGTTCTCGAGACCATGGACGGTGGAAAGCCCATTAAGGAGAGCCGCGACCTGGACCTCCCACTGTCGGCTGCCTGGTTCTTCTACTACGCGGGTTGGACAGACAAGCTGGAGTACGCCTTCCCCAACAGGACAGTGGCTCCCCACGGGGTAGTCGGCCAAATCGTGCCGTGGAACTTCCCACTCATGATGGCCGCATGGAAACTTGCACCGGCCCTCGCCGCCGGCAACACCGTCGTACTCAAGCCTGCCGAAACCACACCACTTACCGCCCTCTTGTTGGCCGACGTCCTATGCGACGTCGACTTGCCACCCGGTGTTGTCAACATCGTGACCGGCGCTGGTGGCACGGGAGCCGCGATCGTCGACCACCCCGGCATCGACAAGCTGGCTTTCACAGGATCGACCGAGGTCGGGAAGACCATCCAGCGGGTCGCATCCACTCGCCGGATCCCCCTCACCCTGGAGTTGGGTGGCAAGGCCGCCCACATCGTGTTCGAGGACTCGGCGTTCGACCAGGCCGTGGAAGGTGTCGTAACGGGCATCTACTCCAACCAGGGCCATGTGTGCTGTGCCGGTTCACGACTACTGGTCGAGGAATCGATTGCAGAACATTTCGTCGAGCGCGTGAGGCGCCGGATCTCTACGCTGCGCCTCGGTAACCCCCTCGACAAGAACACTGACGTGGGCGCAATAAACTCGGCTGACCAACTGCAGCGCATCACCGACATGGTCGCCACCGGCGTGGCCGAGGGAGCCGACCTCTACCAACCCGAATGTGAACTCCCGGACAAGGGCTTCTGGTTTCCGCCGACCGTGTTCACCGGGGTGCAGCAGAGCCATACGGTGGCCCGTGAGGAGATCTTCGGACCGGTGCTCACAGTCCAGACCTTCCGCACCGCCGAAGAAGCCGTGGAGAAGGCCAACAACACGCCCTACGGCCTGTCAGCCGGCATCTGGACCGAGAAGGGCTCCAAGATCCTCTGGATGGCTGAGAAGTTGCGTGCGGGTGTGGTGTGGGCCAACACCTACAACAGGTTCGACCCGGCCAGCCCATTCGGCGGCTACAAGGAGAGTGGCTTCGGCCGTGAGGGCGGCCTACACGGCCTAGCCCCATACCTAAGGGAACAAACCAGCGGCGCGGGGGGAAGTGCGTGATGGCCGAGCACATTCCTGTCGACAAGACCTTCAAACTGTTCATAGGCGGAACGTTTCCCCGTTCTGAATCCGGAAGGACCTTTCAGATCCACTCGGCTGACGGCGACCTGCTGGCCAACGCTGCCAAGGCCTCCCGCAAGGACCTGCGTGAAGCCGTCAAGGCGGCACGCGGCGCACAGGCCGACTGGGCCGGCCGCACGGCGTACAACCGTGGCCAGGTGCTCTACCGGGTAGCCGAGGTCATGGAGTCCCGTAGGGCCGAGTTCATCTCGGTTCTGACGGACATGGGCCAGACGGCCCACTCGGTGCGAGCCGAGGTAGACAGGTCAATCGACAGGTGGGTCTGGTACGCGGGCTGGGCGGACAAGCTTCACCACGTTCTTGGCACGGTTAACCCGGTAGCCGGCCCCTACTTCAACTTCACCTTCCCGGAGCCAACCGGCGTGGTGGTAGTCGCCGCACCCGATGACCCACCACTGCTCGGCCTTCTCTCACGGATCGCCCCCGTGATCATCTCAGGCAACACGGCTGTGGTAACCACGGGAGGTCCCTCGGCGCTGGCAGCTGTGACCCTGGCCGAAGTTCTGGCAACCTCCGATGTTCCGGGAGGCGTCGTAAATGTCCTCACTGGCGACAAGGCCGAACTGCTGCCATGGGCACTGGGACATATGGACGTCAACTCCGTGGACCTCACCGGCGAACCTAATGGCCTCGATGACGAGGCTGTGGCCACGGCCGCCGACAACGTGAAGCGCATCGTGCGGTCCGACCCAGTCGGTGCCAGCCCGTACATGATCGGTGACTTCCTAGAGATGAAAACTGTCTGGCACCCGATCGGCCGCTAAACCACCTTCAGGCACCTATCCGGTCCACTACCAGTGGCATCGGAGCGGGGGCCTCATCCACAACCTCGATGGCACCCTCGAGGGCCTCACGTGCAATGGCGAACAGGCTTGGATCTTCTGCGTGCAGTTCCAGCACGGGTTGGCCAACCTCGATGGCATCACCCGGCTTGGCGAGACACACAACACCGGCCGAGGCGCTCACGGTGTCCTCCTTGCGCGCGCGCCCCGCACCCAACCGCCACGCTGCAATGCCCACCGAAAGGCAATCGAGACGCCCCAACCAACCCGCCTCTTCGACGGTGACTACCTCGACGTGGGGTGCGATGGGCAAATCTGCTGAGAGGTCGCCTCCCTGCGCGGCGACCATTTCCTCAAACACTTCCCGCGGGCGTCCCGACGCTAGGACCTCTGCCGGATCGGCGTCGAGGCCTGCCAGGGCAACCATCTCATCGGCCAGGGCCAGGGTCACCTCGATGAGGTCGTCGGGGCCCTCTCCCTCCAGGACCTTAAGGCTCTCGACCACCTCAAGTGCGTTACCCGCCGTACGACCGAGAACGGTGTGCATGGCGGTGATCAGGGCAACGGTACGCACCCCGTTGCTCTCTCCAAGGTCGACCATAGTGTGTGCCAGTTCTCGGGCCCGATCCAGCTCGGGCATAAAGGATCCCGAGCCAAACTTCACGTCCAGCACCAATGAGTCTGTCCCTTCTGCGATCTTCTTGGACATGATCGAGCTAGCTATGAGCGGGATCGAGTCAACGGTGGCCGTCACATCCCGCAGTGCGTAGAGGCAGCGATCAGCGGGACTGATGTCCTCGGTGGCGCCAGCAATCACACCTCCCACACGACGCATCTGATCAACCATCTCGTCGACGCTGAGTGAAGCCCTCCAACCGGGAATGGCCTCCATCTTGTCGAGCGTTCCACCACTGTGACCGAGACCCCTTCCCGACAACTGTGGAACCGCCGCACCACATGCAGCGACAAGGGGAACCAGGATCAGTGAGACCTTGTCTCCAACACCTCCGGTGGAGTGCTTGTCGACCGTGGGAAGTCCAACAGCGCCAAGATCCAACCGACTTCCCGAATCCACCATCGCCTCGGTCCAGACAGCCAATTCATCGGACTCCATACCCTGGAAGAAGATGGCCATCGCAAGTGCAGCTGCCTGCTCGTCGGCGATGACACCACCGGCGGCGTAGTTGTGGATGAACCACGTGATTTGCTCATCACTGAGCCTGTGACCGTCCCGCTTTGCCCGGATTATCCCGACCGTGTCCACCACTCAAACCGTGTTCAAGTCTTCTGGGGAAAACGGGTCGGCCAACAGGTCCACAATCGTCCGGGGGCCGTTGCGACCGTCGACCAGGAGGTTAGTGCCTCCGGCCTCCAAGAGGAGTTGCCGGCACCGGCCGCAAGGTGCGAGCGGGTCACCTTCGGGATTGGCTGCGACGACGGCGACGAGGTGACCGCCGCCGGTGAGGTGCATATCAGAAACCATGCCGCACTCGGCACACAGGGTGAGGCCATAGGAGGCGTTCTCCACGTTGCAGCCTGAAACGATCCGGCCATCATCGGTGAGGCCGGCAGCACCCACCGGGAAACGGGAGTACGGGGCATAGGCGTTGGCTGCGGCCTCCGCTGCCACCGAGCGGAGTGCCCGCCAATCGATCTCAGGTTCAGTGTCCATCCCCCCATGCTGCCCCATGGGAGCAACCAGAGCACGGTCATGTCCTCTACACGGGATTTGACAACTCAATGAGTGACTTCAACGGCGAAACGGATCCCTTGGCCCAATCACTCGGCACGACTACAAATCCAGGCGATAGACGTTGGTGTCACGTTGTTCGAAGTTGAGGCGGTCATAGAGGCGGTTGGCGGCCTCGCGGGACGGGCGAGACGTCAGATCAATAGTCCTGGCACCGGCCTCACATGCACGTTCGATAGCCACCCGGTTAAGAGCCTCACCCACGCCACGACCCCTGGCAGCCTCATCCACCACCACGTCCTCGATCCATGCCCGTACCCCTGTCGGTATCCGAAAGACGACAAGCGTCATCATCCCCAACACCACACCATGCTCCTCGGCCACCAACAAGATTGAGGCATCCGATTTAACGATCTCGGACAGTTCCACTGAACTAGGAGCAGGACTGGAGTTGGACAGCTGCGGGATGAGCCGGCCCAGTGCCTCCAGTAGGACGTCATCCACCTCGGTGGCTTCCCGAATCTCGATCATTGATTCCTCCATCGGGGCCGATTGTAGGAGGACCAGGCCTACCAACAGGATCAGTCAGCCTCGCAGGCGCGTGCTGCACCGGCCACCGGTATCCTCCGACCGATGGTCAGTTCACCAACACCGCACCTGCACTGGTCCAATGCCGCGAGGCTGAACGACCTGAAATCCCCGATCCTGATTGCTGCCTTCGAGGGCTGGAACGATGCTGGAGAAGCATCGTCCACCGCGGCTCGCTACGTGCGAGACCACTTCGAGTCAGTCGAGGTCGCCACGATCGACGCTGAGGACTTCTTCGACTTCACGGTGGCCCGCCCGAGCGTCCACCTTGACCACGAAGGCTCCCGTCATATCGCCTGGCCCTCAACGAGCGTGTATGCAGCACATATCCCGGAAACCGACCACGACCTGGTCGTTCTGACCGGACACGAGCCACAGTTGCGCTGGCGGACCTTCGTAGATCATGTGCTCACAACAGCCAACGAAGTGGGTGCCAGCCTGGCTGTCACCCTCGGCGCCCTGCTAACAGATGTGCCCCACACGAGGCCTGTGCAGGTCTACGGCACCTCTGACGACGTGGTGATCACCGAACACTTAAGCCTCTCGCCATCCACCTACGAAGGGCCCACGGGCATCGTTGGCGTCCTCGGAGCCGGTCTCCGGGCAGCCGGGATACCAACAGCGTCCCTCTGGGCAAGCGTGCCGGCCTACGTGTCCAGCGCTCCCTCCCCCAAGGCCGCCCTGGCACTAGTGGAGGGCCTGAGTACCGTCCTGGGTACGACCATCCCCTGCACCGACCTGGAAATAGCTGCGGCCACCTACGAGCGACAGGTCAGCGACCTGGTTGCCGAAGACGAGGACACGGCTGAGTATGTCGAGCGCCTGGAGGTTGACTTCGACGAGGAACCTGATGACAACCCTGACCGCTTGGTGGCTGATATTGAGGACTTCCTGCGAAACCAGCCGGGCAAACCCTGACCCCGGAACACCCCTGCTCAGATCGGGTTGTCTCCGCGCCACGGCGGGTCACGGGGTGCATCGAAACGGACATCTATGTACTCACCGCGAATTGCCCTAAATGCCTCCTCAGCCCACTCGTCGGGAAGGATCGTGTCCTCCGGTAAGCAGTCCTCAGCAAAGAACCCAACATCTCGGCACTCAAGTGGGTGCGGCTTCAACTCTCCACCCGTCATGCGGCAGTGAAATACCAGAGAGTAAAGTGGGATACCGGTGAATCCCAGCCGGAAGCCATCCAGGATGGCAATGGGTCTGACCACCTCACAGTGGATACCTGTTTCCTCGAGAACCTCCTTGATGACGACCTCGGCGGGCGAATAGCCCACATCGGCCCAGCCCGTCGGGTAGAGCCAGAGGCCAGACTCGGCACGTTGCACGAGCAAAAGTTCTCCATCGTCGTTTCCAACCACCGCCGCCACGGTTGACTTGGGAGTCACATAGCCGGGCACCCCCTCGCCAACTGATGCCAGCCACCCATCCATCAACTCATCAATTCCAGGAGCCTCACCGCCTGAGTCGGCACGCACCCGTATGTCGGCGGCAACTCTCAGCACCTCTTCAAACCGCTCCCGTTCATAAAGAACTTCGGTAAAGCCCAGACCTGTGCGGGCAATCGCAGACAGGGATTCGGCCCAACGCAGCAACTCCAATCTTGAGGGGGGCTGAACGCCTGGGTTGTTCATGCAATTAGACCGTAGGCGATCACCAACCAGATCACTGGCTCAGAAATCCACTACTACCCAGCGCAGCACCGACAGTTCGATCTCAGTGAGGTGGTCAGGATCCGTGATCTTGGACCCGGTGCCATCGCGTAGGTAGAAGGCGTCAACGACATCGGATCCAATGGTCTGCACTCGTGCACTAACGATGTCAAGGTCAAGTTCGGCAAATGCTCGGGTAATCCTGTAGAGAACTCCGACCCCGTCAGGGCAACTTACCTCTAGGACAGTAGCTAGCGCCGAGGCCTCATTGTCGACAGTCACTCGTGGGGTCGCAGGCCGCGCTGACGTAGGTGGCTGGCTGTAGATGCGGGAACGCTCTCCAAGGCGGGCGGATATCGCGAGGCGCCCAGTCAGCGCCCTCTCAACTTGTTCAACTACATGAGGCCAGTCAGGTATCTGTTTGAAAACAGCCGTGATCTTGAACACCGATAATGCCCTGCCGCCTTCCGAATGGGCTGAGGCATCCAACACGTCTAGGCCATTGAGAGCGAGCACACCGGCCACCTTGGAAAAAGCACCGGGCCTGTCAGTTGTCACAACCGTGAGGGTCGAGCCATCTCCCCAGATCACCTCCTCGCCACCCTCCAACAGCACCCGTTGTTCAGTACTCGGAAACAGTCCGACGACTAGGTCCGACATGTCGCCTCCGGTTAGCACGTAGTCGACCCGTGCCACCAAGTCACCAACAAGTTCCGCCTTCCAACTACTCCATGCCGAGGGGCCGGTTGCCAAGGAATCAGCTTCGGTGAGTGCAGCCAACAGACTGAGCAGACAATGATTCTCTACCGACTCAGCGACAGCCAGAACTGTTCCGGAATCATCGAGATCACGCCTGGTCGCTATGTCCGGAAGGAGCAGGTGGTGCTGAACCATAGCTACCAAGATGTCCACATCGCCGTCTGGGTATCCCATTCGCTCTGCAATAGTGCGAACCAGGCCCATTCCCACGTCTGTGTGGTCACCGGGATAACCCTTGCCGATGTCGTGTAGTAGCGCACCCACCACTAGCAGGTCGGGTCTCTCAACGGTGTGGCAGAGAACTGCCGCTCCAGCTGCAGTTTCGAAAAGGTGGCGATCAACGGTAAAGCGGTGATACGCGTTGCGCTGTGGACGGTGTCGACACGGCTCCCACTCGGGTATCAAGCGAACAAACAACCCAACCTGATCCAGGTCCTCGACCACCGGAATGAGGTCGGGCCCGGCCGACATAAGGGCTACAAGGCATTCTCGCGCCTCAACGGGCCAAGGCTCGGGCATTGGTGGAGAATCCGACACCAAACTCACCAACATCAGGCGATCCAGATAAGCACCCTCGGCCGCCGCCTTGGCTGCTACGCGTAGAGGCAACACCGGATCCTCGGCTATGGATGCTCCATCTCCCAAGTAGAGCCTGTCCCCGTCCATCATCAATCCTGAGCCCAGATCCCTCACCTCCGAGTCGGACAGGCCAACTGACAAGGGAACCCGCTTCTGGCTGTGTTCCTGGCGAAGCCGCCGGTAGACCCCGTCACCCACCCACGTGATGGCACCGGCAGCTGCGGCTACATCGGCCATGAGCCGGTCGGCATCACCGTGTCCGAGCCTCTCGGCCACCTCATCTTGAAGCTCTAGTAGAAGCCGATCGGAGCGGCCACCGGTCACCCGATGCAACTCCACTCGAACAGTGAGGAGCACCTCGAAGGCATCGGATAGACCCGCTGCCTCGGAAGCATGGAGCACAGGTTTGGTGGCTTCGGCCCACGCCAACGTGTGGACGTCGCGCAGGCCACCACGACCCTCTTTCAATTCGGATTCCAGCAAAAAAGCAACCTCGCCGTATTGCCCATGGCGTTCATCAACCCTGGTGATGAGTGCTGCCAGATTCTCGTCGGCCTTCTCCATCCACTGGAGTCGCCCACCTTCGACAAGTGCAGTCGCAAGGTCCTGGTCGCCCGCGATGTGTCGTGCTGCCAGAAGGCTGGTTGCAGTGTCCAAGTCGCCACTAGCCACATCCAGTATCTGTTCCACCGTGCCCACCTGATGACCCAACTTGAAGCCGGCGTCCCACAGTGGATACCAGAGGCTCTGAGCGAAGTCTGAGATATCGACACCAGGACTGCTCAGCAGGATCAAATCGATGTCGCTACCTGGACAGAGTTCCCTTCGGCCGTATCCGCCAACCGCTACGAGTGCAGTTTCCCCGGGTGGGTCCCCGGCTCCAAAAACGTCCACCAAGTACTGGTCGGTACGACTTGTCAGCGCCTCGCAAAACGCTGATCCCTTCAGTGACCCGTCAGCGAGGAGGTCGGTGGCACTGAACGTGGCGGCAGTCACGCAGCCCTACTCTCAACCACGGCATCAAGCGTCTTGAGGTCACTAAAGCCGGTAGACACGTCCCAGTTACCGCCAACTACTCTCAGTGACAACCAACATGATGTGGAACCACGTCGACATTGCCAATCCTGAAGAACTGTGTCGGGCACAAAGACCCTCCTAAGGCGTAACGGGTTCGGTCATCAGAACGAATTCTAGATAGCCCTGGGCTGGTCCAACACCCCGGCATCCATGGAGGCTGGATCAGTCTTCGGTATAGAGATTCAGGCGTCGACCTCTGGCAAAACCGACCAACTGGAAACCAGCGACTCGGGCCGTCTCTACAGCAAGCGCAGATGGCGCACTGACGGCAACGAGAGCAGCGAAACCGGCTGTCCACGCCTTCTGGGCGATCTCAAAAGAAGCACGTCCACTCACCCAGAGCCCAAGCCCAGTGGCAGGCAGGAGGTCGTTGAGGTGGAGGTGACCGATCACTTTGTCGACCGCGTTGTGCCGGCCGATGTCCTCACGCTCCACTACTGGAATTCCAGCCCGATCAAAGGCAACAGCAGCGTGGACGGCTCCCGTTGCCCCGAACAGCGGTTGGTCAACACCTATGCGATCGGCAAGTCCTGCAAGGAGGTCGAGGTCGAATGGCTCAACTTCGAGGGGTTCTAGTCGTTCAGACAGTTCTGTGATCGTGATAGACCCACACAGACCACACGATGAGGAGGTCAGATTCAAGCGTGGTGTGGGAACCGGTGCAAGACCGCCTGTTTCTACCGTGACGTCATTGAAGGCTGATTCACCGGCCGGCCCCTCACCACAGTAACGAACGCCCTTCACGGGGGTTCCATCCAGTACGCCCTCAGTCACGCAGAAGCCGACCGCTAGATCGAAGTCGTCTCCCGGTGTACGCATGGTCGTGGCCACCAGGGTGCCATCCAGACGGATCGACATTGGCTCCTCGACTATCAGGTCGTCATGGGTGCGCCTGCTCTCCACACCGTCGACACGACGGGTCAGGACTCTCTCGGTTCGTCCCCTAGACGCCACCTCAGCGACCACCAGTTCTGTAGGGCTGCCTCATGGACACCAGTGAACACGCCTGTGACTCCAAAACGCCACGGAGCGCCCTCAAGGGCGCTCCGTGTGGACTGTTGCCTATGGACAAACCCGTCTAAAAGTCCATATCTGGCATTCCACCACCGCCGGCACCTTCCTCGGGTGCATCGGCGATGACTGCCTCGGTCGTAAGGAACAGGGCTGCAATCGACGCTGCGTTCTGCAACGCGGAACGGGTCACCTTTGCTGCATCGATGATGCCCGCGGCGACTAGATCCTCGTACTCACCCGTCTCGGCATTGAGTCCGTTGGGACCATCGAGGGCACGCACCCTTTCAACGATGACGCCACCTTCCATACCTGCGTTAACGGCTATCTGGTACAAAGGTGCCTCAAGTGACTTTGACACGATCCGTGCTCCGGTCGCCTCGTCTCGCTCAAGGCCCTCACTCGCCGCTGTTGCTGCCGCCTGGGCACGAAGCAGAGTCACGCCGCCTCCGGCAACGACACCCTCCTCGATGGCTGCCTTGGTCGTGGAGACAGCATCCTCGATACGGTGCTTTTTCTCCTTCAACTCGACCTCCGTAGCTGCACCAACCTTGAGGACGGCAACTCCACCAGACAACTTGGCAAGGCGTTCTTGGAGCTTTTCACGGTCGTAGTCAGAGTCGGTGTTTTCTATCTCACCTTTGATCTGGGCGATCCGACCGGCGATATCGGCCTCATCACCAGCACCCTCAACGACGGTGGTCTCGTCCTTGGTGACCACCATCTTGCGGGCTCGGCCCAACATCTCCAGGGTGACATTGTCGACTTTGAGGCCAACCTCTTCAGAGATGACCTGGCCACCGGTAAGGATTGCCATGTCCTGAAGCATCGCCTTGCGGCGGTCACCGAAGCCCGGAGCCTTGATTGCAACTGACGTGAACGTGCCACGAATCTTGTTGACGACGAGCGTGGCTAGGGCCTCGCCTTCGACATCTTCAGCAATAATGACCAAGTTGCTGCCAGCCTGCATGACCTTTTCGAGGGCTGGAACCAAATCACGCACAGCGGAGATCTTGGAGCCAACTAGCAGGATGTAGGGATCCTCCAAAACAGCCTCCATTCGATCGGTGTCGGTCACGAAGTAGGGCGAGATGTAGCCCTTGTCGAAACGCATACCTTCGACGAGGTCCATCTCCATGCCAAAGGTCTGACCCTCTTCGACGGTGATCACACCGTCCTTGCCGACCTTTTCGATCGCCTCGGAGATCATCGATCCGATTTCGACATCTGCCGATGAGATGGCTGCCACGTTAGCGATCTGGCTCTTGTCGCTGGAAACATCAACAGATGCTTCACTGATGGCATCGACAGCGGCCTCAACGGCTGCCTCGATACCCTTCTTGATGGACATGGGATTGGCCCCAGCGGCAACGTTGCGCAGGCCCTCGTGGACCATTGACCAGGCTAGGACGGTTGCCGTAGTAGTGCCGTCGCCTGCCACATCATCGGTTTTCTTAGCAACCTCCTTAACCAGTTCAGCACCAATGCGCTCGTATGGGTCTTCTAGGTCGATCTCCTTAGCGATGGAAACGCCGTCATTGGTGATCGTGGGGGCACCCCACTTCTTGTCAAGCACGACGTTGCGGCCCTTGGGACCAAGGGTGACGCGAACTGCGTCGGCAAGTTGGTCCATGCCACTTTCGAGAGACCGGCGGGCCTGCTCGTCAAACGAGATGATCTTCGCCATCAGCGGATGCCTTTCATTGGTGGGTCATAGTGACCCGTGGTCTGTGAGATGGCCCGGGGACGGGATACGCCACGCCGTTGGCACTCTCATGGTGAGAGTGCTAATCCAACCAGCAGCAGCGTTAAATCACAACCTGTCAGGGTGTCAAGTGGGGGCGTTGAACTGTCTGGTGTCCGAACACAACCGGCCGGAATCTAGCCTCCGGCTACGGCGGGAACGATAGCGACCGTGTCACCATCGGGTATCTGGGTAGCGAGGCCGTCGAGGAAACGCACATCGTCGTCACTCACAAACACGTTCACGAAACGTCGGAGGGCACCAGCCTCGTCGAGAATCCGCTCCCCGAAGCCGGGATGCGACTGCTCAAGGGCTGTCAGTGCCTCACCCACGGTCGCTGCATTGACAGCCACCTCGGGCACCCCACCCGTGAGGGGTCGAAGCGTTGTCGGAATTCGCACGGTCACAGCCATTCGTTCCACCTGTTCGTCGTTCCGGAGGGCGGACTGAACAGCGACCGCCTTAGCAGAAGTAAATCCTACCAAAGCAGTCAGGATTCCCCACTGTCAGGAAAATACTTCTCATCCCAGCCAGCGGAATCCGAGGTTGGACTTGACTGCCTCTTCCACACAGGTGAGGGTGTCGGTGGTTGCACGTTCCTCACCGAACTCCTCCACCAGCGAAATGCAGTCGACGTGCCCGACCACATTGGGGGCCACCTGCCCCGCAACCACCAAGAGAGGTACCCCGGCTGCATCCGCATGGTTGGCGACACCGCCAACCACCTTGCCTTCAAACGAAGTTGAGTCAAGTCGACCTTCACCTGTGACCACCAGGTCGGCGCCAACCACGACCTCGTCGAGCCCCACCTCTTCGGCGACCAGATAGACGCCGTCGATCAACTGTGCACCCACCGCCGCTAGGCCACCAGCCAAGCCACCAGCTGCCCCCGACCTAGGCAGGTCTCTCACATCGAGACCGTGCTCCTCGGCGTAGAACTGAGCGAGCCTCTCGAGGCGTCCGCTCAACATCGCCACTTGAGCAAGGCTGGCACCCTTCTGGGGAGCGAAGACCTCGGCTGCCTCAACAAAGATTGTCCTCACATCGCAGGCAACCAGCAACTCGATACCTCGGAACCGCGCAAGTGATCCCATGGCCTCCAATGCGCCCAGCCCACCGTCGGTAGTCGCCGAACCGCCTAGTCCAACAATTACCCGTCGCGCCCCCTTTTCGACAGCTGTCAAAATCAACTCACCCGTTCCAGCCGTCGTAGCGTCCAGAGGACTATTCCCGGCCCGCCCCCCAACTAGGTCGAGACCTGATGCCCTTGCCATCTCAATAACAGCGTTACGACCCTCAAGACGCCACTGAGCCTCCACCGGATCACCCAGTGGCCCGGTCACGATAGTTGACCTGTTGGGGCCCCCAAGAACGTCGAGAGTGCCCTCACCTCCGTCGGCCATTGGAACCATGTCAGCACTGCCACCCAGTGCTGAGACTGCACGCGCGATGGCACCGGCAACCTGTTGTGCGGATCCAGTTCCCCTGAACTTGTCCGGTGCGGCTACCACCCGCATCCGTCAAACCTCAACCCGCGTAGATGATTCCATCAGCGCCGAGAATCACTACTACGTCGGCGTTGGCAAGACGATCTATAGTGCCGTCAGGAACCGATAAGCCTCCAGTGGGCATCTGTGACAACAGGTCCGGATTGCCCGGAGCCACCGTTTCCATAACCATCCGGGCGTCGTCGGCAAAGCCAGTTCGGTAGAAGATGCCCGATACGTCGGTGCGGTTGGCGTTGGCCGGGGACTCGAGGGCGTAGCCCCTAGGGTTCAGGATGTCGGTCACCGCTCCCGCTGCACCACCAATGCCTGAACCGTTAGCCACGAGGACCTTCACGTCGCTGGGTGACCTGCTCGGGAACAAAGGCGCACTGGTAGTGGTGGTGGCAACCACGGGCTCGGTGGTGACTACGGCGTCTGTCCCGGCTACCTCATCAACGGGAGCACCGGTATCACCCGTATCCGGTATTTCATCTACCTGATCCGCTCCCTCAACAGCGGCCGAATCGGAGACGGCCACGGTTCCGACATCGCTGTCGACCGCCTTCCACAACAGGACCAAACCAAGGATGAGTGCGACGGTTATCAGGAGGAACGCCCTTGGAGCGGCTGAGGGGTTGCTAGGACCCAACCCGACGTTGCGACCCCGACCCCCGACGTTCACTTGGTGTCCTCGACCACCGGGCTCTCAAAGCGGGCACGGCGGCGCCTTTCGCGTTGACGCTGAAGCCGTCTTACGACAAGCGGGTCGTAGGCCATCGCTTCTTCGTCCTCAAGTAGGACTGTCAGCAACTGTTGGTAGCGGGTAGCCGACAACTCAAAGCGTTCCAGAACCTGCACATCCTTCGGTGCAGGCGAATCCCACCAGGTGCGCTCGAAATCCAGAATCTCTCGGTCGCGTTGGGTCAGAGCCATACAACGATCATCATCCAGGTGGAAGTGCTTTACAAGCACCCCCCCAACAGGGAGTGGGTCGGAGACCACGGCGCAGTTCCGGCTCCTTGGCAGGTTGTCCCCTGTCAGTCCCGGTAGCTGGAGTCCTCAAGGTCTAGGAGTGTCTTCTGCTCAGCAAAGTGGGCCAGGCTCTGGTCAGTGAATCGGGCCCACATCCTGAGCACACTGGCAGTCAGGGCATCATCCATGACACGAAGAGGCCTACCGGAACTGAGTGCCAGCACCACGTTCCTACAGGCCCGCTCCAAGTAGTAGAGCTCCTCAAAGGCGTGAGCCACTGTCTCACCTACCACCGTCACGCCGTGGTTGCCCATCATCATCACCGTGTTGCCCACCATCGCCTCAGCGACCCGGGCACCCTCTACCGGATCGTCGGGTGGCCCACCTATCTCCATGTCGTAGACGGTGCGGTTCCAAAAGCGTGCCGTGGCCTGATCTATCGGTGGAATGGTCGGATCTATCAAGCCACACATGGCCGTGGCATAGGGAGGATGGCAGTGGAGCACGGCCCGGGCAGTCGGAATCCGGGCGTGGATTGCGCCGTGTATGCACCAGGCGGAGGCATCGGGTGCATCTGGTCGATCCATGGTCGACAGATCACTAGCGTCTAGGAGGAGGAGCTCACTGGCCTTCATGAGGCTGAAGTGCCGCCACTTCGGGTTACACAGGAATCGCTTACCATCCGGTGAGACGGTCGCACTGAAATGGTTCCCCACGGACTCGTGGAAGTTCATCTTGGCGGCCAGTCGGAAGGCAGCAGCCAGATCCACGCGGATCTGGTCCTCGTCGAACTCGATGGCGGCATTCTCTGCAGCAGTCATCGGATCGCACCTCCCCAGGTTTCACACAAGTCTTGGTGCGCGCAGGGTAGTTCAGGATCGAGGTTGTGAGGCCGCCGAAACCCGGGTTTCGTGGAAAGAGGCTCGTGGCTGAAGTCCAATAGATTCTGCGTTTGGTGTCCAAATTCGTGTGGAACGGCCCTCCAACCACTAAGCCTCACCTTCGGACGACTTCAGTAACCTTGTGATCGAAGGGATCGCTCCAAGTGGGCGTTTCACGCCACAAGTTATGCCATCCCGCCCGAGTAGCTCAGTTGGTCAGAGCAGGCGCCTTGTAAGCGTCAGGTCGTCGGTTCGAATCCGACCTCGGGCTCCACTCTTGCCCCGCCGACCGAGGCCCTATGGCGAGCAACCTCGAAGAGGGCCACTGCAGCCGCAGCCGAGACATTCATAGACCCGAGAACCCCCCGCAGTGGAATGTGTGCCAGCGCGTCACAGCGCTCCCTTACGAGGCGTGACAGTCCGGATCCCTCAGCCCCCATCACCAGGGCCAGCGGCTGATCCACCACTTTCAGGTTGTGGATCATTTGATCACCACCCACGTCGAGACCTACGGACCAGATGCCGAGATCTGCCAGGCGGCCCATGGCCTTGGGCAGGCCAGACACGCTCGCCATACGCAGGTGTTCGATTGCCCCGGCTGCAGCCTTGGCAGCCGTCGGAGAGACCCTGGCAGCACGGTGCTTCGGCAATATCACACCAGTGACTCCGGCACACTCGGCCGAGCGCAGGATCGCTCCTAGGTTCCCAGGGTCGGTGATGCCATCCAGCATCAACAGAAACGGATCGGGGTCCCAGGCGTCACTATGAAGGAGGCCCTCTAGGCCATGATCCCGAAGTGGAGCAGCCAACGCCAAGACGCCCTGGGGAGCATCGGTCTTGGTCATCGAATCAAACTTCGATCGTGGCAGCTCACGCATAGAAACTCTCGCCTCGTCAGCTAGGTCGATGATGTCATCAAGAATCGGCGCCGGGTCCATCTCGGCAGCCAGGATCACCTCCCTCGTACGGCGGTTCCCCGCCAGCAGCAACTCACGCACGGCGTGCCTTCCCTCGACCTGGTCGCCACCGAGGCCCTTCGGAGGTTCGCCGGAACGCCCCCTTATCGGTGTAGTACCGCGCTGACCACCTCGGGACCTGGGGTTACGACCAGGACCATGCCCGCGCCCGCCCCTGGGAGGTCCGCGACGACCCTTCGGGCCGCTCACCCGCGCTCCAACAGGACTACGGCCATTGCGGCGATTCCCTCACCGCGACCCAACGCACCAAGGCTCTCCGCTCGTTTGGCCTTCACCGAGACTGGTGCACCAATGACTGCAACCAAACGATCCTGAATCTCGACCCGGTGTGGGGCCAGCCTCGGCGCCTCGAGCACAACCGTGCAGTCCAAGTTAACCACCTGCCAACCTTCAGCTCCTACGGCGGCGATGGTGTCAGCCAAGAGGCCGAAGCTATCGATGTCCGCATAGGACGGATCTGTGTCGGGGTAGCGCTCGCCGATGTCGCCCATACCGGCCGCACCCAACAAGGCGTCGATGCAAGCGTGTGCCACTGGGTCAGAATCACTGTGTCCGACAAGGCCCGGACCAGCCAGTACCACGCCGCCCAATACCAGTCGTCGATCTGGATCGTCGGAGAACGGGTGTACGTCAAAACCCTGTCCTACGCGCATCTCAGGCATCTCCATGACCTCCCCCAAACAGGTAACGGACGACCTCCAAGTCGACTGGTCGAGTGATCTTCATATTTTGGCTCTCCCCATCCACGACCACCACTGTGCCACCATTGACCTCAACCAACGTGGCGTCGTCGTCGGCCTCACCACCGCCGGCATGGGCAGCCCTGATTGCACTTGCCGGGAACCCCTGAGGGGTCTGAACGACCAGAACAGCGTCACGGTCCACCGGTCCACCTGAAGTGGACCTCAGCGAATCGGACACGGTGATGACCGGAACTACCGCGTCGGCACCGGCCTTCACAGCTGCAATCACGCGCTCGTAGACAGCCTCGGTTGCCAGAGGACGGGCACCGTCATGCACGAGTACAACCTCAGCACCATCAGGAACTAACGCCAAGCCTGCTCGGACCGATGCGGAGCGTGTGGCGGCCCCACCGCAGACCTCGACATCACCATCAAGGTCAGCAAGGAGTGTTCGAACACCTTCGATCCGATTTTCAGCAACAACGACGACAACCCCGTCCGAAACAGCAGATGCTGTAACAACCGAGCGGGTAAGCACCGGCACTCCCCCAAGGTCGGCCGACTGCTTGTCGGAGCCGAACCGAAGACCCTCGCCAGCGGCCACAACCACGGTCCACAGGCTCACGATGCACACCCAGTAGACCGCACACACGTCTCTCCGGTTCCCGTTGAGGCTGACTGGTGGTGATTCATCTAACTAGCATGGCCAACTGACATGCCAGACACCACCCTCCTCAGCGAAACAACGCTCTTCGCCGGCCTCGACCAGGCTGACCTCGACACCATTGCAGCGGTTTCGATAGACCGTGACCTGCAACGTGGAGATGTCATTTTCGTAGAGGGTGACAGCCCTGACGAGCTCTACGTGGTTGTCTCGGGCCGCATAGCCATCGCCAACAAGTCAATCGACGGCCGCGAATCGATGGTTGCCCTGATGGAACCCGGCGACCTCTTCGGCGAAATGGGCCTGTTCAGCGGAAGGGGTCGATCCGCTGAGGCCCGTGCCCTTGAGGCGTCAGTCGTAACAGCAGTCCCTTACGAGCCCCTCAAGGGTCTCTACACAGATGATCCGTCCCTACTCTGGCCCGTGGTCGAGATGCTGGCCGGTCGGCTGCGCAACATGGATGAGGCCCTAGCTGACTCCGTGTTCTTGGATGTAACGGGCCGCACCGCTAAACGGCTCTTGGAGTTGGCCGGGGAATCTGACGAGTTCTTCCTTCCGATTACTCAGGAGGAACTGGCCGGCATGATCGGTGCATCACGTGAACGAGTCAATAAGGCCATCGCCTCATTCGTCCGACTCGGATGGATCGAACAGATCGATCGCACTTACCGCGTCACTAATAGGGAACAACTGACCATCAGGGCCCGCTGATCTGAACTAACCAGATCTCTCAAGAACCCAGCCATTCCAAGACCCGCTTCCAGGCATCGGCTGCATCAGCTGCTCGGTGTGACGGCCGAGATGGGTCATGGGCGAAGCCATGGTCAGCCCCCTCATATCGCACCACAGTCGCACCGGTTGCCTCCAAGTCGTCCACATCGCCCGGAGGGGTGTACGGGTCGTCGCAGCCGATTACCGCTAACACCGATGAGGCATCACCCTTGCGCAGAATGTCAAGTGGCTCAGCCTGCTCAGGGCCCTTCCAGCGCTCAGGCACCCTAATCATTCCGTAAAAGGGGCAGTGCCGGTCAAAACGTCCAGTGCTCACAGTCTTGAGTACGTACATGCCGCCCATACAGAAACCCAGGATGGCGACTCTCGCAGCCCCGGTCGCGTCAGCTGCGGCAATCGCATCGCCCAGCACTCGCTCGTCGCGGAGGCCAGTGGCTGCCTCGTAGCGCCCCTCCAAGTCCAAGTGCTCCTGATCCGGATAGAGCTCGAAGGCGCAAACTGACCAGCCATTCGCCTCGGACAGGTCCGCTACAATTCCATCACATAATGGACGCAACCCCATGATGTCAGGAACGACCACTAAGCCACGGACAGCAGATCCCGCTTCTGGGTTGACCAGTTCCGCAGCCGTACCAGAGGGCAGATGGATTCTCATTGCACCTGCTTAGTTCAATTAACCCTGAGACTGGTCATCCTTTTGGTGAAAGAGACCTGAAAAACTGTTGATCGTTGGGTGTGTGAATCCTTCCGGCACCAACGCTGTACCACTCATGAGAACTGTCGACATGCCCATTGTTCTAGCTGCCTCAAGTGTTGCGATCTCTGATTCGATCAGCAACATGTTGGAAAATGACACTCCTGACATGCGACGAAGAGCCTCAAACATTGCCTGGCCTGGCTTACGGGCCCCCACCTCACCGCTAACCACCCAATGTCTGATTAGGCCATCTAGGTCAAGTCTCTTGCGCAATGCCAAGGTCCATGGCAGCACCGCGTTTGTCAGGCACGCGACCGTCATCTCCCTCCTGGCCATCTGGTCTAAGAACGCAGGAACATCTGGTCTCAGCCTGACACCGGACAGGTACTCCGCATCAAGGTCTCCTGCGTCGCCAGCTACGCCGACAGCTGCCCAGAACTCAGCAGCGGAAACTTGGCCCAGGCTGGCCGCACGGTACCTGTCGGCCACCTCGCGCGGGTCGGCTATCCCACCATGTTCTCTGACAAAGGACACCAAAAGGCCCTCCGGATCGGTACCAGCATCCCAGATCACACCGACCCCACCAAGCACGACTAGTTCCAGCCGACGCGCACTATTCTCGTCGGGTCGCGACGGCTTATGCTCAATAATTTCTGTCGGCTGGGAGCGCCTCCGTGTTGGTCTCGGTAGGTGCCCCACCCTGTACCGCAGGGGGTTGTGACCCAGCAGCCGACGAACCAGCCTGGAAACACACAACAGGAGCAGGAGGGCGGCCACCGTCACCGATGCCCCCAACCAGAGCCTCGGAGCCCGGTCAGCAACGGATCCGGATACCGCGATGACCGTGGGCGTCGAATCTCCCAGCGCTACGGCCCACACAGCAGAGCCACCATCGACCCTGTCGGAGTTGGTGACGATCTCACCGGGGAGTTCTACAACGAGGTCAAAGCCGAACGAGTCGGCCGGGTCGCAAGCGACGCAACCGGCAAGTGCTGCCAACTCCTCCCTGGTACGGCCCAACGGAAGCCCGGATAGTGCCTCCTTGAGCCCCGAGTCACTGAAAGCTTCCAGTCCACTGGACAGGTCGATCCGTCCCTGCAAGCTCCATGTCGTGCGTGCAAAGGACCGTCTACGCATGAGATCCATTTCCGAAAATACGCCTGGTCCGGCGATTTCGTCCAAGATCGACATGAGCCTTTCGGGCGCCCCAAAGGCCTTTGATGCGACCACCGAAGTGACGCCATCATTGGTAGAACGGTGGGGCCCTTTGACCTCCCACCTTGCGTCCTCTAGGTCCTCAAGGCGAATCTGGTGGTCGAGTCCACCCACGGCCTCCACGGCGGCGTCGTCCAACTCCAGTTGGACCTCGACCATGCCTGTGCCACCCTCATCAAGGTGAACGGACACGGTGGCGTCGGCACGACAGGCCGATGCAAACATGACGAGGCCGACGACCAATAGCAGTTGTGGACGAAAGCGGGACCCACCCACACCCGACACAGGCCACGACACCAGACGAGGCAGCGATAAAGACATGCTCATGACGCTAGTCAGCACGTCACGAGGGTGGGGAGGCTGCGACAGCGATGCTGCCAGCCGTTGGACTACTCAGCGCCCTCTACTACCATTTCGACGGTTGGCGGTTCGAAGCCCTCAATGGAGCGGAACACCAGCACCGGAGCATCATCACCAGCCTCGGCCAGTTCGTCGGTGGTGGCTACGTCGACGATAACTATCTGACCAGCCATGAACTCCTTGTTCAACAGGCGCTCACTGAGTGGATCCTCGACCAAGTGCTGAATGGCGCGCCGTAACGGCCGCGCACCCATCGTGGGGTCGTAGCCCTCGCGCGCCAAATGGTCCTTGGCAGCATCAGTCAACTCAAGCCCAAGGCCCTGTCCCGCCAGTTGGGTTGATACACGGCGGATCATGAGGTCAACGATGCGGGTCACCTCGGGAACGGTCAACTCGTGGAAAACAATCGTGTCATCAATGCGATTCAAGAACTCCGGACGGAAGTGGTCCTTGAGGGCATCATTCACCTTCACCTTCATGCGCTCGTAGGACACGGCCTCATCTGACTTGGTAAAGCCCAGGCTGGCCTTTCGCAGATCGGCTGTACCCAGGTTGGAAGTCATGATCAGGACCGTGTTGCGAAAGTCGACGGATCGACCCTGCGAATCTGTGAGCCTGCCTTCTTCGAGGATCTGCAAGAGCGTGTTGAACACGTCGGGGTGTGCCTTTTCGACCTCGTCAAACAAGACAACCGAGAAAGGACGTCGGCGGACCGCCTCGGTCAGTTGGCCTCCCTCGTCGTAGCCGACATATCCGGGGGGCGAGCCAACCAACCTGCTGACAGTGTGCTTTTCCATGTACTCAGACATGTCGAGGGAAACAAGGGCATCCTCGTCACCAAAGAGGAACTCGGCAAGGGTCTTGGCCAACTCGGTCTTGCCGACGCCAGAGGGCCCTAGGAACACGAACGAGCCCGATGGCCGCTTAGGGTCTTTTAGGCCAGCGCGCGTGCGGCGGATGGCCTGACTGACCGCCTTGATGGCGTCCTCTTGGCCAATGACTCTCTTGTGCAACTCATCTTCCATGCGCAACAACTTCTGGGTTTCTTCCTCAGTGAGCTTGTAGACAGGAATACCCGTCCAAATCGAAAGAACCTCTGCAATAGCCTCCTCATCTACCTCATCGAACAGGTCAACTCCAGATGAACGGATCTCGGCCTCCTTGGCCTCCTTGGCAGCCAGAATCTCTTTTTCGCGGTCACGCAGATTTCCGGCCTCTTCAAAATCCTGTGCTTCAACAGCCGCCTTTTTCTGCAGAACCACCTCGGCAAGCCCAACCTCCAGATCACGCAGGTCCTCGGGGGTATGCATGCGCCTAATGCGCAACCTTGACCCTGCCTCATCGATCAGGTCGATCGCCTTGTCGGGGAGGAAGCGGTCAGAGATGTAGCGGTCAGCCAGGTTGGCAGCCGCCACGAGGGCTTGATCGGTGATCGTCACGCGATGGTGGGTCTCATAGCGCTCACGGAGACCCTTGAGGATTTCAATCGTATGGACAACCGTGGGCTCGTCTACCTTGACTGGCTGGAATCGTCTCTCGAGGGCAGCATCCTTCTCAAAGTGCTTGCGGTACTCATCGAGGGTGGTGGCACCAATAGTTTGCAGCTCTCCGCGCGCCAGCATGGGCTTCAGGATCGAAGCAGCGTCAATCGCACCTTCAGCAGCACCGGCCCCAACCAGTGTGTGAATCTCGTCGATAAACAAGACAATGTCACCGCGAGTCTTGATCTCCTTAAGGACCTTCTTGAGACGTTCCTCGAAGTCACCCCGGTAACGACTACCGGCGACTAGGGCACCCAGATCGAGCGTATAAACCTGCTTGTTGGCAATGGTCTCGGGAACGTCGTCATTGGCAATCATCTGAGCCAGGCCCTCGACAATGGCCGTCTTGCCTACACCCGGCTCACCGATCAGCACCGGATTGTTCTTGGTGCGACGTGACAGGACCTGCATGACCCGTTCGGTCTCGCGCACTCGGCCAATCACGGGGTCCAACTTCTTGTCCCGGGCAGCCTGCGTGAGATTGCGACCGAACTGGTCGAGCACAAGTGAACCGGAACCCACATCACCGCTGCCCTTGCCCGCGGTAGCACCGGCTTTGTCACCAGAGCCCTGACCTGACCCGGCGCCCGAGTAGCCAGAAAGCAACTGGATAACTTGCTGACGTACCCGCGACAGGTCAGCACCCAACTTGACGAGGACCTGTGCCGCCACGCCCTCCCCCTCGCGAATGAGCCCCAACAGAATGTGCTCGGTTCCTATGTAGTTGTGCCCCAACTGCAGTGCCTCACGGAGTGACAACTCAAGAACCTTCTTTGCCCGCGGCGTGAAAGGAATGTGTCCGCTGGGCGAACTGCCACCCTGACCAATGAGTTCCTCGACCTGACTGCGCACTGCCTCAAGCGAGATGCCGAGGGACTCCAAAGCCTTGGCTGCGACACCCTCACCCTCGTGGATGAGCCCCAGCAAGATGTGTTCGGTGCCTATGTAGTTGTGGTTGAGGAGGCGCGCTTCTTCCTGGGCCAGTACGACGACCCTACGTGCCCTGTCCGTAAACCGCTCAAACAAGCAATCGCTCCTGTCCTGCCTGACTCCTGCGGAAACCTCTGGTCCGACCCTCACAGCACCGCCTGAGCGGTCCACGAACACCGGTCCCGTCAGGCAAGTGTACCGGCACCGGCGTGTCAGCGACCGGCCGACTCTCAACGCCTTACAGGCCGGCAGTTTCGGTAACCCCGCCCCACGCTCTATCCTCCTCGAGTGGCGAACTCGACACCTCTGCTGGATCCGCCCGGAATGGCCGCCGACCTAGAGCGGATAGAAGTTGGCCTGCGACAGGCTGTCGAGGCTGATAACCCCTTCCTAACTGAAATGGCCAGGCACCTCATAGATGCCGGAGGCAAGCGGATCCGACCAGCGCTGGCCATCACTGCCTCGCTAGTCACGAGTGCAAAGCCAAGCAACGCCACCGACGATGTCATCTCCGGCGGCGTTGCCGTTGAGTTGGTACACCAGGGCTCCCTCTACCACGACGACGTAATGGACGGTGCCGACACCAGACGTACCGTGGAAAGCGTCAACGCCCGCTGGGGAAATCTTGAAGCCATCCTGGCCGGCGATTACCTCCTGGCACGAGCTTCCGAGATCGCTGCCAGGCTAGGTACCGAAATAGCCGGTCTGCTGGCATCCACAATCGCCTCTCTCTGTGAGGGCCAAGTTCGCGAAATGCAGCATGCGTTCGATGTGAATCGCACCCGCGATGCCTACCTCACGTCAATATCAGGAAAGACTGCTGCCTTGCTTGCAACCTCGGCGCGCGTCGGTGCAATCGTGGCCGGTCATCCCCGTCAGTTCGTTGAAGCGGTCACAGACTTCGGCTACCACTACGGAATGGCTTTCCAGATCATCGACGACATCCTCGATATGGTCGCCACCGATGACCAACTGGGCAAACCGGCAGGTAATGACCTCGTCGAGGGTGTCTACACCCTGCCGGTGATACTGGCTCTGGGAGGCCCTTCGGGAGGTGAACTTCGTGAGTTGCTGGGCGGCCCCATCGATGACGCAACCCGTGACCATGCCCGGAGGATCATACGGTCAGACACTGTGATCGACGGGACCACGGAAACAGCGGTGAACTTCACGGACCGTGCACGGACCTCACTCGACGACCTGCCCCAGACTCCAGCCGTTTCAACGCTGCGCTCCACCTGTGATCTTCTTCTGGCACGGGTAGCAGAGTTACCCACCTGACTGGGCGAGTTGGATTCAGCCCTGTTCGGGTCGCAGCGTCGGGAACAGGATGACGTCACGAATCGCCGAGACGCCCCCCAATAGCATCACCAGTCTGTCCACACCGATGCCGAGCCCACCAGTCGGGGGAAGTCCATACTCAAGGGCACGTAGGTAGTCATCGTCGATGACCATGGCCTCGTCATCGCCAGCAGCCCTATCAGCCTCTTGGGTCCCAAAGCGGGCCCTCTGCTCGTCGGGGTCCACCAGTTCGCTGAATGCGTTACAGATCTCGCGTCCGGCCACAATCCCCTCGAATCGCTCCACCAGTCCGACAGTCGAGCGATGCTCGCGGGCCAACGGAGAGACCTCCTTGGGATAGTCGGTCACGAAGACCGGATCCCACAGTTCAGGTTCGGTCGTCTTCTCGTAGAGTTCCAAGATGAGTTTGCCCACGCCATGGTGGCCCTTGACGGGGATGGAGCGCTCCTCGCAGTAGCTGACAAGATCGGAACGCGGTGTTTCCAGATCAACCCGTAATCCGCTGTGCTCCTCGAGTAGGTCGAACATGGTTGCGCGCCTCCACGGCGCTGAAAGATCCAACTCGCGGCCGTCGTAAGATACCGAGGTGGAGCCCAACAACTCTTGAGCGAGGTAGGCAACTAGTTCCTCGACCAGGACCATGATGTCGCCATAGTCTGCGTACGCCTGATAGAGCTCGAGCATCGTGAACTCAGGGTTGTGCCTCGTCGACAAGCCCTCATTGCGAAACACGCGGGCAATCTCAAACACCCTCTCGAAACCACCCACGGTCAGCCTCTTGAGGTACAGCTCGGGAGCTATGCGCAGGTAGAGATCCAAGTCGAGGGCATTGTGGTGGGTCGTGAACGGCTGGGCAGCGGCACCACCGGGGATCGGATGGAACACGGGGGTCTCAACCTCCATGAAATCCCGTTCCTCCAACCAGCGGCGCATCAACGAGACAGCCCGGCTGCGCAAAGTGAACACCCGACGGGCCTCATCTGTCACCCAGAGGTCCACGTATCGCTGACGAAAGCGGGTGTCAGGATCTGAGATGCCATGCCACTTGTCGGGAAACGGTAGACGCGCCTCGGCTAAGCGCACCCACGATCCGACACGGACCGAAAGCTCACCTCGCCTAGTACTAATGACCTCTCCGGTGACCCCCAGCCAGTCACCGATGTGGAGACCAGTGAACCTATCGAAGTCGGGGGTAGAGGCCTGAGGGGCGAAAAGTTGGATGCGCCCGGTCTGATCGGCAAGCACCCCAAATACCAACTTCCCTTGGTCGCGGCGCAGCATCAGGCGCCCTGCGACGGTCACCTTGACGCCAGTCTCCTCACCGTCATCCAGATCGCCATAGCCCTCGTGGAGTTCGGCAATGGTCGTTGTCGGCTCAAAGCGGTAGGGAGTTTCGTATCCAGACGTATCGGTCACGCCGATCAGTCCCCGCTATTCATGTCAAAGACCAGGCGAAGTCCGTGGAGGGTGAGGAACGGCTCAAGGTACTGGATGGAGGTGGTCACCGGTGAGATCAGCGAGGCGAGCCCACCCGTGGCTATGACAGTACAGTCGCCCAACTCACCGCGGAACCTCTCTACCATGCCGTCGATTTGGGCAGCAAAGCCGTAGACAGCTCCCGACTGCAGTGACTCAACGGTGCTCTTTCCAATGACGCTCCGCGGCTCGACCAACTCGATCGCCCGCAACGCGGCCGCCCTGCCGAACAGGGCATCAAGGCTGACTTCAATCCCGGGAGCAATGGCACCTCCGATGAACTCACCATCGGCAGAGATGACGTCGAAATTGTTACCGGTGCCGAAGTCGACAACGACGCTGGGGCCTCCGTAGAGGGCGTATGCCCCGACAGCGTTGGCGATCCGGTCCGCTCCAACCTCCTTGGGGTTGTCATAGAGGATTGGCATGCCGGTTCGAATGCCTGGTTCGATCACCACTGGAACGACATTGGTGTAGCGGTCGATCATCTCCCTGAGGCTTGCTAGGACCCGGGGTACGCCTGAGCAGACACTGACACCACCTACATCAAGGGTGTACCCGGCTGACCGCAGTAGGTTCCCAATCACCACGGCGTGTTCGTCAGCTGTACGAGCATCATCGGTGGCGATACGCCAGTGCTCCAAAAGACCGGCATCAGCTGTGGCCGTGTCGCCTCCGGCCTCGTAGAGGCCGATCACGGTCTGGGTGTTGCCCACGTCGATAGTCAACAGCATTGAGGGTCTCCGGACCCGGTTGTCGAAGTCATTCAAACAAGCCTTCCAGATCAGGGCTTATGTCGAGGCCCACGTCGAGTGCAGGAGCCGAACTAGTCAACACACCACTGGAAATACAGTCGACTCCGGTCGCCGCGTAGTCGGCTAGAACGTCAAGGGTAATGCCACCGGATGCCTCCAGGAGGGGTCTTTCGCCCTCCCATTCCGCAACAAGGTCGACACATGCCTTCACCTCGGCAGGTGCCATGTTGTCGAGCAGGACCGCATCTACGCCCACCTCGAGTGCCTGGCGAAGCTGACAGATCTCGTCGCACTCGACATGGACAATACGGTCTGGCCACCGTGAACGGGCCGCCTGCACCATGGTTGCAATATCGGTATCGAACAAGTGGTTGTCCTTGATCATCACCCACTCACTCAGGTTGGCCCTGTGGTTCGCACCCCCTCCGGCCCTAACCGCCGCCTTCTCGAGGACCCGCAGGCCCGGTGTGGTCTTTCGGGTGTCCCAGACGACGGCATCAGTTCCAGCGACTTCCACCCACTGGGCCACCAGCGTGGCAATGCCGGAAAGGTGACCAAGGAAGTTGAGGGCTGTCCGCTCCGCCGTAAGCACCGACCCCAGGGGACCTACAACCGTTGCAATCGCTTCACCCGCCTTGACCACGTCGCCTTCGTTCCTTCTCCAGTCAACGCGAACAGCGGAATCCACCTGTCTGAAAGCCTCGTTGGCACAATCAGAGCCGGCCAGAACACCGGTGCTGCGTACTCCCATGGCGGCCACCACGACGACGTCCTCAGACAGGATTGCCGCTGTCAAGTCGCCATCAGGCTTTAGGTCCTCGTCGAGCGCCCTCTGCACACATTCCACCACAACCTCGGGCGGTGGTGCGAGGGAAGTTCCCTTTCCTCGGCCCATGCGATCATCCACCAGACCCACCCTGTCCACAGCGTCAAGGACCATGGTCACCTAGCCTGCCCGCAAGCCTCCGGGCCTCCAACCCTCCGGCTTGTCTAATCATGCCGGCACGGCTCCCATGTTGTCGATAAGCCTCGCCTGCCCAAACTGGCAGGCGACTAACAGACGCACCCCGGTACCGGTGATCCGAGAGGGTGTCTCGAAGGTGTCCGGGTCGACAACCGCCACGTAGTCCAGTTCGCCTGTCGTTGCAGCATCGATCACCTCGGCCATCAGTGCGGTCACAACCTCAGGATCAGTCTCACCGCCCACAACAATCTCTGCTCCTACCTGAAGAGCCCGGTGTAGGACAGAGGCCTCTTCACGTTCGGCCGATGTCAGGTAGGCGTTACGACTAGACAGAGCCAAACCGTCATGAGCACGAACCGTCGGACAGCCAACGACACCTACGGGAATGGAGTAGTCGGCCACCATCTGTCGAACTACCGCCAGTTGCTGGAAGTCCTTTTCACCGAAGTATGCACGACAGGTACCGATGATCTGGAACAGCCTGGAAACGGCCGAGACAACTCCAGGGAAGTGTGTAGGCCTGCTAGCTCCCTCAAAGCAGAATGCCAAGTCGCCAACCTCAACCACGGGTAGGCCTGACTCCGGGTACATCTCCCTGACGGCTGGCGTGAAGACCAGGTCGGCACCGTGTCGCGTGCAGACCTTCAGGTCTGTCTCCATGTCTCTCGGATAGTCGGCCAGGTCCTCGTCGGGAGTGAACTGCAATGGGTTCACAAACACTGACACGACGGTCAAATCGTTACCAGCGACAGCGGCATCAATCAGTGAGGCGTGTCCACCGTGCAGGTAGCCCATCGTGGGGACTAGTCCAACTAGCCTTCCCGCAGCCCGCTCCTTGTCGAGTCTGGACCGCAGATTGGCAGCCGTTGTCTCTACCTCGATGGTCCCCACTGGCGTGCCCCGGACCCTCAGGTCCCTCTGGGGCCTGTCAATGGACCTAGCGGAACAACATCGTCCCCGCCCATGCTTCCGGGGATCTCATAGACCAGGTCCGGGGCCACGTCGCGCATCGGAATCAACACGAAGGTCCGTTCGTGCATACGTGGATGTGGAACCGTCAGGTCCTCATCGTCAACACTTTCACCGTCCACCCAGAGGATGTCCACGTCCAGGGTCCGAGGACCCCACCGCACCCGACGCACGCGCCCAGCTGCCACCTCCTGCTCACGACAGAGTTCCAGCAAGTCCCTTAGGGTCAAGTCGGTCTCAAGCCTAACGACACAGTTCAGGTACGGACCCTGCTCAGGACCGCCGATGGGAACTGTCTCATAGACGGTTGAAACTTCAACCACGTCGGGTATGGCATCCACCGCCCCACGCAGGTGTGCCCAGCGGTCACCCACGTTCGAGCCGAGGCCGAGCAGCGCCCGCCGCGAAGAGCTGGCGGCGCTAACGCTCATGAATGGGGATCTGGTGCTTCGTCGACCACTAGAGCCACGATACGGCGACCCAGGTTGCCGAGAGGCCGACTGAGGAGTTGCTCCGTAATGGATATTGCCCGCGGCCCAGTCGGGACGAGTCCCCGCCAGAGCAGAAAGGCTGCCATCAGACCGCAGACAATGTCGTTTAGTTCGTCACGGTGCACGATGATGCGACGGCCATCACCTGTCATCTCCTCAAACCGTTCAAAAATCTCGATCAATCGACTCAGACCGTCGTCTGCCCCACTGAATGGCAACTGGGTCCACGCGACATCCAGTTCGTCATAGTTGTGGAGATTGTGGTCACTCGCCAACAGGGAGACGATCGCGTCGAAATCGTTTTCACGGATCCAGATGATCTCCTCCTGGCGGCGCACCCGGCGGTGGCTAGCCCCGAAGCCACCTGGTCGCTCACAAACAGCGATCTGATCTTGGATGATCCAGGCGAACCCTGTGGGCACAATGCCCTTTGCCCACTTGCCTCTCACTGGCCACCTCCCAGGCTGACAGAACTCCTCATGCGGCCACCCGTGCCGCGTCCAGGGTTGCCCCCACATCGTGCGCTCTGACCATGCTGACTCCTTTTGCGTAAGCCCACGTTGCCAGCGCCACAGAGCCCTCGCGTCTGTCACCTGCCGCTGTGGGCTCACAAGCTCCGTCGCTGACAGCTGTCAACTCCCCAAGGAACCTCTTGCGACTCACCCCTACAACGACTGGCCACCCGGTCTCAACGAAAACATCGATATTGGCCATGATCGCCAAGTTGTGTCTGGTCGTCTTGCCAAATCCGATCCCCGGGTCGATCCACACCTCATGGACCCCAGCATCCATGGCCTTCTCGGCCCTGTTGACCAGATAATCACGGACCTCACTAACCACGTCGTCGTAGTGGGGGTCCTCCTGCATCGTACGCGGGTCCCCATTCATGTGCATGGCCACCCATGCGACACCTAGGTCAGCAGCCACCGACCCGAGACCAGCACTCACGTCATTCAAAATCGTGGCCCCCACCGCCACGGCTGCCCTCGCGACCTCCTCGTGACGGGTATCAATGGAGACCCTGACACAGCCGACCAGCCCCGCTACGACCGGGATCACCCGCTCCAACTCCTCCGCTACGCCCACGGGATGCGCCCCAGGCCTAGTGGACTCGCCACCCACGTCAACGACCGTGGCACCCTCGTTGATAAGCCTCCTGCCGTGTTTTATGGCAGCAGCGTGGTCCAAGTAGAGGCCCCCATCCGAGAAGGAATCAGGGGTCACATTAAGAACTCCCATTACTGCACCCACATCACTGAATCTAACGGTGTGATCGGCAGTGCCAAGGCCTGGCCACCGATGATTTTCATGTAGTTCCAATTAGTAACAGTGTGTTCCAATCAAGAGATGCTAGGAGGCCTCGACCACCTTGACCTGGGGTGCCGCCTCTACGACCCGGATGTCGGGAAGATTGCGATAGCGCTGGTCTACGTCGAGTCCATAGCCGACCACAAAGTCCGCTGGGATCCGGAAGCCCTCGTAACGCAAGATGTCCTCATCAACGCTGTGGTCCTCACGTACCAGCAGAGCACAAACCTCAAGGCTCGCCGGGTTCCTCGCAAACAGGTTGCGTCGCAGATAGTTAAGGGTCAGACCGCTATCAACTATGTCCTCGACAAGGATGACGTCGCGGCCCGCCAGGTCCAGATCCAGGTCCTTGACTATCCGCACTACCCCGGATGAGCGGGTCGAATGCCCGTAGGAGGACACAGCCATAAAGTCAAACTCGACGGGGAGGTCGATGACCCTGGAGAGATCACTCATGAACATGAACGCCCCTTTGAGTACCCCCACCAGTAGGGGCGAGCGACCTGAATAGTCGGCTGTTATCTCAGCCCCAAGTTGAGCCACGCGCTCAGCCAGCTGTTCGGCACTGACAAGGATCCTTCCTGGGACCAACTCCGGTTCAGCGTCTCCCTCCAACTGGTCTTGCCCCATGGCGACCGACCCTAGCCGGGTAGGTGGGTGAGCCGACCCGCCGAACGCTCAACGCGGTGTCCCCCCACGATTTCTGCGGCCCGGCATTCCCCACGAGCGACGCCGAGAACCCGATCAATTGATGCCGAATCAGGTGGTCGACCACCTGATTCGGTAGTCAGCCATGTCCTGAGGGCCAGTTTGGCAAGGTCGTCTGACAACATGTCCAGAACTGAGATGTCGGTTGCATCAATCCCCTCTACGAGTGTGGCAAGCAAACCGACGGCTTCGCGGGCCCGGTCGGCATGGCGAGCCAAGATGGGCACCGGGTCACGCCCCGACAACTCGGCCATCAGCGGTAGGAGCTCGTGTCGCACCCGATTACGAAAAAAGCGCGGATCGTCATTCATCGTGTCGTGGGCCGGTTGGATACCCGCTAAGGCACACACTGCAACAGTCTCGACCCGACGAAGGGCCAATATAGGACGCCTCCCCGGTTCTCCAATCCCAGCTGCACCCTGTATCCCTGACCCACGGAGAAGGTTCATGATCACGGTCTCTGCCTGATCGTCGGCGGTATGACCTGTGAGCGTCCCGGTCGGCAGCACAGCAATACGGGCATCACGGGCACGAGCCTCCAGGTTCGGGCCATGCGGGACAGGTGCATCCATCCTTCTGACCGCTGCGCCCAGGATGGTCGCTGTTTCGGTAACCAGCTCAGCCTCGACGGCTGCCTCGGGCCTTAGACCTTGGTTCACATGCCAAGCAGTGACGTCCAGTCCGGCCTCGATAGCAAGGACCATTAGGGCCATTGAATCGGGGCCTCCCGAGACAGCGCAATCGACCACTGTTCCCGATGGTGGAAACGAACACCGAGCCAACAGGTTCAAGAGGTCGATGCCAGTCATAGGTCCGACTAACCCACCACACCCATACGCGCAATCCAAAGACTAGGCGAGTTGATCTCGGCCAAATCGGGAAGGTTGGAGGGAGCCTCCCACACCCGGTTCACCAAGGTGGTCCCCCCTGCATCTTCGACTTCCTCAATGAACGCCTCTCCTTTGGCATACTGTGCCAACTTGGCCTCGAGACCGACCAGTTTCTGGAAGATCCGGGTGAAACCCGATGCCGACCGACGCCGCTGCCGGAGAACCCTGCCAAACCGGTCAACTCCAACGACGATTCCGCGCCCCGCCCGGTCCATGGTCACGTCTCCGTGTCCTTCCAACAGACTCATCAGGCCGGCAATACCGTCAAGCGCTCTCCTCTGCTCAGGTGAGGCGACTGCTGTAAGAAAGCCTCCATCTCCAGTATCGGATTCGTCGCCACGCCGCTCAAGCAGGGACCTGAGGGAATCGAGAAGGTGGGTCGGATCGGGGTCTGAACTCTCAAGGAGCGACCTGACGAGGCCCAGGTAGTGATCCCTCAGCCATGGAACGCCCGTAAACTGCGCCCGGTGGGTGACCTCGTGGAGGGCCAGCCACAGCCTGAACTGGCTCGGCTCGAAAGCGTATCGCCGCTCAAGAGCCACCAAGTTGGGCCCCACGTAGTAGACGAGATCCTGGTCCTCGGCAGCTTCGTCCTCCAACACGAGCAGGTCGTACTGGCCGAGCACCCTCGTCGACATCCAGCCCAGGACCGCCCCCAACTCGACACCGGCAACCCGGTGTGTCAGGGGTGTGAAAGACGTGGCTGGACGCTCGGCCATCTTGTCCCACAGGGGCTGCAGCAGTCGGCGCAACGAGGCCAAGTTGGCCCGGATCCAGTCACTCCTGTCGACAACTCGCGCCCGGGCCTCACCATGCAGGGCCATCAGCCCGGTGGTCTCGGCAACCAACCCCTCAGCCCTGGCCGTGTGGATATCAAACTCCTCGGCTAAGCCGTCCAGGTGGTGGGCACCACCAAAGGGTGCCCTAGAGGCGATGCGAGTCGCCACCTGTTCCGCCACGTCCCAGTCGATAACCGACAACGAGCGGTCGACGACCTCCGTGGACGGCACGCCGGCCGCCACGATCAAGCCTTCAGCGCTTTGGATAACGGGTGGCGGACACCTTCTGCAGATACCCGACAAGGGTGCCGATACAGAGCAAGATGCCTCCACCCACGAGGGGCACTGCCAGCCAGTAGTGCCAGATAACACCAGCTAGAACGTTCATGGTCTGCATCCTATGAGTTGGAATCGTCAGCACGTACACACGTTGGAGGATCAGCTACAGGCAAGGTCGATGGAGCCAACCATCTCGAGCCCGCGCGGGGAATCGAACCCCGGACCTGCTCATTACGAGTGAGCCGCTCTTCCGACTGAGCTACACGGGCACCCCCACCCTGAGGTGAGATGTGATCGGCAAGCGTACTGGAGCCACCTAGTGCTCAGACTCACCCGATACAGGGCGCACCATCAGAGTCGAACAAGGGGTGCCCAGGCCAAAAGCAGGCGCTTTTCACCGACCTTCGAAAACCGCACCACGGCCTCGGCGCGGTCTCCCACGCCGCCAACCGATACAACGACGCCGTCACCCCACGTCGAATGGACCACATCGTCGCCAGCCTCAAGCCCGAGTTCGTGAGCGCCCGTGGAGGATGACCCGGGGGACCTGCTACCGGTCCCCCGGCCGAAGATCATGCCAGCGGGCTCGTCACCACCCTCGGCATCGTCGTCTGGTGACCGGGTCGAACCGAACCAGCTTCTGCCCCCCGAATCACCTCTCCGGTTTGAACCCGTTCCCCAGTTCGATGATCCGCCGCCTAAACCATTAGCCCTTCCAGAAGCGCGCTCGTTCAAGAGGCCCCCCGGGATCTCCTCAAGGAACCTGCTAGGCGGGTTGTACTGGGTTTGACCGTGCAGCATTCGACACCAGGCGTGGCTGAGATGGAGTTGTCGGCGAGCCCTGGTAATGCCAACGTATGCGAGACGCCGCTCCTCCTCGAGTTGATCCGGATCACCCAATGACCGCATGTGAGGGAAGACGCCGTCTTCCATGCCGATGATAAATACGGCTGGGTACTCAAGACCCTTCGCTGAATGCAGAGTCATGAGGACAACTTCGCCCTCGTCAACAACACCCGGCCCCAACTCGACGCCTCCCGTGTCCTCCACTGGATCCGGGAGGTCATCCGTATCGGCCACCAGCCCGACCTGTTCTAGGAAGTCTGGAACATCATCAAACTCGCTCGCCACACCGACTAGCTCTGCCAAGTTCTCAAGCCTGCCGTCCGCCTCGACCGAACGTTCCGCTCGCAGTTCGTCTAGGTAACCGGAGCTGGCCAGCGCAGCCTCCAAGACTGCGGCGGGGCCATCATCGAGGTGTCCGACCAAGGTCTCGTATAACTCCAGAAACACGCGGATCCCTCCAACAGCGCGACCTGATACACCGGCCTCGGAGCACCGACTGAGTGCATCGAGAAACCCGCATCCGGTCATCTCAGCGAAGGCATCAATACGGCGGACTGAGGTTTCGCCCACCCCCCTCTTGGGCACGTTCAACACCCGCTTGACCGCCACCTCATCTGCAGGGTTGGCTGCCAACTTCAGGTAGGCCAGAGCATCGCGAATTTCACGCCTCTCATAGAAGCGGGTACCACCCAAGACCCTGTAGGGAACTCCGCTACGGACCAGTTGCTCCTCGACTGCACGGCTCTGGGCGTTGGTCCGGTAGAAGACAGCTAGGTCTGACCAGCTGTAGTCCCCTCCGGACCGGAGGGACCCGAGGCGCTCGACCACCCACCGCGCCTCATCAACCTCGTCGCCGGCCTTGCAGACCACAATGGACTCACCAAGCCCTGCCTCTGTCCAGAGCTCCTTGGGCTTACGCCCGGCGTTCTTCGTAATTACGGCGTTAGCAGCATCCAAGATCGTCTGGGTGGACCGATAGTTCTGGTCCAAAACCACCACGGTCGCATCAGGGAAGGCAGTCTCAAAATCCAAGATATTGCTGATGTCCGCCCCACGGAATCCGTAGATGGACTGGTCACTGTCGCCAACCACACACAAGTTCCTGTGCTCCTCGGCCAGCATCATCACCAGGTCATTTTGGACCTGATTGGTGTCCTGATATTCGTCAACCAAGATGTGCTGAAAACGCCTGCGCCACTCGTCCAAGATGTCAGGGTTGGACCGCAACAGATGAACCGTGTTTGCGAGCAGATCGTCAAAGTCCATGGCGCCGGCACGCAGGAGTCTCTTCTGATACTCGATGAACACTTCGGCAATCTTCTTTTCGAATGGGCCTGTGGCCCGCTCCATGTAGGCCGATGAGCCAACACCCTCATTCTTGGAGGCTGAGATGGACGCATGGATTGAACGGGAGGGGAACCGCTTGTTGTCCATGTTCAGGTCACGGATGACATAGCCGGTCAATCGAACGGCATCACCTTGGTCGTAGATGCTGAAATGCCGTGGAAAGCCGATCCGCTCGGCATCCGAACGCAGCATTCTCACACAGGCTGAGTGGAACGTGGAGACCCACATCTTGTGGGCAATCGGCCCAACCAGGGCGGCCACCCGGTCCTTCATCTCAGCAGCTGCCTTGTTGGTGAAGGTGATGGCGAGGATCCCGAAGGGGGAAACACCCCTTTCTACAATCAGATGGGCCACCCGTCTGGTCAGGACACGGGTCTTCCCCGACCCTGCTCCAGCAACCACCAGCAAGGGGCCGGTGGGATGGGTCACGGCATCAAGTTGTGCTGGGTTGAGACCCGTCTCAGGGGCTTCTGGGTCGGACAGGGCCATCGCTGCCACCTTACCGCTGAGCTGTGACCGACTCCCTGGCTACCGGGGTCCTTTTAGTAGGGTTCTCCGCCATGGTCAAACCCTTCCGCTTCAGTATCCAGGCATCAGTTCCTAGACCTGCTGCCGAATGGCGCGAACTGGGTCGACGCGCTGAGGACCTCGGCTACTCGGCACTCTCAGTGTCCGACCACCTGGATACTGCGATGGCCCCCCTGATCGCACTGGCGGTCACCGCAGAGGCCACCCGCAGCCTGCGTCTCACAACTCTTGTGTTGGCAAACGACTTTCGACACCCTGCCTTTTTGGCTAAGCAAGCCGCCACCCTCGATCTTCTCTCGGATGGACGGCTGGAGTTGGGGATCGGTGCCGGCTGGAAGACCACGGATTACGAGCAGTCAGGAATCCCCCTAGAGCGGCCGGCTATCAGGATCCAGAGGCTGGCCGAAGCCATCGCCGTCCTCAAGGGATGCTTCGCAGATGGCCCTTTTGACTTTGATGGTGAGCACTACACAATCCGTGGCCTGGATGGCCAGCCTGACTGCATCCAGAGGCCGCATCCTCCGATCCTGCTGGCGGGAGGAGGACACAAGATGCTCACTCTGGCTGCGCGTGAAGGCAACATTGTTGGTGTGAACGCCAACATGGCAGCCGGCATCATCAACCACCGGGCCGGACCCTCTGCCACCTCGTCGGCAACCGACCAGAAGTTGGCGTGGATCAAAGAGGCCGCTGGGGACAGGTTCAGCCACATCGAACTCCAGACCCGTGTCCACATGTCCTCGATCACAGACGATCCGAAAGGTCTCGCCGACCTGATGGCGCCTGCTCTAGGCATCTCCGCCGAAGAGGCCTTGGCCTCACCCCATGTCCTTGTTGGATCCGAAGGCCATTGCGTTGAGACGCTGCTTGCATGGCGCGAAAAGTGGGGCCTCACCTACATAGGTATCAATGAGGACTCCATGGTGGAGTTCGGGCCCGTGGTCGAAGCTCTGACGGGCGTCTGACCTCGAGTTCAACCCAATTCAACCCCATCGACCCAACAGTGCCAGCAGGCGTAACCCCGCCGGGGCATTCGCTGGTGGCATCAGGGGTTCACCAAAATGGGTACTGATCGCCCCGCTACCGGCCACCGGCTTCCAGAAATCAAGGCACCGTTCAGCAAGGGAGTCGGGCAACCGCACCTGGCGGTCACATGCAGCAGCCAAGTCCCAGCCATGGATCAGGTTTTCTGTGGCCCTAAAGCCCAGGATTACCGTGCCTGGGAAGTTACCTGAGGGATGGGGGTAGATGCGGTCTAAGGCGTTGCCAGCCGACACCGCATCAAGGGCTGCTACTGCCGTACCCCTCCAGGTAGCCATCGGGTTAGGGCCGAGTACCGCCGTATCTACCTCGGGAGCCGTTGCCACATCTCCACCTCCAAACAACTCCACGATCATCGCCTCACCCAACACCACATGGGTAACCAGGGAGCGGACATCCCATCCGTCGCATGGTGTAGCGGTCCCCCAGTCGGCGTCACCCACCGCTGAGAGTTGCTCACCGAAGAAGGCACATGCCGTCGTATAGGCAGCGAGAGTGTCCAGCGCTGCGGCCGAGGAGGCGCCACCAGCAGAGTCGCCACCTACTCCCACTCGATCGTTCCCGGTGGCTTCGATGTGATGTCGTAAGCAACTCTGTTGACACCATCCACCTCGTTGATGATGCGACTCGACATGGTCTCCAAAAGGTCGTATGGGAGGCGTGCCCAGTCGGCGGTCATGGCGTCCTCACTGGTTACAGCCCGGATAATCACAGGACGGGAATAGGTGCGCTCGTCACCCATGACCCCAACGGAGCGAATGTCCGGAAGTACTGCAAACGCCTGCCAGATCTCATGCTCCAGGCCTGCACCGTGCAGCTCCTGGCGAACTATCAGGTCAGCGGCCCGGAGCACCGCCACGGTCTCTGGTGTCACTTCACCAATGATCCGCACCCCGAGTCCAGGACCGGGAAATGGTTGACGCATGACGATCTCGTCGGGCAGTCCCAACTGGCTACCAGCTGCCCGGACCTCGTCTTTGAACAGGTTCCGCAGCGGCTCCACTAGCTCGAAGTCCATGTCTTCAGGCAAACCTCCTACGTTGTGGTGGCTCTTGATCATTGACGCATACCCGACGCCAGACTCGATGACATCGGGATAGAGCGTGCCCTGCACGAGGAAGCGCGCATCCTCAATGCTTCCCGCGGCTCCTTCGAAGATGCGGATGAACAGCTCACCAATAATCTTCCTCTTCTCCTCGGGCTCCACGACACCGGCCAGGCCAGAAAAGAATCGATCTGCCGCCCGTATATGGATCAGCTCAATCCCCTGGGTCTTCTGAAAGGTCTCCACAACTTGCTCACCCTCACCCGCCCTCATCAGGCCGGTATCCACGAATACGCAAGTTAGTTGGTGGCCGATTGCCTTGTGTACAAGTGCTGCCGCTACGGCTGAGTCGACCCCGCCCGAAAGACCGCATATGGCCCTACCAGTGCCAACCTGCATGCGGATGGCAGCCACCGACGACCCGATGATGGAGTCCATGTTCCAGTCGCCGGCACAGCCACACACATCGTGGACGAATCTGGCCAGAAGGGCCTGCCCACACGGGGTGTGGTGAACTTCGGGATGAAACTGGACACCGTAGAGGCCCCGCTCAGGAGCCTCGAATGTCGCTACGGGGGCATCGGCTGATGAAGCCATGACACGAGCACCACTAGGTGCAGCCGTGATTGCGTCAAAGTGGCTCATCCAGACCCCGTGAACCCCCACCCCGGCATCAAGTAGGAGCACCCCAGGATCTCCAACAGTCAGGTCCGTGCGGCCATACTCACCCCTATCGTTGCGCCCCACCGTTCCGCCTTGTTGTTGGGCAATCAGTTGTGCCCCATAGCAAATGCCAAGAATCGGAATCCCGAGCTCATAGACACCGGGATCGATCCTTGGCGCCCCATCGACGTGCACTGACGCGGGACCACCCGAAAAGATGATCCCGGACGGCCTGCGGGCAGCCAGGTCGCTTGCCGAGATGCCATGGGGGACGATCTCGCTGAATACGTTCGCCTCGCGTATCCGCCGAGCAATCAGTTGCGCGTACTGGGCCCCAAAGTCAACCACCAGAATGTGATCAATCGCCTCGGTGGCACCGGCGTCGGGAGCGAAGACCCCAGTCATAGACCTGTCCTCATGGCTTCGAGGTCAGTGCCCCATCCCCACACCCTGGGACCTCTGCAGTGACTTACCCTCAGTCTGGAGTGCCGGTGCGACCATCACCTCGGCCTTCTGAAACTCCTTGATGTCGAGGTAGCCACAGGTGGCCATTGAGGTCCGTAGGCCCCCGAATAGGTTCAGCCGGCCATCATTTTCCCTGGCTGGGCCCAGCAGGACCTCACTGAGCGTGCCTCTCGTTTCCGTTCTGACACGAGCACCTCTCGGCAAAGTCGGGTGGAACGTGGCCATACCCCAGTGGTAGCCCCGACCTGGTGCCTCGGAGGCTGCTGCCAAGGGAGACCCGACCATGACAGCGTCGGCACCGCAGACGATTGCCTTCGAGACGTCACCGCCTGTGGCCATTCCGCCGTCAGCAATCACATGACAGTAGACACCAGTTTCGTCAAGATGCCGCATCCGCGCTGCGCGGACATCGGCTATGGCTGTGGCCTGGGGAACACCTAGACCCAACACTCCTCGAGTGGTGCAGGCGTGGCCGGGTCCAACACCGACAAGGATGCCAGCAGCGCCGGTTCGCATTAGGTGCAGGCCGGCTTTGTAGGTGGCACAGCCACCCACAATCACCGGAATGTCGAGCTGCCGGATGAAGGTTTTCAGATTCAATGGCTCGACTGTCGTGGATACGTGCTCGGCTGATACGACCGTTCCCTGTATGACCAGGATGTCGAGCTCGCCGGCAAGGATGTTCCCCAGATAGGCCTCAGTTCGTTGAGGGGTAACAGAACCACAGGCAACGACCCCGGCAGCCCTGATCTCCTTGATCCGGGCGGTGATCAGTTCAGGCTGAACAGGTGCCTGATAGAGCTCCTGCATCCGCCGGGTGGCCTCTCCGGGCGGGAGCGAAGCTATCTCCTCAAGTACGGCATCAGCATCCTCGTAGCGGGTCCAGAGTCCCTCGAGGTTGAGAACGCCCACTCCGCCCAGGCGACCAACCTCGATAGCCGTGGAAGGGCTGACCACGCCATCCATTGCAGACGCCATAAGGGGCAAGTCGAACCTGTGAGCATCAATTTGCCAGCTAATGTCAACGTCTTCGGGGTCGCGGGTTCGGCGGCTCGGCACGATCGCAATGTCGTCAAAGCCATACGCCCTGCGGCCACTCTTACCCATACCGATCTCTATCTCAGCCACGTGTCACCGGCCCTTCGTTTGCCAGGTGGAAAGGGACGACCTTAGCGGCCTATCGCACAGGTCAGAGGCTCAACTGCGCCATCTGCTGCAGTTGCAGGCAGCTTTTCATGCCAGTTCGTCTAAGAGGTCAGCCAGCCTGTCGACATGGTCAGAGGTGGTCCTACTCCCGCCTATCGCCACACGCAACACATAGCGGCCCGACAATTGGGTGTGGGTGAGCAGAACCTCTCCGGTTGCGTTCAATTTGGCCAGCAATTCCTTTCCGGCGTTATCGCCATCCACATGTGAGAAGCACACCAGAGCCAACGATGCTGGTGCAGCAAGTTTCAGCCGCTGATTCGATGAGATACGTCTGGCCAGGCACGCTGCAGCCTCGACGTGGTGGCGGATGTGCGCACGCAGTCCTTCCACTCCGTAACTGCGTAACACGAACCAAAGCTTCAAGGACCTGAAGCGGCGACCCAGCGGGACCTGCCAATCCCGGTAATCGATGACCTCTCCCGAGTCGCTGGCAGGGTTGCGCAGGTACTCGGGCACCACCGACAAGGAATCTAGGAGAAACTTTCTGTCTGCAACGAAGAAGGCACTGCAATCGAAGTTGGTGAGCAGCCACTTGTGTGGGTTGAACACGTAGCTGTCGGCATGCTCTAGGCCGGTGAGGATCTCGCGATGTTCGGGACACACAGCTGCCGAGCCTGCCCACGCTGCATCCACATGCAACCACGCACCAACTGCTGCGGCCACCGCCGCTACCTCGGGAAGCGGATCGAACGCTCCCGATGATGTCGTTCCAACCGTCGCCACTATGAGACACGGGATCAAACCGGCAGCCACGTCGGCCTCAACAGCTGTTCGCAGGACTACCGGGTCCATTGCGTAGTCATCATCAGTTTCGATGGAGCGCAACTGGTCGGCTCCGAAGCCGGCCACCCTTACGTCCTTCTCAATCGAAGAGTGCGACTGGTTTGAGGTGTACACGCGCAAGTCTGCCAAAACAGCAGATCCTCCAGCCCGGTCGCGCGCTGCTACTACGGCACAAAGAGATGCTGAAGAAGCTGTGTCTTGAATAACACCGCCACCGGGTCCATCCGACCTGAACCGGTCGGGGAGGCCACAAAGTCCGACCAACAGGTCCAAGACGTGGGTCTCCAGTTCCGTACACGCTGGACTGGTCGACCAGAGCATTCCCTGTATTCCAAGCCCGGCGGACAGCAATTCACCCAGCACCGCTGGTGGTGAGGAGTTCCCAGGGAAGTAGCCGTAGAAACCCGGGTGCTGCCAATGGGTTACGGCGGGGGCAATCAATCGGTCTACGTCTGCCAACAAGTCGGCAATGGGCTCACCAGTCTCTGGAACCGTGTCCGGGAGTGAGGCCCGGACCTGGCCCGGCTGGACCCCCGGAGAAACGGGTCGGTCCTCTATGCCGGTCAAGTAGTCGATGATCCAATCGATGGTGGCGTGACCTGCCCGACGGAACTCCTCCGGGTTGAGGTGCTGTGGTGGCTCAACCGACATGGTTGCCAACTCCATTTATCAGGGTCTCAAATGACATCGCCGGACCCTACCGCTGCAAGTCCTCAACACCCAGACCTATGCAGAGCAGCTGGCGCAGTATCGCTGCCGTAGCTCCCCAGACGGTGTCGCCTGCCAACTCGAAAAAGGTGACTGTCCTGATACTCCCATCAATCGGCCAGAGCTCCTCACTGAATACACCCTCCACAAGTAGTTCCATGAGAGGCACGTGCAAGATCAGCTCGACCTCAGCGGGGTCCGGCACCAACTCGGGAACGTCGGTCAGCTCAGCCACATAGGTGTGAATCCAACTACGGCTGCCCACGGTCATCCACCTATCCAACTCACCAAGCAGTCTGGGGGCAACTGGATCCAAACCAATTTCCTCGTGTGCCTCCCGAAGGGCCGTAGCCCAATGGTCGGCATCGTCGACCTCATGACCACCACCAGGAAAGCTCACCTCCTGGCTGTGGGAGCGGAGGCCCGCTGCTCGCCGAGTCAGGATCACCGTCGCACCCTGCCTAGTTTCATACAAGGGAACCAGCACAGCCGAGGTCCGTTCAGGTGGGTCCGTTCGAGGATGTCTAACTAAGACCGGCTCATAGTGGTCTAGGGCGGTTACGAAATCCATGATCGTGGGCGTCTTGTCTACCAGGTCGGCCCAAGGTGCGGGACCTCCCTCCCTCCAGCCGTCTGGTCGCCTGATCACTTGGGGGCCCCGGCCAGGGTGCCTACTAAGCGAGCTTTCAGATTTTCGACCAACACCTTGGTCTACAGAGGACTCCATGCCCCGAGGGTACTGGTACCACCCAAAACGCCGGGAGCCGGACCCCTACGGCCCGGCTCCCGGTCGAACAGTCCAGAAGGACTACTACATCATGCCACCCATGCCACCCATGCCACCCATGCCACCCATGGGATCCATGCCACCACCGGGCGGCATCGGGGCCGGTGGCTCCGGCTTGTCGGCAACAAGTGCCTCGGTGGTCAAGAGCAGAGCGGCGATGGAGGCAGCGTTCTGCAGCGCCGCACGTGTCACCTTGGCAGGATCCAGAATGCCTGCTGCAACCAGATCCTCCAGCTCACCGGTCAGGGCGTTGAGGCCGATGGCACCCGAAGCTTGCTCAATTTCGCGAACCATGATGGATCCCTCAAGGCCGGCATTGTCAGCGATGAGCCGTGCCGGAGCCACGAGAGCAGTGTGCAAGATGCGGGCGCCGGTCTCCTCATCGTCTGACAGGCCCTCCATGGCATCAGCAACCGCTTCACGAGCTCGGATAAGGGCTGTGCCGCCACCGGCTACAACACCCTCCTCGATCGCCGCACGAGTAGCAGACAGCGCATCTTCAATCCGGTGCTTCTTCTCCTTGAGCTCAACTTCGGTAGCAGCACCGACCTGGACGACGGCAACACCGCCGGCCAACTTGGCCAGCCTCTCTTGGAGCTTTTCACTATCCCAGTCAGAGTCAGTCTCTTCAATCTCACGCTTAATCTGGGAAATTCGAGCATCCACGTCAGCTGAGTCACCCGCACCCTCAACGATCGTGGTGTCATCCTTGGTGATCACAATCTTGCGGGCAGTGCCCATCATTTCAAGGGTCACGCCATCCAACTTCAGGCCTACCTCTTCGGCAATCACCTGACCACCGGTAAGAATCGCCATGTCCTGGAGCATCGCCTTGCGGCGTTCACCAAACCCCGGGGCCTTCACTGACACCGAGTTGAAGGTGCCGCGTATCTTGTTGACCACTAGCGTTGCCAAGGCTTCACCCTCAACATCCTCTGCGACGATCAGGAGTGGGCGACCGGCCTGCATAACCTTCTCAAGAACCGGGAGCATGTCCTGAACTGAGCTGATTTTGCCTTGGCTGAAAAGAATGTATGCGTCTTCAAGGATGGCCTCCTGACGCTCCGGATCAGTAACGAAGTAGGGCGACATGTAGCCCTTGTCGAACTGCATGCCTTCCACAAAGTCAAGATCCATCCAGAAGGTGTTGGACTCCTCGACCGTCACGACACCGTCCTTGCCCACCTTGTCGATGGCATCGGCAATTACTGACCCGATGGCCTCGTCAGCAGCCGAGATTGCTGCCACATTAGCGATCTGCTCCTTGGAGTCATCAACCTGCACCGCCTGTTCGGCGATGGAGTCGACAGCCGCGTGCGTTGCCTTCTCGATACCTCTCTTTAGGCCCATCGGGTTAGCACCGGCTGTCACATTGCGCAGGCCCTCTCGGACAAGAGCCTGGGCCAGCACCGTGGCTGTTGTGGTTCCGTCACCGGCGATGTCGTTGGTCTTAGTGGCGACCTCTTTAACCAACTGGGCACCCATGTTCTCAAAGGTGTCCTCCAACTCAACTTCACGGGCGATGGAAACACCATCGTTTGTGATGGTCGGTGCACCGAACTTCTTGTCCAACACGACGTTGCGGCCGCGCGGACCAAGGGTCACTTTCACTGCGTCAGCCAGTTTGTTCACACCAGCTTCGAGGCCGCGACGGGCCTCCTCGTCAAACTTCAGGATCTTCGACATGGGCGACTACTTAACGATTGCCAGCACGTCGCGGGCATTGAGGATCAATAGGTCTTCACCACCGACAGCGATCTCGGTACCGCCATACTTGCTATAGACGACCGTATCGCCGGTGGCTACTTCCATCGGGACGAGGTCACCGCTCTGATCAGAGCGACGACCGGGTCCCACGGCTAGGACTTCGCCCTGTTGGGGCTTCTCCTTGGCCGTGTCGGGGATGACCAGGCCGCTAGCCGTGGTCTCCTCGGAATCGCTGGGGCGGACCACGATGCGGTCCTCAAGTGGCTGAAGATTCATAGAAAACGCCTCCATCTGGCGGTTAGCAGTCTCCTTGGACGAGTGCTAACGATAGGGGTGGGTGATGTGGCCCACAACGTGGCAAACAGGGTTTCGCGAAAGCCCGTGACGAAGTGCTGTGCCCTCAAGCGATCAGATTCAGGGCTAGGTTCGGGTCGGCTCCCGTGTCGAGTGGGCTGGGTCCTTCGCGCCTGAACTGCCACCAACCTGCAGCAGCAACCATTGCAGCGTTGTCGGTGCACATCGCAGGCTGGGGCAGGAACGGCCGTGCACCTGCACCCTCGCACACCTCAACGAACCGTTCCCGCAGTCGAGAGTTAGCGGCTACGCCACCACCCAGGCAAGCGGCCCCTACGCCCGTTTCCTCAATCGCCCACCTGACCTTGGTCACCAGGGCATCCACCACCGCTTCTTGAAACGATGCCACTACATCGGCTGTCAAGGCTTCGGGTTCAGATCGAAGGTGGTTCACCACCGCTGTCTTCAGTCCGCTGAACGAGAACGCGTACCGACGGTCATCGGACAGGGTGGCCGGGTTCTCCTGCACGAGGGAGCGCGGATAAGAAAAAGCCGACCGGTTGCCTGCCACAGCGAGTCGATCCACGGCCGGTCCCCCCGGGTACCCAAGGCCAAGGTAGCGAGCCACCTTGTCGAAGGCCTCTCCGGCAGCATCGTCCAGAGTGGATCCAAGCAACCTGTACCGACCATGGTCCTCCATGACAATGAGCATGGTGTGGCCACCCGAAGCAAGCAGAACGACCATCGGCATCTCCAGGTCAGGTTCCTCAAGAAGGGCCGCATATAGATGGGCCTCGAGGTGATTTACCGCAACAAAGGGAACGTCCCACGAGAGAGCCAGAGCCTTAGCGGCACTCACCCCGACCAACAGGGAGCCGACAAGTCCCGGCCCACTAGTGGCTGCGACCGCTACGAGATCACGGCCTTCAACCCCGGCTGCGACCATGGCCTCAGCCACGACTGGCACCAACAACTCGACGTGTGCCCGGCTGGCAATCTCTGGGACCACCCCTCCGAACCTGGCATGCTGATCAACCTGGCTACTAATGACCGACGACCTCACCACCCGAGCTTTCTCCACTACGGCAGCAGCAGTCTCATCACACGACGTCTCGAGCGCCAGAACTAGGTCAGACACCATCACCACCCCCACAAAGCACCTCGCCAACCGTGCTGGCCATCTCGACACGCTCCATGAAAGACGGATCTGTGATGTCGTGCATCCACATGACCAGGGCGTCTTCGTCATTGTCGGAGTAGTAGTTAGGCCGCACACCAGACGGGGCAAACCCGAACCTCGCATAGAGACCCCTGGCTGGAACGTTCGACACCCTCACCTCGAGCGTCATTGACACCAGGCCTAACGACACCGACCTTCGGCAGAGTTCTGCCAACAGCAGTGAGCCGATACCGACACTCTGGGCCGAGGGATGGACGGCCAAGGTCGTAACGTGCCCCTCATCTACCACCACGACGAGGCCCGCGTGGCCCACCACTTCGCCACCTACATCGGCTACTACATGGAACCGACTCTCTATATCAAGAATCTGGTCGCGCAGGAAACCGGTGGACCACGGCCGAACGAAGACCATCTCATCGATTGCAGCCACTGCCTCGACATCATCGATATGCATCTGGCGAAGGACGACTGGCCTACCAGTTGTGATGGCGCTCACGCCCCACCCTCTCTCGTAGTCCAGTTGATCTCAGCATCGGGGTGTCGCAGGTAGATCGGTTCAAGATCCCAAGGCTGCACAAACTCCTCGCGCATTGCCCTCGCATGGGCCAGCTGCACCAGCGCCCTGGCACTTGGGTTTGCAAGCCCCTGCTCAGCCAACTCCACTCCTCTCGTCCCGGCAAACATCTCCTGGTAGCGCAGAGCTCCGTCACCGACGAGCAAGGTCCTCTCCTCTGTGAGCTCTAGCTCGGAAGCGAGATCGGCGGGGCTACACAAGCGTGGGTCTACCACCCTTTGGATCCCGCCGGGGACCCTCCGAAACATCGCCACGAACAACTCACCCCGCCGTGCGTCTAACGCGGACACGATCAGGCGACTGGTCCAACGGGCTGGGAAGGCCAGCAGGTCGAGACTAGATACTCCGATCATCGGAACGGCTAGCGCGTATGCCATTGACAAACCGGTGACGACACCGACTCTCAGACCGGTGAAGAGGCCCGGCCCCACATCGACCGCAACCGCACCCAGGTCGGAGAGTTCGATACCTGCCTGACGCCGGACAAAGTCGATCTGAGGGCCAAGAGCCTCCGCATGGCGGCGGCCTTGGCCGGCATGGGTAGATGCCAACACCCCCTCATGACCACCGACCGCACAACCGACCTGACCACTGGCACTCTCGATCGCCAGGATCAACACGATCCACCGCCAGCTTCTACCGAACCGTCTATTTCGGCGAGATCAGCCTCGCGATCAGACCACTCATCCCCGACCGTGTGGAACTCCAGAAGACGTTCATCGGGTCCATCGCCGAGCATTATCCGGATTTCCAGATAGCCACCTGGAAGCGCGCCTGCAATCGCATCACCCCACTCGATGATCGTCAGTGACCCGTCATCCAGCAGTTCGTGCAGACCGAGATCGCTCACCTCTTCGATGTGGGTAAGCCGATAGACATCGAGGTGGTTTACCACGAGGTCTCCCTCATAGCAGTTCGCGAGGGTGAAAGTCGGAGAGGTGATCGGAGTGGTCACTCCTAGGGCGCGCCCGAGCCCCTGGGTGAATGCGGTCTTGCCAGCCCCGAGGTCACCACACAACACGATCAGGTCACCGGGCCTTACCGAACAGGCCAGAGAATGCGCTACGGCCATAGTCTGTCCAGCAGAGTGACTGGCTACGACCGTCACTGCACTCATACGTGTCCCATCAATACCTTCGCCCGGACCATGTCTGAGCGCATCCTGGCCAAAACATCGGTACCGCCGCGGAGGGCTGCAGCCGGGTGAAAGGTCGGTACAAGTTGCCGGCCACGGAACGGGTAAGCCCGCCCCCTCAGCTTCGTGATACCGGTATCGGTCTCTAGGAGCAACTTGGAGGAGAAGTTCCCGAGAGTAACAATTACGAGGGGATCTATGATCTGGATCTGTTGTTCGAGATAGGGCTGACATGCCGCAATCTCACTCGGCCTCGGATCACGGTTCTCAGGAGGCCTACACTTGACAACGTTGGAGATGTAACAACTGCCTCGATCAATACCCAACTCCTCGTCTAGCAGCCGGTCTAGAAGTTTTCCCGACCGACCCACAAACGGCAAACCCCAGCGGTCCTCCTGGGCACCGGGCCCCTCACCCACGAACATGAGGTCGGCATCGGGTTTGCCCGCACCGAAAACTACGTTGGTGCGCCCCTCAGCGAGGTTGCACGTGGTGCATGACTCGGCCTCTACGGCAAGCAACTCAAGAGAGTTCAACACCCCTGAAGCGTACAGAAAAGGGCCGTCCTGACTGGGCGTAGCCCACCTCAACTGGTATTTCGGATAGCCCTCTCCACGACCGCCACGGTGAGAACCCTCAAGGTATCGAGGTTGGTGCCATCGACCGGAACACCACCGGTCGCTGCGGCCACCACAGCGTCACCGTCGGACCTTGTGTGAGGGGGAAAGATCGCCCTAGCCAGGCCGTCATGGGCCGACTGTGCTAGCAACAGGCACCCGGTCTTGTTGACAGCCCCGTTCGTGGCCACCACGCCAATAGTCGTATTGACCCTGTCTCCATCAGCCAGTGAACCATCCCCGGCGCTCTCCGGCCAGGAGTCGAGCACTCCGTCAGCAACCGACCGCGAAACCGATCCATCATCCACATCACCGGCTGCGTTGACAGCCATTACCGCCGCCACAATCAGCTCACCTCGCTGGGCGGAGGCAATTCCGAGTCCCCCAGGAACCGAATGATCCCACCCCCGCCACTTACCAACCGTGGCACCGGTACCTGCTCCCACCCGACCTACCAATACATTCTCCGATGTGGCAGCAAGGGCTGCGAGGCGTCCCTCAGCAGCACCGGGCCTTGCTGAACCGTCACCCACCATGAGATCAAAGAGGGCCATCCCGACCACGATTGGCACCGGACCCGCCGGTGTGGGAAAGCCGATACCACACTCCTCCAGGTGGGCTACAACACCGTCTGCAGCAGCTAGGCCGAAGGCCGATCCGCCTGAGATGATGACGGCATCGAGGCGGCTGACACTCCTCTCGGGAGCCAACAGGTCGAACTCGCGTGTGGCCGGTGCCCCACCACGAACTTCGCCGGACGCAACCGTCCCCTCGGGAAACAGTACTGCTGTGCACCCTGTAGCTGCAGCCGCATCGGTCCAGTGGCCTACCTTGATGCCGTCAATTGGGAACTTCACTCGAATGACGCTAGTTGCATGGGCCAGCACTCAACGCATCGATGCGGTCGTCATAGTCCTCAACCACTTGTCGCCAGTCGAACCGGCGCATTGCCACATCCAGTCCCACCACCCTGTTCCTCCATGTCGGAAGGTCGCTCAGAACCTCCCTTAAGCGACGGGTCAGTCCTCCTTCGGGGTACAGCGCCGCCCCATGCCACCCGTCCGGCACCAGCTCTGGGTAGCTCTGTCTGGTCGGAAGCACCGGCACCGCACCCGCTGCCACAGCCTCAACCACGGCTATCCCGAAGAACTCATGGTGGGCCGCACTAACCACCACGTCACTGACCCCCAAGAGGTCAACATACTCCGGCCTCGGCAGGTGTCCGAACTGGATCACCCGGTCACCCAACTGTTCTCTAGCTTCGGTCATCTCCCTCGGATCAACACGCGTGTTCTCGCCCGCTATGGCCACCCGGAACGCAATATCCTCAGCGGCCAACTTCAGGAGCGCTTTCATCACCGCTCCTGGGTTCTTGTCATGATCCCAGCGCTGGTTCCAGAGAACTGTCAATACCTCCGGACAGGGGGCACCTGCATTACGAACCGGTATGTCCGAGAGATCGACACCCACTGGTACGACCTGGCAGGCTGAAACGACATCGTCCAGCCAAGGGGTGTGCACCTCGTCGGGGGCACGCTCTAGAAGGGCTGGCAGGGCCTTGAGAAGGCCATCGCGTTGGAAGGTCGAGTTGAACCAGACCTCATCAGCTGCAGCCATCCCCAACCAGTTGACCAGGGGCAGTGAAGCGTCTGCTTGCTGGCCTGGGGCCAGAGGGTACATGAGTTGGTTCTCGTGAAGGTACAAGACGACTGGAGTGTCACCTAAGAAACGGCGGGTGAACCCCAGCCATGCTGCCAGATCAGTCATGCCGCTCACTATCACGACATCGGGTTTCCCGTGTCGCTCGACGACGACCTCGGCCTCCGCTGCCAAGGTCAGTGAAGAGCCCCGCATCCGCCACCTCCAGTAGGAACCTGGGTGGCTCACGGTTATGACCTCGTGCCTACTATGGGCGGTGAAGCCTTCGGCCCAAGCTGCATGCGAACCACCGTGGTATGGCTCAACGAGGAGGATACGGCTCACGGGTCTGGTCCGGATCCGGCTCAGTACCTGCGGGGCACCCGTGCGCCGACGGTGGCGAGAACTTCGTACCCGATTGTGTCAGTAACCTCTGCCATCTCGCCGACCCTGAGAAACTCGTCCTCCTGACTACCGAGGAGGATGGCCTCATCGCCAACCGCCGCCTTGTCGTCCACCTCGACGACCGTCTGGTCCATGGTTATGACTCCGCGGATGGGTCGATGACTTCCTCCTATGAGCACATAACCCCGTTCCCACCAGGCCCTCGTAAGGCCATCGGCATACCCGATTGGCAGGGTGGCCAGCCTCGTTGGCCGGTCGGCCACCCACTTGTGGCCATATGAAACGCCCTCACCGGTCTCCACGTCATGGAGGTGAACGACTTCGCTGCGCAGGCGAATGGCCTGGCATAGTCCCAGCTCGCCACACCGGTCGCGCAGGGCCATCGAGGGTTCTACGCCGTAGAGGCCGATGCCGACCCTGACCATTGACCTGTGACTGTCCGATCGGGTGAGGGTCGCCCCAGTATTGGCCATATGGACGATAGGTGGATCCAATCCAGCAGCTGAGAGCTCTGCTAATGCTTGGTCGAACATCGCAATCTGGACGTCGGTGAACTGATCTCCAGGCTGGTCAGCCGAAGCAAAATGGGTGAAGAGTCCCTCGAAGGTGAGGCCCGCTCTCTGGATCTGCTTGGCCAGCCGAACCGTGTCCGATGGCTCTGCACCAACTCGGTTGATCCCCGTGTCGACCTTGAGGTGGACCGCTGATCCTATTGGTGCGACAGAGGCGAAGGCCGCTATCCCGGCATCGGAGTACACGGTTGGTCTTACTCCAGCGAGTTGGGCTAGATCAGCCATCTCAGATGGCCTTGGCTCGGACAGGACAAGGATCGGAACGTTGATTCCGGCGGATCGAAGCTTGGCCGCCTCGCCAACCATGGCCACTCCCAGCCATTTCGCACCCGCCCCGACAGCCGCCCTGCCCACCTCCACCGCTCCGTGACCATAGGCATCGGCCTTTACCACGGCACAAAGGTCGCTGTCGCCGGCAACTCGTCGAAATACTCCGGTGTTGTGCGCAATGGCCGCCAGGTTGATTTCAGCCCAAGTGGGTCTCATGACATCTACATCTCCCTTGCCGGGTCGACCCCAAGACCCACAAGCACCTCAACGAGGTGTGTGGCCAAGTCTCCAGCTACAACGCCAGTGCCGGGACAGGCGGCTGCCAACTTGCCGTGTACGTGCGCTGCAACCGCCGTTGCATCCAACGGTTCGGCCCCTCGAGCCACGAAGGCACCCAAAATGCCTGCCAGCACGTCACCGGTGCCAGCAGTAGCCAGGCGGCTATCACCTGCGGTCACTAACCGGACCCGTCCATCGGGTGCCGCAACAACCGTCGTCGAACCTTTCAGGAGCACGACAGCATCCAGCGAGCAAGCCAGGCGACGGGCAGCATCGAGACGGTTAGGCCCGGGAAGATGGCCAGTCAGGCGTTTGTATTCACCATCGTGTGGGGTCAGCATCACCGATGTCATCCGTTCGGACACGGGGTCCTCACTGACCAGCGCGTTCAGACCGTCACCGTCAACGATGACCGGTACGGTGGAGTTGGCGACCAGATGTCGCACACCGGACCACGTGTCACCGTCAGTGCCGAGCCCCGGTCCCACCACCAGCGAGGCGAACCTGTCCAGGTCACCGGAAACCTCAGCCAGGCCTGCACCCACGGGATACCCAACAACCTCCACAGGCGAATCGGTGTCAGTCCCACCCGGGATCGAGAGGCGTACATAACCGGCGCCAGCCCTCTGAGCCGCTGTGGCTGTCAGGTTGGCTGCTCCCTCCATGCCCGGAGACCCGGCCACCACCCAACAGGCACTCTGCCACTTGTGGGCATCCGGCTGCCGGGACGGGACGAGGTTGGCAACGTCACTGTCCTCGATGAGGAAGGCTCCAGCACTCGATGCATCCAGGCCGATGTCGACAACCTCGACTCGACCTGCCAAACCGGGTCCGTCGCCAAGAAGTAGACCTGGCTTGAGTGCTGCAAAGGTGACGGTCCGTGTGGCACAAAGGGGGTTGCCTGTTGCAACACCCGTGAGACCGTCAAGACCGGAGGGTAGATCAACGGCCAAAACTGGAGACGACGTCTCAGGTGCTTCCCAAGGACGTGCCAGCCCCGTCCCGAATGCCGCATCTACGACCAGGTCGGCCTGGGGAAGTTTCGGCGGTAGATCAAGGGCATCCACAACAACGGTACGCACACCGCGCTGCTCCAGCCTCTCAACGGCCACCCTCCCATCGGCACCGTTGGAACCCGGACCGGCGACCACCACGACCCTTCTTCCGTAGCCGCCACCCAGTTCCTCAAGAGCTGCCCGAGCCACGGCTGCACCGGCACGCCCAGTGAGGACATCGACTGATTCCGGTGAAGAGGCATCTATCTCGGCCATCTCGGCCGGGGTGACTACGGGAATCACGACACGGTGGCCCTGTAGACCCAGCCCATCAGAGGGCCACTGCCGTGGCTGATGCGAACAGGTCCGTATGGCTGAGGGTCAGGAGCCAGCGCTCGACGCCAGCAGCACTGGCGGCTTTGGCCGCTCCCCCGTGAAGGAGCAGAACCGGTTTACCCGATGGCTCACGCACGACTTCAATGTCGTACATCGCCGCCCCACCCAAACCTAGCCCAAGTGCCTTGAGGACTGCCTCCTTGGCTGCGAAGCGCACCGCGTACCTCTCCGTCGGATCACTCCGCAGGTCCGCGTAGGCACGTTCACCCGGCCGGAATAACCGCTCCTTCAGACCGGGAGTGCGCTCGAGAGAACGACGAAAGCGCCCCATGTCAACCAGGTCCATCCCGATACCGATCAACGCGGTACCCTCACCACCCGCATCAGGATGAACCCTCCGCACGAAGGCGGTTGGCTATGCCTCCCACGGGATCAATCAATAGGTCCTCGACTGACAAGTCAACTAGTCGATCATCGCGCAGGGTTGGCTCTGTCTCGCAGACGGCATCACGGATCTTGTTGTACCGGTTGCGGTAGCCATGGAGCACGCCACGCAGGTCGTCGACTGGCAAGTGCTCGTGGAGCACAACGTGCAACAAGGTCAGGCCAACCGCCTGACGGTCCTTGACTTCGGGAACGAGCACGATTGTACGCCCGTCCCTTGCTCCCCGGGTGACAAGGACCTCCCGTTCCATAACTACGCTGTGCTTGGTGCCCCGTAGGGCTGGATCGCGATCAGAGCGCGACTCGATGCCAGTGGAAATGCCACCCCTGTTGACGATCGCTACCGTCGGAGTGTTTCCATCGAGGCCATCAACCCGGTAGCGGGTGAAACCAACGACCTCGGCCACGGCGGCATCCAAGTCAGCGAGCAACCGGAGGGTCCTATAGCTGAGCGCGTCACGCGGTGCACCCGCATCCAGGACCTCCCGGACGAGACCAGCAGTCAGGAGCATTTCGTCACTACGGGAGATTCCCACGGTCACTGTCTTGGCCTGGTGCTTGATGGCGTCGATGGGTCGGGTCAACTCCTCAATGGCTTGGGTAAGCGTTCCTGCTAGGTCGTCGAGCACCAGGGCAGGCGTCCCAACTGGACCGAACTCGAGCTGGTACGACTCCAGGGGTAGGTCACCGACCGCATAGCGGAACTGTGCTGCCAGCTGAACTGCGGTGGAAGCCTCAAGGTGACCGTTCAGGCGACCAGACCGTAGTTCGTCGAAAAACCTAGAGGCCAACGGTCTTAGTTCAGACCTCAAGTCGTCCACGGGGGCCACAGACACCTCCGTTGCCAAACCCGCTACCGCCAAGCCTTCGATGGCGGCACGTGCCTCCCGCAGGGGGGCCGCCTGGGCATCAATGGAGCAGGCAACCTCGTAGCCAAATAGGTGGCCGACCATGGTAGAGAGCACGAATGCCAGACGGGGGTGAACCCGCGGGACGGTCACGACATCTAGTGCGTCAGGGAATCTGCCAGTGGTGGGGTCTGCGTCGGTGACCACAATGGGTGCAGCCTTGTGGGCACGGTAGATGGCCACCTCCTTTGCTGTATCGCTAGCTGCTGAACCTGTCATACCGGTGGCACAGACCAGCACCAGCGGTTCAGCCGACAGGTCGATGTGTTTTTTGTCTTCGGTGGCGTCAGCAGCGATGGACTTGTAGCAGAGTTCTGAGAGCTTGATCCTTATCTCACGGGCCGCGATCAGGTTCGCACCTGTTCCCACAACGGCCCAGTGACGACGCCCAGGTCCGTACCTGTCAGCCACGTCCCCAATGTGTCTTTGGAGGGCCAATACCTCAACCATGGCTTCCGGGAGGTCGCTCAACCCGGCCAGTAGTTCCACCCTGTCGTCAGCGCCGGGCAGGCCTGCAGCATCGGCGAGTGCCGCGGCTAACAAGACTCCCGCTACGACCTGTGCGTAGAAGGCTTTGGTGGATGCAACACTCATCTCGACGTCACGACCATCTGATGTGTAGAACACTCCATCAGCTCGATCGGTCAGGTCACTATTCCTACGGTTCACTATTGCAAGCACCCTGGCACCACGTGCTCTCACGAGGTCGACGGTGCGGTTGGTGTCGGTGGTGGTGCCAGACTGGCTGATAGCGATGACCAAGGTGTCTGACATATCGCGACACAGGCCAGAGCCAGACAGTTCGGTGGCGGTCTTCGCCTCAGTTATTAGTTCCGAGCCTGAGAACTCGGTTGCAACCGACAACGCCACCGCCTCGGCAGCCACGGCTGCTGTTCCCTGACCGATGATGGTCATCCGGCGGATCTGGCCAGCGGCCAGGTCTGCCCGCAGGTCAGCACCTAGCGCCCTCTCTCCAAGTTTGACCGTAGATGTGCCGTCGACATCGACAAGCCTGCCCCGCAGGGTGGACCTGACTGAAGCCGGTGCCTCACCGATCTCCTTGATTAGGTAGTGCGGACTGTCGCCCCGGTCGATGTCACGTGTTGTGATGTCGGCCTTCACTAACTCGTCCTCTCCAACAGGAAGGATCCTGCCGTCATAGGACTGCCGTTTAATCCCTGCTAGATCTCCAGCCAGCGAACCATCCAACTCGATGATCTGGCCATTACCGGCTGCCGGGGTGGCCCCACCAGATACGACACTTCCCTCCATGCGGAGATAGGTGTTTGTCAACTCAACTATGCCGTAGGGCTCACTTGCCACAATGAACGTATCCTCGGCAAGGCCGACATAGAGGGCCTGACCGCTGCCACGCAGTGCCAGCCTCAGGCGGTCCGGTGAATCTCCAATCAATGCCGCCACGGCAACTGAACCTTCAAAGGCATCGACAGTGCGACGAAAGGCCTCGTCGTCAGTCTCGCCGTCAGCAAGGTGCATTGCACAAAGTGCCGGAACGACCCTCGTATCGGTCGTGATCTCCGATACGACCGGAAGTTCCTCAGTAGCGATCAGGTCCGCATGGTTGTCAATATCGCCATTCTGGACGGCGAGGACCAGCGGTGCTGTTGTCCCGTCGACCCTAGTGGAGTCGATTGGATGCGCATTTGCCTCAGATACGTGGCCGACACTGGCCCAACGGGTGTGACCCAACACGGCACCACGGACCGAAGGACTGACAAGCAGTTCTGCTAGAACAGCGTCATCAGCGAGTGCCTTCCGCATGACAGCGGTGTTGTCACCCAACTCTCCGATCTCTGCTGCAGCCTTTACCACAAAGGAAAAGCCACCTCCCGAAAGGCGACGAACTGCACCACTGCACAGGAGGTTGTCTCGGTCTCGGCCCATGAGGTCGACACCGTCAAAGCCGTGGTCCCAGACAGTTACAACCAGACCGGCCGAATCTCGGCCTCGGACCTCCAGCCTGTCGATCGCTGCCAGGGCCTGGTGGGCCGAAAGCAGCACTGCTCGACCAGCCTCACTCGGTGGCTGGCGCGTCGATGACAACGAAGCCACACCAACGCATGCCCCCAATCGGTCGTTGTCCAATGACCAGACGGCATCCCGTGCCCTCACCAAGGCCACATTTGCCAACTCAAGGTCGGCCCGTGCACCTTCCAGTACGTCCTCCAACAAGACGAGGTTGGCAGAGATCTGTTCCAATAGAGGCTCCAGTAATCCCACGAGAGGACCTGCGGCTTCCATCGCTATCAGCCCAGGAACACCACCAAGTAGTCGGTCAGCCAATTCAAGATTGTCAGCCACCTCTACCAGGTCGACTTCATTGGGAGTGGTTACCAACCCATCCAGGAGGTCGAGTGCCCGAGTCACGGGATCCACGACATCGGTGACTGTCGGTACGGGCCGATCCGAGGGTCGCCTGAGGACCGCGATGATGCCGCACATGCCCTGATCCTCACCCTTTCTCGCCTGATAGGCCGGTCTCGGTGGTCGTGTCGGATCCGGTACCCGGATCAGAGAGACACCCTCCTGGGTGCCCATCGGGCAATTCTAGGACGGTACGGTCAGCTGCCCTCCGCAGCACCGGTTTCGGCGACACCATCAGCTCTCCTGACAGCCTCACAGAGTCTCTCTGCCACGGTTTCGGCAGTTTCGGTATCTACCGCCTCAACCATCACCCTCACCACGGGTTCGGTCCCCGAGGGTCTAACCAGAACACGACCAGCCGGACCTAGTCGGACGGCTTCCTCATCGATCAACTCTGCAACCCCGGCAACTACAGCAGTGCCGCTTCGAGATACGGGGATACTCCGGAGCACCTGAGGTGTTCGACTAGCCAGTTCGGCCGCTATGTCTCCTATCGCACGGCCTGCCCTCATAGTTGCATCAAGAACCTGAACTCCCGTCAGCAGGCCATCACCTGTCGTGGCGAGTTCTGGAAATACCAAGTGACCGGACTGCTCACCACCCAGAGACCAGCCTCCGGACTCGAGTGCCTCCAAAATATTTCGATCTCCCACATCGGTCTCGTGGACCGTTATACCGTGATCGGCCAGACCACGACGAAGGCCCAGGTTGGCCATCACGGTGACAACGACGGTTGACCCTGTCAGCAACCCCCTATTGAAGCGGTCCACAGCACAGATGGCCAGCAGGTGATCTCCGTTCAGCAGAGAACCATCAGACGCTACGGCCACTACACGGTCGCCATCGCCATCAAACGCAAGACCTGCATCCGCTCCCAACGACACCACTGCATCCTGAAGGCCCTCGGGCCTGGTGGAACCACATCCATCGTTGATATTGCGTCCGTTGGGAGAGTCGTGAATCACGGTCACCTGGGCACCAAGTCTTGAGAGGACCGCTCCTGCGCTCTGTGAGGTGGCACCATTTGCACAATCAACTACCAGGCTCATGCCAAAAAGGGCCCCGGGGGAAACTGAGCAGACAACCGAATCCTCCCATCGTCCATCCACGACCTCGGTCCCCGCGTAGCCACCTGTCGGATCAAGCCGGGGACGTTGGTGCCAAACCTCCTGAATGGCAGCCTGGGTTGAATCACCCAGCTTGTGCCCACCGGAAGCAAATAGCTTCACGCCGTTGTCCCACCAAGGGTTGTGTGAAGCCGAGACCATCGCAGCGGCAACCGAGTCCAGGGAGGCGACACAGGCCACCGCCGGAGTCGGCACCATGCCGAGGGAAACTACCTCAACTCCACCAGCGACAAAGCCGTCAGCGAGAGCGTCCAACAGGTCTGGGCCAGACTCCCGTGAATCGTGGCCCACAAACACCTTGTCGGAACCCAGCAGGCCCGCTGCTGCAAGACCCAGACCACGCACCGAGGCCGCGTCAAGCTCTGTACCTATTCGTCCACGGACGCCATCGGTCCCGAAACTGAGCTCCATCCGATAAGACTACGGGCCAGCCAGCACCCGGCCCCCGCGGGGATCAGCGCTTGCTGTACTGCGGAGCCTTGCGGGCCTTCTTAAGGCCGTACTTCTTGGACTCCTTCTTGCGGTCATCACGAGACAGGAATCCAGCCTCTTTCAGCGCAGGGCGCCTCTCAGCTTCAAGGGCCTCAAGAGCCCGCGCTATTCCAAGGCGAAGGGCCCCAGCCTGACCACTGATCCCACCACCGCGAAGAGTCGCATCAATGTCATAAGTACCCTCCGTGGCCGTAACCCGAAGGGGCTCCATGAACACGAGGCGGTGGCTCTCAGAGGGAAAATAGTCAAGGACCGGCCGTCCGTTGACGGTAACCGTTCCAGTTCCAGGACGCAGACGCACACGTGCGACCGACCGCTTACGGCGGCCTGTGGTCTGGATAAGCGGCTTTGACATCAGTTGTTCTCCGTTCAGGCCGTACGGGCCCTGGTGTGCTCAAGAGCCAACGACTGCGGTTGCTGTGCCTCATGAGGATGCTCTGCACCGCTGTACACCTTCAGTTTCTTGAGCATCTGGCGACCCAGCCGGTTTCGGGGAAGCATGCCCCGGATGGTACGACGGAGCGCCTCTTCAGGCTTGTCGGCCAAGAACTTTCCGTAGGTACGGGTACGAAGACCACCTGGGTATCCCGAGTGGTCGTAGACGTTCTTGCTGGACTCCTTCGCTCCGGTCAGAACCACCTTCGCCGCATTCACGATGACAACATGGTCACCAGTGTCGATATGGGGAGTGAAGGTGGGCTTGTGCTTACCACGCAGGACCGAAGCCACCTCGGAGGCGAGGCGGCCAAGTACCAGACCGTCGGCGTCAACGACGTGCCATGCACGCTCAATCTCGTCTGCCTTCGGTGTATAGGTGGACACAGGAGTTCCTCTCGAATGCGTAGCCGTGGAACCCGGCTCCGGGGCACCGCCCCGGTCCAGGTGGGATACCCGGGTAGGCCCCAGATACCACACGAACCCGCGGGTAGAGGCTATGCCCGACACCCGCACCCAGCAACCCGTCAGACCTTGCACTGGCGAAACTCAGCCAGTCGAATACCTCACGGACCAAAGAGAGAGGCCCTGGGGTGGAGCCGGCTTACCGGCAGCCTGTCTGTCATGAGCAGCCAACACCGTGGACACGCCGCTTACGGGGAGGCTTCCAGATCCGATCGCTACCAAGACGCCAACGATGGACCTCACCATCTGATGACAAAACGCCGATGCAGTTATCTCAAAGGTCAAAATGTCGTCGTCATCCGGACCGCTCCATTTGGCGGTTTCAACCCGCCTAACAAGAACATTGGCGCTCTCGCTGAGAGGGTTCTTTCGCCGGCGACAAAAAGAGGTGAAGTCGTGTTCACCAATCAGATCACCACATGCCCTGTTCATCGCAGACACGTCCAAGGGGCCAACCACGTGCCACGTTGTCGGCAACAGGAAGGGATCCGGATCGGGGCGGTTCAAGATCCGATAACGGTAGGTACGTCCAGTCGCGTCGAAACGGGCATCGAAGTCGGCTTCGGCGGGTTCGATTCTCGACATGACAATCGATGGTGCACATAGGCGGTTGACAGACCGGCGCAGCTTCTCTAGGTCAATGTCGTCCGGAACATCGAAACTGAGCACCTGACCCACGGCGTGAACTCCGCTATCCGTACGACCAGCACAGGTGACGACCACGTCATAACTGGTAACCCTTGACAGAACTGCTTCCAAGTCTCCGGCAACGGTACGCACGCCATCATTCACGGCAAACCCGTGAAACGGTGCCCCGTCATATGCGATCTCTGTCCGAACCCGCATGACTACCTGCCCGGGCTACCCGAAATAACTACTGAAGGTCAGACCAGTTCGATGCGGGCCATCGGCGCATTGTCACCATGGCGAGGTCCAACCTTGAGGATCCGCGTATAACCACCCGACCGATCCTCATAACGAGGACCGATCTCGTCAAAGAGCTTCGCTGTCATCTCCCTATCACGCAGGAATGAAACCACCTGACGGTGGTTGTGCAATCCACCTTTACGGGCCTTGGTAATCAACTTCTCGGCTATTGGACGCATGGCCTTGGCTTTGGCCTCGGTCGTCGTAATCACCTCGGCAGCAATCAATGAAGCGACCAGGTTGGCCATCATCGACTTCTGGTGCGCGGAACTGCCACCGAAGCGACGCCCCTTCCTAGGGGTTGCAGGCATTGTCTCAGCCCCGAACCCGGAGCGACAGACCTCGCTCGTCCAACTTCTCGATCACCTCGTCGAGCGACTTCTGGCCGAAATTAGTTACGGCGAGAAGGTCATCCTCGGTCTTTTCGAGCAACTGGCCAATGGTGTCAACCTGAGCACGCTTGAGGCAATTGCGGGGACGCTCGGAGAGGTCAAGGTCCTCTATGGGAAGAGCCATGTCGGGGGAACCCACGATCGCCGATTCCGCCTCCCCCAATTCAAGACCCTGTGGCTCGTCGCTCATCTCCTCGACCAATTGGATGAGGGAGCGCAATGTTGCACCAGCCGAAGCCAGAGCCTCACGAGGAGTGATTGTTCCATCGGTCTCAATGTCCATCACAAGCCTGTCGAAGTCACTGGATTGCTCCACCCTGATGGGTGAGACGTCGAAAGCGACACGTCGTACCGGTGAGAACAGGGCATCGACTGGGATGACCCCGATAACTGGTTCCTCAACGATGCGATCAGAAGGCTGGAAGCCACGGCCCCGCTCAATGGTCAACTCAAAGGCCAGGCGAGCCTTTGCATTAACTGTCGCAAGGTGTAGATCGGGGTTGACGATCTCGACCTCGTCGTTCGTGGCAAGCACCTCAGCTGTGACGTCAGCAGCACCACGAATGTCGACGCGAAGGGTCACGGGTTCATCGCTATAACAGCAGACCTCTAAATCCTTCAGATTCAAAACGATGTCAGTGATGTCCTCAACGACACCATCGATGGTGCCAAACTCGTGGAGCGCATCGTCAAAGCGCACCTGAGTCACAGCAGCACCCGGGATGGATGACAGAAGTGTGCGACGCAGAGAGTTGCCCAAGGTGTGGCCGAAGCCCCGCTCGAGCGGACCCACAGCAAACTGCTGGCGGTTTCCATCTAGTTCGGATTCGACCTCTACGGTCGGACGCTGAATGACCAGCATGGTTGTCCACCTTCTCGCTGCAATCGCAGCGCTTCTTGGTCTCGGCTCCCGGAGGGAGCCTGACCACCTGTCTGTGTTGTTCTAATCGTGTGTTATTCGGATCCCTGGTTTGACGGGGGACGCCTCACCGGGGACTCCTTTTGGTTACTTGCTGTAGAGCTCTACTACGAGTTGTTCTCGGAGCGGGATGTCGATCTGATCACGAAGAGGGAGTTCCCTCACGGTGACCTCATGGCCACCGTCGGCGACCTCAAGCCAGGCCGGAGCCTGACGGTCAAGCACATCGATGTTCCACTGCACAACAACCATGTTCCTGGCCTTTCGACGAAGGGTTACCACCTGACCCTTCTTAACGCGAAAGCTGGGAATGTCGACGCGGCGTCCGTCAACGTCGACATGGCCGTGGTTGACCATCTGACGGGCCTGGGGGCGTGTCGCAGCCATGCCAGCCCTATAGACCACGTTGTCCAGGCGTAATTCGAGGAATCGGAGCAGGTTGTCACCGGTAACACCGTCACGACGGTTGGCCTCGTCATAGAGGCGCCTGAACTGCCTCTCTGTCAGGCCGTAGGAGAACCTGGCCTTCTGCTTTTCCTGAAGTTGGGCCAAGTACTCGGACGGATTGCCCCTACGGCGAGTGCGACCATGATCGCCAGGCGGATAGGGACGCTTGTCGAGGGCGGTAGTTTCACCCTTGGTACCGAAGATGTTCGTACCCAGACGACGCGAGACGCGAGCCCTGGGGCCCGTATAGCGCGACATCAGACCCTCCGCCGCTTAGGTGGGCGACAACCGTTGTGTGGAATTGGGGTGACGTCTTTGATGCCGGTCACCTCGATGCCCGTGTTCTGAATAGTGCGAATAGCGGTCTCACGACCCGACCCGGGCCCCTTGACGACAACATCCACCTTGCGGACTCCGTGTTCCATTGCCTGGCGAGCACACTGTTCTGCAGCCATCTGGGCAGCGAACGGCGTCGACTTACGGGAGCCTTTGAAGCCCACGTTCCCAGCCGTAGCCCAGGCGAGAGTATTACCACCCTGGTCGGTAATCGTAATGATCGTGTTGTTGAAGGAACTCTTGATATGCGCCACACCGTGCGGAACATTCTTGCGTTCCTTCTTACGAGGACGACGGCCCCCTGCTGATGGTTTCGCCATTACTTCACTGCCTGCTTCTTGTTTGCAACGGTCTTACGCGGACCCTTACGTGTTCGAGCGTTCGTATGGGTGCGCTGTCCACGAACCGGGAGGCTGCGGCGGTGACGTAGGCCCTGATAACACCCGATATCCATCTTTCGCTTGATGTTCTGGGAGACCTCACGCCTAAGGTCTCCTTCAACTTTCAACTGCTGGTCAACGAACGCCCTGATTTGTGTGACCTCTTCGTCAGTGAGGTCCCTGACGCGTGTCGCTGGGTTGACACCAGCACCCTCACACACCAGTCCAGCTGTGGTGCGGCCAATTCCATGGATGTAGGTGAGTGCTATCAACACCCGCTTCTCACGGGGTACGTCGACGCCTGATATTCGTGCCATGTGGTATGTGCCCCTAGCCCTGACGTTGTTTGTGCCGCGGGTTGCTGCAGATCACCTGTACGCGACCGTGCCGCCGGATGACCCGGCACCTTTCACACATCCGCTTGACGCTTGTTCGGACCTTCATAATCTGCTCATTCGATCTTCATGTTCGCTGGTCGAGTCGACCAGTCTTTTCGGCTATTTGTAGCGGTAGGTAATACGGCCCCTCTGGAGGTCGTAGGGAGTCAACTCAACCTGGACCCGATCACCTGGAAGGATCCGGATGTAGTGCATCCGCATCTTGCCGGAGATATGAGCCAGTACGTTGTGGCCATTTTCCAGTTCGACACGGAACATGGCATTGGGCAAAGGCTCCAACACCGTGCCCTCCATCACAATCGCGTCTTCCTTGGACTTCGTCAGGGTCATACTCCCGGTTGTACATTATTGGTCAAATATTTCAACTCTGAGCGCCCTGGACACACCGTTGGCGTACCTGACGATCATGGGCATACCTAGCCGGATACCCACCAGCGACACGGGCTGCAGCCCGGCCGAGGCCGAGGAACAACGCTATCGCAGGCCCCAGAAGGGTCCAACCCGCCTGCGGGTCCATCCGCGAAGTACCGTTCATCCCAGGATCTCGTCGACAGTGGTGCAGAGTCGCAAAAACACCTCTTCCTCACTGCCGAGGCCGTCAACCACCTTCAATAGACCTCTGTCCTCAAACCACGAGAGCAAGGGCTCGGTCTCAGACTCGTAGAGGTCCAGGCGGCGGCGAATCGCCTCTTCGGTGTCGTCAACACGACCACGATCCAACATGCGATGGATCACCACGCCGACAGGTACGTCTAGGTTGAGAGCGCCGACCAGGGGGGTCCCTGCCAAATCCAACATGTCCTCAAGCACCTGAGCTTGAACAGGTGTGCGGGGGAATCCGTCAAGAACCGCACCGTGCTCGACCACGTCGGGCATTGCGAGCCTCTCAGCAACAATTCCGTTGATTACCTCATCGGGCACAAGGTTTCCCGTGTCCATGATCGCCTGGGCCTCGCGGCCCAATTCGGTACCGGCCGCCACAGCAGACCTCAACATGACACCAGTGGAAACATGGATCATGCCGTATGCCTCAACCAGGCGCTCACATTGGGTGCCCTTTCCGGAACCCTGACGACCCAGGATCACCAGGTGAGCTGAAGTCATGACATCAAGTCGCGCAAGCAGCAGGACTACTTGAGGAAGCCTTCATAGTTACGCATAGTCAACTGTGAATCGACCTGCTTCATGGTCTCAAGAGATACACCAGCGGCAATCAGAATTGAGATCCCCACAAATCCAAAACCGGCTGCTCCTGCGCCAGAGGAACTGCCGATCCCGGAACTGGTGTCGAGAAACACGTTGATGAGGATCGAGGGGATCAGTGCAACCGCTGCCAGGAAAAGTGCACCCGGGAGTGTTATCCGGGAGAGGATCTTGGCCAGATATCTCTCAGTCTGGTAACCGGGGCGGATTCCGGGGACAAAGCCACCTTGCTTGCGGATCGTGTCGGCCTGTTTGACCGGATCGAAGGTGATGGCCGTATAGAAGTAGGCAAAACCCACCACCAAGAGACCGGTGATGCTGAAGTAGAACACGTTGTCCGGCTGGGCCAGATTGTCGTCGATCCAACCACGAAAGCCGTCCCATGGAAGGGCGGCGGCCAACAGCACGGGCAGGTACAGGACTGAAGATGCGAAAATGATCGGGATTACACCCGATTGGTTGACCTTCAGGGGGATGTAGGTGTTCTGACCCCCGTACATGCGTCGCCCAACCACCCGCTTGGCAAACTGCACCGGAATCCGACGCTGGCCCTGTTCAACAAAGACGATCGTAGCTACGAGACCGACTAGGACAAGCAGGACAACACCGAGCGCTGCGGGACCGTTCTCCGCATGTATCAGGGATCCCTGTGCCGGGAATGCACTCACGATCGAGATCATGATCAGGAGTGACATGCCGTTGCCAATTCCCTTCTGGGTTATCAGCTCACCCATCCACATGAGCAGTGCGGTGCCAGCGGTAAGAGTGAGCACCACCACGCTGACCGTTCCGATGTGGAAGTTGGGTAACAGATTCGAGCCTGAAGATCCACTGATGGAGTTTCCTCCACTGTTGAAAAGAAAGGCGAAACTTGTGGACTGGATGACTGCGATGACCACGGTCAGGTAACGGGTCCATTGGGTAATCTTGCGCTGGCCCACAGCCCCCTGTTGCTGCCACTGCTCGATTTTGGGAACGACTACCCCCAGAACCTGCATGATGATCGACGAGGTGATGTAAGGCATGACGCCCAAAGCGAATACGGCGAATGTGGTGAGCGCTCCACCCGAGAACAACTGGAGGAAGGCCAGCACGCCACCCTGGTTGGCCCTGTCGCGCAGCAACTGGACCTGTTCGACGTCGATTCCCGGAGCCGGCATGAAGGCACCGATCCTGTAAAGCAGGATCATGAGCAGTGTGAACAGGATCCGCTTGCGCAGATCTGCGACCCTGAACATGTTCAGCATGCTGGAAATCACGTTTGCTCCCCGTTGTCGGGTGTCCCCCGGTTCGACCCGGAGAAAATGGATGTGGTCAGCGGTTCATCAGCGCGTTGCCGCTGGCCGGAGGCCTCACAGCAAAGGGCAGAGATAGTTTTTCGATGGTCCCATCAGCAGCCAGGATCGCCACCTCGGCAGACTTCGAGAAGGCATGTGCCTTCACGGTAACCGCCCGTGTGATCTCACCCCGACCCAGAACCTTGATAAGTGAGTTCTTACCAACCAGGCCCTTGGTGAGTAGCGTCTCAGGGCTCACATCGGTCAAGCCCGACTCCTCGATGGTGTCCAAGTTTACGGCCTGGTACTCAACCCGAAAAGGATTCTTGAAACCACGTAGCTTGGGAATCCGTTGGTTCAAGGGCATCTGCCCACCTTCGAATCCGTGACGGACCGTGTTGCGGGCCCGCTGGCCCTTCATCCCGCGACCAGCGGTCTTGCCACCCTTGCCACCGATTCCACGGGCCACGCGCTTCCCCCGCGTGCGGGACCCCGGCGGGGGCGTCAGATCATGGACCTTCATCTCACTCGACCTCCTCTACCTTGATCAGGTGTGGGACCCGGGCAATCATGCCCCGGATCTCTCCCCGATTCGGCAAGACGTTGCTTCGGCCAATCCGGCCGAGCCCCAGGGCACGCAGCGTTCCCCTCTGCTTGGGTTTAGTGCCGATCGTGGAACGGACCTGGGTCACCTTGAGGTTTCCGGAGTTTGGCGTACTCATGTCGACACCTCCTCTTCACTCCCACCGACCTCAGGGCTGGCCACCCCTGCCTCTGTCCTGCGATAGGCGGTAAGCAGTGCCATAGGTACGAACTCCTCGGGGTCCAAGCCCCGCAGGCGTGCAATCTCGTCGGGCCTACGCAGTGACTTGAGGCCGTTGATTGTGGCCCGTGCCACGTTGATGTGGTTGGACGAACCCATCGACTTGCAGAGAACGTCATGAACCCCAGCTTCCTCCAGGATGGCCCTAGCAGCACCGCCGGCGATCACACCGGTACCAGGAGCAGCCGGCTTGAGCATTACACGTCCACCACCCATAGTGCCCACGACCGGGTGGATGATTGTGGAACCAGTAAGTGCCACGTCGAACAGGTTCCGTTTGGCCTCTTCAGTTCCCTTTTGAATCGCGAGGGGCACTTCCTTAGCCTTGCCATACCCGAGGCCGACCCGACCAGCTCCGTCGCCAACCACAACGAGGGCAGTGAACGAGAACCTTCGCCCACCCTTAACCACCTTGGCTACCCGGTTGATGTGGATGACCCGTGACTCCCGCAGCTGGGAGTCATCGGTCTTCTGTCTCTGCTGTGCCACTAGAACTCCAGTCCTGCATCACGGGCAGCGTCGGCAAGGGCTGCCACCCGCCCGTGATAGCGATAACCGCCTCGATCGAATACGACCCTCTCGACGCCGGCCGTACGTGCCCTTTCGGCAACCACCTTTCCCACCTCGGTCGCCGCTGCGATCCCAGTAGAACCGTCAGCGACTCCAGCTTGCTGGCTGGAAGCCGAGACCAAAGTGGTGCCTGTATGGTCATCGATGACCTGTGCCGAGATGTTCCGGCTCGACCTAAATACGGCCAAGCGTGGCCGGATAGCGGTGCCGCGGACGACCTTACGTACCCGACGGTGTCGGCGGATACGGCCCGTACGTCGATTGGTGGTACTCACTTGGCAGCCTTTCCGGCCTTGCGAGCCACATGCTCGCCGAGATACCTGATTCCCTTGCCTTTGTAAGGCTCCGGCTTACGGTAGGAACGGATAACGGCAGCTGTTTGACCAACCGCCTGCTTGTCGATGCCCGAAACAATGATCCTTGTGGGCTCCGGAACATCAAACGTGATGCCCTCGGGAGCCTTCACGTTGACTGGGTGGCTGAAACCCAACTGCAGCTCGAGAGCATCGGTACCCTTCGCCACGGCCCGATAGCCGACCCCGATTATCTCGAGTTCACGCGTGAATCCTTCGGAAACACCCAAGACCATGTTGTTCACTAGGGACCTGGCCAAACCGTGCAGTGCCCGGTTCTTCCTCTCATCATCGGGGCGTTCGACCACGATCGTGTCGCCATCTTGGCGGACACTGATATCGCCCGGGACGGTCAAGTCAATTGTTCCCTTGGGACCAGTCACCTCCACGTGCTGGCCTTTGAGAGTCACTTCAACGCCGGATGGAACAACTATGGGAGCTTTGCCAACTCTGGACATATCGTTCCTCCCCTACCAGACGTAACAGAGCACCTCGCCGCCCATGTGGCGGCGACGTGCCTCGCGATCGCTCATCAGGCCCTTGCTGGTGCTGATCACGGCTACGCCGAGACCACCCAAGACGCGGGGGATTGTGGTGGAGTTGGTGTAGACGCGCAGACCCGGCTTTGATACGCGCTGGACGCCGCTAATCACTCTCTCCCGTTCAGGTGAATACTTCATCTGGATGGTCAGCACCTTCCCCGGCCCGTTGGAGGCATCGGCGACGTCGAAGTCGGTGATGTAGCCCTCGCTCTTGAGCACTCCGGCGAGGGCAACCTTCTGGTTAGAGGACGGCATGTCCAACCCGTCGTGCATTGCCTGGTTGGCGTTGCGGATGCGGGTGAGCATGTCGGCCACTGGATCAGTCATTGTCATCTCAGATCACCCCCTACCAACTGGCCTTCGTGAGGCCTGGAATCTCACCTGCATGGGCCATCGATCGCAGGCAGACGCGACACAGGTTGAAGGCCCGGTACACGGAGCGCGGACGCCCACAGCGGCGACACCGCGTATAGGCACGGACCTTGAACTTGGGCGTCTTCTGCTGCTTGTTGACGAGTGCTTTCTTTGCCACTACTGCCCCTCCTTGCGGAACGGAAATCCAAATGCGGTTAGGAGTGCACGACCCCCAGCGTCATCGGATGCGGATGTCACGATCGTTATGTCCATACCTCTGGTGCGGTCAACAGTGTCGTAGTCGATCTCCGGGAAGATGAGTTGCTCTGTCACACCGAATGTGTAGTTCCCGTTGCCGTCAAACGACCGCGGGTTGAGACCACGGAAGTCCCGGATACGGGGAATTGCGAGACTGATTAGGCGATCCAGAAACTCGTACATCCGCGGGCCCCGGAGGGTGACCTTTGCCCCGATCGCCTGCCCCTCACGCAACTTGAAGTTGGAGATTGAGGTCCTGGCCTTAGTCACCAAAGGCTTCTGGCCGGTGATCGACTCGAGATCGACAAGGGCTCCATCGAGCAACTTGGCCTGTTGAGCAGCATCACCGACGCCCATATTGACAACAATTTTCTTGAGTTTCGGCACCTGCATAATATTGGAAAAGCCCAACTCGGCCTGAAGGCCCGACTGGACCTCGTCGACATACAGGTCCCGGAGGCGGACAGCAGTTGTGGTCGTTGTCTCAACCATCGAGCTCCACCCCCGTCCTCTGACAGATCCGCACCTTCACACCATCGGTGTCAAAGCGATAGCCAACCCTGGTCGGCTTACCGTCACTCGGGCTGATGACCGCCACGTTCGATACGTGAAGCGCCATCGCCTTGTCAATAATTCCTCCCTGCATGGTTGCGCTAGTGGGCTTCTGGTGACGCTTAGCTATGTTGATGCCCTCGACGATCACCTTTCCCTCGGAGGGAAGTGCACGGGTCACTTCTCCCTCACGACCCCTGTCCTTGCCGGCCAAGATCCGAACGGTGTCGCCCTTCTTGATCTTCATCTCAGAGCACCTCCGGCGCCAAAGAGACAATTCGCATGAACTTCCGGTCACGCAATTCGCGACCCACGGGGCCGAAGATGCGGGTACCACGCGGCTGATCCAACTCGTTGAGCAAGACAGCAGCATTTTCATCGAACCTGATGTATGAGCCGTCCGGGCGCCGGCATTCCTTCTTCGTACGCACGACGACACACCTGACGACCTCGCCCTTCTTCACCGCTGCACCCGGCGTGGCATCTTTTACCGTGGCGGTGAACACGTCACCGATAGACGCGTAACGTCGCTTTGAGCCGCCCAATACCTTGATACAGAGCACCTCACGGGCACCCGAGTTGTCTGCCACCCTGAGGCGGGTCTCTTGTTGAATCATCTACCTGGCCCTCTCAAGGATCTCGACGAGGCGCCAGCGCTTCAACTTGGAAAGCGGGCGGGTCTCCTGAACTCTCACGCGGTCGCCGATCTTCACGTCGTTGGCCTCGTCGTGGACGTGGATGCGCTTTGACCGCTGGATGGTCTTGCCATAACGGCGATGCCGCACACGGTCGACCACGAGGACAACCGCTGTCTTATCCTGAAGATCTGACACGACCACGCCTTCGCGCACCTTGCGCCGATTCGGCCTGGCCTCTGGGCCCTCGTTGCTAGTTGCTTCGGTCTCTGCCATTAGCCGTCCACCTCCTCACCAGCAGTAGCCAGAGCTTCTGCTGCTTCGATCTCACGTGCACGCAACTCTGTCAGGAGGCGAGCAATAGTCTTCTTGACCTCACCGATGCGCGCATGGTTCTCCAACTCTCCGGTAACCAGCTGGAATCGCAAATTAAAGAACTCCTCTTTCGACTCGCTCAACCGCTCCAGCAGTTCAGTGTCACCTACCTCGACAAGCGTCTTTTTCTTCACCATTGCTAGAAACCCTCCTCTCGCTCGACGAATCGAGCCCTGATCGGAAGCTTCTGGATGGCCCGATCAATTGCCTCGCGTGCAACCACGACGTCGCTGTAGGAGAGTTCAAACAAGATCCGTCCGGGCTTCACTACGGCAACCCATGTCTCGGGGTTTCCCTTGCCGGAACCCATACGGGTCTCAGCAGGCTTCTCAGTAACCGGCTTGTCCGGGAAAACGTTGATCCAGACCTTGCCACCGCGCTTGATGTGGCGGGTCATGGCTATACGAGCAGCCTCGATCTGACGGGCGGTAATCCACCCGGGTTCCAATGCCTGGATTCCGTACTCACCGAAGGTGACGTCGGTCATCCCCTTGGAGTTACCACGCATCCTCCCACGGTGTTGCTTACGGTGTTTGACCTTCTTGGGCATCAACACGATCAGTCACCGTCCCCGGACCGGAAGTGGGGGGTTTCGTGCTGCTCCCTTGTGGATGCCTCGATAGCTTCCTCTTCAGCAAGCAACTTTTCAAACTCTGCATCACCTTCCTTGACAAGTGGAAGCGGCTCCACAGATGTGTCAACTTCCTCATCAGGCGCTTCTGACACCACCGGCTGCTTTTCAGAGACGACCTCTTCAGTCGAACGACGATGGACAGCTGCGGACGAGGAAACTACCTTGCCAGGCTTGGTCTGGCCGGAGGTCCCGCCAACGGCCATGGCCGCCTCTTTGGTGATCTTGTCCTCCAATTGGCTCTTGTAGGGGAGGATGTCACCCTTGTAGATCCAGACCTTCACGCCGATGCGCCCATAGGTTGTACGGGCTTCACGGAATCCGTAGTCAACGTCGGCGCGCAAGGTGTGTAGTGGAACACGGCCTTCGCGATACCACTCAGTACGCGACATCTCCGCGCCACCGAGGCGACCTGAACACTGCACCCTGATTCCGAGCGCACCTGCTTTCTGTGCGTTCTGGACCGCTCGCTTCATGGCCCGTCGAAAGGCAATCCGACCAGCCAGTTGATCAGCAACGCCCTGTGCGATTAGGGCGGCGTCCAACTCGGGCTCCTTGATCTCCTGAATGTTGAGCTGGACCCTGTTGTTCCCGGTTATATCACCCAAACCGGTCCTCAAGCGATCAGCTTCGGTGCCCTTACGACCTATGACAATTCCAGGTCTCGCCGTGTGTACATCCACGCGGAGGCGGTCGCGGGTACGCTCCACCTCGACACGACTGATTGCCGCATGCGGCAACTCGGTCATCAGGTACTCACGCACCTTCCAGTCCTCGATGATGTTGTCGGCATATTCCTGGCGGGTCGCAAACCAGCGCGACTTCCAGTCGGTGGTTACACCGAGACGGAACCCATACGGGTTTACCTTTTGGCCCATCAGCCCTGCTCCTCTGTGGACTTGGCAGACTCGTCTTCATCGACGACATCTTCTTCGGCTTCGTCGACTGCATCTTTGGCTACCTCATCTGTGACTTCGTCACTAGCCCTTTCCGCTTCATCGATGGCCTCGCCTGTGACCTCTTCAGGCAAAATCTCAGCTGCTTCGCCTAATGCTTCCTCGGTGTCTCGACCGTCGGCAGCGGCTTCGGCCTCCTCTGCAGCCTCAGCCTCAGCCTCGACAGCACGACTTTTTTGGACCCGCTGACGGCGTGATTCCGCTGCCTGCTCACTGGAATCCACCCTGCCTCGTGACTCTGCACGCTCACGCATCGCCTCGAGCTCATCGACGCTGTATCGACTAACGATGATCGTGATGTGACAGGTCCTCTTGTTGATGCGCGTAGCACGGCCTCGTGCCCTTGGACGCCAACGCTTGAGCGTCGGCCCCTCGTCTGCGAAGCAGGCTGACACATAGAGCTCCTCGGCACTTATCTCGTCATTGTGCTCTGCATTAGCTACAGCCGAGTCAAGGCACTTGGAAACCACCTCGGACACAGACCGCTCAGAGAACTCCAGGATCTCAGTGGCCCTCCCATAGGACTCTCCCCTGATCAGGTCAAGCACAGCACGCGTCTTTGACGCGGACACACGGATGTGTCGTGCCACGGCGCGGGTGCCCGGTCGTTCGTTGGTCTTGGTGGCACCCATCAGCGGTTGACCGCCTTTTCCTGGGTCGAATGCGACCTGAACGTACGTGTCGGTGCAAACTCGCCCAACTTGTGTCCGACCATCGACTCGGTGACATACACCGGTACGTGCTTACGGCCATCGTGGACCGCGATCGTGTGACCGACCATGTCAGGGACAATCGTCGATCGTCTTGACCAGGTCCTTATTACCTTCTTTTCACCGGACTCGTTCAACGCATCAATCTTCTTGAGGAGATGGTCGTCTACGAACGGTCCCTTACTGAGACTCCGTGGCATTTCTGCCTACCTCCGCGATCCGCGGCGGCGGCGCCGGCGCACGATCATCTTGTCGGATTGCTTGTCTAGTTTCCTGGTGCGACCCTCGGGTTTTCCCCATGGAGAAACCGGGTGCCGACCACCTGAAGACTTACCCTCACCACCACCCAGTGGGTGATCTACCGGGTTCATCGCCACGCCTCGAGACTGAGGGCGCTTACCTTTCCAACGGTTGCGACCAGCCTTGCCGATCTTGATCAACTCGTGTTCCTGATTGCCGACCTCACCGACAGTCGCCCTACAGTCGATCCGGACCCTACGCATCTCGCTACTGGGAAGGCGGAGTGTCGCGAAGTCGCCTTCCTTGGCGACCAACTGCACGCTGGAACCGGCACTGCGAGCCAACTTGCCACCACCCTCGGGCTGCAGTTCGACGTTGTGGACAACGGTACCGACCGGAATGTAGCGGAGCGGCAGGGCATTCCCGGGACGAATTTCACTGCCTTGGCCAGACTGGAGAGTGTCGCCCACTTGGACCCCCTTGGGAGCGAGAATGTAACGCTTCTCACCATCGTGATAGTGCAACAGGAGAATCCGGCAACTGCGGTTCGGGTCGTACTCAAGGGCGGCCACCTTGGCAGGCACGCCGTCCTTGTTACGTCGAAAGTCAATGACCCTGTAGCGCTGCTTGTGACCACCACCGCGATGGCGTGAGGTCTTGCGTCCATAGTTGTTGCGGCCACCGGTTGATGTCTGCTTGTCAAGAAGTGACCTCTCGGGAGATGTACTCGTGATGTCTGAAAAGTCGGCGACGGTCTGGAAGCGTCGGCCGGGACTAGTTGGCTTGCGCTTGCGTTGTGGCATGTCTCTATACCTCGAACAACTCGATCGAGTCACCCTCAACGAGGGTGACATACGCCCGCTTGACGTCAGGACGGGAGCTGTAAGACATAGTGCGACGGTTGCGCTTGCGCTTCCCGTCTCGGTTGAGTGTGTTCACCTTCTTAACAGTGACATCGAAGATGGCCTCGACCGCATCGCGAATCTCGGGCTTGGACGCTGAGTTGGCGACCTCAAAGGTGTAGACGTGGTCCTCAAGGAGTCCGTAGGACTTCTCAGAGACGATTGGGCGACGGATCACGTCACGTGCGTCCTTCACTCCTCTTCCCCCTCATCGGTTGTCGGCTCAGAGTCGATGGGAGCCGTTGGCCCCGTCGGTGCCGAACCGACTGGCAATGTCTCTTGGGTAAACACAACCCAGTCACTGACCAGTACGTCGTATGCATTCAACTCGCCAGGTGAAAGCACGTGAACGTGACCGAGGTTAGAGAAACTCTTCCAAGTGTTGACATCGCCACGATCGGCCACTACCAACACACGTCCGTCGATGTTGAGGACCTCTAGAGCAGTTACAGCGTCACGGGTGCGTGGAACCTCAAAGTTCCAGGCATCCACAACAGCCACCCGACCTTCGGCCGCCCGGTCCGAAAGTGCCGAGTTGAGTGCGAGGCGGATCATCTTCTTGGGGGTCTTCTGCGCGTAGCTTCGGGGCTTGGGGCCGAGTGCCACACCTCCACCTCTCCAGATTGGAGACCTGCTTGAGCCGTGTCGGGCACGACCGGTTCCCTTCTGACGCCATGGCTTAGCCCCACCACCGCGAACCTCGGCTCGGGTCCTGGTGCTTTGGGTCCCACTGCGGCGTGCTGCCAACTGGGCTGTCACTACTTGGTGCAAGACGGCTGCATTCGGTGTAATCCCAAAAACCGAATCGTCAAGGTTGAGCGAACCACTGTCGGAGCCAGTCCTGGTACGAATGATTACCTCAGCCATCGTCAAGCACCCTTCACGGCGTTGCGAATCAGTACTGTGGCCCCGCTGGGTCCAGGCACCGAGCCCCTTACAAGCAGCAAACTGCGCTCAGAATCAGCCTCGACAACCTTCAGGTTTAGGGTCGTCGTACGCTGGTTGCCCAGACGGCCGGGCATCTTCTTGCCCTTAAAGACGCGAGATGGTGTAGCGCACTGGCCCACGGCCCCAGGCTTACGGTGCACCTTGTGGGCGCCGTGTGACGCGCGCTGGCCAGCGAAACCGTGACGCTTCATGACACCAGCGAAGCCCTTACCTTTGCTAACAGAGGTGACGTCTACCCGGACCTCATCAGCTAGTGAATCAACGGTGATTTCCTGACCCAGTTCGTACCCATCAACATCATCAACCCTGAGTTCAACCAGGTTCACACCGGCTTCCACGCCAGCACCTTCGAAATGGCCTGCCTCGGGACGAGTTAACTTGGCCAACTCTCGCTCACCAAAAGTGACCTGGAGGGCGCTATAGCCATCGCTGGCAATGGTCTTTATCTGGACCACACGGTTCGGGAGCACACGCAACACGGTGACCGGAACGACACGGTTCTCGTCATCCCACACCTGGGTCATGCCGACCTTCTCGCCGACTATTGCCTTGCTTGCCATGATGGCTCCTGCGACTGGAACCGACGGGTGCTTCCCGCCGGAAACGACCTTTGGCGGCCGCTCACGCGAACGCTCCGCACGGAAAACCCGGCGGAGCGATACTTTGGTTGTGCCGCACGGTTCCACTCCGTTGCACCGGTTTCAAGCAGTACAACAAAAGGCCTATACGGACGTCGGTTTTGCAACTCTGGGTCCACCAGAGCGCTTGAGGGGGTAACGATACGGCCGAACCAGCCAGCCCACAACCGAACAGCCATCCCTCCTGCGTCGTAGGTCTACCGGTAGCGTCGGGGTTCGAACCAGTGGCGATCAGGAGCACGCTTCGGTGAATCACCCGAATGAGGGCACAACAAACGAACCCACAGGTCAACGTATGTTTTCCAGCCCCTTGGCAATGCCGCCAGTATGGCTGGGCAAGACCCTCCTAATGCTTCTTGGGGGGTTTGCTGCACTTTGGTACCTGCGAGGGATCCTTGCATCATTGCGCTCCCTTTTCCTCATTCTCCTAGTGGCGGTGTTCCTCTCGTTCGCCCTCGAACCGGCAGTGAACCGTCTTGAACGGATAGGTCTGCGGCGGGGCATCGCAACGGCTCTTGTCTTCCTCCTCGGCATGGGTGCCCTCGGAGGCTTTGGGACGCTGGTTGGAACGATGCTCGCTGAACAAGTAACCGCTTTCAGCGAAAATGTCCCCTCTTATCTGAGAGATATCGATTCGTTCCTAGAGGATGCTTTCGGCATCTCAGGAGCAACTGCCGACCTGAGGGCCGAATACGACGAAGGCTTGGCGCGCAGACTCGGTTCGGTCGCCGATGACCTGGCCCGATTTGGAACCACCATCGTCAACGTGTTGTTCCAAATCTTCACGGTGGGCTTGTTCGCCTTCTACATGTTGGCCGAGGGGCCAAGACTCAGAAGGACCGTGTGTTCCCTACTACCACAACAGCGACAGAAGGCAGTCCTTGAAATATGGGACCTGGCAATCTCTAAGACGGGTGGCTACATCCTCTCCCGCACTGTCCTAGCGCTGGCCTCCACGGTCGTCCACTGGGTTGCCTTTGAGGTGATCAGCCTCCCCTCCCCCCTTGCACTAGCCCTCTGGGTGGGTGTCATGTCCCAATTCGTCCCGGTAGTAGGCACCTACATCGCGGGTTCAATCCCGATCGTGATCGGGCTACTTGAAGAACCTATACATGGCCTATGGGCACTTGTAGTCATAGCCGTCTACCAGCAGATTGAGAATTACCTGTTCGCACCCCGGATCACCTCACAGACCATGCAACTACACGCTGCAGTCGCCTTTGGATCCGTGATAGCCGGTGCCGCAGTGCTGGGGGTCATCGGTGCGTTGCTCGCCCTACCAGCTGCAGCGACGATCCAAGCGGTCCTGTCGTCCACCGCACCTCGCCATGAGGTCTCCGAGGACCTGTTGTCAATGAGCCAAGAGCGACGGAGTCGCCAGTTGCGCCCGGCAAGACGCCAGATCGCCGACACCGCCAAGGAAGACTACGAGTCCTGAGCCGGTCACTGGCAAAACCAGTAATCCACCCACTGAGGGAGTCCTCCGACTCGCTCCGTGGAATCTGGATCCGGCCTCTGCAAGGCCTTGAAATCAGGACTGCTGGATCTTTATTTCGACATCGACTCCTGCCGGCAGGTCCAGTCTCTGCAGTGAATCGATCGTCTTGGGAGAAGGTTGCATGATGTCCAGGAGGCGCTTGTGGATGCGCATTTCGAAATGCTCCCGCGAGTCCTTGTCCTTAAAGGGTCCTCGGATGACCGTGTACCGGTGCTTTTCGGTAGGAAGCGGTACTGGGCCTCTGATATCTGCCTGGGTGCGACGGACTGTCTCAACGATCTTCCTCGTTGACTGGTCAATCACCTCGTGGTCGTAGGCCTTTAGCCGTATCCGAATCTTCTGACCAGCTGGCATCCGTGGAACCTGACTACTTAAGGATCTTGGTTACTGCGCCAGCACCAACGGTTCTACCACCCTCGCGGATGGCAAACCGAAGGCCGACATCCATGGCGATCGGAGCAATGAGCTCAACCGTCATGGTGGTGTTATCACCGGGCATACACATTTCGACACCCTCAGCAAGAGCGATGTTCCCGGTCACGTCAGTAGTCCTAAAGTAGAACTGCGGCCTGTAGTTGGAAAAGAACGGCTTGTGGCGTCCACCCTCCTTGGTCGTCAGAACGTATACCTCGGCCTCGAAGTCGGTGTGTGGCGTGATCGAACCAGGCTTGGCAAGAACCTGTCCGCGCTGCACCTCGTCCTTGTCGATACCTCGCAGGAGAGCACCGATGTTGTCACCAGCAATCCCTTCGTCGAGCAACTTGCGGAACATCTCGACACCGGTGCATACCGTTGTCTGTGTGTCCTTGAGACCAACGATCTCAATATTGTCACTCGTGTTCACCTTGCCCTGCTCGACACGACCAGTAACGACGGTGCCGCGGCCGGTGATCGAGAACACGTCTTCAATGGGCATGAGGAACGGCTTATCGACGTCACGGTCCGGCTGGGGGATGAAATCGTCAACTTGGCTCATGAGCTCCACGATCTGACCGGCTGCAGCCTCATCGCCCTCCAGGGCGTTCAGAGCCGATACCCGGACCACCGGAGTGTCCTCGCCCGGGAACTCGTACTCGTCCAGCAACTCGCGAACTTCCATCTCGACCAGCTCAAGGAGTTCCTCGTCGTCGACCATGTCGCACTTGTTAAGGGCAACAATGATCTTGGGTACACCCACCTGACGGGCCAGCAACACGTGCTCACGTGTCTGGGGCATAGGACCGTCAGCAGCTGACACAACGAGAATCGCCCCGTCAACCTGAGCCGCGCCGGTGATCATGTTCTTGATGTAATCGGCGTGACCGGGCATGTCGACGTGCGCATAGTGGCGGTTTTCGGTCTCGTACTCGACGTGCGAGACATTGATCGTGATACCGCGCTCGCGTTCTTCGGGCGCCTTGTCAATGTTGTCAAACTCCGTGAATGCCGTGGAGTCGGGATCGCGGTCCGACAGGACCTTTGTGATTGCCGCGGTAAGGGTTGTCTTACCGTGATCGATATGTCCCATAGTGCCGACATTTACGTGCGGCTTGTTACGTTCAAACTGGGCCTTGGCCATAACTCTTCCTTGGATCTATGTTGCTGGTTCTACTGCTCAGTGGTCATTCACCATGTATGCGACGAACGATCTCCTCCTGCACCGACCCGGGTGTCTGCTGATACGAGTCGAACTGCATGGTGTAGGTCGCGCGCCCCTGGGTGCGCGAACGCAGATCGGTAGCGTACCCGAACATCTCGGACAACGGTACCTGTGCACTCACCACCTGATTTCCACCCCTTACCTCCATCTGACCAACCCTTCCACGCCTTGAGTTAAGGTCACCGACGACGTCACCCATGTACTCCTCAGGTGTTACGACCTCAACACCCATAACGGGCTCAAGCAAAACGGGCTTGGCAAGTCGAACAACCTCGCGGAACCATGCCTGGGCTGCAATCTTGAAGGCCATTTCGGAAGAATCGACGTCGTGCGACTTTCCATCGTTAAGACTCACCTTCATGCCCAGCAACGGGAATCCGGCAAGTACGCCACCAGTCATTGCCAACTGGATTCCAGCGTTGACGGCGGGGATGTACTCCTTTGGAACACGGCCGCCCCGGATATTGTCCTCAAACATGTAGGTCTCGTCATCTTCGCTCCATGGCTCAATGGTGGCGACGATCTCTGCAAACTGTCCGGACCCACCGGTTTGTTTCTTGTGCGTATATCGGTGGTCAGCGACCTCCCTAGTGATCGTCTCCCTATAAGCCACCTGCGGCTTACCGACATTGGCATCGACTCTGAACTCACGCTTCATCCGGTCGACCAGCACCTCAAGGTGCAACTCTCCCATTCCACCGATGACCGTCTGTCCAGTTTCCTCATCGCTCTTGACCGTGAAGGTGGGATCCTCTTCAGCAAGTGCTCCAAGAGCCTTGCTCATCTTGTCTTGGTCAGCCTTGGAGCGTGGCTCTACGGCGACGTGGATCACGGGCAACGGGAACTCCAGTTGCTCCAGCACGATCGGGTGATCCGGAACACAGAGTGTGTCGCCGGTTCGGGTGTTCTTGAGGCCGATGCCAGCGACGATGTCGCCGGCCCGAACGTCATCGCGGTCCTCTCGGTCATTGGCGTGCATCTCGAGGATTCGGCCAATTCGTTCCTTGGAACCGGTTCGGGCGTTTAGCACCGCCGACCCCTTGTCGAGGGTTCCACTGTACGCTCGGAAGTAGATCAACTTCCCCACGTGGGGATCGGTCATGATCTTGAATGCCAGAGCAGCAAACGGTTCATCGTCATCTGCGACGCGCTCGACGGTGTCGCCGGTCCGGGGGTGGACACCTTCAACCGGTGGAAGATCTAGAGGCGACGGGAGATACTCAACCACAGCATCCAGCAGCGGCTGTACCCCTTTGTTCTTAAATGCCGAACCAGTGAGGATCGGCACACAGTCACCTGAGATCGTCCCGGTGCGGAGAGCCGAGCGCAAATCGTCAGGAGTTATCTCATCTTCCGAAACGAATTTCTCAAGAATTGTTTCGTCGAACTCGGAAAGGGAATCGATCAGATCACTGTGGTACTCCTGGGCCTGATCAACCATGTCCTCTGGAATGTCCACTACTTCCCACGAAGCACCCAGGTCCTCGCTCTGCCACACAAGAGCCTTCATCTCAACCAGGTCGACCACCCCAGCGAAACCGGCCTCGGCCCCAATCGGCAGCTGAATGACCGCCACGTTGCAACCCAAGCGCTCACGGATAGTCCCCAGCACGAAGTAGAAGTCGGCACCCGTCCGGTCCATCTTGTTGATGAAACACATGCGTGGAACGGCGTACTTATCAGCCTGCCGCCAAACGGTTTCGGTCTGGGGTTCTACACCAGCGACTCCATCGAACACAGCGACGGCACCATCCAGCACACGCAATGAACGCTCCACTTCGACGGTGAAATCCACGTGGCCGGGGGTGTCGATGATGTTGACCCTGTGATCGTTCCAGAAACAACTCGTGGCGGCCGAGGTAATTGTGATCCCCCGCTCCTGTTCCTGTTCCATCCAGTCCATAGTGGCAGCGCCATCGTGGACCTCACCGATCTTGTAGTTGACACCGGTGTAGTAGAGGATGCGTTCGGTAGTCGTGGTCTTGCCCGCGTCAATATGGGCCATGATCCCGATGTTGCGGGTCTTTGCTAATGGGTGTCGCTCGGCCATGTCAGTGTCTCGGTAGTTGGTTGTTCAGATTTGTTGTCCGGGTCCGCGTGGAGCCTGTGGTGTTTATGACACACCCTCGGTTGCAGGCACCTCGCGGCCCCCTGCAACAGAACGGACTCAGACCACGTAACGCCCTCGGAGATAGCTCACCAACGGTAGTGGGCAAATGCCTTATTGGCCTCGGCCATCTTGTGCAGGTCCTCGCGGCGCTTTACCGAGGCACCAACGCCGTTTGAGGCATCCATGATCTCGTTAGCAAGGCGCTCAGCCATAGTGGGTTCACGCCGGTCGCGCGAATAGTTCACCAACCAACGGACGGCCAGGGTGTTCGCACGGCGGGGGCGAACCTCAACGGGTACTTGGTAGGTGGCGCCACCAACACGCCGACTACGGACCTCGAGTTGGGGCCGGACGTTGTCGATAGCCCGCTTCAGTGTGCCAACCGGTTCACTACCCGTCTTGGACTCGACCATCGTCATCGACGAATAGACGATCCGCTCCGCTGTGGAACGCTTTCCCCTCTGTAGAACCTTGTTGACCAACTGGGTCACGACAACCGACCGATAAACCGGATCAGGTGTCAATTCGCGGCGTACTGCGGGGCCCTTGCGTGGCACGATCAGCCTTCTTTCTTGGCGCCGTAGCGACTACGGGCCTGACGGCGCTGGCTCACTCCAGAGGTGTCGAGGGTGCCGCGAACTACCTTGTATCGGACTCCGGGAAGGTCCTTCACACGACCACCACGAACCAATACGATCGAGTGCTCCTGGAGGTTGTGCCCCTCACCCGGAATATAGGCAGTGATTTCCGCACCACTGGTCAACCTGACACGAGCCACCTTGCGCAGCGCGGAGTTCGGCTTCTTGGGAGTGGTTGTGTACACCCTCGTGCAAACCCCGCGACGCTGGGGCGCGCCCTTGAGGGCTGGCGTGGCCTCCTTACGGCGCTTTGATGTGCGGCCCTTGCGGACCAACTGCTGGATGGTGGGCACTTATTTACCTCTTTGTAGAACCTGTAAAGATTCCCGGATGGAACACCTCTAAACATCGCGGTAACGACGCAGGGGTCGTACCGCGGCCAGCGGACGAGTCTACGGGTGGAAATTCGCTACTCACAAGCGCGATCAGAGGACATGCTCGTAAGACCTGCACTCAGCTAACTTCGGGGGACTCTTCTGGTGCCGCAGAAGCCAGATCGATGACATCAGCTTCATAAGCACCGTCGAACTCATCGTTCGAAATCACCTCGCCTACACCCAATTGGTCGGTTTGGCCTGCCAGCCACTGTGCCAGGTCCTGTTCCTCGTCGGCAGATGAGTAGAAGTCCATTGGCTTGTAGTCGGGGGCGTGGGTGGCCACACGGCGGTACATCTCCATGCCGGTACCTGCCGGCACCAACTTGCCGATGATGATGTTCTCCTTCAGACCAATGAGTTTGTCGCTCTTGCACTCGATGGCCGCCTCGGTCAGAACCCGCGTGGTCTCCTGGAAGGAGGCTGCCGAAAGCCACGAGTCAGTAGCCAAGGAGGCCTTCGTGATTCCCATCAACTCCGGGCGACCCTCAGCGGGGCGCTTGCTCTCGGTCACGAGTTGCCTGTTGGTTTCAGCGAACACCCGCTGGTCAACCTGTTCACCCGGAAGGAAGTCGGACTCACCGGGGTCATTGATCTTCACCCGACGGGTCATCTGACGAACAATCAACTCGATGTGCTTATCGTGGATCGAGACTCCCTGGTCGCGGTACACCTTCTGTACCTCTTCGACGAGGTATTGCTGGGTCTCACGGACACCCTTAATCTCTAGTAGTTCCTTGGGGTCACGTGGACCTTCGACTATCGGATCACCAGCTCTAACCTCCTGACCGTCGGTCACCTCCAGCCTGGCGGCACCCTGGATGGTGTAAACCTCCTCGGTCCCATCGTCGGCCACAACGGCGACCTCGCGGCCCCTGCCCTCGTCCTCGCCGATTCGGACAACTCCGGAGATACGACAAAGGGTCGCCTTGCCCTTAGGGGCACGGGCTTCAAACAGTTCTACAACCCTCGGCAAACCACCAGCGATGTCCTTACCAACGACACCGCCGGTGTGGAAGGTACGCATGGTGAGCTGCGTACCAGGCTCACCGATTGATTGGGCAGCGATGACACCAACTGCTTCGCCAATCTCAATAGGTTTTCCGGTGGCCAGTGACATGCCATAGCAGGCAGCCGAGACACCAATGGCTGAGTCGTCTGTAAGAGGGGAGAGCACCCTCACGCGCTCGACAGATGGATCATCGCGTAGGGTCACGAGTTCTACTTCGCCAACGATCGTGCCAGCGGGCATGGTTGAACCGTCAGACAACTCCACGTCGTCGGCCAGAGTGCGACTGAACAACCTGTTCTCGATGTAGTAACGCTTTCCAGGCTCGTCGTCGCGGACACCATCGATCCACACCCCACGCACCGGACCATCGGCCTCGAACGGGTCGTACTCGTTGATGATCAGTTCCTGGGAGACGTCAACCAGGCGACGGGTCAGGTAGCCAGAGTCGGCAGTACGGAGAGCTGTGTCGACAAGGCCCTTCCTGGCCCCAGGTGTGGCGATGAAGTACTCGAGCATCGTCAGCCCTTCGCGGAAGTTGGACTTGATCGGACGGGGGATCATGTCTCCACGAGGGTTGGCCACCAGTCCACGCATTCCGGCGATCTGGCGAACCTGCATCATGTTCCCACGAGCACCTGATTTGACCATCATGTCGATCGGATTGAACTCCTGAGCCTCAAGTGACTCGATCATGCGCTCCGTCACCTCGGCGGTGGCCTTGTTCCAGATCTCCACCTCTTTCTGGCGTCGCTCACCGTCGGTGATGATGCCGCGGCGGAACTGCGCGTCGACCTTCTCCGCGTCCTTCTCGTGGCGGTCCAGGATTGACTGCTTCTCAACCGGTGTGCGTACATCGTCGATCGAGACGGTGAGACCTGACCTGGTTGCATACTTGAAGCAGGCGTCTTTGAGCAAGTCAAGGCTCACTGCTACGTCCTTCTTCGGATAGTGTCGGGCCAGGTCGTCAACAATTACACCCATTTCCTTCTTGTCAACCTGGCAGTTCACGTAGCCAAAACCAGCCGGAAACGCCTCGTTCAGCAGTACCCGCCCTGGTGTGGTGGTCTTCCAAACAGCGGGTGAGCCGTTGGCAGCAGTCTCCACCAAGTCGGGGTACTCGTCTGAGCGGTACTGGATTTTCGCATGCAGGTGTACCGACCCGGCCTCGAGCGCGTGCTCCAGGTCATCAATCCGACGGAAAGCCATGCCCTCACCGACGGCTCCATCAACCTCGATAGTCAGGTAGTAGGCACCGATGATCATGTCCTGGGTAGGCGTTACGAGGGGTCGACCGTGTGCCGGACTCAAGACGTTGTTGGCTGACAGCATCAGTACCCGTGCTTCGGCTTGGGCCTCAGCAGAGAGTGGCAGGTGAACAGCCATTTGGTCACCGTCAAAGTCAGCATTGAAGGCTGTGCAGACCAGCGGATGGATCTGGACGGCCTTGCCCTCAACGAGCACCGGCTCGAAGGCCTGAATACCCAAGCGGTGCAGGGTCGGGGCACGATTCAAAAGCACGGGGTGTTCCCTGATCACGTCGTCGAGGACGTTCCAGACCTGGGGCTTACGTCGCTCGACCATGCGCTTGGCAGACTTAATGTTCTGGGCCAACTCCTCGTCGACCAACTTCTTCATCACGAAGGGCTTAAAGAGTTCCAGTGCCATGATCTTGGGGAGCCCACACTGGTGAAACTTGAGGGTCGGGCCAGCCACAATGACCGATCGAGCCGAGTAGTCAACGCGCTTGCCAAGCAGGTTCTGGCGAAAACGACCCTGCTTGCCCTTTAGCATGTCCGACAGTGACTTCAACGGACGGTTGCCTGGCCCGGTGACAGGTCGCCCACGGCGGCCATTGTCGAAGAGCGCATCTACGGCCTCTTGGAGCATGCGCTTCTCGTTATTCACGATGATTTCGGGCGCACCTAGGTCAAGGAGCCTCTTGAGACGATTGTTGCGGTTGATGACTCGCCTATAAAGGTCATTCAAGTCAGACGTTGCAAACCGGCCACCATCCAACTGGACCATTGGCCGCAACTCGGGGGGAATTACCGGAACCACATCGAGGATCATCGCTCTGGGCTCATTAGCACGCCGTCCGTACTTATCGCGCCGGTTGAACGCAGCAACGATCTTGAGGCGCTTGATGGCCTTTTGCTTGCGCTGAGCCGAAAGCGGCTTCTGACCCTCAGGAGGATCGATCATCGTCCGGAGCTTGACCTCTTCGTCATCAAAGTCGATCTTGTCAATGAGCTGCGCAAGTGCATCAGCACCCATTCCACCCTCGAAGTAGTCGCCCCAGCGGTCGACCAGTTCGCGCCAGAGCAAGTCGTCATCAATGATCTGTCGTGCGAACAAAGTGCTGAACTCATCCCACGCTCTGTTCAGAACGTCCAGCTCAGTCTCATACTGCTCGCGAATGAAGGCCAGGTCTTTATCGGCTGCGCGCTGGCGGGCACGCAGATCCGTGTCCTTGGCCCCTTCAGCCTCCAGTTCAGCTAGTTCTGCCTCAAGGTCCTCCTGACGGCGATCAAGCTCCCGGTCGCGCTCCTCCTCGATAGCGGTGCGCTCCTCAACCAACTCCTCCTCAAGCTGGGGTAGGTCTTCGTGACGCTTGTCCTCGTCAACCCAGACCACAAGGCTGGCAGCGAAGTAGATGACCTTCTCCAACTGTTTGGCCTTGAGTTCCTCGCGGGGCTCTGTTCCCATGAGTAGGTACGCCAACCAAGACCTAGTCCCACGGAGATACCAGATGTGAACGGCCGGTGCCGCCAACTCGATATGGCCCATGCGCTCACGACGCACCTTGGAACGCGTGACCTCGACTCCGCACCGCTCACAGATGATGCCCTTGAAGCGGACGCGCTTGTACTTACCGCAGTAGCACTCCCAGTCCTTAGTGGGACCGAAGATCTTTTCGCAAAAGAGCCCATCCTTTTCGGGCTTGAGCGTGCGGTAGTTGATGGTCTCCGGCTTCTTTACCTCACCGTTGGACCACATGCGCATGCCGTCGGCAGTGGCAAGGCCAATCCGAAGTTGATCGAAATCATTGACGTCGAGCACTCGTTTACTTCCTACATCTCGTTCACTGGGTATGTGCAATAACTAACGGTCTTGACTCAGATGGATCAGTGGACAAAGCCGGCACTACGCCGTTCATCCTCTTCGTCCGACCCACGCTCAGGCCTCGAAATATCGATGCCCAGAGACTCTGTCGTGCGGTAGACATCCTCATCCAACTCATGCATCTCGATCTGATGCCCCTCCTCGGACAGCACCTCGACATCGAGGCATAGAGACTGCATCTCCTTGATTAGAACCTTGAAACTTTCTGGGATTCCCGGCTGGGGGATGTTGTCACCCTTGACGATCGCTTCGTAGACCTTCACCCGACCTAGAACATCGTCTGACTTAATGGTGAGCAGTTCCTGAAGACAGTAGGCAGCGCCATAGGCCTCTAGAGCCCAGACCTCCATCTCGCCAAACCGCTGTCCACCAAACTGTGCCTTACCACCCAGCGGCTGTTGAGTGATCATCGAGTACGGGCCGGTAGACCGCGCGTGGATCTTGTCGTCAACGAGATGGGCCAGCTTCAGGATGTAGACGTAACCCACCATGATTTCGTGGTCATAGGGTTCGCCTGTGCGGCCGTTATAGAGGGTTGTCTTGCCATCTTCCTGCACGAGGCGGTCACCATCGGCAGACTCCGGGGTGATGTTCTGGAGGATCTTCTGGATGGTCGGATGGCCACCGGAACGATCCTCCTCATCCCAGTGGGCGCCGTCATACACCGGGGTAGCAACATGGACCGAAGGAGGTGTTGAGGTACGCGTCTTGCGCTCTATCCCGCTGACGGGCTCAACACCAACGGTCTCACCGTTGACCTCCCAACCCCACCTAGCGCAGTAACCGAGATGGGCCTCAAGTACCTGGCCTACGTTCATTCGGGAAGGAACACCAAGGGGATTCAAGATGATGTCGACAGGGGTGCCGTCTGCCAAGTATGGAAGATCCTCAACGGGAAGAATCCTAGAGATAACACCCTTGTTGCCGTGCCTACCGGCCAACTTGTCGCCAACGCTGATCTTACGCTTCTGGGCTACGTATACCCGGACCAGCTGGTTGACACCGGGTGGGAGTTCGTCGCCATCGTCGCGATTGAACACCTTGACATCGATGACCTTGCCGGTTTCGCCGTGAGGCACCTTGAGTGACGTGTCACGGACCTCGCGGGCCTTCTCACCAAAGATTGCCCGAAGGAGCCGTTCTTCGGGAGTCAACTCTGTCTCACCCTTAGGAGTGACCTTTCCGACAAGGACATCACCGGGTGACACATCGGCGCCAACTCTCACGATGCCCAGATCGTCAAGGTCAGCCAAAATCTCGTCAGACAGGTTCGGAATGTCTCGCGTAATCTCCTCAGGGCCCAACTTGGTATCACGGGCATCGATCTCATGCTCATGGATGTGGATCGACGTGAGAACGTCGTCTTTCACCAACCTCTCAGAAAGGATGATGGCATCCTCGAAGTTGTAGCCCTCCCATGACATGAACGCCACGAGGAGATTCTTGCCCAAGGCCAACTCACCGCCGTCGGTTGAGGATGAGTCGGCCAGCAACTCGTCCCTCTTGATCTTCTGGCCCGGGACAACCCTGCTCTTATGGTTGATGCAAGTGTCTTGGTTTGAACGCTCGAACTTGGACAGGTCGTGCGTGACGATTCCACCCTTGCCGTAGTCGACAGTTATCGAGTCGCCGTCGACCTCCGTGACCGTACCGGCAGCATTGGCAAGGACCATATGTGCAGCATCCCTGGCTGCACGGGCTTCAATGCCAGTACCGATGTAGGGGGCCTCGGATCGAATGAGCGGCACTGCTTGGCGCTGCATATTGGCACCCATTAGGGCCCTATTCGCATCGTCGTGCTCGAGGAACGGGATCAGGGCTGTCGCCACCGACACGATCTGCTTCGGAGAGACGTCCATCAACTGGACCTCCTCGGGCGGAACGTAGGAAATCTCTGTCGTTGAACCAAAGAAGACATCCTGTTCCAACTGGAGGCGGAGATCCTGAAGGGAAGCCGCTTGAGGCGAACGACGCACCAAGACCCGCTGGTTGGCGAAGGTGCCGTTGGAGTTGAGGGGAGCGTTGGCCTGTGCCACCACGTACTCCTCCTCTTCATCAGCGGCTAGGTAGACAATCTCGTCGGTGACCTTGCCTTTCTTGACAATCCTGTAGGGCGATTCGATGAAGCCGAAAACGTTGATCTGGCCATAGGTGGCAAGACCACCGATAAGGCCAATGTTGGGGCCTTCGGGCGTTTCGATCGGACACATCCGTCCATAGTGGGAAAAGTGAACGTCACGGACCTCGAAGCCCGCCCTCTCTCGCGACAAGCCTCCAGGACCGAGTGCTGAAAGCCGACGACGGTGGGTTAGGCCCGATAGCGGATTCACCTGATCCATGAACTGAGAGAGTTGGCTCGTACCGAAGAATTCCTTGATAGCTGCCACAACAGGCCGGATGTTGATCAGGGTCTGAGGAGTGATGGCCTCTACGTCTTGGGTTGTCATGCGCTCGCGCACAACCCTCTCCATGCGGGACAGGCCAATTCTCACCTGGTTCTGAATCAACTCACCGACCGAACGGATGCGACGGTTAGCAAAATGGTCCTGATCATCTAGGCGATAGCCCGGTTCTCCCTTCGCAAGGTGCAGTAAGTAAGTACATGTGGCGAGCACCTCTGAGCGACTGAGTACCGACTGATCCGGATCAGGCCTCTCCAACTCAATGCCAAAGAGTTCCTCACAGCGCTCGATCTCTGGACCAAGCTTGCGATTCAGCTTGTAGCGGCCAACCCTTGAGAGGTCATAGCGACGGGACTCAAAAAAGGCGTTGCGAACGTAGGCACGTGCTGCCTCAAGTGACGGTGGTTCACCCGGACGCACACGCTTGTAGATCTCAAGCAGGGCTTCGTCCTGTGGTGCCTTGCGCTCATTAGCTTCGACAGCGGCTTCCCAACCCTCGGGTAGCCGATCCTTTTCCCACTGGCCCTCCAAGTAGTCGAAGTGGCCTACCAAGCGCTCGAGGAAACCGGGATGGTTCTCCTCGTCATAACCGAGAGCCCGGAGCAACACGAACATCGAGAGCCTGCGCTTCCGAGCAACCCTTGTTCCGGCAGTCACGTCCTTGCCGGGCTTCTGCTCTACATCGAACTCGATCCACTCACCACGGTACGGATGGATAGTTCCCGTCACCAGCTGGTGCTTTGAGAGATTCCTTAGGCGGTATCTCTCGCCCGGCTGGAAGATTACTCCCGGTGAACGGACAAGTTGAGAAACCACAACGCGTTCCGTGCCGTTGATGATGAAGGTGCCCTTGTCGGTCATCACGGGGAAGTCACCCATGAATACGGTCTGTTCCTTAATTTCTCCGGTGTTGGAGTTCATGAAACGGGCCCGGACAAACATCGGGGCCGAATAGGTCATGTCCTTTTCACGACACTCTTCAACGGTGAACTTCGGCACTGGCCGGAGGTCTTCGTCTTTGGGGTCAAACTCCAACTCGAGAGAGAGAGTCTCACTGAAATCGGTGATCGGACTGAGATCGCGGAACGTATCGGCAATACCCTGATCGAGGAACCATTGGAACGAATCCCTTTGGATCGCGATCAGGTTGGGCATCTCCCGAACTTCTTCGAGAGATCCGAATGAATAACGTTCCCGGACAAGGGGGCGAGCAGACACCTAGAACTCCTGGCCAGGGTTTACGGACGAGGGGCAAGCCGGACAACGACTACCAACGATCCGAAAAAGGACCGAGAGACAGGCGCAAGCACGGCAACGGAGGATCATAATACGGCCGCGCAGGGCTCCGCAACCCCGAGGCCCTCATCGACACGGGAATAATGCGCCAAGGCGCGACGCCTTCTAGTCGTAAGGCTAGGGAATCTGGATCCTCCGGTCAAGGTTCCACATCGCCATTGCCGGAATGCCCCAAAACAACCGATGCCCCCCCGGGCGAGCCGGGGGGGGGCATCGTGCACAACGGCTTCTTGTCACTACTTGAGTTCGATGGTCGCTCCAGCTGCCTCGAGGGAATCCTTGGCCTTCTCGGCGTCTTCCTTGGACACTCCCTCCATCACGTTGTTAGGTGCACCGTCTACAAGTTCCTTGGCGTCCTTGAGACCAAGGTTGGTCAGTGCCCTGACCTCCTTAATCACCTGAATCTTCTTGTCACCAGAATCGGCAAGGACGACGTCGAAAGAGTCCTGTTCCTCTTCTGCCTCTTCAGCGGGGGCTGCTGCTGCTGCAGCTACCACGGGAGCAGCAGCTGTAACACCGAACTTCTCCTCGAAGTCGGTCAGTAATTCACTCAACTCCAAGACACTCATCTCAGCGATGGCGTCCAGTATCTCTTCTTTGGTTGCCATGATTAGGCCTCCTCGGTATCGTCGGCCGCAGCCGTCTCGGTGTCGGCTTCTGCCTCTTCAGCAGGGGCCTCATTGTCATCGGCCGCAGCCGTCTCGGTGTCGGCTTCTGCCTCTTCAGCAGGGGCCTCATTGTCATCGGCCGCAGCCGTCTCGGCTTCTGCCTCTTCAGCAGGGGCCTCATTGTCATCGGCCGCAGCCGTCTCGGCTTCTGCCTCTTCAGCTGGGGCCTCATTGTCATCG
>PVBE010230530.1_pt1 | contig 124359 bp, 118 predicted proteins | sample 1631181 | NCBI WGS metagenome assembly PVBE01 (sample SAMN08397723, study PRJNA350692) | Marine metagenome, whole genome shotgun sequencing project. | isolation source: water | place: Pacific Ocean | collected 2012-04 | reverse complement strand
CTCACCGTCCTTGGCGAAGCCCACCATCGAAGGCGTCGTACGACCCCCCTCCGAGTTGCTGATCACCTCTGGCTCGCCGCCCTCCATCACCGCCACGCACGAATTCGTCGTACCCAGATCGATGCCGATTACCTTGCCCATGTCATCTGTCACTCCTGAATCAGTTGTAAGAGTCGTCAGATGGGTAGCAAGGGGCGTACCACAAAGACTGACACATCTCCTAACCGTATATATCTCAGTATGTTAGGATGAAAAAAAGGCAGTCTTTCAGGTGCGACGACAGCCAACCTGCACTAGTGACGTCTGCCATAATGGCACTTTTCTGCCGTATCGCCACTCCCCCTGGCATCGGAGACCGACGGGAGGTTTCGATTGACAGGGTTCCGTCGCTCCGGTAGATTGTCTGGCCGACTTCCGTATCCACCTGGTGCACAAGGAGTTGTGTCGGGCTATGGCGTTCGAACTGGTGTCACCCTACGAACCTAGAGGCGACCAGCCCCAGGCCATCCAGGAGTTGTTGGACGGCATCGGGAGAGGGGATGAGTGTCAGACCCTGCTGGGGGTCACGGGAAGCGGCAAGACCTTCACCATTGCCAACGTGATCGCTCAGCTGGACAGACCAGCCCTGGTCATGTCCCACAACAAGACACTGGCGGCTCAGCTCTATGGCGAGCTCAAGGGCTATTTTCCAAACAACGCCGTCGAGTACTTCGTCAGTTACTACGACTACTACCAGCCCGAAGCCTACCGTCCGTCCACCGACACGTATATAGAAAAAGAGATCGATATCAACGAGGAGATCGATCGCCTGCGACTCAAGTCGATGGCCTCCCTCCTCGAACGCCGCGACACGATCATCGTCGCCACGGTGTCCTGCATCTACGGCATCGGTTCACCGAAGCTGTTCCAGAACCAGCGGCTCACCGTCAAGGTGGGGGAGCGCATCGAGCGCGACGACATATTGCGCAGCCTCATCGACATCTTCTACTCGCGCAACGACCTCGAACTGAAACGTGGCTGCTTCCGGGTCCGCGGCGATGTCGTCGAGGTCGTGCCCGCCGCCGAGGATCTGGCGGTCCGTATCGAACTGTTCGGCGACGAAGTCGAAGCCATCACCATTCTCGATTCTGTCTCCGGCAAGCAGGTGGATGAGCGGGACGGGGTCACGTTCTACCCGGCCAAGGCGTACGTCACCGACGACGACAAGCTGGGGCGAGCCTGCGAGGGGATTCTGCTGGAGCTGGAAGGGCGCCTGCTCGAGCTGCAGGAGCTCGACAAACTGGTCGAGGCCCACCGGTTGGAAACGCGGACCAAATACGATGTGGAGATGATCAAGGAGATCGGCTACTGCTCCGGAATCGAGAACTACTCGCGCTACATGGACAACCGCGAGCCAGGGGCGCCGCCCTGGGTGCTGATGGACTATTTCGCCGACGACTACCTGTTGTTCGTCGACGAGTCTCACATGACCGTTCCCCAGGTGCGGGGAATGTGGCGGGGTGACCGCTCGCGCAAGGACATGCTCGTCGAACACGGTTTTCGCCTGCCCTCGGCGTACGACAACCGGCCGCTCTACTTCGAGGAATACGAGGAGCACATGGGTCAGGCCGTGTTCCTCTCGGCCACGCCCGCAGCCTACGAACTGGAAAGATCCGGGGGTGTCGTCGTCGAGCAGGTGATCCGGCCCACGGGACTCGTCGATCCCGTCATCGAGGTGCGCCCCCTCGGCAACCAGGTCGATGACCTAATGGACGAGATCAAAGTGCGGGCCGAGAAACATGAGCGAGTCCTCGTCACCGTGCTCACCAAGCGGATGGCGGAAAAGCTCACCGACTACCTGGCCCAACTCGGCTTCCGCGTCCGCTACCTGCACTCCGAGATCGACACTCTCGACCGCGTCGCCATTCTGCGTGATCTACGGTTGGGGGAGTTCGACGTACTCGTTGGAATCAACCTGCTGCGCGAGGGGCTCGACCTGCCGGAGGTGTCTCTGGTGGCCATCCTGGATGCCGACAAGGAGGGCTTTCTGCGCTCGGAGCAGGCTCTGATTCAGACGGTAGGCAGGGCGGCCCGCAACGCGGCCGGCCTCGTCCTGTTCTATGCCGACAAGATGACGAATTCGATGCGACGGACCATCGATGAGACCGATCGTCGCCGGAGTATCCAGATCGCGCACAATGAAGAACACGGCATTACGCCCCAGACGATCCTGCGCAGTCGTGAGGATATCATCCAGGCCACGTCGGTGCTGGAGAGCGTCAGGCAAGTCGACAAGGTGGCGGAGAAACCTGCGGTGGAGTACAACGCCGCGTCCGCCGAGGCCATGCAGGACATGATCGCGGAGATGGAGAAGCAGATGAACGAGGCCGCCGCGGCGCTGGAGTTCGAGAAGGCGGCCAATCTACGTGACGAGATCGGACGTCTGCGGGCGCAGAACGACAAGAAGGCGGGCTGACGCAAGTCGCAGCCCGCCTTCCGTCCTTCAGAGGTGGTGCTGTCCGGTTATTCGGCCACGACCTGAGCCCGGCGCATCACCATGCGCACGCGGGCCAGCAGTTCCTCGAGATCGAAGGGTTTCTCGATGTAGTCGTCGGCGCCGTACTCGATTCCCTTCACTTTCTGTGGCGTGGCGTTCAGCGCCGTCAGCATGATGATGGGGATCACCGACGTGATCGGATTGCCCTTCAGGGTCTGGCAGACCTGATAGCCATCAACCTTCGGCAGGCGCAGGTCCAGCAGGATCAGGTCCGGTTTCTCGGTGAAGGACTTGGCGAGGGCCTCCTCGCCATCGATGGCCTCTACCACGGCAAACCCGTGTTCACCGAGGAACTCGTTCAGGGTGCCCCGAACGTCCTCCTCGTCATCCACCACAAGAACCTTCGTCGGCCGGTTCGGGTCTCTCGCAGGCGGCATGCCGCCCGCCATCTGCGCGATCCCCATGCCTGCCCCGTCGGTTCGCGCCGAGGCCAACTGATCGGCGATCTGCGACAGGGACAGCCCCTTCAGACGCAGTTCCCGTAGCCGTTCGCGAATCTTCAGAATCTCCTCCCGGTCAAACAGGTCCTTGTTGCCCCGTTTGTCGGTGACGCGGATGATTCCAAAGTTCTTGTACTTGCGGATGGATTCGACGGACTTGCCCAGCGTTTCAGCAACCTGTCGGATGTCGATCAATTGCTCGCTCTCGGGCATCATTCACTCTCACTCTCCAGAAGGCACCAAAGGACAATGGGTTCAGCGCCTACAGTATCTTGTGTGTTTACTGATATGGATTATACCAAATGGTAGCTTTTAACGTCAAGTCATTGCTTGTTGATATTATCGGCAGCTTCCAGTGGTTGTGCAGTTTTTCACCGCAGAAGCACGGCATCGATGATTGACCCCCGATCCCTCTGGCGTTACATTGGGGCCGCTCAGGAGCGACAGGGGAGAATGCCCTGTTGCCAGAGGGCACCCCTCAGTCGCCCGTCTCTATTCTACGTAAGTCATTGCCAGCAAGGTGGTTATGTCGCAGGCAAACGGTAAGATCATCGTCGATGTCCAGGACGTGACGATGGTCTACAACGCCAAGAACCGTGACACGTCGACGCACGTGCACGCGTTGCGCGGTTTGACGGTTCAGGTTTTCGAGAATGAATTCTTCGCCATCATGGGCCCGTCCGGCTCTGGCAAGAGCACTCTCTTCGATCAGATAGGTGCTCTGCAGACGCCCACGTCGGGCAAGGTCCTGATCGAAGGGATCAATCTGGCGAGCCTGTCACCGGCGAAGATGGCCGCAGTCCGTTGCTTCGAACTGGGGTACATCTTCCAGACATACAACCTGCTGCCGGTGATGAGCGCCATGATGAATGTGGCGCTGCCGACGATCTTCGCCGGCATGTCAACCGCCGAAGGTGAGAAGCGGGCCCTGGAGTGTCTTGACATCGTCGGCCTCAAGGAGCGTGCCCACCACCTGCCTTCGGAGCTGTCCGGTGGCCAGCAGCAACGTGTGGCCATCGCCCGGGCTTTCGTGAACTCTCCCCGGATCATCCTCGCTGACGAACCGACGGGCAACCTCGACAGCAATACCGGCCAGTCGATCATCGATTTCATGAAGAAGCTGCAGAACGAGATGGGTTCGACGATCATCACCGTAACCCATGACGACAAGATGCTCTCGGCCTGCGATCGTATGGCCTGGATACGTGATGGCGCCCTGGAACGGGTCGCCAACCGCGAGGATATCGATATTCGCATGGGGTCGATCAAAGAGCACTGACAGCGTCCCGGACAGCACAAACGGCCGGTATCCTCGAGAGGGGTACCGGCCGTTTCTGTTGGTTCACAACGTCGGGATCAGTTGGAGCTGCGTCTCTGCTTGAGGCCCTGCTGCAGGAAGACCTCCCGGTTCGGGAAGCCCCCCGCCAGCGTAAAACCACCATCCACGGCGACGAGCTGACCCGTCATGTACGGGATGTGAGTGAAGGACCAGGCGGCAACGGCGATGTCTTCGGGATCGGCAATCCTCGGCAAGGCCTGAGCACCCCCCTCTGCCATCAAGGCGTAGGTGTCGGCGACGGTGAATTCTCGACCTGTGTCCTCGTCCATCACTCCCGAAGGGCGGGAGGTGAGGGGTGTGTCGACAACGCCGGGCCGCAGGCCATTGACGGTGATGTTGTGCGGCCCCCCTTCGAAGGCAGCCCCGATGATGGCATGGTTGAGTCCGGCCTTGCTGACACCATAGGGGATGCGCGTCGTCTCGGGTGCGACATCCGAAATGGAGGTAATGAACAGCAGGCTGCGGTGAGCGGGATGGCCGCCCTGCTGGGCCTCGGTCGTGGCGGCGTCGATCATGTGTTTGAGCGCGCGCTGACCGAAGCGATAGGCACCCATGAGGTTGAGATCGAGAACGCGGTCCATCTCTTTGTCGAGATGTTCAGGAGGGGTCTCGTGGAAACGGTAGCGGATGAGTTCGCCGTCATCGCCACGGATGTAGTTGGCTACACCAGAATTGCTGACAGCTACGTCCAGGCGACCGAAGTGGTCGACGGCTGCATCGACCAGCCGGAACGGCTCGTCACGCTGGGACAGGTCGGCGCCGATAGCAAAGGCGTCGACACCGTGATCGGCGCGGATCTGTCCGGCGATCTCCTCGGCCCGTTCCCTTCCCGAATTGTAGTTGACGACCACATCCCAGCCGTGGGAGGCAAAGTGGCCGACGATGGCGGCACCGATGCCGCTGGACGAGCCGCTGACCAGACAGACCGGACGGGACAAGGTTCAGCCGCGCAGGGAGTGAACGGCAGCGATGATGCGCTCCACGTCCGGAATGGTGGGCAACTCGAGAGCGGGACTGAAAGGGATGGGGACATCGGCGCCGGCGATACGCAACACAGGACCGTCGAGCCAGTCGAAGGCCCGCTCCTGGATGAGCGAGGCCAGTTCGCCCGTGACACCGTAGCGAGCGGCGCCTTCATCGATGATGACAGCATATCCCGTCTTCTTGACTGACTCGACCAGCGTATCGGCGTCGAGTGGATACAGGGACCTCACGTCGACGACTTCCGCCTCGACGCCTTCTTCGGCGAGGGACTCGGCCGCCTGCAGGGACAGTTTGACCATGCTTGAGGTGGCCACCAGGGTGATGTCCTGGCCGGTGCGCTTGATGTCGGCCTGGCCGAGGGGGACGACGAATTCTGTCTCGGGCACGGGTCCCACATCGTTGTACATCATCTTGTTCTCGAAGACCAGCACCGGGTTGTCATCGCGAATGGCGCTTTTCAGCAATCCCTTGGCGTCGCTGGGGCAGGAAGGAATGACCACTTTCAGACCGGGGATGTGGGCGAACAGCGCATGGAGGCTCTGCGAGTGCTGTGCCGCCGACGAGCGACCGGCCCCCATCGACAGTCGCACGGTGAGGCTCACCTTGCACTGTCCTCCCGTCATGTAGCGGATCTTGGCTGCCTGATTGACGAGCTGGTCCATCGTCAGCAAGGCGAAATCACCGAACATCAGTTCGGCGATGGGTCGCATGCCGGTCATGGCGGCACCGACGCTGAGGCCGACGTAGCCCTCCTCGGTGATCGGCGTATCGAGTACCCGCTCGCTGCCGAATTCCTCCCACAACCCTTCGCTGCACTTGAAGATGCCCCCGGACCTGCCCACATCCTCACCGAGGAGGATGACGGATTCGTCATTGCGCATCTCTTCAGCCATGGCCTCGCAGATGGCATCACGGTAGGAGATCTCGCGGGTGGGTGGAGCAACGGAGGAGGTCACGAGTAGAGATCCTCGAAGGCCTGATCAGGGGCCGGGTACGGAGCCTCGCGCGCGGATTCGACGGCGGCCACGACCTCCTTCTCGACCTGCTGTTGGATCTCGAGTAGCTGGTCTTCGGTGGCGATCCCGGCCTTCGCCATCTCCTGTCCGAGCAACTGAATCGGGTCCTTGTTGTCCATCCACCAGGCCAGTTCTTCCTTCGTGCGGTAGGTGGCGGCATCGCCCACATGGTGGCCGCGGAAGCGGTAGGTCATGGCCTCGATGAAGGTGGGACCGTCGCCTTTGCGCGCCTTGTTCACGGCCCGTGTCACGACTTCATGGACTGCCAGTGCATCGGATCCGTCTACACGTTCTCCGTCCATCCCGAAACCCTTGGCCCGGTCCACGATCTCTTTGACGCCGGTAACCGCCTCGAAGGGCGTATGCTCGCCGTACTGGTTGTTCTCACAGAGGTAGATCACCGGCAGATCCCAGATGACGGCCATGTTGGCCGCCTCCATCAGCAGACCCTGGTTGGCGGCGCCGTCACCGAAGAAGCAAACGGCCACCTGGTCACTCCGGCGCAGTTTGGCGGAAAGGGCGGCCCCGGTGGCGATGCCGAAGCTGCCGCCGACGATGCCATTGGCGCCCAGGTTGCCCACCGACATGTCGGCGATGTGCATGGAGCCCCCCTTGCCACGGCAGTACCCGGACTCCTTGCCCATGATCTCCGCCATCATGCCATCGAGATGGGCACCCTTGGCCACACAGTGTCCATGGCCGCGGTGCGTGGAGGTGATATAGTCGTCGTCGCGCAGCACGGCACAGGCTCCGACGGCGACGCCCTCTTCGCCTATATAGAGATGGGCCAGGCCGGGCATGAGGCCGCGGGTATAGACGTCCCATACGTGCTCCTCGAACTTCCGGATTTCCACCATCTTCCGATACATGAACCAGACGGTGTCCGGCGCCGGAAGGAGAGGACGCCGCGAGCGTGCTTTCCTCGAACTCTTCGGCGCCGGCTTGTCCCGTCCACGGGGCGGTGTGCGTGCCGGCTTGCTCTGCTGAGCTTTTCGTTTGGGGGTCTTGGCCATGGTTGGGCGACAGAAGATAGGGCGGGCAAGCAGATCACTCAATACGACAGGGGGCGGCGACCGGGCCGTTCAGCCGGTCACCGCCCCCTGGAATCCAGCACTATTCCTGCTGCGGGCGCCGGGCGCCGGGCGCCCGGAAACAGTCTACTTCTTGTCGCGGAAGTACGCGGCGTTGATCTCGATGTACTTGTTCCACTCCTCGGGGAGGTCCTCCTCCGCGAAGATTGCTTCTACCGGGCATTCCGGCTCGCAGGCACCACAGTCGATGCACTCGTCGGGGTCGATGTACAGCAGTTTCTCCCCCTCGCCGTCCGCCGGATGGATACAATCGACGGGGCATACCTCGACGCAAGCTTTGTCTTTCACGTCGACGCAGGGCTCCGCGATGATATAGGTCATGTCTTACTCTCCCAAAGTGTGCAAGCCACGGCAACCTCGCCGCATTCCGATTTCCAAAATCCTATATAGAAAGGTCCGCCAGAACTGTCAACATCAGAAAGATGGATCGTCGCGGGTGCCTCAGGTTATCTGACTCAGACGTCCAGGTTCGACAGCAGAGCCTGAGTGTCAAAGTCACCCTCCGCCCGCACGCGGATGGAGAGGCGCTGCAACTCATCTCCTTCGCGTTGGATCTGCGTCGAGGCGCCGGCGTAGAGCTGGTCGAGGACCGCATCGAGGTCACCACGAATCTCGTCGAGCGCATCGTCGTCGTTGGCGGCGCAGAGGCGATCGTTGATGACGACCACCGCTTCGGCGCCGACGAAACGTGCCTTCGCCGTGGCGTCGGCGCCCCGTTCGAGACGGTCGCACGCCCGGAGAGTGGCTACAAGAGCCGATTTCAGGCGATCCGTGTTGGGCCCTGAGGCGGCAGCCTTCTGCCGGTACAGCAGGCCGTACCGGCCGTCGGTGTTGTCGAAGCTGTAGTTGGCTTCGTGGCCGACCAGGACCGTCTTGGGCCCCTGCGGCACGTGCTGGTAGTCGGCGACGTCGATCAGGGTCTCGTCCGGTGTCTCCGGAATCCATTGACTGAAGATGCGAAAGGCGTCCTCAGGACTGAGGACGGTATCCTCGGCCAGATAGAACTTGATGTTGATCTTCTGCAGGTCGATGGCCATCTGGCCCTTTCCAGAGCTTACGCTGTTGTCGAGGCCTCGGCCTCGGCGGCGTCGGAGATACGCGTGTAGCAGGTGAAAGCGCCCTCGATGAAGAGTTGGCATTCCTCGATGGCGCGGTGGGCGTCGTCGACCTTGGGATCGGCCAAGGCGTCCTCGTGCATGCGGAACAGGTAGCGGGCGAACTTGTCCTTGGCGAAGCGATCCAGGAACAACTCCGTGTCGACGAAGCGAGTCTTGAACTCGGCGATCACCGTATCCGGATCCTCGACGACGTCGAGGAACTGTGAGCGCACCAGGGCGCGGGCGCCCGCGACCATAGCTTTGTATGCCGTGGCATAGGCACCGTGGAAATCCCCGTCGTCGAGCAGGACCTGGGCCTCAAAAACCTCGCGCTCCGCCGCTGTGAGTTCGAACTGCGCCAGAGGTACGACTTCGCCGGCGCATTCCCCCTTGCCCATGTCAGCAGTGGTGAACTCGCGCGTGTCCCCCCAGTCCCGGTAGAAGGAGGGATCCTCCTCGTAGGGGGGAACCTGCGCCAGATCGTCGAGCATGGACCTGATGTCGCGTTTGCCGACACGGGAGATGAAATCCTGGAAGCTCTCTTCGCCCTGGCGCTCGGTTATGAAGCGCTCGGTGAGCCGATCCACGACGAGGGGGATGTTCTTGGAAGGTACGGCGGCCATCCCCAGGCCAAAGGACTCGCCGTTGCCCTGCCACTTACCGCCGAGCATGACCTGGAAGTGGGGGACGGTGACACCGTTGATCTTGCGGCTGATACCGTAGAAGCCGATGTCTGCCATGTGGTGCTGACCGCAGGAATTGAAGCAACCGCTGACCTTGATCCGCAAGCCCTGTACCGCCTTGTCCAGGCTGTGGAACCGCTCACTGAGGCGTCGCCGCAGTTCGACGGCCAGACCACGGGAAGAGGCGATTCCCAGTTTGCACGTGTCCGTACCGGGGCAGGCGGCGACATCGACGATCGTGTTGGCGGCAGCTCCGCCCAGGCCGATGGCGGCCAGGTCGGCGTAGAGCGCCGGCAGGTCGGCTTCGCTGACCCAGCGCAGTACGATATTCTGCTCCACGGTCATGCGGATCGTATCCCTGATGTACTTGCGCGACAGCGAAGCCAGTCCCCGCATCTGCTGTGACGTCAGGTCACCCAGCGGCAGATAGACGGTCACCACCACATGTTCGGCCTGGCGCTGCTGGTAGACGTTGGTTTCGTACCAGTCGTCAAAGCCGGCTGGCAGTTCGGACCCGTTGAGCGACTGGCCCGGCTTCAACGGCTCCTCGTCGTCGACCCCGAGGCCGTCGAGGTAGGAGGACCAGCGGTCATCGTGCGGCAGGATGGCCCGCTCCTCCTGGACGAGACGTCTGAATTCGTCGATGCCAATCCTGGCGATGAGGAACTTCAGGCGGGCACGGGCACGATTCGTCTTCTCTCCGAGGCGGGCGAAAACACGGCCGATCGCCTGGCTGACGGGGAGCAACTCCTCCTCACTGACAAACTCGTCGAACAGCTTTGCCTGGTGCGGAACGGCGCCGAGGCCGCCACCTACATAGAGTTCGAAGCCCCGCCGGGTCTCGCCATCGATGGTGCGCGTGACACCGATGGCACCGATGTCGTGCATGTTGACGAGCCCGCAGGCTTCGTGGCGGCATCCCGAGAAGGCGATCTTCACCTTGCGGCCGAAGTCCTGTGCGTCGGGGTGCCCGAGAAGGAAGCGGCTCAAGGCCCGGCTGTACGGCGTGACATCGAAGGACTCGGTGTTGCACACCCCGGCGAGGGGGCAGGCGGTGACGTTGCGCACCGAGTTGCCGCAGGCCTCGCGGGTCGTGATACCGACGGCGGCGAGGCGCCGCATCAGGTCGACGGCATCGTCGATGTGGACATAGTGGAGCTGCAGGTCCTGACGAGTCGTGACGTGCAGGATGTCGTCAGAGTATTCCTCGGCCAGGTCGGCGAGCGTCTCCATCTGCACCGTATTGAGGCCGCCGAAGGGAATCTTGATCCGCTGCATTCCCGGAGCATGCCAGATCGTGTCCGGTCCCTTGGTGTTGTGCTCGGGGTAGACCAACTGTTGCGTCTGGCTCCCGTCGAAGCGCTGGCCGTTGTCATAACGCTGCCCATAGGCGCCCCGACGCAAGCGGGTCTCGGCGAAAACGACCTCGTCGATCTTGCCCTGCTTGCGCAGTTCGATTTCGGTCTCGAAGATGTCGACCTCGCGGCCCAGGTCTTCGGGAATGCTGTCGCCCAGCTGATCCTTCCAGGTCAGGGCTTCACTCATGTTGATTTGCACCTGTATGTGGACTGTGAACGGTTTGCAGAATCGGTCAGCCTGTTAAGGTAGAGACGGGAAAACCACTGTCAACGAAGTAGGTGGCTACCGCAGACCTCGTTCGGCCAGGCGTTGTCGGAGATACGTCGCCGTCTCTTCACCCCACTCGGGATCGTCGAGAGCGTAGTCGATGAACGTCCGGAAGTAGGCGCGGTGGTTGCCGATGTCATAGCGGGTCTCATCCTCCCGCAGACGAACAGCCCGCACCTGCCGGCCATTCTGGATGAGCCGGCGGATGGCCTCCGTCAGATATATCTCACCGGATTCCGAGGGTGCCACGGCGCGGATCTGGTCGAAGATTTCCGGCGCAAAGACATACCGTGCGCTGACGGCGAGACGGCTGTCGGTGGTGCCAGGAGCCGGTTTCTCGATGATGTCGGCAAGGCGGGAGTCCCTAGCCTCGATCTCCGCCTCACGGGGTACGAGGATCCCGTAGTTGCCCACCTGATCGGCGTCAACTTCCCAGGCCCCGATCGTGCACGATGACCGGTGCCGGTCGTGCGACGCCAGCATCCGCTGCAACAGGTTGTCACCACTATCTGTCCGGATGATGCTGTCGCCGAAGGCGACGACAAAAGGAGCATCGCCCACGAAGCTCTCCGCAGCGGCGACGGCATCACCGGTTCCCAGAGGCTTGGTCTGCCCCAGAGGAACCTGTTGTCGGGTGAAGAAGAACTCGATGCCGCGCTGGCGGTAGTCGAAGCGTCCCACCTCCCGGACATCGCGCCCGTCCAGTTCCAGGTGCATCAAGAGGGCGGAGTAGTCGTCGAAGTGATTCTCGATGGCGCCCTTGCTGCGGCCGCTGACGAAGAGGATGCGACGGATGCCTGCCTGAATCAGTTCCTCCACCACATGATGGATGATCGGTAGTCGTCCCGCCGGCAACATCTCCTTGGGGATCGCCTTGGTCGTAGGCAGCAGGCGGGTTCCGAGTCCGGCAACGGGGATGACAGCACGATCGACAGGCATGCAGTGAATATGTCCCCCACGTGATGCGATTGACAACCCCGAGCCCGTCCGGTTTCCTTTCCAACCACCCTTATGGAACGATACCCCGAGCCGTCCAACGAGTTGAACCGGGGGGGCGTGGTCGCTCTTCTGAAGTATTTCGGACCCGGTGCCATCATCGCCTCGGTGACGATCGGCAGCGGTGAGACCGTCTTCGCCTCGCGCGGAGGCGCCCTGTTCGGTTACGCGCTGCTGTGGTGCTTTGTCGGCGGCGGCATCATGAAGTTCGTCCAGGTCTACTCAGCGGCACGCTTCATTACTCTCACCGGTGAGCACCCCATCGAGCGCTGGCGTTACCTGCCGGGACCGGAAGGGTGGGTGGTGTGGCTCCTTTCGGTGATGACCATCGCCTGTTTCCCGCTGTGGCTCTCGGGGTTGCCGAAGATGCTGGGGGGACTCACGGTCTGGATCGGCGGCTTGCAGGGCGTGCCCGTGTGGGGGGACGAACGACTGTGGGGGACGCTGTTCGCCGTCGCCGCGATCACTCTGACGATGGTACAGAGCTACGGCGCCCTCGAGCGCATGCAGACGATGATCGTCGGCGGTCTGCTGTCGTTCATTCTGCTGGCGACGTTTTCCAGTCAGCCTGACTGGCTCGCGGCTCTCTATGGCACGGTCCTGCCGACGCTGCCGGCCTACGGCCCCTGGGTGGCGGAGCGGTTTCCCGCCATCGCTGCCCGGTCTCCCTGGCTTGAGTTGGGCACCTACCTGGGGGCCATCGGTGGCGGCACGCAGGACTATTTCGGGTACATCGGCATGCTGCGCGAGAAGGGATGGGGGCTCCTCGGCCGCACCGGTGAGGCTGGCCGCGAGGGTGTGGCCATCGCTACGGATGAGGCCAATATCACGCGGGGTCGCCGCTGGCTGCGCGCTCCCCTGGCCGACAGTGGCGGCAGCTTCCTGTGCGTCGTCCTGTTCACCATGGCATTCATGGTCCTCGGCGCCGCGTTGCTCCATCCTCGTCAGATCGTGCCCTCCGGTCTGCAGTTGCTGTCTGTTCAGGCTGAATTCCTGACGCAGCTCCACCCGAACCTGCTCTACCTCTATCAACTCGGCGTCTTCACCGCCTTCTTCGGCACCATCCTCGGGGCCTACGAGCTCTATGTGCGCACGACCAACGAATGTCTGCGCCCGGTTTCCCCACGCGTTCGGCGGATGTCGCTGTCGCAGCTGCGGCCCTGGGTCGTCGGCTACTGTGGTGTGGCCGGCATCGCCATCATGTGGCTCGGCGGCAATCCGGTGGATATCGTCACGCCCGCTGCCCTCTTCGGGGGCGTTCTCACCTGCGGCATGTGGTGCCTGCTGATGGTGTGGACCGACTACCGGTTCCTGCCAGCCCCGCTGCGCATGGGCTGGATGTTGCGGGGGCTGAACATCATCAGCGGTCTGTTCCTGACGGGCTGGGGGATCCGCGGCGTAGGTGAATTCGTCTCCGGTCTGCTGTGACGCAAGTGGGCGGGAATGACGGACCCGGATCGCTCTCCTGGGAAACCGTCCAGAGGATCCTGCAGGCCGGGCACCCGGTGGCCGCCGTCTGCACCGGCGGCGGCAGCCGTGCCCTCAGCTGGCTGTTCAATCATCCTGGAGCCTCCAGAGTCCTTGTGGAAGCGCAGATTCCTTACGCTGAACAGGCAGTGGATGCCTACCTCGGTCAGCCCGGGCCCCATCGAACGCAGGAGGAGACGGCCCGCAGACTGGCGGCGACGGCCCGTTGCCGTGCCCTGCGGTTCACGGGTGATAGAGCAGCCGTGGGTCTTGGTGCCACCGCGGCCCTGGCCACCGACCGGGATCGTCGAGGACCGGACCACGCCTTCATCGCCGTGCGCAATGCCTCGGCCTATGAGTTCGTCGCCCTGCAGTTTGACAGGACCGTCGGTCGGCTGGAACAGGAAGAGGCCCTCAGCCTGGCGCTGCTGTCGACACTGGCACGCTCTTGTGGTTGCGGTGCAGACGCGGGGGAAGGGACGTCGTGGGTAACTGCAGAGCGTCACACGGTACAGGTGGACACAAGCGTAGAGGATCTGCTCGATGGCAACGTACCCATCATCGAGATCGGCGCTGCCGACACGGCCATCCTGGATCGCGCCGTGGTCCTCGTACCCGGCTCGTTCGACCCTTTTCATCCGGGTCATGCCGGCCTGGCGGAAGCGGCCGAAAGACGAAGTGGGCGCGTGGCCAGCTTTGAGCTGTCGGTTCACAACGTCGACAAGCCGGCGCTGCCGTACCGGGAAGTGATGCGCCGCGCCGGACAGCAGCGCGACGGTCGATCCCTCGTGCTGACGCGGGAGCCGACCTTTCTCGGTAAGGCCAGGGTCCTGCCGGGTTGCTGGTTCGCCATCGGCTACGACACCGCCCTCCGCCTCGTGGATCCGGCATACTACGAAGGGAGGACGACAGGCATGGAACGGGCCCTGGCCGAACTGGGAGATCTCGGCTGCCGCTTCTTCGTTGCCGGCAGACAGTGGGAGGGGGTGTATCGCGGGCTGCAACATGTGCCGATTCCTAGCGGGACAGCGGCACTCTTCGAGTCGATTGACGAAGCCGAATTCCGCATGGACATCAGTTCCACCGAGTTGCGAGAGAGGTAGCCGACCAATGCCCGGAACCTACCTCGACGGCCGCGAGACCTATCTGGGTCAGGCGCTGCGGCGCATGGTGAAGATTGCCACGGTCAACCCACCGGGGATCGACTATCGGCCCATGGTCGAGCACCTGCGGGACCGGTTGCAGGCGCTCGGAATGCCGGCCACCGTTCACCGTGTGCCCGACGTCGAGGTGGCCGACGCCGGTGTCGATCCCGCCTTTCCACGCTACAACGTGATCGCCCGCTGGGATGTGGGCGCCTCCCGGACCGTTCACTTCAACGCTCACTATGACGTGGTGCCCGTGGCCGTCGCCGATTGGAAAGCAGCGCCTTTCGACGGCAAGGTGAGCAGCGGCTGGCTCTATGGCAGGGGAGCCGGCGACATGAAGGGCTCGATCGTCGCCCTGCTGGGCGCCCTCGAAGCGCTGCAGGCGACAGGTACGGCGCCCGGTGTCAACGTCGAGGTCTCCTTCACTGCAGACGAAGAAACCGGAGGTGCGCTCGGGGCCGGATGGATCGCGAGAAAGGGGCTCGTACGAGCGGACTATGCCATCGAGTGCGAGGGTGCGTCCGGCAGCCGTGTCGGCGTCGGCCACAACGGCGTCCTCTGGCTCGAGGTCGATGTCGAGGGCAAGGCAGCCCATGCCTCCAGCCCCGACCGGGGCGTCAACGCCTTTGAGAAAATGGCCCTGATGGTCCATCAACTCCAGTCCATGAAGCGTCGTCTGTCCGCCGCCTCCCGTCGCTGGCGAGGACCTGACGATCGTTCCCGTCAACCGACGATCAACGTGGGTGGCTGTTTTGGCGGGGGCGAGGGACAGAAGGTGAACACCGTGCCGGCCAGGGCGCAGTTCACGATCGATCGTCGCCTGGTGCCCGGCGAGAGCCTGGCAGATGCAGAGGCGGAGCTGGTCACCGGCCTTGCTGAGGCTGCCCGCCGGTCCGAGGCGCGTCACCGGGTCCGGTCTCTTCTGCGAATCGAACCCTGCATCGTCGATCCTCGGGGCGAGTTGCCTGAGGCGTTTGCCCGCAGTGTGCGTAGTGTTCGGCGGCATGCGGCCGGCTTCCGCGTCACGACCGGATTCACCGACCTGCACTACTTCGTCGAGGATCTCGGTCTGCCCGGCATCGGCTACGGCGTTGCCGGTGAGAGGGCACACGGGGCCGATGAAAGGGTCAGTCTTCGCGATCTGGTGCAGACGGCCAGAACCTACGCCGACTTTCTCGTGCGCGGGATCGAATAACAAGAACCTGATCGAAAAAGACACCATGATCCGCCTCTACTTTCTCACCCTCTACGACCACCTGCTGCAGGCGGTGCTGCTGAATCTGATCTGGGCCGCCACGGTACTTCCCTGGGTCGCCTTCGGGGCCACTCTCGGTTGGGCGTCGGCCACGGCTGCCGCCGCTGTCGGTCAGCCCTTCCTTGCGGGTCTCGGGGCCGTCGCTGGCGGGAGCCTCGCGGTTTTTTCTCCCCCGACGCTCTTTCTGTTCGTGGCGACGCGCCAATGGGTTCGGGGTGGGGAGGGAGGCGTCCGCGGCGCCTGGTCGCTGACGCGAGGGCTCCTCTGGCGGGCGCAGGGCGGTGGGCTGCTGGTGACGATGGCGGTCACTCTCCTGCTCGGCAATGCACTGTTTTACCAATCCCGACTCGGTTGGTTTGGCCTGGCCCTGAGTGGGGTCATGTTCTGGCTCCTGCTCGGGATCGCCCTGACCGCCATGTTGCTGTTTCCCGTTCTGGTGGACAATCCCGACTTCAGCCTGCGCCGCTGTGTGCGCTATGCCGTCCTCCTCGTACTCGACAATCTGCGCCGCTCAGCCCTCATGGCCGCCGCTACGATGGCCTGTCTTCTGGTGGGCGCAGTCAGTGGTGCCGGCCTGGCCCTGGGCGCGGTTCCGGCGGCGATGCTGGCCATCCATCTGGGATTCGCCGGAATGCTGCAGCGCTACGGCGGCACCCCGGTCGAGGCCGATCACCGAAGCCTCGGCGACCTGCTCCGGCCATGGCAGACGTGAGCGGTTTCCCTCGGCTCGTCACCGCCGAGCAGATGGCGGCCATCGACCGCAGGGCGATCGCCAGCGGGGTCAGCGGAGTCGATCTGATGGAAAGGGCGGGGGCCCGCGTCCTGGAGACGTTGGCGGAACGCTGGCATGGACTGGCGGGACTGCGGGTTGCCGTGGTATGCGGCAAGGGAAACAATGGGGGAGACGGTCTGGTCGTGGCCCGACTGCTGGCCGAGGAGGGTGTCGCGGTGGAGACCTGGCTCGGCGCGGACCGGGCCGAACTCACCGGCGATGCAGCGCGACTGCTGCTGCGGCTCGAGGCAGCGGGGAACCAGCCGCATCCCCTGCCGGAAGAGCATGCCGATGCCGTCGAGGCTCTGCAGCTGAGCGACATCATTGTGGACGCATTGCTGGGAACCGGTCTGCGCGGGGCCCCGCGGGCCCCGCAGGCAAGGATCATACAAATCATCAATGACTGCCCTCGTCCGGTGCTGGCCGTCGATCTACCCTCCGGGGTCGATGCCGCCGATGGACACGTGGAAAGCGTCGCCGTGTCAGCCACCGTCACCGTGACCTTCGAACTCACCAAGGTGGGACATCTGTTTCCCCCCGGGCGAGGCCACTGCGGCGTACTGGAAGTCGTCGACATCGGCATTCCCCAATCTGCCATCGAACCAGGCGCTGCCGGCCTGCACCTGCTGACGACCGCTGGAATCAGCCCCCGGGTGCCACGGCGTCAGACCGACGCCCACAAAGGGACCTGTGGGTCTGTCGCCGTCATCGCCGGATCCGTCGGCATGACGGGTGCGGCGGCACTGGCGGCCGAAGCGGCCCTGCGCTCGGGGGCCGGGCGCACGACGCTCGGGGTACCGGCGAGCCTGAACGACATTCTCGAAGTCAAGGTCACCGAGGCCATGACGAAGCCCCTGCCGGAGGTCCGGCGTCGGCGTTGTCTGTCCCTGCGGGCACTGGGAGAAATCACAGCCCTGTTGAGGTCGGCCGATGCGGGGGCTATCGGTCCCGGCCTCGGCCGCTACCGCGAAACCGTCGCTCTCGTACGCCGCCTGCTCGCCGATCACGACCTGCCCCCCATGGTCATCGATGCGGACGCTCTGTACGCCATCGGAGACGACCATGGCCTGCTGGGGCCGGATCGCATCATCACACCCCACGCGGGTGAGTTCGGCCGGCTCACGGGCTGCAGCAGGCAGAGGGTTGCCGACGAGCCGGTGCCCCTGGCGGCCGAGTTCGCTCAGCGCCAGGGATGTGTGGTCATTCTGAAAGGTGGTCCCACGGTCATCGCAGCGCCCGACGGACAGGTCTATGTGAACCCCACCGGCAATGCCGGCATGGCCACGGCCGGATCCGGCGATGTACTCACCGGCCTTATCGCCGGACTGCTGGCTCAGGGCTCGACGCCGCTGTCGGCCTCTCTGTGCGGCGTCTTCCTGCATGGCCTCGCCGGCGACCGGACGCGAGACAGGCTCGGAGAATGGGGCATGCTGGCGGGAGACCTCCTGCCAGCCATTGCCAGCGCCTTCGTGGAGGTTGTTGCGCATGGCGGCCAGGAGGGGGCGCTTGCTTGACACTTGCCAGTGTATAGAGTAACGTAAACCGCCACGAGTGTACAGTATGTACTCTCGTCCCCAAGACAGCGCCCTCGGCAGCGATCGGCCGCCCGGTTGTCCCCGAGGGCTCAGGTAGAGGATATGTCGGGCAAAGTCAAAGAAGCGATCGAAGAGATGATCGAGGAGTCGTACCTCCTCGGCCTCTCCGAACAGGAGATCCGGAAGGATTTCAAGCGCTTCATTGACGCCTGCTACGTCGTCATCCAGGAAAACGTCAAGGACCGCTCCGTCGTCAGCGGACTCGCCGAGAATCTCGCCCGCGAACAGACCGTCATCCTCATCGCTGACCGGGCCGAGGCCGCCGGTCCCGATGTCACTCTGGACGACCTGCAGGAGTCCGCGCCAGAAGAAGAAACTGACGAACAGACGGCCCGCGCCGCCACCAGGGAGTTTTCCGAAAAGGTGGCACGACGGAAGCGGCAGATCCTGCGAACCATCGCCCAGTACGACCCGCAATTGGTGCGCCTCATCGACGCCCACCGATTCCAGGGCGAGAGCGATGAGCCGAGCCGAGCCCCGTTTCCCAGGCCCTCCCGGCGATCCTGGCGCTCGCGTGCGCGCCGCGTAGATTGGACAAAGGTCCGGCTGCAGTTGTTGAAAGTGGGGTACGCCACGACCATCGCGCTGATCATCGTGCTCATCTGGCTGGGGTTTACACAGAACTCGTTCTGAGAACTCGTTTTGAGGACTCGTTCTGAGGCCTGGATCACCTGAGCGAGTAGATCACAATCGAGCAGGAGCGCGCTACGGCACTCCTGCTCGCGCCGTATCCGGGCTGCAGAGTCCGACACCGGGCCAGTTCACGGATCGACCCTCCCCGATTCCGATCACCCTTTTCTTGCAGCGGCGCCCGTTGGCGGCCGCCTGATGTGCGAGGAGTATGCCGCGCCGCGACGACATCAAGAAGATTATGCTCATCGGCTCCGGGCCCATCGTCATCGGCCAGGCCTGCGAGTTCGACTATTCCGGCACCCAGGCGTGTAAAGCCCTGCGGGAAGAGGGCTACGAGATCGTCCTCGTCAACAGCAATCCGGCGACGATCATGACCGATCCCGAGATGGCCGATCGAACTTACATCGAGCCCATCACTGAGGCCGCCTGCGCCAAGATTATCGAAGCAGAGCGTCCCGATGCGATGCTGCCCACCGTGGGCGGCCAGACGGCTCTCAATGTGGCAGTCGAACTGTCGGAATCCGGCGTACTCGAACGCTACGGCGTACAGCTGATCGGCGCCCGGCTCGAGGCGATCAAGACGGCGGAAGATCGCGAGCTGTTCAAGCAGGCGATGGATGATGTGGGCCTAGACATGCCCAGGGGGTACTTCGTGCACACCATCGAAGAAGCCCAGTCCCACCAGGCCGAGCTCGGCTATCCGATCATCATCCGTCCCTCCTTCACCATGGGCGGATCGGGCGGCGGCATCGCCTACAACGCCGAGGAATTCGATACCATCGTCAGCCGCGGTCTCGACCTGAGTCCGATCACGGAGCTGTTGATCGAGGAGTCGGTCCTCGGGTGGAAGGAGTACGAGTTGGAGGTGATGCGCGACATGAACGACAACGTCGTCATCATCTGTTCCATCGAGAACTTCGATGCCATGGGTGTGCACACGGGGGATTCGATCACCGTGGCGCCGGCGCAGACCCTGTCCGACAAGGAATACCAGGTCATGCGGGACGCTGCGATTCGCATCATCCGGCGGATCGGAGTCGACACGGGGGGCTCAAATATCCAGTTCGCCGTCGATCCGGCGACCGGTCGAATGACAGTCATCGAGATGAATCCGCGCGTTTCGCGCAGTTCGGCACTGGCTTCGAAGGCCACGGGTTTCCCCATCGCCAAGATTGCCGCCAAGCTGGCCGTCGGCTACAGCCTGGATGAGATCCGTAACGATATCACCCGCGAAACACCGGCCTCCTTCGAACCGACCATAGACTACGTGGTCACCAAGATTCCTCGATGGGCCTTTGAGAAGTTTCCCTCAACTCCTGACGCCCTCGATACCCAGATGCGCTCCGTGGGTGAGACCATGGCCATCGGCAGGACCTTTGCAGAGTCCTTCCAGAAAGGTCTGCGCTCCCTTGAGATCGGCCGTGCCGGATGGGGGGCGGACGGCAAGGATGTCGACGCGGTGCGCGTCTCCGATGCCGAGGTGCGCGAGCATCTGGTCCGTCCCAACTCGCAGCGTGCCTTCTACATCCGCACCGCCCTGCAGAAGGGCTTTGATGTCGACGAGATCCAGCGGTTGACGCATATCGATCCCTGGTTTCTGGATCGCCTGGTGGAGATCTTCCACACAGAACGGGATCTCACCGCGGACGGCGCCGACCCTCTGGCGGACCAGGCTTCCCTGCGGCGGGCGAAGGAAGAGGGTTTCAGCGATCGACAGCTGGCACACCTGACGGGACGGACCGAAGTGGACGTGCGCCGCCAGCGGATCGAGATGGGGGTCCGGCCCGTGTTCAAGACCGTCGATACCTGCGCTGCCGAATTCGAAGCACACACGCCCTATCACTACTCGACGTACGAGCTCGAGAACGAGGCGGTACCGACGACACAGAAGCGCAAGGTCATGATTCTTGGCGGCGGACCGAACCGGATCGGCCAGGGCATCGAGTTCGACTACTGCTGTGTCCACGCCTGTTTCGCTCTGCGCGAGGACGGCTTCGAGACGATCATGGTCAATTCGAACCCAGAGACCGTCTCCACCGACTACGATACGGCGGACAAGCTGTACTTCGAGCCCCTTACGGTCGAGGATGTGCTGCATATCGTCGAGCAGGAAGAGCCGGAGGGGGTCATCGTTCAGTTCGGCGGACAGACACCGCTGAACCTGGCTCTCGAGCTGGAGGCCAACGGTGTTCCCATCATCGGCACTTCACCCTCGAGTATCGATCGCGCCGAAGACCGGGAGCACTTTGGCAACCTGCTCAAGGAGTTGGGGATCCTGCAGCCAGAAAACGGCATGGCCCGATCGCTGAAGGAAGCACGAGAGGTCGCTGCTCGTATCGGCTTCCCGGTGCTGGTCCGCCCCTCCTATGTGCTCGGCGGGCGGGCCATGGTCACCGTCTATGACGAGACCCGGCTCGACGCGTACATGGAATCGGCGATCTCAGCGTCTCCCGGGCGCCCGGTGCTGATCGATCGTTTCCTTGATGGTGCCCAGGAGTTCGATGTCGATGCCGTCTGCGACGGCGAAGACGTCCTTATCGGGGGTGTCATGCAGCACATCGAGCACGCCGGGGTGCACTCCGGGGATTCGGCCTGTGTGCTGCCGGCACACGACATCTCTGACGGCAACCTGGATCTGCTGCGCCGACACACCCGCGCCATGGCCCTGGCCCTCGACGTGAAGGGCCTGATGAACGTGCAGTATGCCATCCACGACGATGAGGTCTACGTCCTCGAAGTCAACCCGCGTGCCTCCAGAACCGTGCCCTTCGTCAGCAAAGCCACCGGCAAGCCGCTGGCCAAGATCGCTGCCCGTGTCATGGTCGGTCAGAGCCTGTGCGACCAGGGGCTGGTCGATATTGCCATGCCTGCGTACATCTCGGTGAAGGAGGCGGTACTGCCCTTCAACAAGTTTCCGGGGGCTGACGGGATCCTCGGGCCGGAAATGAAGTCTACAGGAGAGGTGATGGGGGTGGGCTCAACATTCGGTGAGGCCTTCCTCAAGGCGCAGATGGGCGCCGGCTCGGTACTGCCGTCTACGGGCAAGGTCTTCATCAGCGTCAATGATCGCGACAAAGTGGGTGTGGTCGATGTCGCCCGTCGCCTGCACGAGGCCGGTTTCCAGCTGGTGGCCACCGACGGTACGCGTTCCCATCTGGAGAGCAACGGGATTCCGGCAGAGAAGATCCTGAAGATCCATGAGGGTCGTCCGCACGTGGAGGATGCGATCCGCAGTCACGAAGTCGTTCTCGTCGTCAACTCGCCTCTGGATGAGCAGTCACAGCACGACGACCTTCACGTGCGTCGAGCCGCGATCATGAACGGTGTCCCCTACACGACAACCCTCGCCGGAGCCACTGCGGCGGCGGCAGGCATCGAAGCGAACCTGCGCACGCCACTGTCAGTGAAGGCCCTGCAGGACTACCACCGTGACTGAAATGCGGGCGCGCCTCCATCGCCGCGCGCGCCGAAGTGTGACCGCCTTCCTGCTGTTTGCCCTCACCGGTTCCGCCGTTTCCTGTGTGTACTTCAATACCTATTACAATGCTGAGAAATACTTCCGGCAGGCGGAGAAGGCCAGGGCCGAAGCGGAGGCCGAGGGGGACAACTCCAGGAATTCACGCGGCCGTACGCAGTATGTCACCCTCTACGACAAGGCGGTCCGCAAGGCCTCCATCGTTCTCGAGAAGTTCCCCGAGAGCGATTACGTCGATGACGCCATGTTCATCGCCGGTCGGGCGCTCTACTGGCAACGCGACTACCAGTACGCCATGCGCTCATTCCGCGATCTCGAACTGAACTTCCCGGAGAGCGAATTATACGATCATGCCCGGCTCTGGCGGGGACGCACACTGGCCGCCCTTGGGCAGTCCGCTGATGCCCGCACACTGTTCTCGGAACTGGTACGAGAGGGCAGCCCTGTCGGCGACAGAGCCGGTCTGCGTCTCGGCGAGCTGGCCTCAACGGAGGGAGACCGCCGTGGCGCGATTGTCGAGTACCGCAAGACTCTCGACGCCTTCCCGGACGCCCGCCTCGCTGCACAGCTCTGGCTCCGTATCGGGCTGGCAAACGTCGACATCGGCAGTCCTGCCCGTCTCGACAGTGCCATGGTCGCCTTCGATCGGGCCCTGTCGTCGTCGCCCCCGGATTCGGTCCGCTACCGTGCCAGCCTGAGCCGCGGGAGGGTTCAGCACCTGCAAGGAGATCCCGCAGCGGCACTGAGGACGTACCAGGAGCTGCTGACCAAGGGCAGTTTCCGGGTGTGGGAAGGGGAGACGAGGATTCTCATCGGCCGACACTACCGCGAGCGCGGCCTGCTTGCCGAGGCGCTGACTCAGTTCGAGCGGGTGCGCGACGATTTTCCCTTGTCGGTTGTCTCCGCCATGGCCCTCTACGAGACCGGGCTGCTCTACCTGCAGGAACACGGCGAGCGGGAGCGCTCCCAGGAGTATTTCCTCGAGGTGGCAACTGAGAAGCGGGGTTCGCGCGCCGATTCCCTGGCCAATGTCGTGCTGCAGACATGCGCCGATCTGGACGGACTGATCGAACAGATCTGGATTGCGGACTCCACAGCATCCGCTATTCTGTTCCCGCCTCCAGACACCCTGTCGATGGCCGATTCTACCGACCTCGACAGCTCCGTCGTCGTCCTCGACAGTGTCGTTGCCGTCGCCGACGGCGCCACCACAGACAGCATCGAGACGGTGGGTGTCGACGCCATCCCTGCCCCGGAGCTGCCGCCCTCCCTGCGGGGGTATGCGGCAGCCTTGGACAGTGCCGGCAAGTGGCTGCCACTGGTGCCCCGTCCCGGGTGGCGAGGCGTCGATGCTGACAGCGATGGCAAGCCTCAGGTGGCCCGTCGACCGTCGAGACGCGAGCCCTCGTCGACGCTCGAGGAGCAGCTGTTCGTGCTCGCCGAGCTCTACCGGGATCACCTCGTCCTGCCCGACTCGGCGGCGGTGGTCTACGAGGCTCTCGTCGAACGTTTTCCCGAGTCCGACCAACGGTCCCGAGCCCTCTACAGTCTTGCCTGGATCCACTTCGAACTGCTGGCCGATCCACCGGCGGCCGGACCCTACCTGGAGCAACTCGTCGACGAGTATGGCCCCACGGCCCATGCCAACGCTGCTCGTCGTCTCCTGGATCTTCCCCTCCAGCGGACCGCGGAAGAAGAGGCCGCGCAGATCTTCGTCGATATCGAAGCACTGCGTGCGGCAGAACCCGAACTCCCCGACCGATGGATGCCGCGGCTCGACGCACTGGCAATGGAGTATCCGGCGACGGTCACAGCCGCTCGTGCCGCGTACCTTGCCGCCTGGGTGACGGAGAACACGATCGGCGATTCGGCTGCCGCCGAGGCGCGCTACGATTCTGTGGCAGAACGCTTTCCGCGCACGGATTTCGCCGACCTTGTACAGCGTCGCCGGCGTTCGCAGGAGGATGGCTTTCTGGCGAAGATCTCACGGGAACTGAAGACGCTGGGGAAAGCGATCCCTCCCGAGGAGCGTCTGTTCGTCATCGCCGTGGAACCCGATTCCCTCGATTCGACGTCGCTGTCGCGCAAGCTGTTGGGTTTTGCCATGAGGGCGCACAGACAGGAAGAGTTCGAACAGGCCGAGGACCTCTACCAGGCAAGTCTGGACGAGAAGCAGGGCGGCAACGGCAACGTGTATGCCGGGCTCGGTGACGTCGCCTGGCGTCAGGGATACTTCGAGGACGCCATGGACCATCTGCGGACAGCCCTGAAGGAGAAGACCACGTCCCTGCTGCCGCAGTATCGACTGTTCCAGTACCACGTCCAGCAGTCGCAAGAAGACTCGGCCAATCGCTATCTTCGGAACATCACGCGCCGCGATCGTGACAACCCCCAAGCAGTGGCGGTGATCGATCGTTTTCCCACCGTGGCCTCAGCCGAGCCCGAGATGATCGAGATCGAACAGCTGGAGACGATCGACCTGGACCCCTCCGAAGACAATCTGCGCCTGCCGGATGCCTCTTTCGGCATCGTCGAGCCGCCCCTGGTCCGGACCAGCGTTGCTGCCCTCTATCCGAGTGACGTCAGCGATTCTGCAAGTGTCATCGTCGATGTTCTCGTGACCGAGGAGGGGCGCCCCGACTGTGTACGGGTGTTCCGCGGCGACGAACCCTTTGCCACGGAGGCCATCCGTGCTGTCGAAGGATATCGGTTCTATGCGGCGGAGGATCGCAAGGAGGATCCACTCGAAGTCTGGGTCGAAGTCGTCATCCCCTTCCAGCCACCGGCGACGGAGGCGGCCTCCGATTCGGTCTCCGTCGCGACATTGCCAGACAGTCTCCGGCCCGCCGTCCCGTCCGGGATCGAGGTCGAATGAGTCAGGCGCCCACCGTCGCGGCTGTGACCGCCCGCGTCGAAGCCACCACACAGGTGACCGGGGCATTCTTCCAGACCCGACTGCTGGTTCCAGAGGTCACCGTCGAGCCCGGCCAGTTCGTGCAGTTGCGACCGCGTCCCCGCCAGGGGCTGTACCCGTTTCTGCGGGTCCCCCTCAGCGTTTCTGCCGTAGACGCGGAAGGAGGCCTGATCGACGTGCTCTACGAGTTGGTGGGCCCGAAGACCGGCGCTCTGCGGGCCCTTGGCGTGGGTGACGAGGTCGGCTTTCTGGGGCCTCTCGGAAAGCCCTTCCCGGTGCCGTCGGCTGGCACCACGCCGATCCTGGTCGGCGGTGGCATCGGGGTGCCCCCGCTGATCTACTTCGGAACCTGTCTGAGAGCGGCAGACCGGGATCCGATCCTCGTGGTCGGGGCCCGCAGTTCCGACAAGCATCTTCCTGACGGCCTGCTCGAGCCGGCCTCGTCGCAGATCAGGCGGGCGACGGACGACGGCAGTCTCGGCCACAACGGCCTGGTCACCGACCTTCTGGAACAGGCCCTGGGCGCCTCGCTGACGGCACCGGTGGTCTATACCTGTGGGCCCCACGGCATGATGGCAGCCGTCGCACGGCTGTGCGCCAGGCGTGATGTGCCCTGTTTCGCTTCTCTCGAGGCGTACATGGCCTGCGGCATCGGTGTCTGCGTGGGTTGTGTGGTGGAGCGTGCCGACAAGGATTCGCAGCCGTCCGCCGACGGGCACTACGCTCGCGTCTGCGTCGACGGTCCCGTATTCGATGCCCAAGAGATCGTCTGGTAGGATGACCGAGTTAACAACCAACTTTGCCGGTATCGAGCTGCGGAATCCGGTGCTGCTGGCATCCGGCACGTGCGGCTATGGGGACGAGTTGGCGCCCTTTCTCGATCTGTCCCGCCTGGGCGGCATCGTCACCAAGACGATCACCCCGGAGCCACGCCCAGGCAACGCCCCGCCGAGAATCGTCGAGACCGCCGCTGGCATGCTCAATTCGATCGGCCTGCAGAATCCCGGTCTGGAGGGCTTCATACGCGACAAATGGCCCTACCTGGCCCGTCTGGATACCCGGATACTCGTCAACATCGCCGCCCCGACGGCGGCGCTGCACGGGGAGATGGCCGCCAGGCTGGAGCACGTGGAGGGAATCGCGGGCATCGAGGTGAATATCTCCTCGCCGAACATGAAGGATGGCGGCATGTTGTTCGGCTGCAGTCCGACGGCGTCCCACGAGGTGATCGCCGCGGTCCGCGCCGCTACACAGCGTCCCGTGATCGCCAAGTTGACCCCGAATGTGACCGACATCACCAGCATCGCCCGGGCCGTTGTCGATGGTGGCGCCGATGGGATCGCCATGATCAACACGCTGCTTGGTATGGCGGTAGACTGGCGGGAGCGGCGACCCATCCTCGGCAATGTCACCGGCGGTCTGTCCGGGCCGGCGATCAAGCCGGTGGCTCTCGCCCTGCTGTGGAAGGTTCGCCAGGCGGTGGAAGTTCCCATCATGGGCCTCGGCGGCATCGCCACAGCCGCAGACGCTCTGGAGTTTCTGGTCACGGGCGCTTCCGCGGTGCAGGTAGGTACGGCGACCTTCATCGAGCCGGGGGGGGCCGCCGACATCGTAGCCGGCATCGAATCGCAATGCCTGGAGGCCGGCATCGAGCGCGTCGAGGAGTTGGTGGGCACGCTCCGCATGTGAGCGTGAGTCCAGCGCCATGAAACGCTGGGGGCAACACATCCGTCCGTATCACCGTTGGCTGCCCATCTGTGGCCTGCTCATCGGTGTGGCCTGCGTGCCGGCCCCGGTCTATCGCAACGGCGCCGTCCCTGCCGTAAGACCTGCGTCCGGCAAGGCTTCGTCTGGATCAGGCACTCGTTCGGCGCCGCCCGTCGTGGCCTCTCCGACGAACGCCCATCCCGTCGATCCGCAGAACATCTCTACTGCCAACGCTTATCAGGTGGGTACCTCGTCCTACTATGGCAAGAAGTTCCACGGACGAAAGACGGCCAATGGCGAGACCTTCAACATGTACAAGCTGACTGCCGCCCACCGGGTCCTGCCTCTCGGAACGATCGCGAAGGTGACAAACCTGGCCAACGGTCGCTGGGTAGTCGTCAAGGTGAACGACCGAGGACCATTCATCGAGGGGCGAATCCTGGATCTCTCCTTCGCCGCGGCTCTCGAGATCGAGATGGTGCAGCAGGGGACAGCGAAGGTGATGATCGAAATCGTCGAGGCGGCGGACTGAGCTATTCTGCGAGCACCTCGGCTACGCTCTGGATCACGGCGGTCGTGGCCAGGTCTTCCAGCTGACCACAGGGCGCCCGCAGCACGTGGGCCCGGGGCCCAAGAGGGCGCCAGAGCCGGGGGTCGGTGGGGCCGAAGAGAGACAGCGTCGGACAGCCAACCGCGGCCGCTACGTGCCCCGGTCCGGAGTCGTTGCCCACATAGAGCCGGGCCGCCGCCAGGTGTCCGGCGAGATCCAGGGGGGATTCGGGACACAGCCGCTTCGAGGTGGCCGCCAGCGCCTGGGGGAACTCGAAGCGTCGTGCCTCCTCCACGGGACCCCACAGGATCCCAACCCTCTGCCCCTGTCCTTCAAGCCAGGCCAACAGCGAGACGAACCGTTCCGCCGGCCAACACTTGTCTCGACTGCCGCTTCCCGGATGTAGAATGACGAGTTCCTCTCCGGGAGCTGATTGGGGCAACTCGATCCTGGGCACCGAATCGTCGGGCAGGCTGAACCCCGCCTCACGCAGCGGGTCGAGGAGCCGCGCACTCATGTGACGTTGCTGGCCCGGTGTCGGCAGGGGATCCCCGACAAGCAGGCGGGGGCACAGAGCGGACAGATTTTCCAAATACCCGGGGGGCGCAGCATCGCTTCCCCCCGCTACACAGGCGACGAGCAGTCGGCAGTCAGAAAACCGCTCCCTCAGGGTCTGGGGCGCACCGGCCGACGTATACAACTGAGACCAGTGGCGGTCGTCCGGGTCAATCCTCTCCGCATCTCCGGCCAGCCGGGTCGTCGCCGGATCACCCACCAGGATGAGTCGGGCCTCCGGCACCGCGGCGCGCAGAGCGCGGATCAGGGGCAGCGTGAGCACGTAGTCCCCAAGGGCCCCCCCACGCACGAGAGCCACGGAGGCGCTCACATCAGGCCCCGTACACACTCTTGCCAAGGAACGCAGCTCCCTATATTTTCACAGGCTTCCAACAGATTTCCTACCCCGCATGAAGAAGAAGCTTTGATATGGTCGGTCTCATCGGCAGAAAGCTGGGCATGACCCAGGTCTACAACGACAAGGAAGAGCTCATTCCGGTCACCATCGTCGCCGCCGGGCCCTGCCCCGTGGTGCAGGTCAAGACCCAGCAAACCGACGGCTACGGAGCCGTACAGCTGGCATTCGACGAGGTGCCGGCGCGCAAGGTGAACAAGCCCGGCGCGGGGCAGTTTGCCAAGGCTGGTGTTGCCCCCCATCGCATGCTCAGGGAGTTCCGCACCGAAGGTGTCGACGGCGATCTCGAGGTCGGCCAGGTTCTCGATGTCTCCCAGTTCGAGGCAGGGGATACGGTAAAGGTCACGGGTCGTTCCAAGGGCAAGGGTTTCGCCGGCGTCGTCAAGCGCTACCTGTTCCACGGCAAGAACGCGACGCACGGAACTCCCGACCGCGTGCGTGCACCGGGATCGATCGGTCAGGGCACCACACCGGGAAAGGTGTGGAAAGGCAAGAAGATGCCCGGGCAGATGGGCAACAAGAACGTCACGACTCGCGGAATCGAAGTGGTGCGTATCGATGGTGAGCGTAACCTGCTGTTCCTCAAGGGAGCGATCCCGGGAGCCGGCGACGGTCTTCTTGTGATCAACAGACAGTAACTGCAAAGAAGCAGACGATCTGCATGACCTGGCGGGGACGTGATCACTCATGATCACGATCCCCGTTTTTCTATCCAGGCGGCCAGGCCAACCGGCGTCCACCCAGCACGTGTACATGAAGGTAGGGCACTTCCTGGCCCCCATCATCACCGGCATTCACAACACAGCGATAGCCCGATGTGTCGATGCCCTCCAGGGTGGCCACTTTGCCCGCGGCCACGAGGAGTTGGCCAAGACATTCCGAGTGTTCCTCGCCAGCGTGCTGCAGTCCCTCCAGGCGCAACCGCGGAATCACCAGGACATGCACGGGAGCCTGCGGCTGGATGTCGCGGAAGGCGATGCAATGTCGATCCTCGTAGATGATGTCGGCCGGGATCTCCCCACGCAGAATCCTGTCGAAAACGGTGTCTTCCGGCATACTTCCTCCTCGCTCGCGCGTCTGTATGGTCGAACGCAGAGTAACCCTCCCGCCGTGCTTTGTCGAACCTTGAGAGCCCCATGGACCTGAGCCTCCTGATCCCCGCCTATAACGAAGAGGCCCGCATCCTGGAGACCGTCGACAGTGTGCGGCAGTTTCTGGTGACGCGCTCCTGGACTCACGAGATCCTCGTCATCGACGATGGCAGCGCCGACGGTACTGCAGATGCCGTGGAGGGGGGCATGAGTTCGCGCCCGGGCCTGCGCTGCATCCGTGCCGATGCGAACCGCGGGAAGGGTGCAGCGATCCGCCTGGGACTCGAGGCCGCCACCGGAGATGTCGTGGGTTTCATCGACGCCGACGACAAGACGGATATCGCTGCTCTCGACGAGGTCTTCAGCAAGCTGGAGAGGGGAGCTGACATCGTGATCGGCGATCGCACCCTCGCCGGTTCCGATATCGCTGTGGCCCGGCGCGCCTATCGCCAATGGGGTTCAGACCAATTCCGCCGCGTGCTGCGCCGGTGGCTGGGGCTGGGCGACTTTCCCGACACACAGTGCGGCTTCAAGTTCTTCCGCGCCCCGGTGATGCGCGATCTCTTCGCGAGGATGCTGATCGACGGCTACATGTTCGATGTCGAGCTGTTGCTGCTGGCCACCCGGAGCGGTCACCGCGTGGAGCGTATCGCCGTGCACTGGCGTGACGATCCTGACAGCCGCTTCCATCCCGTGTCGGGCACCCTGCGCAATTTCCGTGAGCTGTCCCGAATCCGGCGGTATCACAGATAGCGCGGAGTTACTCCTCGAGCGGTTCGTCGTCGTCGGTACTGCCGCTGGAGTCTGACGTCTCCAGTTCGCCCACGAGGGCGCCGATGCGGGAAATGCACACAGCGACGAAGATCTCTCTGGCCTCGGGCAGGTCCAGGCGCGCCTCGCACTGCAGGAACGTCTCCAGCGCCAGGATGACGAGGTAGATCGACAGCACTTCATACGGCCGTCGGCCCGTGGCCGACAGGCCGTCGCGCACGACACCGGCAACCTGCAGCGCCGCTTCCTCCATCCAGTCCACGTTTTCCGCGTCATGGGCCCGGCGCATGCGGTCGATGCCGTCCCGGGTCTGTTCGCGTACCTCCACATCGAGGGCGGCGCTTCTGGCCAGTGCCCCGGAAGCGCGTCGCAACACCCTCGCCAGAGTCGCCGCTCGCCGCTCTTCGTCGTACGACAACAGGCGATAGAATTCGCCTCCTGCGCCCAGGGAGTGGCAGGCGCTGTTGAGCAGCTGCAGGCGTACGGCGGCCGAGCGGAAGCGGTCGAGACGATGGAGCGTCGGTTTGACGACTCTGTGGTCGCCCAGATGGCTGAGAACGTCGACCAGGGTGGGAAAGGTGACGGAGTCGTCCAGGTGCTCGCCGAAGTACCAGAACAGGAGCTCGCGAGCTTCCGGGCTGGCGACCTCACTCAGGCCGCGAATCGCACTGATGCGCACGCGTGGATCGACGTCGTCGAGGGACTGGATGAGCGGGTCGATCCCTCCTTGATGGCCGAGGTGACCCAGCGCTTCAGCGGCCTCGGAACGGATGTCGGATTCGCCATCGAGCAACTCGCGTACAAGGGAGTCGGTCGCTTCCGTGGAACCGGTTTCGCCGAGGGCACGGGCAGCACTCCGGCGTACGACGGGGCTGGCGTCAGCCAGTGCCTGTATCAGCTGTTCGATCGCCAGTGGGCTTCCCGAGCGGCCCAGGGCCAGCGCCGCCCGGGCGCGGCGTTCCTCACGGCCAGCGATGTTGAAAACGGCGGTGTTGAAGGTGTAGCTGAGCAGGTTGCCCCGGAAAAGATGAGAGAGCAGATGTCGGGAGGAAATGGAACTGCGATCGGAGACAAACCCGAGCAGCAGCAGCGACGGAATCCGTGTTGCGGCGCTGATCATGAAGATGATCTGCAGGTGGCCGATGGTGAAACTCTCGACGCGGAACGAGACGTCCTGCAGAGCTCGTGCCAGCAGGGCACCTACCAGGGGGCCCATGGCCCCCATCAGATTCACCGTCGCCGACCAGGAAGCCATGTAGTAGGGACGCTGCTCGCCGGCGGGGGCCAGGCCATAGAGGAGGGGGGTGACGGCCACGAGGATACCGGAGAACAGGACGCCGCTGAGGCAGAGCGCCACCGGAACCATGAAGTAGGTTCCGGGGGCGTTCCAGACCCAGAGAAAAGGTATGAAGGTCGCGGGGAGCATGAGGATCTGCAGTACGGGCTTGCTGCCGAAACGATCGACGAGGCCCGCCCACAGCCGGTAACCGGCGATGCTGGTGATCATGAAGGCGGCGTTGAACAGCGATATTTCCGTGTAGGTGATCCCCAGATGGTCCAGCATGAACACACTGTACAGGGGACCTGCGACCCCCAACCCGAAGGTCCACAGACCGAAGAACAGGACGGCGCGGACGAAATTGCCGTCACGAAAGGGTTCCAGCAACCGCGTCAGACCGCCAACAGGGTCCTCGTCCTCACGCATGTCGGCGCCCGCGGCGAATGGTGTTCGACTCAGGAGGATGTAGCCCAGCCAGCCGAACAGAGCACCGACACCGAAAACGATGCTGAAGCCAACCTGCTTCTCGGCAGCGCCGAAGCTGTCGATGAAACGACCGATGACGAAGCCGGCAATCATGGCCGCCAGGGTGCTGACGATGGTCTGTCGGCTGGTGAATCGCGCCCGTATGCTCTCCGGTACCGCGTTGACGACCCACGTGTTGTAGAACGGGGACAGTGAGTGGCCGCACAGAAGGCCGATGCCGACCAGGACCATCAGAGCCTCGAGGCGCAGGTGCTCAGCAAACAGGAAGGGGATCAGTGCCGGTGAACTGCGGAACAGGATCTCGACAAGACCCACACTGACGATGTACCGTTTACGTCGTCGCAGCCGGCGGCCGAGGGCCGGTACGACGAGCTGGCAGACGGCGAGGAAGTAGGCCAGGGAGGTAAACAGTGCCACATAGGAGGCATCGGCACCGAGAAACAGTGCGTAGCCGGTGAACACCGACGTGCCGATACCGGCGGTCTGACCCCACAACCCCCAGACACCGCTGGTGGAGATGAAACCGCGCATGGCACGACTGGCTTCACCACGGGTGAGCCGACCCCGGCCGCTGTCGGCGGCGGCATCTGTCATGTTCGCTCCGTTCCTTTCACTTGAACCGAGACAGAAGATAGGGTAGGAGGACAGTTATGGGACTGAAGATGTGTTATGCAGCGCTGCGCTGGCGCAGCCCGGACCTTCCGGCGGCACTGGCGGCACTGAAGGAGTCGGGCTGGGATGGTTGGGAGGGACGTCTGCCGCTTGACTGGCTGGGACCGCCGAGCCGCGTGCGTCGGGTCTGCGCTGAGGCTGGCATGCCCCTGCTCGTCTACACGGCAACGGGATCGCCCGACAACCGCGAGGCCGAAAACGTGGAGCACAATCGCCGGCGGATGGAATTTGCTGCGGAGATGGAAGCTGACTGCTTCATGTTCATGAACGGTCCCAAACCTGAGGGCCGGCCCGTTGTCGACGACGATGTGCGCGCTGCCGCTGAGGGTGCTGAAGAATGGGCGGAGTATGCCGCCGGCCTGGGGCTGGAGATCAGCTTTCACATCCACACGAATCTTCTCGTCGATTCGGCAGCCCACTGGAAACTCTACATGAGTTGCCTACGGAAGGCGGGGCTCTGTATCGACGTGTCCCACGCCCAGTTGTGGGGCTACGATGCCGCACAGTCCCTGCGCGACTTCCGGGCACAGTTGAACTACGTACATCTCCAGGATTACGCCTCCTGTACCCGGGGCGAGGACGGTCGCTACAACCCGGTCTGGGTCAGCGTCGGCGAAGCGGAGTGCATGGACTTCGGCGGCGTGATGGGGACCGTCGAGGAGATCGGGTTTGATCGGGTCGTCACCTGCTGCCCCGGCGAGCCGGCGTACGAAGGGGAGGACGCCGTGGCCGAGGCGAAACGCAGTGCGAAGATGCGTCAGTACATGGTCTCGCTGGGCTACTGAAACAAGGGCGTACGGAGCCTCAGAAGCCGCGCCGCTTGTCGACAATGTTGATCAGGTCTTCGCCGCGCAGGTATCGGCCCAGGTTGTCGCGGAAGAACTCGAAGGTCTTGCGCGGCCGGTGCTGCGAGGCGCCGGCGCGATGGGGTGTCAGAATGAGATTCGGGGCATCCCAGAGGGGACTCTCGGAGGCGAGTGGCTCCTTCTCGACGACGTCCAGGCCGGCGCCGGCAATCGTGCCTTGGTGCAAGGCATCGGCCAGGGCGTCCTCCTGGATGATCCCGCCCCGACTGACGCAGACCAGGTACGCGGATTGTTTCATGGCCGACAGCTCGTCGGCGCCGATCATGTGGTGCGTCTCGGCGGTCAACGGACAGCCGACGACGACAGCGTCCGCCTCGGACAGGAGCCACTGCAGGTTCTCTGTCGTTGGTGGGCGCACCTGCTCGACTCCGGCGGGTGGTTCCAGTCGCACCGGGTCGAGGGCGAGGACTCGCATGTCATATCCCGCGGCGCGCTGCAGGGTCTCCAGGCCAAAGCCACCCAAGCCGATGATTCCCAGCGTACTCCCGGTGATCTCGATGACGGGGCGGCCGCCCCCGCCCCACGAACGCTCGGCCATGTTCTGTATCGATGGCAGCAGACCGCGTGCCAGGGCCAGCAGCAGGGCCCAGGCATGTTCCCCCCCCTGGGGTGCGTAGAGCCCGGCCATGTTCGTCACCGTTACCTCTTCCCGCTCGATGATCTCGGGATAGAGGAACTTGTCCATGCCGGCGCTGAAGGACTGGATCCAGCGCAGGTTGGTGGCGACGGCGGTCACCGACTCCGGGAAGTGTCCGAGGATCACCTGGCAGTCGGGAGCCAGTTTTCTGGCGTCCTCTTCGTTGTCGGCATGGACGACCTGATGGTCGCCGATGGCGCCGGCCAGATCGCCGAACTCTTTGATCTGTTCTGCCGTGAACGGGAAGAAGACGAGGGTTTTCATCACTGCTCCTTTGAGGCGGACGGCAGGGGTGCACGGCGCGCGAGGATGTCTTCGATCAACTCAGCCAGAGGCGCCGTCGGACGCGGACCAAAGCAGGAGACGACGAGGGCAGCGCCGTAGTTGCCGAGGACGGCGGCTCGAGCCAGAGTCAGGCCATGGGTGAGGCCGTATAGAACACCCCCGGCGAAGGTATCACCGGCTCCGGTGGTATCCACAGCATCGGCGGCAAAGCCCTCCACCAGCTGCGGTGAGTCGTCGTCCTCACCGTCGATCACGAGCGCGCCGTCGGCGCCGAGGGTGACACAGATTCTCGGCACCAGCCGGGCCAGCGCCCGGGCGGCGTCGACCCGGTCATCCAGCCCGGTGTAGGCCCGCGCCTCGTCTTCATTGCAGAACAGGAGATCGACCCCGTCAGCAATGATGGCTTCAAAACCCGCCTTGAAAGCGCCGACTACGAAGGGATCACTCAGCGTCAACGACACCAGAGTCTGAGCCTGGCCAGCTGCGGCGATGGCGTCTCGACAGGCTGCCAGGCCATCTGTCGTCGTCAGCAGATATCCTTCGAGGTAGACGTACTGGCTGGCGCCGATGGCAGCCGTGTCGATCTGGTGGGGACCCATCGTCGCACTCGCACCCAGAAAGGTGTTCATCGTACGATCGGCGTCGGGCGTGACCATCACCAGACATTGCCCGGTGTCGCCGGGCTGAATCGCGGCGGGATTGCTGGCCACGTCAGCTGCTTCCAGATCCTGTCGGTAGAAGCGACCCAGTTCGTCGTCGCCAACCTGGAAGGCGTAGTGGGTACTACCGCCAAAACAGGACACCGTGATCATCGTATTGGCCGCCGAGCCACCGGAGGCCTGGTTGACGGGCGTCCCCCCCAACCCCGCCAGGACCACGTCTCGCCTGTCACCATCAACGAGAGTCATCACTCCCTTGTCCACACCGAGTTTGGTGAGTTTGTCGGTGTCGATGGCGTACTGAATGTCCACCAGGGCGTGGCCGATGCCACATACATCATAACCGCTCAAGAGATGATGGTCCTTTCGAAACTGCATCCGGATTGTGGGAGGAGTATGTGAACCAGTCAAGATAACCTGGCCCGACGTAGCGGCAACGCCTGGCTGGCCCCCGGGGGACAAGCTCTTGCTCCGCCTCTGGTGCAGGGGTATATTCGGCGCAACTGTATCCTGCAGTTTGCGCCATTTCATTCACAGTGTTTTTGGAGAACAAGGCTATCGCCAGACAGCAACAGTCTTTCACGAGAATCAACGACTCCATCCGGGTTCCCCAAGTGCGTCTCATTGACGCCGAAGGCGAACAGGTGGGTGTCATCGACACGAGCGAGGCCATGCAGATGGCCGAGCAGGCGGATCTTGACCTGGTGGAAGTCGCGCCCGAGGCGCGTCCCCCGGTCTGCCGAATCATGGACTACGGCAAGTACCGCTACGATAAGGAGAAGAAGGAGAAGGAGGCGAGAAAGAAGACGCACAGTGTGCAGATGAAGACTGTGCGGATCAAGACCGCCAACATCTCTGAGCACGACCTCGCCTATCGTCTGGGGCACATTCGCGAGTTTCTCGCCGAGGGCGCCCGGGTGAAGGTGAGCATGAGGTTCTTTGGTCGCATGATGGCCTACAAGGATCGCGGCCGTGAAGTCATGGAAGAGGTGGCCAAGAAGATGGAGGATGTGGCCGTCGTCGATCAGATGCCCCAGATGGAGGGGCGCGAGATGTCGATGCTGCTGCGACCTGTATCCGGTTAGCCGTCCCGCCTGGAGACAATAGAAAAGCCCCCCGGTCGCCTGGCGGCCGGGGGGCTTCTTACTTTGGGCCTTTAGAACCGGGGAGTTGGCTCGTCGTCTGAACCCTCGGAACCCAAGGTTCCGTCCTCGAGTTTGCGGGTGAAGCGACTGATTCGCTCATCCGCCTCGCTGAGGAGTTGTTCACGTCTGTTCCCGAACCGCAGGACCTCGTCAGCGATCTCCATGGCCGCCAGAATGGCGACCTCAAGGGGGACACGCCGCTTTACGTTTCCGGCGATCTGGCGCATGCGTTCGTCGAGGAACGCGGCTGCTTCCTGGATCGCCCCGGCGTCGGCCGAAGCCGAGCCGATACGGTACTGATGATCGAAGATCTTCACGACCGTCCTCGTCTGGTCTGCATTCTCTGCACGTTCAGACATGATCAGTCGTCTCGATCCGATACGGAACAGCGAAGATAATGGGGGACTTCCGCGATCTCCCCTTACTCCCGGAAGCCCCCGCTACTGCGCGCATCACCACGTGGCAGGTCACAACATATAGGGGTTTCATGGCTCTGTCAACCATCATGTTGCGTTTTTCTTTCTTTTTTTGCTTTCGGGTCCGTCGCCTCCGCTGCGTTGCGTCAAAGCAGAGGATCATGGATCTTAGGAAGCGATGACAAGGCTCTGTTTTCGTGAAAGATAGCGATGATCTCGCCAGCGCGCTCCGGTCGGGGATGTCGGGTGAGGTCCGCTTCGATTCTCTCTCACGTCGCCTCTATGCCACCGACGCCAGCATCTATGAGATAGAGCCCGTCGGTGTCATCCTGCCGCACACGACCGACGATGTAGTGCACTCGGTCAGGATCGCGTCTGAACGCGGGATATCACTCCTGCCGAGGGGCGGGGCCACCTCCCTGGCCGGTCAGACGGTCGGGCAAAGCCTGCAGGTGGATTTTTCGAAACACATGAATCGGATCCTGGAGATCGATCCGGAGGGGCGCTGGGTGCGTGTCGAGCCAGGGGTTGTGCTCGACGAACTGAACGCCGCCCTGGCACCACACGATCTGATGTTCGGCCCGGATGTGTCGACGAGCAGCCGGGCCAATATGGGCGGCATGATCGGCAACAACTCCTGTGGCGCCCATTCCATCGTGCACGGCAAGACGATCGATCATGTCCTCGGCCTCACGGTTGTCCTGGCCGATGGCACGGTGACCGACCTGGGGCCGGTGACCGACGAAGGTGACCTGGAGCAACGTCGCCAGCGTCAAGGCCTGGAAGGCGAGGCATATCGCCAGGTAGAGGACGTCCTGCGCAGCTACCGCGGGGACATCGATGCCGGCTTTCCACAGGTGATGCGCCGCGTTTCCGGCTACAACCTTGACGCCCTGTTACCGCCTTCGCCCTTTGATCTGAGTCGCGTCGTCGTCGGCTCGGAGGGAACCCTCTGCACTGTCGTTGAGGCACGCCTGCGCCTCGTCGATCGGCCCCGGCATACGGCTGTCGTCGCCTGTCACTTCCACGACATCGTCGAAGCGATGGAGGCGAATCTGCACGCCGTCGATACGGCGCCGGCCGCCTCGGAGTTGATGGACCGCGTGTTGATGGATCAGACGCGAGGGCAAATCGACTACGAACCGCGGCGTCGGTTCCTGGTGGGCGATCCGGAGGCCCTGCTGTGTGTCGAGTACAGCGCCGACAGCGACGCTGAACTGCGCCACCGCTGCGAGCAACTCGAGTCGCGTCTGCGCCAGGCTGACCTGGGGTACGCCTTCGTACACGCCTTCGAGTCTTCGGCCCGGGCCGACATCTGGGATCTGCGCAAGGCCGGACTGGGACTGCTGATGGGCATGCGGGGAGACGCCAAGCCGACCGGCGGTGTGGAAGACACGTGCGTGCCCGTGGAGCACTTGCCCGAGTATGTGGCGAAGGTCCGCGGACTGATGCGGGAGAAGGGGGTGGAGGTGACCACCTTCTATGGTCACGCCAGCGTTGGCGTGCTCCACATCCGCCCCGTTCTCGACCTCAAGACACGTGCGGGGATCGAGACGCTCCGGTTTCTCGAAGAGCGCATGAGTGACTGGGTGCTCGAATACGGGGGTGCCATGTCGGCGGAGCATGGCGACGGCCTGGCTCGCAGCGAGTGGATCGAGAAGATGTTCGGCTCCCGACTCGTCGAGGCCTTCGTGAAGGTGAAGGCCGCCTTCGATCCGGCGGGGATCATGAATCCCGGCAAGATCGTCAGGGCGCCACCCATGGATGAGAACCTGAGGTACGGCGAGGGCTATCCCGACGCGCACGTAGAGACCTTCTTCCGCTACGACGAAACCGGGGGGTTCCAGCAGGCAGTGGAGATGTGCTCCGGTGTCGGGCAGTGCCGCAAGAAGCTGGCCGGAACCATGTGCCCCTCCTATATGGCCACCCTCGAAGAAGAGCACAGCACGCGTGGCCGGGCCAACGCGCTCAGAGCGGCACTCACCGGACAGCTGCCCGGAAACGGGCTCGACAGCGACGAACTGTACAAGGCGATGGATCTGTGTCTCGCCTGCAAGGCGTGCAAGGCCGAATGCCCTTCCAGCGTCGACATGGCAAAGCTGAAGTACGAGTTCCTCGCCCAGTATCACGGGAAGCGCGGATTCCCCCTGCGCTCGTACCTGTTCGCCCACATCGACAAGCTGAACCGGTGGCTGGCCCCGTTGGCCCCCCTGGCCAACGCCGTTCTGCGCAGCGCCCCGAACCGCTGGTTGATGGAGCGAGTCGCCGGGATCGACAGCCGACGCCGGATGCCGGCGCTCACGCGGCAGAGATTCTCGGCCTGGTTCCGTCGTCGCCAGGCGATGGCGTCGCGGCCAACCCGGGGCACGGTCGTCTTCTACAACGACACATTCACCGAATACAACGAGCCAGAGATCGGCCGTGCGGCCGTGGCGCTTCTCGAAGCATCCGGGTACGAGGTCCATCTGCCGGAACGGCGCAGCTGCTGTGGTCGCCCGATGATCTCGAAGGGATTCCTTGCCGGAGCCCGGCGCCGCGCCGAGGAGAACGTGGCACAGATGATGCAGTACGTCGAGCGCGGCTGGCCTGTGGTCGGCGTCGAGCCCAGTTGCCTTCTCACGTTTCGCGACGACTACCTGGACCTGGTCGAAGATGTCGACAGGGCGAAGCGAGTCGCTGCCAACGTCTACCTGCTCGATGAGTTCCTCGTCCACCATCTGGACGAAGGCGGACCCGGGATCGAGTTCACGAAGCTGGCCAAACGAGTGTTGTTCCACGGCCATTGCCACCAGAAGGCGCTGGCGGGTACCCACACCACGATGCGACTGCTGCAGCAGCCTGCCGGCTATGAAGTGACCGAAATCGCCTCCGGTTGCTGCGGTATGGCTGGAAGTTTCGGTTACGAACAGGAACACTACGACCTGTCGATGCAGGTCGGTAAACCCCGGCTATTCGATCCGATCGTGAGTGCCAGCGACGCCGAAGTGGCAACCGCCGGCACATCCTGCAGACATCAGATCGCCGACGGCACGTCCCGTAGGGCCCGCCATTGGGCAGTGATTCTCGCCGACGCCCTGCCACCGGCCATCGACCACTGAATACCAAACCCAAAGCAAACCCCAACAGGAGAAGAGAATACGTGGCATTCAACGTGAAGGAACGTGGACGCGTCACCTACTACTATGGAGGTGACGCCCCAACGCTCTCCGCTCTGGTCACCGAACGACTCGACGGGGGTGATCTGAAGATCTACTTCGCCGGCCTCACCGGCGGACACTCCGCCAAAGGTGTCCTCAATCGGGACGAACTGGTGACGATGAGTCCAAGCGTCGAAGTGGAACTCGTGTTCCGCAGCTGGGAGAAGTGGCTCCAGGAAGCGGAGATCGTCGATTCCATCGCCAAGATCGACTTCGTCGAAGTCCACGCCTTTGCCTCACAACCGAAGGCGCCGGATCCGCGGTTGGATCCGGAGGGGTTTCTCGCAGAGCAGAAGAGGCTCTACAAGGAGTACTCCGAGGCCTACAGTGGTTTTTTCCGCGACCATATGGCACATACCGGCGTGCCGTCGCGATTCACCGTGCATGTCATCGATTTTCCTGACAAGGCGGCATCGTACGAGTTCTACAGCGTCGGCATCTATCAGCCGGCACTGCACGCCTAGCGACAGGCGGCTCCGGCAGTACATGCAATCAGCAGGAAGGGGCGTCAGGCGAAAGCATGGCGCCCCTTCTTGCCTTCGCCCACGGACCCTCAGTTCCGTCTGCCCTTGGCTCGCAGGCGACGACACAGGATGTGAATCAGTCCGCGCAACACGGTCGGGTGGGCGGACATCAGTTCGTAGAGAGCGTCACGGTCAAGACCGAGCAGGCGCGTATCGGCCAGGGCGGTAACACTGGCCGAATGGGGTTCGGGATCTAGGGTGGTCAGCTCGCCGAATACCTCGCCCGTATGCAGTTCGGTAAACGAGTGCTCCTCGTCATGCACATGTACGCGTCCTTCGGCGATGATGTACATCGTCCGTCCCACGGCGCCTTTCTCATAGACGCGCTCGTCGGCACCGACCTCAATCTCTTCGAGATAGCCTGCAAGATCGGCCAGGACCTCCTCCGGTACGTCGGCAAAGACACCTACGGACCGCAGGACCATCACCTTCTCGACTGTCAGGAACATCGGTCGTTCTCCCGGCTTCCAGCTTTCGATCCAGAACATCAGGTCCGGGGGCACCAGACCTTGCTCGGTGATCCGTTCTTCCTGTTCAGACCACAACGACGGGGACAGGGTTCGCAGCGCCCACGCCGCCGTTTCGCTGACCAGTCTTGAGTCATCGTCCAGTCGCTGGGCCACATCGGCTGCCAGGTCGACCTCGCCGAGCAGGATGGCCGCGCGGACGCTGCAGGCCCGTATCCATGGTTCGAAGCGATGTCCCCCCGGGGTGATCAGCAGAGACAGGCGCTGATTTCTACCCAGCAGACGCTGAGGGAAGGAGGTCGACATCTGCTGCAGGGCGACGGTGGCGGGTACTCCTTCGAACAGGGTCATCAGGTATCTGCGGGTATCGCCGGACAGGGCGGTATCCAGCACTTCGAGGGCGTAGGCTCGCTGGTCGGCGACATCGCTGTCCAGCTGTTCGGCAGCCCGTTTCAGGGTCTCGGCGTCCCCCGTGAAACCCAGCAGCTGGAGGCAGCGTCCCCGGATTTGTCGCAGGCGGTGTTCGAGGGCCCGGCGCAGTGGGTCGGTGGCATCCCCGCCGTCGATCCCCACATCGACGATGGCCGCCATGATCCACGCTGCGTCTCCCAGTTCCTGCCAGAGGATATCGTCGATGTTGCCGCGGTCCCCGGCGACAGCGCGGTAGTCGGCCCGATCGAGGGCATGCAGAATCGCCGTACGCAGCCTTCTGTCCTCGGTGTCCATGCGCACTTTCAGCAGGGCAATCGCCTCGGCACCGCCGATACGGCCACAGGCCTCGGCCACGCGGATGCGGAAGGCCACCTCAGCATCAGGATTGCCCAGCGCCTCCCCGAGGGCGGGGATGGTTTCGGCACCGGCATCGATCAGTGCCTGGGCAGCACTGGTATGGAACTCGACATGGGCCAGGTTGTCGATCACCGCCGGCCACAGACGAGGGTTGCGCAGCTTGCCCGCCGCGGCCAGGGCGGCGCGGCGCACGCTGATATCCGGATCCCAGAGCAGGTCGAGCAGATGCCGATAGAACCCACGGATGCCGACGTTGCCCAGGATTCTTGCGGCTCGTTCCCGCTCGCCCGCTTCCTGAGACCGTTCCAGGCTGAGGAGCCGCTCCCCGGCGATGAGGATGCCGTCGATGCCGCCACTGCGCAGCAGGCCCACGGTTGCGGCTTCGGCCACCGGACCGTCCGGGTGATCGAGAAACACACCGAGGACGTCGACCGCTTCTGCTTCCTCGAGTTCGGCCAGACAGCGCAGTGTCTCGGCCAGGGTACGCGGATCTTCCTCTACATCGAGGCGATTGCGGACAGCGTCGGTGAGTTCCACAAGGTGGTCCCTGGCAATTCGCTGCATCACGTCGAGGCGTACCTGCGGATGTGGATGCTCCAGCAGAGGACCGAGCAGATCCGCAGGTGTCACGGTGCTCTGGCTGGTCAACAGGTCGAGGGCGTAAAGGACTTCGTGCGGGCGCGGGCTCTGCAGACGCTGGCGCAGGACCTCGAGCATGTCACCCTCCTCGAGAGGGATCGACACACCCTCAAGGCGGCGGTGCTCGAGGGCCTCGGGCAGTGCCTCACGATAGCCCTGATTCGTACGCCGACCGACGAAGCGCCAGCAGACGAGTACGGCGAGAGTCAACAGCGCGACGGCACGGGGTCCGCCGAGCCCCAGGGCATTGACGAGCAGGATCGACCCGGCGGCGGCGGCCGACGCCAGAGGCCCGATCACACTCTCCACCGCCAGCTGCGTGGCCAATCTCCGGTCAGGCCGCAACGGCTGATACAGAATGAGAAAAGCCGGAGCCGAGATGGCACTCAGCAGGACGAGGTCGGCCATCATGGCGGCCAGGGCCAGCCAGTACACGGCCTCTGCCGAAGGGAAGGCAAACAGCACCAGCGCCGTCACCACGATACATGCCGTCAGCGCCATGCGACGCAGCAGCATCCCCGTGGCGATACCGAAACGATTCAGCAGGGGGCCCGTGATGAAGGTGAGAACCACCAGGGTCACGGCGTTGGCGATACCGAAGAACAGACCGAAGAGGCGGGCCAGTTCATCCTCGTCATGGTATCGCGTATGGGCCTGATCGAGGAAGGCGTAATCCACGAGGCGAGTGGCCGAGATACCGACGACGGCGAGCAGAAAGACCCACAGCGTATAGCGATTCCGGGCGAGAGCGAAAATCCCGGTATGGCCGGACTCGGCATCACCGCCCGCCCGGCGGGAGAGCCGGCCTGCCTGCTCGCGCTCGATGATCGCCAGACACAGCAGGCAGCCACCGAGGCCGGCCGCAGCGACCAGGAGCAGGTTTTCGGTGCCGAACCAGGCCACCAGCAACGGCGTCGCCAGTCCGCCCAGGACCATCGCCATCAACTCGCCGGAGCCGACGAGCCCGAAGAGTCTCTTGCCCTGCCGCACAGTGAACAGCTGCCCGGCAACGCCCCAGACCTCTACGTTGAGCAGCGAGTTGGTCACCGCGGAGAAGCCCAGCAGAACGAAAGCGGGCCAGGACGCCTCGGTGAGCCTGAATCCGAGCCGCAGCGCCAGCACGCAGGCGAGAAGCCCGAACAGGAGACCGCGAAACAGTCGCGCCGTCGTCAGCCGCCGGCGGGCACGGTTGTAGATCCAGGCGGCGCTGATGCTCATCCCCGCCGAAGCGATGTAGGCGTGAGGCAGCCAGTCGGAAGAGAACTGCGACAGGAACAAGGCGTTGCCGGCGGCAAGCAGTGGCACAACCGCCACGCCCGCAAAGAAGGAGTGGGCCCAGAGAAGCAGCAGGGGGCGACCTTCGCCGGCTTCCACGTGCAGCAGGTCTGCAACCGTCTGGCTACGGCTGGCAGTGTCCAGGCGTTGGCCCTGTGTCATGGCGTGCCGCCGCGAGGGAACAGGTCAAGCTGGGCGCCGTTGCCGTCGCCGGCGAAGCCGGAGACGGCGATGCCGAGCAGTCGCACGCCGCGTCTCTCGGCATCGGTTCGGTGCAGCAACCGCAGAGCGATGTCAAAGACGGGGGGCACCGTGTCGAGGTAGAGCCCACCCGTCAGTGAGCGCGTTACGGTCTCGAAGTCAGGATAGCGGGCCTTCAGCGTGACGACGCGACCACGGAGGCTGCGGCGCCGCAGGCGCCCGGCCACATCCCGCGCCAGGTCGTGGACAGCATACTGCATCTGGTCCTGATCAAAGACGTCGGTGGGGAAGGTGGTCTCGGAGCTCAATTGCCGGGGTTCGCGCTCCGGCTTGACCGGGTCATCGTCGATCCCCTGTGCCCGGAGATGCAGGTGCCGACCCCGCCCTCTGAACCGGCTCGCCAGGTCGGCCTCGTCCATCTGCGCCAGCTGCGCGATCGTTTCGATCCCCAATTCATGGAACTGCTCGCGTGTCACCTTGCCGATCCCTGGGATCCGTTCCACCGGTAGCGGATCGAGGAAGGCACGGATCTGATGTGGCATGATCGTAACGAGCCCGTCGGGCTTCTCGAGATCTGAGGCGATCTTGGCGATGAACTTGCTTGGGGCGACACCGGCCGATGCCGTCAACTGCAGGCGGCGCCGAATCTCGCTCTTGATCATGCGGGCCACACGATGGCCGAAGGGGATGTCCTGCTTGTTCCAGGTCACATCCAGGTACGCTTCATCTAGAGACAGCGGTTCAACAAGATCGGTGTGCTCGTGAAGGATCTCGTGGAGCCCACGAGATACATCCCGGTACCGGTCAAAATCCGCCGATACCCGTATGACATGTGGACACAGACGCAATGCCGTGCGCATGGGCAGGGCGCTACGTATGCCGTAGGTGCGGGCCTCGTACGAGGCGGCAGCGACAACGCCCCGGTCTTCCGGAGGGCCGCCGACGACGACGGGGCGACCTCGTAGAGAAGGGTCATCGCGCTGTTCGACAGACGCATAGAAGGCATCCATGTCGATATGGATGATCTTGCGCGTACTGCACTCAGCCATGGAATGGCAAGTCGCTCACGACAGCGCCGACAGGGTTGCCCTCGGCGGGGTCGGTCAAGGTCACGGCCGTTCCTGGCGCGCAATGGTCAGAGCGGAGATAGGCCAGGGCCAACTCACCGAGAACAGGTGAGCGGGCGATGCTGGTGACGGCACCGATCGTCCTGCCCTGTACCTCCACGCTGGCGCCGACGCTGACAGGGGCGTCGAGGCGCAGGCCGACCAGATGCTGCTTGACTTTGTCATAGGTATCGAGGCGGGCGATGACCTCCTGTCCGGTGTAGCAGCCTTTGTTCAGGTGAATCGCATCGTCGAGGCCGGCTTCCCAGGGATTGTGCTCGAGGCCGAACTCGGCGCCGCCCGCGATACCCAGCTCCACGCGCAGCATCTCATAGCTTTCGTCGCTGATGGTAGGAGCCCCAGCTGCGGTGAGTTCGGCGCCGGCAGCCTTCAGGCCGTGACCCCAGAGACGAGCACCGGCGTTGCCGCCGATGTCGAGGCGCATCGCATCCAGCGAGTCGTGGGGCAGGCGGCTGAACGTCGGCTGGTCGAGGTCCAGGCCGAGGATCTCGCGACAGACGCGTGTGGCTTCCGGACCGAGTACGTCGAGTTGGCCGGCCATCGTCGTCTCGTCTCGCCAGTCCATGCTCTCGCCGAAGTGAAAGCGATCGAACCACTCGATGAGGGACTGCGGTCGCCCCGAGGCGAGGAAGGCGATGGTCGAGTCGGCACGGATGCGGCACAGTTCCGCCACTTCGACGATGCGACCCCGGTGGTCGCAGAAGACCGTGCGCAGGCCGGAGCCGACGTTCAGGCTGAGAACGTCGTTGGTGGAGAGTCGTTGCAGGAAGTCGACATGCTCCGCACCGGACAAGTGAAGTCGCCCTCGCGACGAGGAATCAAGGAAGGCGACGCCGGTTGTGGCCGCCTTGTAGCCAGCCGCCGCGTCCGACATCCGCCCCGTTTCGGCCACTAGTCCACGATCTCGAAGCGGGAGCCGCGATCCGAGTCCTTGGTGACCTCGATGCGCACGGGGAAAGCATCTTTCAGCTCGTCGAGGTGGGTGACGACGAGCACCTTGTCGAAGTCGCGGCTCACCTGCTGAATCGCCTCCGTCAACTGCTCCAGTCCGCGGGTGTCCTGCGTGCCGAATCCCTCGTCGATGATCAGCGTTCGCAGCCGTGTACCGGAGCGGCGGGCCAACACCTTGGAGAGTGCGATGCGGAGAGCGAAATCGGTGCGGAACGCCTCTCCTCCCGAGTACAGGTCGTAGGAGCGTTCGCCGATCTCGTCGGCGATCTTTACATCGAGAGTCTCGCGGCTGCCGCCACCTTTCAGGTCGCGGAGCGATTCGATGGTGACCTGAATACGGTTGTCGGTCAGGTGCCTGAGGATCGCGTTTGTTTCATCCTCGATTTCGGGGATGGCACTGTCGATCAGCAACGCCTGAATCCCGTCCTTGCCGAAGGCCTCCACGAGCTGGCCGTAGAGCCACTCGTCGCGCTCCAGCGCCCGGCACTTGACGGCGACGGTGGCAGCTTCTTCGGCGAGCCCGGCCAGGTGCAGCTGACGCGACTGCAGCGATCCGCAGCGCTGCAGCAGACCGTCCCGCTCCTGTCGCAGATCGTCGACGCGTACGACAGCCTCACGGCAGCGTTCGTCGACATCGGCGAGTTCCTCGAGAGCTGAGCACAGGTCGAGACGACGCTTCCTCAGGACCTCGGCACGTTGCCCCGCCACAGCCTGTTCATCGTTGAGACGGGCGAGATCTTCGGCTGTCGACTGTGAACGTTCCCGCGCCGCTCTCAGTCTCTCGTTTTCTATGGGGGCATCGACAAGCTGGGCCAACTGCGAGCGTACAAGCGCCTGGCGGTCCTCATCGTAGCCTAGCGACTCCCGTTCGAGCCGCAGTCGCTCGAGTTCGGCGTCGTGCACGGAGGCATAGGACCTGGACTTCAGCTCATCGAGAGCCAGGCGCACATGGAGTTCTGCCTGGTCGCGTTCGGCGTCGGTCTGTACACGATCCTGACGGGCTCCCAACAGCAGGCGATGATCAGCATCGAGCTGGGCACCGTCGCGTACAAGGGCCTCCAGCGCCTCCTGTCGGTCGGGATCAAAGGCCAGGTCGGCGAGCCGGGCATCGGTTGCGGCCAGGGTGCCCCTCGATTCGAGGGCGAAGTCGTCCATTTGCAGCCGGTTGGTCACAGCGGAAACCTCCGTCATCAGCTGTGCGGCAACGACTTCATCCTCGTCGAGTTGCCGGCGCCGAGCCCGGAGCAGGGCGACTCGCTCCTGCAGCTGCGCAAGTTCGGACACCCCCGACTCGAGCTGGTGGAATCGGAGTCCGAGATCTCCCAGCTGCTCGTCCATGGCGGCCACCTCACGCTCGAGGCGGTCACGATGGGACGCCAGTTCGGCCTGTCGTTCACCGAGCTCGGCGTCGAGGCGTTGCCCGTGCTCGGCGTCCAGGTCGGTGCCGCACAGCGGGCATTCAGCAAGGTCGCCGTGACTCAGGGCCCCGATCCGTTCGGTCAGCTCGCGGCCCTCGACCTCGAGTTCGGTGAGTCGCTGGCGGGCCTGTTCCATCTGGGCACGAACCCTGGTGCCCTCCTCGCGGAGCAGTCGCATTTCATCGGAACGTTTGCCTGCAGCCTCCAGCTCATTCTCGGCCGCATCGATCTCGCGGGACAGCTCAGCGACGCCCTCGATTCGCTGCCTGATCTGCTGCCACCGCGTTTCGACACCACGTCGTTGTTCCAACAGCCGGCGCTGCTCCAGTTCGATGGCGTGGACGGCGGTTTCCCGCTCCCTGGTGAGCTCCTCCCAATGGCGGCGATGCCGACGCGACGTCTCCAGCTCATCACGACTGCGCACGAGAGCGGCGTGCTCCGACTCGATGCGCCCGGCGTCCTGCAGGACGAGATCGAACTGTGCCAGGCGTTCGTCGAGACTGTCGCGTCGGGATTCCCACGTGGCCCGGCGTTGCTCAACCTGGTGCCTGGTGGTCTCGATCTGTCGACCAAGGTCTGTGGCGGCGGTGTCGATCGTGCGGCAGGCTTCCTGACGCTGCTCCAGCTGGCCGGCCTCCTTCTGCAGATGTACGAGGCGTACCGCATCTGCCTCGATCCGATCCGCCCGGCTCAGGATCGCGGTGTCGGTACCGCGCCGTTCGTCCAGCAGACGCCTGTTGTCATCGATGCGCCGGCATGTCGCCTCGAGGTCGTCAGCGTCGGCGGCGCAGCGTTGGGCGTCGGCACGCAGGGTCTCGGCGTGCAGCCGTCGTTCGCACCACAGCCGCAGGCTTTCTTCGGCCTCCTTCAGCCCGGATCCGAGCCCGGCCAATTCGGACTCCGTCCGCTCCAGGTCGGCATCTACCTGGGGTCGTGCCGCCAATTCGGCGTCGAGGATGGAGGCACGCTGCCTCAGTCCGGTCAACTCGGTGGATTGGGCCTGCTGTCGGGCCCGGGCGCCGTCCTGCAGCCGGTCATAGCGGGTCAGGCCGAGAATGCGGGCCAGCAGCTGCTTGCGCTCGCGGGATCCCTTGCTGGTGAACGCATCCGCATGGCCCTGCAGCAGGAAGGCGGAGTTGACGAAGGTCTCGTAGTCCATCGACAGCAGACGGTCGATGCGGCTCTGGGTGACGCCGACGGCACCGGCCTCGGACAGCGGGCGGTAGGTAACCGAGACGGGGTCGAGGATCTGCAGCTCGAGCTCGGTCACGCTGGACTTCGGGCGTCGTCGGAAACTGCGGATGACGCGGTGCGTGCCGCCGTCCAGCTCGAAAGTGAATTCGACACGCATCTGCCGCGCCCCGAGGCGCAGCAGGCCTTCATCGGGCTTGCGGTCGTGTCGCCCTTTCCGCGCCTGTCCCCACAGCGACCACGTGAGGGCGTCGAGCAGGGCCGACTTTCCGTGGCCGTTGGCGCCGGACAGACAGGCGACGTGGAAGCGGGTGAAGTCCAGGGTCTGCGCCTCCTCGCCGTAGCTGAGGAAGTTCTGCAGAACCAGCTTGAGGGGAATCAACGATCCCCTCCGCCGTCAGCCAGAGTCAGGTCATTCTCCAGCTGGAGGGCGTAGCGCTTGAGGATCTGCCGATGGGGTTCCAGGTCCGGCCGGTTGTCGATGAAGCGTGCCAGGGCGACGTCGGTAGCAGCGTCCTGAGGAACCGTCACACGGCGCTGGCGCTCCCGCGTCGTCGCCGTGGGAACGATGGCAGCCACGTGGTGGACACCTGCCTCCATGAGAGCGCCACGTACCCGTTCGGTATCGACGCGTTGACCCGTCACAGCCGTGTAGCGAACGCGCACAACGGCGTCGGCGAGTTGTGCCTGTCCGATGGTCTCGAGAATCGATGCCGTGGGATCGTCGGTCTGCGTGGCGTCGACATCCAGGGTGGCGAATCGTCGTGCCGGTGTCGGCAGGAACTCGTACGAAGTGACACGCTGCTGACCCGAGCAGTCGATGGCAACGCAGCAGAAGCCTTTTGCTTCCCGTTCCTCGCCGAAGTCGACGCGGTCCACACTTCCACTGTAGACGACGGCCGGACTTCCGCCAGCGTTCAGGTCCTGATGCCGATGGACATGTCCCAGAGCGACGTAGTCAAAAGCAGGATTTGCCAGATCGCTGGTCAGCAGCGTTGGATCGGTCCCGATCAGTGCCGTCCGTTCGGAGCCGGAGAGCAACGCTCCGGCGGCTGCCGCATGGGCGATGAGTACAGCGGGAGTCTCCTTTTCAAGGCGCTCGGCGAAATCCCGGATCTGACGGGCGCAGAGCCGCCCGATCTCGCGCATCAGGTCCTCCTGGGAGAGCTGACGGTAGGCCTCATCGGTGCGCAGATAGTGGCGGGTCGGCCAGGGCAGCCCGGCGATCTGCAGCGGACCGCTCTGCGTATCCAGGGTGAACAGTCCGGGTGAGCGCACCACGTGTGTGCCGGCCAGGTCGAGGGCGTTGAATACATCCACGGATGTGGCCCGGCCGAAGGCCGCGGGAGTGTCGTGGTTGCCGACGACGAGGATGAGGGGAATACCTGCCTGCTGCAGCCGGTGCAGTTGCAGGGCGAACTCTCGTTGCCAGGTGGGATTTGGGGTCGGTGTCCGGTAGAGATCGCCGGCGAAGAGCACAGCATCGACGTCCCTCTCGATGGCGGTGTCGAACACCGCCTGCAGACAGGTACGGAAATCGATCAGCCGGGAGTGCAGGCCGGTGCCCGGGTCGATCCGGCCGTAGTTCTCGATCCCCAGGTGTAGATCGGCGAAATGCAGCAGTTGCACCGCGGTCCTCGCCTTCCCAAAGGAGCTTAAGCTCCTCAGCGTCGGGTGATAACACGGCTGACCGGCGGGAGATACCGGTGGCGCGGGTCAGGTCAGGGGGGAGAGGCCCCAGCGACCGGCTGGCCGTGGGGTGAGGTCAATGTAGGAAGGGTCTGAAACCGGCGAAAGGGAGATTTTCAAGGGGATTTCGTTCCTTTCTGACATGTCCAGATTGCTTGCCCGAGCGCCGGTAGGGGGCTATATTTGCATGCGTTGTCGAGTTGTAGCTCGATTTAGCGGAAGCGGCGCATCAGCCACGCTTCCGCTTTTTGTATTCAGAGTCAGGAGCGATCGATCACATGAGCGAGGTCTACCTTTCGCGCGACGGCATCAGCAAGCTCCAGGAGGAGCTGAAGGAACTCAAGACCTCAGAGCGTCCGACGGTGCGCAAGTCTCTGCAGCGTGCCCGGGAGTTCGGTGATCTGTCCGAGAATGCCGAGTATGCCGCGGCCAAGGAGCGGTTGATGTTTCTCGAACAGCGGATCAACAAGCTCGAGGAGACTCTCAGTCGGGCGGTTCTGCTGGAGAACGAGAACATCCCCGACGACAAGGTCTATATCGGCGCCACCGTGCAACTGCAGGATCTGGCCAAGAAGGGCGAACTGACCTACACCCTCGTGTCGCCAGAAGAGGCGGATTTTGAAGAGGGCAAGATCTCGACTGTGTCTCCCATAGGAAAGGGACTGCTCGGCAAGGAAGAGGGCGCCGAGGTCAAGATCACCGTACCTGCCGGCACGCTGCACTACAAGATTCTCAAGATCAGCCGTGACTGATATCTCGCCGTCTCAGGCGCCTTAAGTGACGAAACGCAAATGATTGTGCCGCAATCATTTGCTTGGTTTTCTCGGTTTGGTCTATGTGGCCTAGATCCCTCGATCTGATTTCCCAGTCGCTGCCCCTCAGTACAGGTCTGGCACGCATGGCGGACCTTGTGCGGGAGCACATGGGAGTGGATCGATGTGACATCCTGCTCTACGACCGTGCCACTGAGGAACTCGTCCAGCAGGTCGACAGGTCGACGGATCATCCTGCGGAGATCCGTCTGCCCAGGGGCGTGGGGCTGACCGGACTTGCCGCCAGCGATCAGCGCACCATCTGCGTGCCGCAGATGGCCCGCGACCTACGGTCGGTGGAACGCACCGGTGACGTTGACTATCACAGCATCATCGCCGTTCCCATCGTCGAGCAGGAGGAGTTGATCGGCGTCTGTGCCCTGCAGACGGAAGCCGTCCGGCACTTCACCGGCGACGAGGTCGCCTTTCTCGAAAACACCATCTGTGCGCTGTTGGTCCTGATGGTGACCACGGCCCGCACGCGCGAAGACCTGGAGCGCCGCAACGCGCAGATCCAGGCTCTCAACGAGTTGGGGCAGGCCATGAACTCGGGCCTTGGTCTCGACGAGTCACTGGAGTTGATCGCCGCCCGTGCCGCTGAGGCCCTGGGGGCCAAAGGCTCGGCGATTCGCCTGTTTGTGGCCGACGGCACGCTCGCCCTGGCCACCCTCCATTCGCAGTCTGCCGAGGGTATCGATTCAACGTATGAGAAACGTATCGCCGATCTGGTGGCTGTCACCGGTGAGCCGATTCTGATCGACGATCTGCGCACAGACGAGGAGCCACAGGTTCTCGGTTCGTCGCTGCTATGCGTGCCACTGGTGTTGGAGGAGAGCGTCGTCGGAACTCTGACCCTGCTCGACAAGATCACGACGGACCGGCGTGATCGGCGTATTTTCACCGACGATGACGTCAATACGCTGTTCGCTCTGTCGAGCCAGATCGCGGCCGAGATTGAGGACATCCGACTGACCAAGCGTCTGCAGGAACTCGTGCGCACGGAGCAGAAACAGGGCAAGCAGCTGCGAACCCTCTACGACCGTTCACGGGCCCTGCTCGAGTCGATCTCGGATGGGCTGCTCGCCGTCGATGACAACGGCGTCGTTCTCGAGGCCAACTCGGTGGCCCGGCACCTGCTCGGCCACTCCCAGGGGGACCTCGAGGGACGGGGAATCGCCGACTTCATCGACGACAAGCCCCCGATCATGACCTGGGTGTCGCGTGGTGAGCAGTTCAGCAGCCGGGTGATCACGCTGAAGGCGGCAACGGGACGCGTTGCCGCAATGGCCAATCTTCAACCTTTCCATGACGACACGCGCGGTCCGGTGGGCGCCGTGCTCACCTTTCGTGAGATGAGTGAGGTGGGTCGACTCGTCAACCGCGTCATCGGCGTGGAGAGGACCTTCGTCTTCGACGATATCCTGGGCGAGAGCCCGGCGATCCAGCAGAGCAAGGAGCTTGCCCGTGTGGCCGCCGGTACAGCGTCGAATATCCTGATCGGCGGCGAGACCGGCACGGGCAAGGAGGTCTTTGCCCAGGCGATTCACAACGCCAGCGCGTTCGCCGACGGGCCTTTTCTGGCCGTCAACTGTGCCGCCCTGCCGCGAGACCTGATCGAAAGCGAACTGTTCGGCTACGTCGAGGGGGCGTTCACCGGCGCCAGCCGCAAGGGTCGACTTGGGAAATTCGAGTTGGCCAGTGGCGGGTCGCTGTTCCTGGACGAGATCGGTGACGTCCCACCAGAGGTCCAGGTCAAGCTGCTCCGAGTCCTGCAGGAGAAGGCGATTGTCCGCGTTGGTGGCGACCGGACGATTCCAGTGGACTGTCGGCTGATCGCCGCCACCAATAGAAACCTGCACCGCGCCGTCGCCGAGGGGGGCTTCCGCCAGGACCTCCTGTACCGTCTCGACGTCATCTCCATCGATCTGCCTCCCGTGCGTGAGAGGACGGGAGACCTGCCTCTGTTCATCGATCGGTTCATCAGAATTCACGCCGAGCGCAATCACAAGGTCGTCGAGGGCATCGAACCAGAGGCTCTGCGCCTGCTGGCAGACTACGACTGGCCCGGAAACGTGCGCGAGGTGGAGAATGTTATCGAGCACGCCGTGGCACTGGCACGGGGGCGTCTGATCACCATCGCCGATCTCCCGGTGGCGCTGAGCCGGACGGCCCTGCCAAGGACAGATCCCGGCAGAGACGGGTTGGCCGGCGCCCGCCTGGCATTCGAAACGGCGCAGGAGAGACTGTATCTCGAGGCCTTGAAGGAGGGCGGGGGGGATGTGCCGCGCGCCGCCCAACTGCTCGGCGTCAGCCGGGCGACGTTGTATCGGCGACTCCGAAAGCATGGCCTTACCGAGGAAGTGCCAAGAGTGAGATACGAGAATCGTAATTGAGACGCTCTGTCTAACTTGTTATCAGGGGCTCAGTTATTCGGCAAGGCTGTTCGCCGATCTGTGGCCGCGTCTCATTGGGGAGACGAGAAGCCTGTCAGGCTTCCGCCTCTGAGATTCCGCGTCGTCAATCAAATCGAATCATAACACCCACATAAACAATACATTACAATCGTTGATCTGGACTCGGCGAGAGGCTGGCCGAAGGAGTCCCCGAGTGGTACTGAACTTGCTGTCTGTACTCCGAACTGTAGTGGACGACTGCGACCTGTGTGTGGGTCGTGCAACTTGCAGGAGGAGATACGGGCCATGGTCCAGACGATACATGCACATGAAACACCTGACGGAACCTGCCGCGCCCCGGAGTGTGGCGCCGGCGCTCGGACGGTGGGCTACTGCCCGAAGCACTATCAGCAGATTCGCCGCCACGGCCGCCTGACGCCGGAACGAGAGTACTGCAGTCGAGGCGGCGTCTGTGTCGTGGGAGGCTGCGCCAAGGCGCAGATCGCCAAGGGCCTGTGTTTCCGTCACTACCAGCAGATACGACGGTATGGCCGCCTGACGCCGGAACGAGAGCGCGCCTACGGACGGACCGGCTGCCGCGTGCCCGGATGCCAGGAGGCTCACTCTTCCAGGGGCTTCTGCAAGCGACATTACATGAGCGAGTATTACCTGCCGCTGAAGCAGGATGAGTCTGCCGTCGCCACCAAGCGTGCCGCTGCCTGAGGCGCTGCTGGATCCGCAAGCCTCGCCGGTCAGGCATCGAGCCTCGGCGAGGCTCGCGTATGTACACCTCTTTACAGGGTGTTGACACATCCATAAGCCTGTCGTAGCTTCTGAAGTCTGTATCCGGCGGCCACTTATCTTATTGATTGCAGAGATGGATCTGGGCGGGAATAGCTCAGTTGGCTAGAGCGCGAGCCTTCCAAGCTCGATGTCGCGGGTTCGAGTCCCGTTTCCCGCTCCAAGCTCGCCGGCCAAAGAGAGTACGGGCCGATGTAGCTCAGTTGGTAGAGCGCATCCTTGGTAAGGATGAGGTCACCGGTTCAACCCCGGTCATCGGCTCCAGCATGCGGCAACCGGTCGGCTCGTGTGACGATCAGAGTAACTACCGCCAGAGTAATTTCCGCATCGGTCAGGGTAACCGCCCCAGGGTAACTACGCGTCAAACGCTCACTGGATATCCAGGGCGTCCCGGAGCTATGGTAGCCGCTCCTGCGGCGGGATCTTAGGGAGAGGCATGCCGAGGGATCGTGTCACCCTCGAATGCGAGGCCTGCAGTCGCAGAAACTACACGGCGACCAAGAGTCGTGACGCGCAGGCGTCCCGGCTCGAACGTCGAAAGTACTGCGCTCACTGCGGGCAACATACTCTCCACAGGGAGACCCGGTGAGCGAACCTGCCGCGAGAAAGCACATCTACCGGGGTGCCTGAGGGTCAGGTAGGTCCGTAGCTCAATTGGTAGAGCACCGGTCTCCAAAACCGGCGGTTGCAGGTTCAAGTCCTGCCGGGCCTGCCAAAGACAAAAGCAACTTGAGGAGTTGAGTTCGGGGGATGTGGGACAAGCTGACTGGCTTCATGACTGATGTGCGCGGGGAATTCGGCAGGGTGATCTGGCCGACACGCGAAGAACTGGTCAACTCGACGACCGTCGTCGTGGTCTTCTCCATTGCCTTTGCCATCTTCATCGGCATTTTCGACCTCGTACTGTCCTATGTGCGGTCGGTCCTCATCGCCCTGTAGACGACAGGGCAGGTAGCTCAAGGGTCTCGATCATGTCGCACCAGTGGTATGCTCTGCACACGTATTCAGGCCACGAAAACAAGGTCAAGACGTATCTCGAAACCCTGATTCAGCAAGGGGAGTCGGATGGCGCCATCGGCAAGGTGGTGGTACCCACCGAAGAGGTCGTCGAGATGCGGGCGGGCAAGAAAACCGTCACAAAGAAGCGCTTTCTGCCCAGTTATGTCCTCGTCGAGATGGAGATGACGAAGGACGCCTGGCATATGGTCACGAATGTGCCCGGTGTTACCAACTTCGTCGGGCCCGCGAGAAAACCCCAGCCACTGGCACAGGAAGAGGTGGATCACATCCTCGGGCATGCGGATCGACGCAAGTCCCAGGAGGTCGAAGAGATCCCGTACTCTGAGGGGGACCAGGTCAAGGTCAACGATGGCGCCTTCAAGGATTTTATCGGTACCGTGCAGGAAGTGATCCCAGAGAAGCGGCGCCTCAAGATCATGGTGAGCATTTTTGGTCGCGGCACACCTGTCGAACTCGACGTACTCCAGGTAGAGACCGTCGACGACAGCGTTGCCACCGGCTGACATCACGAGAACAAGAGTCTGAAAGAGCGAAAGAATGGCGAAGAAGGAACTTGCCCAGATCAAACTGCAGATCCCGGCTGGCTCGGCCAGTCCGACGCCCCCGGTGGGGCCGGCGCTGGGCCAGCACGGCGTCAACATCATGGAGTTCTGCAAGGCCTTCAACGCGCAGACACAGGACAAGCAGGGACTCATCATCCCGGTTGTTATCACCGTTTATGCAGATCGCAGTTTCACCTTCATCACCAAGACGCCTCCCGCCTCCGTGCTGCTCAAGCGGGCTGCCGGGATCGAGAAGGGCTCCGGTGTGCCGAATCGCGACAAGGTCGGTACTGTAACGCAGGCACAACTGCGTGAGATCGCGGAATCCAAAATGGTGGACCTCAACGCCAACGATATCGACGCGGCGGCTCTGATGATCGCCGGAACCGCCCGCAGTATGGGGCTCGTCGTCGAGCAGGAGTAGAGAGACCGGTATGGGAAAAAGAGGCAAGAAATACGCTGAAGCGACGGAGAAGTACGACAAGAGTTCGCCCGTCTCGCTGGAAGAGGCAGTGAGAATTCTCAAGTCCTTCCCGACCCGTAAACTCGATGAGTCAGTTGAGCTCAGTTTCAACCTGGGAATCGACGGCAAGCAGGCCGATCAGGCGTTGCGTGGCACGGTGATGCTGCCTCACGGCACCGGCAAGGACGTGCGGATCGTCGTGATGACGCAAGGTGATCTGGTGGCCGAGGCTGAGGAAGCAGGAGCCGATCACGTGGGTGCCGCCGACCTGATCGGACGCATCGAGAAGGGATGGCTCGATTTTGATCTCGTCATCGCTTCGCCGGATATGATGGGGCAGATTGGCAAACTCGGCCGTGTTCTCGGTCCGCGCGGCCTGATGCCCAATCCGAAGACGGGTACGGTAACGCGTGAGGTGGGCCAGGCAGTGCGCGATGCCAAAGCCGGGCGAATCGAGTTTCGCGCCGACAACAAATCAGGGAACAATGCCCAGGGCCCGATCGGTAAGATTTCCTTTGCCGAGGATGCCCTGGTTGAGAACGCCAAGGCCTTTGCCGCTGCCATTCTGCAGGCCCGGCCTGCCATGTCCAAAGGGCAGTTCGTTCGCAAGCTGATCCTGTCGTCCACCATGGGACCTGGCATCCGAATCGATCCGTCGGCATTGGCCGCCTGATCCGACACTCCAGTCCACCTTCATTACATAAGAACCGAATCCATGCCGACTGCTGAGAAAAACGCGACCGTCAGCGACCTGTCGCAGAAGATGTCTCAGGCTGACGCCATCTACCTGGCCGACTTCAGCGGTATCGACGTCGCTGCCGTGACGGAGCTCCGCCGGTCTCTGCGCCAGGCGGGTGTCGAATACCTGGTGGTTAAGAATCGTCTCGCCAAACTAGCTGCCACCGATGCGGGGCTCGATTCTCTGGGATCGTACCTCGAAGGCCCCACGGCGATGGCCTTCGTTCAGGATGACCCCGTGGCCCCGGCCAAGATCCTGCAGAAGTTCATCGACGGTGGCGGCAAGTTGGTCATCAAGAGCGGCTATGTTGACGGCCAGGTGCTGACCCCTGAAGCCGTGGGGCAGTTGGCAAAACTACCCTCTCGCGACGAACTGCTCGGCAAAGTCGTCGGCTCGGCGCAGGCACCACTCCAGGGCTTGGCAGCAGTGCTCTCTGGTCTGTTGCGCGGCGTCGTGGGAGCATTGTCAGCTATCAAGGATCAGAAGGCGGAGGCAGAAGGCGCCGCCTAGAGCGTGGAGGCATCAGCCTCCGATCACAGAATCGAAACAACGGAACAAGATTCACACTACGGAAGGATGAGGACGAGCGATGAGTGAGCAGGAAGAAACGACAGTCGAAGTCAGCCCCAAGTTGGGTGAGATCATCGAGACCATCGGCGGCCTTACGGTTATGGAACTTGCCGAACTGGTCAAGGCTATGGAAGACAAGTTCGGCGTCTCCGCTGCAGCTCCGGTGATGATGGCTGGCGCCGCGGCTGCCGGTGGCGACGCCGGCGAGGCGGCCGCTGAGCAGACCGAGTTCGACGTGGTCCTCACCGGCCCCGGAGACAAGAAGATTCAGGTGATCAAGGTGGTACGCGAGATCACCAGCCTCGGCCTCAAGGAAGCCAAGGCCCTGGTGGATGAGGCACCGAAGGCCGTCAAGGAAGCCGTCGCCAAGGCGGAGGCTGAGGAGATTCAGGCCAAACTGCAAGAGGCGGGAGCCACGGTCGAAATCAAGTAATCGGCTCTTCGAATCTTAACGATCCTATCTCCATCCACCACCCTGCTTGATACCGAAAGCTCATGGGAACCGGCGCACATCCGGCGTCGGTCTCTCCGTGAGCTTTCACCTTATCTCGGCCTGAGTCGCAATCCTTCGGGACCGACCTCTCCGCACTAGCAACAAGAAGGAGCGCAGACCTTGAGCGCATCGCAGCCCAGCACCAACGGGAACGGGACGGCGGGAACCAACGGCAGAATCGAACGGCGATCCTTCGGCAAGATTGGCGAAGTCGTCCCAATGCCGAACCTGCTCGAAGTGCAGATCGAGTCATATCGCTCGTTTCTTCAACTCGACACGGCACCGCAGCGTCGTCTGCGTAGGGGCCTCCATCTCGTGTTCGAGAGCATCTTTCCGATCTCCGACACTCATGGGATCTACTCTCTCGAGTACGTCGATTACTCCATTGGCAACCCGCGGTACGGGGTCGAGGAGTGCCGCGAGCGAGGCATGACGTTTGCCGCGCCGCTGCGCGCGACGTTGCGTCTGATCACCCGCGACAAAGAGAAACCTGACAAACCGGTCAAGGACGTCGTCGAGCAGTCCGTATTCCTCGGTGAACTGCCGATCATGACCGAAGAGGGCACCTTTGTAATCAACGGTGCGGAGCGGGTCGTCGTCAGTCAGTTGCACCGTTCACCCGGCGTCTTCTTCGACGAGACGATCCACCCGAACGGCAAGCGCCTGTTCTCGGCCCGCATCCTGCCGACGAAAGGTCCCTGGCTCGAGTTCAGTCTCGATATCAACGACATCCTGTACGTCCACATCGACCGACGCCGGAAGATGCCGGTATCCCTGCTGCTCAGGGCCCTGGGTTTCTCGCGCAACGGCGAAGTACTGGCGCTGTTCCGTAACGAAGAAGAAGTAGAGATCACCGACGAGCTCGTGGGCCGCACGCTGGGGAGTGAAGATCTCGTCAACAAGCGCTCCGGCGAGATCATCGTTGACGGCTACACCGAGATCACCGAAGAGAATATCGAAGCCATCAAGTCCTCGCCCTTCAAGTATGTGAAGGTCCTCGAAGGTCCTTCGCCCAACGATCCGGGCATGCTTGAGAACACGTTGAAGAAGGACCCGAGCGAAAACGAAGAGGACGCTCTGACGCGCATCTACAATCTTCTGCGTCCCGGCGATCCGCCCAACATCGAGACGGCACGGGGACTGCTCGAGCGGCTGTTCTTCAATCCGAAGCGCTACAATCTGGGAGATGTCGGACGACACCGGATCAATCGGCGACTGAATCTGGACATCCCCGCCGGTAGCACGATCCTCCATCTGGAGGATTTCATGTCGATTCTCAACTACCTGATCGAGTTGCGGATGGGGCAGGGGTTTACCGATGACATCGATCATCTCGGCAACCGCCGCGTTCGTCTCGTCGGTGAGTTGCTGGCCAACCAGTTCAGCATCGGGCTGACGCGGATGTCGCGCACGATCCGTGAACGCATGAGCCTGCGCAACGACGATGAGCAACCCACACCTCACGGCCTCGTCAACGCGCGTACGGTTTCCACTGTGGTTCAGGCGTTCTTTGGATCGTCTCAGCTGTCTCAGTTCATGCAGCAGAATAATCCGCTCGACGAGTTGACCCACAAACGTCGACTCTCCGCCCTCGGCCCTGGTGGCCTGAGCCGCGAGCGAGCTGGCTTTGAGGTCCGCGACGTCCACTACACGCACTATGGTCGCATCTGCCCGATCGAGACGCCGGAAGGGCCGAACATCGGCTTGATCTCATCACTGAGCACCTATGCCAGGGTGAATGACTTCGGCTTTCTGGAAACCCCGTACCGAAAGGTGATCGACGGCAGGGGCACCGGCGATATCGAGTTCCTCTCGGCGGATGAGGAGGATCGCTTCACGATCGCTCAGGCCAACGAATTGCTCAATGACGACGGTTCGTTCCAGAACGCGCTGGTCAAGGCTCGCCAGCGTGACGACTATCCGATGATCGCGCCGGAGGAATGCCAGTACATGGATGTGTCGCCGACGCAGCTGGTAAGCGCGGCGGCGGCGCTGATCCCCTTCCTCGAGCACGACGACGCCAACCGGGCGCTGATGGGATCCAACATGCAACGGCAGGCGGTGCCGTTGCTGTTTACTCAGGCTCCTTACGTCGGCACAGGGATGGAAGGCAAGATCGCCGTCGATTCCGGCGCCGTGATCCTGGCCCGAAATCCTGGCGAGGTCAGTTCCGTCGACTCGAACCGGATCGTCGTCCGCCGTGACAAGCGCCGTTCGACGCCGCTGTCGCCCCTCGACACGGCTGATGTCGACGAGTACAAGCTGACGAAATTCGCGCGCTCGAACCAGGACTGCTGCATGAACCAGCGGCCCGTTGTCCGCGCCGGCGACAAGGTCGACAAGGGGCAGGTGCTGGCCGACGGGCCGGCCACCGAGTCTGGCGACCTGGCTCTGGGCATGAATGTTCTCTGCGCCTTCCTCCCCTGGAACGGCTACAACTTCGAAGACGCCATCGTCATCTCGGAGCGTTTGCTGAAGAAGGACGTCTTCACCTCGGTGCACATCGAGGAGTTCGAGCTTCAGGTGCGGGATACGAAGCGAGGTCAGGAGGAGATCACTCGCGAGATTCCGAATGTCAGTGAACAGGCGGTACGCAATCTCGATGACGAGGGGATCGTTCGCATCGGCGCGGAAGTCGGCCCGGGCGACATTCTCGTCGGCAAGGTAACACCGAAGGGAGAGACCGAACTGTCTCCCGAAGAGCGCCTGCTGCGCGCCATCTTCGGTGAGAAGGCTGGCGACGTGCGAGATGCATCGTTGAAGGCGCCCCCCGGTATGGAGGGTGTCGTCATTGGCCGCAAGGTCTTCTCGCGCAAGGATCGCGCGGACGGTTCCAAGAAGGCGGAGAAAGACGCCATTCTCGAGTCGCGCCAGGAGGCCGAGGCACGCATCGCCGGGCTCAAGGCGGAGCGTGACCGGCAGCTTGTCGATCTGCTCGGCGACCAGAAGCTCGGTCGCCTGCGCAGCAAGGAAGACGGACAGGTTGTCGTCAGGGAAGGGACCCAGGTCAGCGAGCGGTTGCTCGAGCGCATCGACTTCACCACCGTGGAGCCTGAGGAAGCATGGTGCGAGAAGGCTACCGTAAACGAGAAGGTCGACACCCTCTTGCGCTTCGCCACGGAGCAGGTTCAGCTCGTGGAGGAACAGACGGAGCGCAAGGCGGAACGCCTCACCCGCGGCGACGAACTGCCGCCGGGAATCATCCAGCTCGTCAAGGTCTACGTCGCCAAGAAGCGCAAGCTCTCGGTAGGTGACAAGATGGCCGGCCGTCACGGCAACAAGGGCGTCGTGTCGATCATCGTACCTGAGGAAGACATGCCGTACCTGGAGGATGGTATGCCGGTCGACATCTGCCTGAATCCTCTCGGCGTACCGTCGCGGATGAACCTGGGGCAGATCTTCGAGACCCACCTGGGACGGGCCGCCGCAGCGCTCGGACTGCACGTGGCAACACCCGTCTTCGACGGCGCTACCGAAAAGGAAGTCAAAGGACTGCTCGTCGATGCCGGGCTGCCCGAAGACGGGAAGTCGGTGCTGTTCGATGGCCGGACGGGGCACAAGATCGAGAAGACGGTCACCGTCGGCTACATCTACATGCTCAAACTGACCCATCTGGTATCGGACAAGATCCACGCTCGGTCCATCGGTCCTTACTCACTGGTCACCCAGCAGCCGCTGGGTGGCAAGGCGCAATTCGGCGGTCAGCGCTTCGGTGAGATGGAAGTGTGGGCTCTCGAAGCCTACGGGTCAGCCTATACGCTACAGGAGATGCTCACCGTCAAGTCCGATGACGTCGCCGGGCGCTCCAAGATCTATGAAGCCATCGTCAAGGGAGAGAACCCGCCGGAGTCCGGTATTCCCGAGTCATTCAATGTCCTGGTGAAGGAGCTGCAGAGCCTCTGCCTGGATGTGATCCTCGAGGACAGCCTGGCTGTGGAGTCCTTCTGAGTCGCGCAAGCGCGCGCAGTTTTCGACCCACAAGAGACAAACGGACTATCGACCAACAAGGGGTACTCAAGTGCTGAAGACGCAAATCACCAGGAAGCCCACCGATTTCGACTCGATCCGGATCCAACTGGCCTCGCCAGACACGATTCGTTCATGGTCACACGGTGAGGTAACCAAGCCTGAGACCATCAACTACCGTTCCTTCAAGCCCGAACGCGACGGCCTGTTCTGCGAGCGCACCTTCGGACCGGTCAAGGACTGGAACTGTCACTGCGGCAAATACAAGGGGATTCGGTATCGCGGCGTCGTCTGCGATCGTTGTGGCGTCGAGGTGACGCAGGCGAAGGTTCGTCGCGAGCGCCTCGGTCATATCGAACTGGCTGTGCCCGTGTCGCATATCTGGTACTTCAAATCTCTGCCGTCCCGCATCGGGGCTCTGCTTGATATCTCGATGCGGAACCTCGAGCGGGTCCTCTACTACGAGTCGTATGTGGTCATGGATCCGGGGAACTCCGAGGTAGAGAAGGGGAGCCTCCTCACCGAGGAGGAGATGATGGAACTGCGTGAGCAGGACCAGAATCCCGTCGTCGGCATGGGTGCCCCCGCCGTGCGCGACCTGCTCGCGGAGATCGATATCGAGGAGCTGAGCGCCGAACTGCGCGCCCGCGTCCGGATGGAAACCTCGATCCAGCGCAAGCAGGAGGCCCTCAAGCGTCTGAAGGTGGTCGAGGCTTTCCGGCAGTCGGAGAATCGGCCGAACTGGATGATCCTCGAAGTCATCCCGGTGATTCCGCCCGACCTGCGGCCCCTTGTGCCCCTCGAGGGCGGTCGCTTCGCCACGTCCGACCTCAACGATCTCTACCGGCGGGTGATCAATCGCAACAATCGCCTGAAGAAGCTGATCAGCATCAAGGCACCCGAGGTCATTCTGCGCAACGAGAAGCGCATGCTGCAGGAAGCCGTCGATGCCCTGTTCGACAACGGCCGCCGTTCACGTGCTGTCCGCGGTGACGGCAACAGGTCGCTGAAGTCTCTGTCCGATCTGCTCAAGGGCAAGCAGGGCAGGTTTCGCCAGAACCTGCTCGGTAAGCGTGTCGATTACTCAGGTCGTTCCGTCATCGTCGTCGGCCCGGACCTGCGACTGCATCAGTGCGGCCTGCCCAAGAGCATGGCTCTCGAACTGTTCAAGCCCTTCGTCATCCGCAAGCTGGAAGAGAAGGGCCTGGTGCAGACCGTCAAGAGCGCCAAGAAGCTTGTCGAGCGCGAACGCCCCGAGGTCTGGGACATTCTGGAAGAGATCATCCAGGACCACTGTGTCATGCTGAACCGCGCGCCGACCCTGCATCGCCTCGGCATCCAGGCCTTCCAGCCGATCCTGGTCGAGGGCAAGGCGATCCAGTTGCATCCCCTCGTCTGTGCCGCCTTCAATGCCGACTTCGACGGCGACCAGATGGCGGTGCATGTGCCGCTGTCCTTCGAGGCCCAGATCGAGGCACGGCTGTTGATGCTGTCGTCGCAGAACCTGCTCAAGCCTGCAGATGGCGAGCCGGTGATCATGATGGACCCGAAGGACATCGTTCTGGGTGCCTATTTCCTCACCAAGGTCAGGTTCTCCGATGCCGACAAGACCGAGCGGCGATTTGCCAATCGTGTCGAGGCGCGGTCGGCCTACGAGTCGGGTCTCGTTACCCTGCACCAGCCGATCAAGGTGCGTATCGATGGCGAACTGATCGACACCACAGCTGGACGCATCATCTTCAACGAAGCGCTTCCCGAAGACATGCCCTTCATCAATCAGAATATCGACAAGGGTGCCATCAAGCGGATCTCCGGTGATGTACATCGCCGCCATGGCAACCGGCAGACGGCGGAGGCAGTGGATCAGTTGAAGCGTACTGGGTACTACTGGGCCACCCTCTCCGGGACCACAGTGGCCGTCGACGACGTTGTCATACCGAAGCAGAAGGACGAGATCATCGACGAGGCGCAGGAGGAGGTGAAGAAGGTCCGTGACCAGTATGCCAACGGCATCATCACCGACGGGGAGCGCTACAACAAGATCATCGATATCTGGACCCATGCCACATCGTCGGTGTCCCGCGCCGTACAGAGGGCGTTGGAAGAGGCTGACGAGGGCTTCAACTCCGTCTTCGTCATGAAGGATTCCGGTGCTCGAGGCTCGGAGGATCAGGTCAAGCAGCTCGGCGGCATGCGCGGGTTGATGAACAAGCCACAGAAGAAACTTACCGGCGCCGTCGGCGAGATCATCGAGACACCGATCATCGCCTCCTTCAAAGAGGGGTTGTCGGTGCTGGAGTACTTCATCTCGACACACGGGGCCCGCAAGGGGCTGGCCGACACGGCGCTGAAGACGGCGGAAGCGGGGTATCTGACCCGCCGAATGGTCGATGTGGCACAGGACGTCGTCATCAGCGATATCGACTGTGGCACCCGCCAGGGTATCTGGATCGGCGCCCTGAAGGACGGCGAGGAGATCGTCGAGCCTCTGGCTGACCGTATCGTCGGCCGGGTTCTGCTCGAGGACGCCGTCGACCAGGATGGCAACGTCGTCGTGGCCGCTGACGCCTTGCTCGAAGAGGACGATGCCAACCGCATCGCCCAGGCCGGCTTTGAGCAGGTGCGCATCCGCTCGGTGTTGTCCTGCGAGTCCGATCGTGGCGTCTGCGCCAAGTGCTATGGGCGCAATCTTGCCTCGGGACGAATTGTCAACATCGGCGAGGCTGTTGGTGTCATCGCCGCCCAGTCCATCGGCGAGCCGGGCACACAGCTGACACTCCGTACATTCCATATCGGCGGTACAGCCAGCCGCATCGCGGAGCAGTCACAGATCACGGCGCGCCGTCCCGGCACGGTATTTCTGGTCAACATCGCCACAGTTGAGCATCCCGACCTCGGCCGGGTCGTCACCGGTCGCAACGGCGAGATCGAACTGAAGGACGAGCAGAACCGCGTCCGCCACCGCATCAACGTTCCCTATGGCTCGGTCCTGAAAGTCGAGGACGGCGACGACGTCGATGCATCCCAGGTAGTGTATGAGTGGGACCCGTACAGCAACTCGATCATCACCGACCGCGCCGGCACGATCAAGTTCACCGATCTGAAGGACGACGTGACGATCCGCGAGGAGTTTGACGAGACCACGGGAATGAGCGCCCGCGTCGTCGTCGAACAGCGTGATCGCAGCCTCAGCCCGACGATCGAGGTGGTCGGTACCGAGGGGACGCGCACCTACATCATCCCGGTAGGCGCCCGGCTGCTCGTGTCTGACGGGGACCAGGTGTACCCGGGTTCGGGATTGGTCAAGATCCCCCGGGAGCGGACCAAGACACGCGACATCACCGGCGGTCTACCCCGCGTGGCCGAGTTGTTCGAGGCCCGGCGCCCGAAGGAGCCTGCCGTCATCTCCGAGATCGACGGCTCGGTGGACTTCGGTGGCCTGGTGCGCGGCAACCGCGAGGTGCTGGTGACCTCTCCGGATGGTGAGGAATGCAAGTATCTGGTGCCTTACGGCAAGCACCTGCGAGTCCACGAAGGAGATCACGTCGTGGCCGGCGAGCGGCTGTCGGAGGGCGCGGTGAACCCCCACGATATTCTCGCGGTTCAGGGCGTTCACAAGGTCCAGGAGTATCTGGTAAACGAAATCCAGGACGTCTACCGACTGCAGGCCGTGGAAATCAACGACAAACACATCGAGGCCATCGTGCGGCAGATGTTGCAGAAGGTGAAGGTCCTCGATCCCGGCGATACCAACTTCCTCGAAGGCGAGGAAGTCGACAAGATTCGCTTCAGCCGCGAGAACGAGAAGGTCATCGGTGAAGGGGGCGATCCTTCCACCTGTCAGCCGATCCTGCTCGGCATCACGCGGGCCTCTCTGCGCACCGACAGCTTCATCTCTGCCGCCTCCTTCCAGGAGACGACGAGGGTGCTCACCGAGGCTGCCGTACAGGGCAAGATTGACCACCTGCGCGGGTTGAAGGAAAACGTCATCATCGGCCGCCTCATTCCTGCGGGCACGGGCTCAGCGCACTACCGCAGCATCAGTTACGCCGACCTGCAGCCCGAGGCGGATTCTGTTGCCGGCAATGGCGACAGTCTGCCCGAGTTCGAAGGTGCCGCGGAGGCGGTGGTCGGGGAGTAGGGGGTCTGGCGGAGGGGGGAAGAAAGATCCCACGCCCCTTCCGTGACCCCTTCGTCAACCTGTTTCAACTGTTGACGATTGAAGGGTTTGTCCTTAGCTTTTGAGTTTATCGTATTTGGCGTTACGGGCGGTTGCAGCCGGGCCAGATCCCGGTCGTAACCGCTTGTGTTTGGAGGGTCGTAAAGGCCCTTGAGTTGTCGAACCTGAACCGACGAGGCTGCACGCAAGTGCCGACAATCAGTCAGCTGGTCCGCAAAGGCCGCCGCAAGGCGAGCAAGCGCACCGATTCGCCCGCCCTTCGCGGATGTCCGCAGCGTCGTGGTGTGTGCACGCGGGTGTACACGACCACACCCAAGAAACCGAATTCGGCCTTGAGGAAAATGGCCCGGGTACGGTTGACGACGGGTCAGGAGGTGACCGCTTACATCCCGGGGGAGGGCAACAACCTCCAGGAACATTCGATCGTCCTGGTTCGCGGAGGACGCGTCAAGGACGTGCCCGGAGTGCGCTATCACATCATCCGCGGCGTCCTCGACGCCAGCGGCGTCGCCGAACGCAAGCAGGGCCGCTCCAAGTACGGCGCCCGCCGCGCGGACTCGTAAACAGGACAGGCAAGAGGTATGTCGCGCAGAAGGCGAGCCGTCAAGCGTCAGATCCTTCCGGATCCCAAGTTTCACAACGTCCTTGCCACCCGCTTCATCAACTGTATGATGACGTCCGGCAAGAAGAGCACCTCCGAACAGATCTTCTATTCGGCAATCGACATGGTGGCCGAACGTTCCGACCAGCAGGGGCTCGATATCTTCCTCAAGGCTGTCGAGAACTGCAAGCCCATGGTCGTCACCAAGTCGAGGCGCGTAGGGTCCCAGACACTGCAGGTCCCCCTTGAAGTGCGCCCCGAAGAGCGTACGACACGGGCAATCAAGTGGATCATCCGCTACGCCCGTGAGCGTGCCGAGCGGACGATGGCGGAGCGGTTGGCCAACGAACTGGTGCAAGCCGCCAACGGTGAGGGCGGCGCCATTCGCGCCCGCGATGACGTACACCGCATGGCCGAAGCCAACAAAGCCTTCGCGCACTACAGATTCTAAAGGGTATCGTGGCCAGATCGCACAGCATAGAGAACACGAGGAACATCGGGATCGCTGCCCACATCGACGCGGGCAAGACGACGACGACCGAGCGTATCCTCTACTACACAGGCCGCGTACACCGCATGGGCGAGGTCCATGACGGCAATGCGACCATGGACTGGATGGAACAGGAACGGGAGCGAGGAATTACCATCACTTCCGCTGCCACTGCCTGTGAGTGGAACGATCATCGCGTCAACATCATCGACACCCCTGGCCATGTGGACTTCACCGCCGAGGTGGAGCGGTCGTTGCGCGTCCTCGACGGTGCCGTCGGCGTGTTCTGCGCCGTAGGTGGTGTCGAACCGCAGTCGGAGACGGTGTGGCGCCAGGCCGACCGCTACGAGGTCCCGCGCATCGCCTTCGTCAACAAGATGGATCGCAACGGCGCCGACTTCTACAACGTCCTGCAGATGCTGACCGACAGGCTGGGCAGCAATTTCGTGCCGATCCAGTTGCCCATCGGCACGGGCGAGACGTTCACTGGTCTGATCGACCTGGTGGCGATGAAGTCGATCACGTACGAAGAGACCTCCCTCGGGTCGGACTTCTTCGAGGGTGAGATTCCCGAAGATCTCATGTCACGGGCCCTCGAATACCGCGAAAAGCTGCTCGAGGCTGTGGCAGAGTTCGATGACCATCTGTTGGAGAAATTCCTCGAGGGCGGTGAGATCGAGGAGGCTGAGATCGTCGCAGCTCTGCGTCAGGCGACGATCGCTCTCAAGGCCGTGCCTGTGTGCTGCGGCAGTGCCTTCAAGCACAAGGGCGTACAGCGCCTGCTCGACTGCGTCGTCAACTACCTGCCATCACCGGCAGACGTCCCCGAGGTCACCGGACACCTGCCTGACTCAGAAGAAGAAGCCGTGCGCCAGGCCCGGGACGATGAGCCCTTTTCGGCGCTGGCCTTCAAGATCATGACCGACCCCTTCGTCGGTCGCCTGTCATTTGTGCGGGTCTACTCGGGTACGCTGCAGGCGGGTTCATACATATACAATGTCTCGACGGGTCGACGTGAGCGGGTTTCTCGACTGTTGGAGATGCACGCCAACGACCGGACGGAGAAGAAGGAAGTCCACGCTGGCGATATCGTCGCGGTCGTGGGCCTGAAGAACTCGACCACAGGTGACACGCTGTGCGACGAGGCGCATCAGATCGCGCTGGAGAAGATCGAGTTCGCCGAGCCGGTGGTACACGTGGCCATCGAGCCGAAGACCCGCGCCGACCAGGAGTCGTTGCAGACGGCCCTGACCAAACTCGCGGAAGAGGACCCCACGTTTCGGGTGCGCGTTGACCCGGACACGGCGCAGACGGTCATCTCAGGAATGGGCGAACTTCATCTTGAGATCCTCGTCGACCGGCTCTTTCGAGAGTTCAAGGTCGAAGCCAACGTGGGTAAACCCCAGGTCGCCTACAAAGAGGGTCTGCGCGTCGCCAGCCATGGCACGGGTCGTTTCGTGCGCCAGTCTGGTGGACGCGGCCAGTATGGCCATGTGGAGCTCGAGATTTCGCCGGGGGAAGCCGGGACGGGTCTGGTCTTCGACAACAAGATCGTCGGCGGCGCTGTGCCCCGGGAGTATGTCAATGCCGTCAAGCAGGGCATTGGCGAGGCCATGTCCAATGGTCCGGTCGCCGGCTACCCGATAGAGGACATCAAGGTCGAGCTTGTCGATGGCTCCTATCACGATGTCGATTCCTCGGAAATGGCGTTCAAGGTGGCCGGCTCGATGGGCTTCAAAGACGGTGCGGCCAAGTCCAAGCCGTTCCTCATGGAGCCGATCATGAGTCTTGAAGTGGTCGTGCCAGATCAATATCTGGGCGACGTCATCGGCGATCTCAACTCACACCGGGCAGATGTTGAGGGGATCAATCCTCGCTCTGACGCGCAGGTGATCGCCGCCAAGATTCCACTGTCAGAGACCTTCGGATACGCCACACGTCTGCGGTCATTGACCCAGGGGCGCGCCGTCTTCACGCTGCAGTTCGCCAACTTTCGCGAAGTGCCCAAGTCCGTCATGGAAGAGATCGTCGCCAGGATTCAGGGTACCGGGGAAGCCAAGGGCGCCAAGAGAGCCAAGAGCGGCCGTTGAGCCAGACAACAGGATTTCACCAGATCACGGAAAAGACAAGAAGCAGAAAGTCAGCAAGGGGAGAATCAGGAAATGGCCAAGGATAAATTCGAGCGCAACAAGCCCCATGTGAATGTCGGCACGATCGGCCACGTGGATCACGGTAAGACGACGCTGACGGCGGCGATCACGATGAACCTGGCTGCCCAGGGTCTGGCTGAGGCGAAAAGCATCGACGATATCGACAACGCCAAGGAAGAGAAAGAGCGTGGCGTGACGATCAACGTCTCTCATCAGGAATATGAGACGACGAATCGACACTACGCCCACGTCGACTGCCCTGGTCACGCCGATTACATCAAGAATATGATCACGGGTGCGGCGCAGATGGATGGCGCTATTCTGGTGGTCAGCGCCGCCGATGGCCCCATGATCCAGACCCGCGAGCACATCCTGCTCGCCCGTCAGGTCAACGTGCCCAAGATTGTCGTCTACCTCAACAAGGTGGACATGGTCGACGATCCGGAGTTGCTCGACCTCGTCGAGCTCGAGACTCGTGAGTTGCTCTCCGAGTACGATTTTCCCGGAGACGATATTCCCATGATTCGTGGGTCCGCGTTGAAAGCGGTGGAGGGCGATGATGGCGAAATCGGCAATGGTTCGATCACTGAACTGATGGCCGCCGTCGACGATTATATCCCTCTCCCCGAGCGCCCAGTGGACCAGCCCTTTCTGATGCCGGTGGAGGACGTGTTCTCCATCACGGGTCGCGGCACTGTGGGTACGGGTCGTATCGAGCGGGGTGTCGTCAAAGTCAGTGAGGATCTCGAAGTCGTCGGCATCCGCGAGACGCGCAAGACCGTGTGCACAGGCGTCGAGATGTTCCGCAAGCTCCTCGACTCCGGTCAGGCCGGTGACAACGTTGGCATCCTCCTCCGCGGCGTCGAGAAAGAAGAGTTGCAGCGCGGCATGGTCCTGTGCAAGCCTGGCAGTATCACGCCGCACCAGAAGTTCAAGGCTGAGGTCTACGTGCTGACGGGGAAAGAGGGCGGACGGGAAAAGCCGTTTTTCTCCGGTTACCGCCCGCAGTTCTACTTCCGCACGACCGACGTTACCGGTGACATCGCCCTGCCGGAAGGCACGGAGATGGTCATGCCCGGCGACAACGTCACCATGGACGTGGATCTGTACCAGCCTATCGCTATCGAGCCGGGTCTGCGTTTCGCCATCCGTGAGGGTGGGCGCACGATCGGTTCTGGTGTGGTTATCGAGATCACGGAATAAGGAACGAACGTGGCTGTTGACAGGATTCGCATTCGGCTGAAGGCCTATGACCACGCGGCGCTCGACCGCTCCGTGGACGAGATCGTCCAAACGGTGCGGCGCAGTGGCGCCCGGATCGCGGGTCCCGTCCCGTTGCCCACAAGGCGCACGATCTACACCGTGCTCCGCGGGCCCTTCGTGGACAAGAAATCCCGCGAGCAGTTCGAAACGCGCGTACACAAGAGGCTCATCGATATCTACGAGTCGACGCCGCAGACGGTCGATTCACTGATGAAACTCGACCTGCCCGCCGGCATCGGCATCGACATCAAGGTATAGGTACAGTCATGCCCTCCGTAGACATTCTGAGCGCAGCAGGGAAGAAGACCGGAACGGTCGACTTGCCGGTGGCTCTGTTCGAGGCCCGGGTGTCGGCGACGGCGGTGCACACCGCCGTGGTCGCTTACGAGGCCAATCAGCGCCAGGGCAACGCTTCGGTCCTCGGTCGCTCCGAGACAGCTCGCTCCAAGAAGAAGCATCATCGCCAGAAGGGAACCGGGGGAGCCCGCCGGGGAACTGTCGGCAGCCCTCTGCTCCGCGGAGGCGGTGTGGCATTCGGTCTGCCGAAGCCGCGTGACTATCGCACCAAGTTGCCGCGCTCCCTGCGCAAGCAGGCCTTGCGTTCGGCTCTCACTGCCATGGGTCAGGACGGTCAGATCGTTGTCGTCGATGGCCTGGGCCTGACGGAGCCGAGCACGAAGAGCTTCGCCGGCGCTCTGGCGGCGTGCGGTCTTGAAGGGCGCAAGGTCTTGCTCGTCACCGCCGAGAATTCACCGGTCGTGGTAAAGTCGGGCCGCAACATACCCAGGGTACAGATTCGCACGGCGGATACAGTGGGCACATACGACATCGTCGCCGCTGATGTGCTGGTCCTCGAACGGGCGGCCGTCGATGCGCTCAGCCGTATCCACGGCGACGACGCAGGCGAGTGAGGTCAGGGAAAATGTCCGGTTCACGCAGCATACTCCGCAGTCCGGTGGTAACCGAAAAGGCCACGATACTCCGCGATGGCAACACCTACACATTCAAGGTGGATGCGCGGGCGAACAAGGTCCAGATCCGGCAGGCGGTGGAGTCAATTTTCGAGGTCAAGGTCGATTCAGTGCGCACTCTGACAGTGCGTCCGAAGCCAAAGCGCCAGGGCGCCCATCAGGGCAGCACGTCTTCCTGGAAGAAGGCGTACGTGAAACTGCGTTCGGGCGAGTCCATCGATCTGATCGAGAACCTCTGAGACAGGGATAGCAAGAAATGCCGATCAAGAGGTTCCGTCCCGTTACGCCGACGCAGCGTCACAAGACGGTAAACACGTTCACCGAGGTGACCACCGACGCGCCCGAGAAGTCACTGACGGCACCACTGACCAAGTCGGGTGGGCGGAACAGTCGCGGCAGAATCACCGCCCGCCGTCGCGGTGGCGGACATAAGCGTCGCTACAGGGTCATCGATTTCCGGCGCAACAAGGACGGAGTCCCAGGTCGCGTCGCCACAATCGAGTATGATCCCAACAGGTCGGCCTTCATCGCTCTCATCGTCTATCGCGACGGGGAGAAGCGTTACATGCTGGCGCCCCACGGGCTGGCCGTGGGCTCGCAGGTCATGAGTGGGCCAGACGCGCCCATCGCGGTAGGCAATGCCCTGCCGATGTCACGCATACCCATCGGCACGACGGTGCACAATATCGAGCTCAATCCCGGTCAGGGCGGTCGTATGGCCCGCAGTGCCGGTTGCGAGATCAGGATCATGGCACGGGACGAGGAAAGCGGTCGTGTGCATCTGCGACTGCCCTCAGGTGAGGACCGGGAGGTGCTGCTCTCCTGCAGGGCCACTGTCGGCCGGGTCGGGAATGTGGATCACGGGAACGTGGTCCTGGGCAAGGCTGGCAGATCTCGCTGGCTCGGGCGCCGCCCCAAGGTCAGGGGAGTGGTCATGAATCCCGTCGATCATCCGCATGGTGGCGGTGAGGGCAAGACTTCGGGAGGCCGACATCCGGTCACGCCCTGGGGCAAGCCCACCAAAGGATACCGGACACGCAAACGGAAAAAGGCGTCCAACGCCTGGATCCTGCGTCGCCGCAACCGCAAGTAAGAAGAGGGAAGGGAACGCTACGTGCCGCGCTCTATCAAGAAAGGCCCCTTCGTCGACGGCCATCTGGCCGACAAGATTGAAGGTATGAACAAGACGGGTGACAAGAAGGTGTTGCGTACCTGGTCGCGGCGTTCGACGATCACGCCAGACTTCGTCGGCCACACACTCGCCGTGCACAACGGGAACAAGTTCATCCCGGTGTATATCACTGAGAACATGGTGGGTCACAAGCTGGGAGAGTTTGCGCCGACGCGCACATTCCGCTCGCATACCGGGCGCGCCAACGAGCGCGCCACCGACGTCCGGTAGTTGGGATAGAGGGAACGAGTCATGGAAGCGCTAGCCGTACAACGACACATCGGAATCCCGGCCACCAAAGTCCGTCAGGTCATCGACCTGATTCGTGGAAAACCGGTGGAAGAAGCCTTGGCAATCCTTCAGTACCTGCCAAGACGTGCTGCCGGCATTATCGAAAAGACCCTGCGTTCGGCCATCGCCAATGCCACACGCCAGGATGATGATGAGGAGATGGCAGGTCCGCCGGTCGATGTGGAGGATCTGTTCGTCAGCAGCATTCAGGCCGACCAGGGCCGCACCCTCAAGCGGCTGCGGCCACGGGCAAGGGGTTCTGCGAATCGAATCCTGAAGCGTCAGAGCCACGTAACGATCGTGGTTTCCGACGGTCGCGACGATGACGATGTGCAAGCGCCGGTGTCTCCGGCAGAGAGCGCTGCGGCTGAAGAAGCCGCTGTCGCCGAGTAGGCCGAACGGGCCAGGACGAGAAAGAGTCAAGAGAGGAAACTGCATTGGGTCAGAAGACACATCCCTACGGCTTTCGCCTGGGTGTCATCAAGGGCTGGAGTTCAAACTGGTTCGCGGAGAAGGATTTCTCTGTGCTCCTTGGTGAGGACATCACCCTGCGTCGATACATCCATCAGCGCCTGCAGCGCGCCGGCGTGTCTCGCGTCAACATCGAGCGGCATCCCAAGCGTGTGACAATCGAAGTACACACGGCGCGTCCCGGCATCGCCATCGGCCGCCGCGGCGCCGAGGTCGATAAGCTGCGTGATGAACTGAAGACGCTGACCAAGAAGGACGTGACTCTCAATATTCAGGAAGTGAAGAAACCGGAGCTCGACGCCCAGTTGGTGGCGGATAATCTCGCCCGGCAGTTTGAGCAGCGCGTCGCTTTTCGACGGGCCATCAAGAAGTGTGTCGCGTCGTCGATGCGGATGGGTGCTGAAGGGATACGCATTGAGTGCAACGGACGGATCGGTGGCTCAGAGATGACGCGTCATGAGCGCTCCGAACCGGCAGGGCGCGTGCCTCTGCATACTCTGCGCGCCGATATCGACTTCGCCACGGCCACTGCCTTTACCGTGTCCGGCACGGTAGGCGTGAAGGTATGGATCTGTCACGGTGAAGTCGTTGACGAAGCCGAAGCAGAACAGCAGCAGAAGATCTGAGGACGTAGACAACCATGTTGATGCCGAAAAAGGTCAAGTGGCGCAAGCAGTCTCGCGGGCGCATGCGCGGTCAGACCAAGGGTGGAGCCCTCGTTTCCTTCGGGGAGTTCGGCCTGAAGGCGCTGGAGCCGGGCTGGGTCACGAGTCGACAGATCGAGGCGGCCCGCATCGCCATCAGTCGGGCCATGAGCCGGACGGGCAAGCTGTGGATCCGGGTGTTCCCGGACAAGCCGCTGACAAAGAAGCCTGCCGAGACAAGGATGGGTAAGGGCAAGGGAGCGCCTGAGGAATGGGTCGCCGTCGTCAAGCCCGGTCGAGTGATGTTCGAGCTGTCAGGTGTTACGGAGGAGGTCGCCAAGGAGGCACTTCGGAAGGCTGGCCACAAGCTTCCCATCAAGACGAAGCTTGTCGAGCGTCTGGGCTGAGGGGCAGGAGAAGACAACGATGAAGGCAAGTGAACTGAGAGAGCAGAGCGCCGACGATCTGGCGGAGAGGCTGGAGGAACTCGAAGAGGAGAGCTTCAATCTTCGATTCCAGCACACCCTCGGACAGTTGAGCAGCCCTATGCGGCTCCGGGACGTGCGACGGGACATCGCCAGAGTGCGTACCCTGTTGACCGAAAACGCCGCCAAGCTCGGCGCTGAGCAGGAGAACTAAGGCAAGGACATGGCAGAAGATCAAGATGGTTTCGGTGGACGTGTCATCGAAGGATGCGTGATCAAGGCGGGCAACGAGAAAACTCGTGTTGTCGTCGTTGACCTGCGCAAGTCGCACCGACTGTACGGCAAGGGGATGACACGGACGTCGAAGGCAGTTGCTCACGACGAGCAGAACGAGTCGAATGTGGGAGACGTCGTGCGCCTGCGAGAGTGTCGGCCCATGAGCAAGACAAAGTGTTGGCGCCTGGTGCAGGTCCTGGAAAAGGCAGTCGTTCACGGCTGACGGCCGGCGCGGCCTCATTCAAGAAAGTCTGAAATGGTTCACGAGTACACCATACTTCGCATGGCGGACAACGCCGGTGCCCGCAAGGCCAAGTGCATCCGTGTCCTGGGTGGCTCCAAACGCCGCTACGCTGGCGTTGGAGATCTGATCGTGGTCGCTGTGCACGATGTCCTGCCCAACGGTCCTCTGAAGGAGGGCGAGGTGGCGCGCGCTGTCGTCGTGCGCACCAAGAAGGAATACCGCCGCCCGGACGGTTCCTACATACGGTTTGATGAGAATGCGGCAGTTCTCTTGAATCCGGACAATGAACCCCGGGGTACGCGCATCTTTGGTCCTGTCGCCCGCGAACTGCGCGATCGGCAGTTCATGCGCATCGTGTCCCTTGCTCCCGAGGTTGTGTAAGGCACCCCATGAAGATCAAGCGTGACGACACGGTTCTCGTAATCAGCGGCAACGACAAAGGCAAGCGCGGTCGAGTGCTGCGCGTGTTTCCCGAGCAGGATCGTCTCATCGTCGAGGGCGTGCGCATGATGAAGAAGCACACCAAGCCGACCCAGCGTGATCCACAGGGCGGGATCGTCGAGCGTGAGGCACCGATGCACATCTCGAATGTGATGCTCGTGGATCCGAAGAGTGATGAGCCGACGCGGGTTGGCAGGCGGCGTCTGGATGAGGGCCGCCAGGTGCGCATCGCCAAGCGCAGCGGCGAAATGATCGACTCCTGAGCGCGACGTAGAGACAAGAAGACAAATGACCAGACTGAGAGAACAATACACGAGTGAGATCGTTCCGGCGCTGCAGGAACGGTTCAAGTACGGCAACACGATGCAGGTACCGCGACTCGAGAAGATCGTAGTCAATGCCGGCGTCGGCGAAGCGGTGCAGGAATCCAAGGCGCTGGACGCGGTGCTGGCGGAACTGACTGCCATCACCGGACAGAAGCCGGCAGTGCGCCGGGCCAAGAAGGCGATCTCGAACTTCAAGCTGCGCGAAGGTATGCCCATCGGGGCTATGGTCACGCTGCGACGGGAGCACATGTTCGAGTTTCTCGATCGCTTCGTCAATTTCGCCCTGCCCCAGTCACGAGATTTCCGCGGCGTGCCAGCCACGGGCTTCGACGGGCGTGGCAACTATAACCTCGGGATTCGCGAGCAGATCATCTTTCCTGAGATCGACTACGACCGCGTCAACCAAATTCGCGGTATGAACATAACTTTCGTCACCAGCGCTACGAACGACGAAGAGGCCAAGGAGTTGCTGCGACTCCTCGGTGTCCCCTTCAGCAACTGAGAGACGGCGAATGCCCAAGAAGTGCCTGTTAGTCAAGTGGAACCGCGAGCCGAAGTTCAAGGTCCGCAAGTACACGCGCTGCCAGAAGTGCGGCAGACCCAGGGGTGTGTACCGCAAGTTCGCTCTGTGTCGAATCTGCTTCCGCGAACTCGCCTTGCGTGGCGAGATTCCGGGAGTGACCAAGGCAAGTTGGTAGGGGGGGCGACAAGACCATGAGCATGACCGATCCCATCGCCGATCTGTTGACGCGGGTCCGCAACGCCGCCAGTGCCGGCCATCGATCCGTCGACGTGCCGGCGTCGAAGTTGAAGCGCGAGATCGCTCGCGTCCTGGCTGAGGAGCGCTTCATCGACAATTTCGCCTACTACGATGATGGCAAGCAGGGACAGTTGCGTCTGTATCTGAGATACACTGCTGCAAATGACAGCATCATCCAGGGCCTGCGTCGTATGAGCAAGCCCGGTCTCCGCCGCTACGCGGCAAAAAGTGATCTGCCACGTGTCCGTCGTGGACTCGGTGTCGCCATCGTCTCAACGTCTCGAGGTGTAATGACCGACCGCGATGCCCGCCGTACGGGCGTAGGCGGGGAAGTCCTGTGCAGCGTCTGGTAGCCAGGCTGCGGAATCCAGCAAGAGGGAAGCAACCGTGTCGCGTGTAGGCAAACAACCGATTCCCGTTCCCACGGGTGTTGATGTATCCGTTCAGGGAGCGGATGTGACCGTCAAGGGACCGAAGGGTCAATTGGCCATGTCATATCGTACAGACTTCGTCGATGTTGCCGTGGCCGATGCCGAGGTGCGAGTCACCCGACGCTCCGAGGTCAAGCAGGCGATGGCGCTCCATGGCCTTACCAGATCTCTCGTGGCGAACGCCGTGCAGGGGGTCACCGAAGGCTATGTGAAGCACCTCGATCTCTTTGGCGTCGGCTATCGCGCCGAGGCCCAGGGACGCAACCTGACGCTGAACATCGGGTTCTCGCATCAGGTAGAGTATGTCGCTCCCGAGGGCATCGAGATCACCATCGGCGCTGGCATCACCGGGGCCCAGGCGCGAATCGTCGTGTCGGGCATCGACAAGCAGATGGTGGGGCAGGTCGCCGCCGATATTCGTCAGAAGCGCAAGCCCGACCCGTACAAGGGCAAAGGGATCCGCTACGAGAACGAGATCATTCACTGGAAGGCTGGTAAGTCGGCGGTCACCTGAGGCCCGCCGGAGATATCATGGCAAACAGAGAGAAGAAGAAGAAGATCGCGCGAACGCGGCGGCGATTCCGCATCCGCAAGAAAGTCCTGGGCACTCAGGAACGACCGCGGCTCGTCGTGCACCGCAGCTTGCGCAACATCGAGGCACAGATCGTCGACGACCATGCGGGTCATTCGGTGGTCGGCCTGTCGACGATGTCCAAGGGCTTTGAACGTTCCGGTCCGCCCGTCGAGCAGGGACGTGCTCTCGGCAAGATGCTGGCGGCCAAGGCGCAGGAGAAAGGCGTTGATCGAGTCGTTTTCGATCGAGCCGGTCTTCGCTATCACGGTATCGTCCGCGCTGTCGCTGAAGGCGCGCGTGAGGGCGGTCTCAAGTTCTAAGAGCGAATCGAGAGAGAAACCAGTTGGCCCGAATCGATCCCAGTAACCTCGAACTGACCGAGGTCGTCGTCCAGAACAGCGTTCGCCGCGTGTCCCACGTACGCAAGGGGGGACGTAACTTTTCCTTCACTGCCATGGTCGTGGCCGGCGACCGTGCCGGCCACGTCGGTGTGGGCTCCGGGAAGGCTGGTGAGGTGGCCGAGGCGATCCGCAAAGCCACGGAAGATGCCAAGAAGGACATCGTCACCGTGCCGGTCGTGGCCGCGACGATCCCACACGAAGTGATCGGTCGTTTCGGCGCCGCTCGAGTGCTGTTGAAGCCGGCAAGTCCGGGGACCGGAATCATTGCCAGCGGTGGCATTCGCATTGTGCTTGACCTGGCAGGGATTCACGATATCCTGACCAAGTCGCTGGGCTCGGCCAACTCACAGAATACGATCCAGGCCGCCGTCGACGGACTGCGGCAGTTGCGCGATGCGGAAGAGGTCTGCCGTATTCGTGGTATTGCCCTCGGGGACCTACGATGAAGCTGGTCATCACGCAGCACCGCAGCGCCATCGGGCGTTCGAGAAAACAACAGGACACTGTCAGGGCACTTGGCATTCGCCGTCTGAACCAGACGGTCACTCACAATGATACGCCTCAGATCCGCGGCATGATTGCCCGGGTCTCGCACCTGCTCCAGGTATCTGAGCAGAGCGCCTAGGTCAACGGAAGAGGACAGGACAGCCATGCAACTCGGAGATCTTCAACCGGCACCCGGCTCGCGGCGTCAGGCCCGACGCAAGGGGAAAGGCCCCGGCTCCGGCAACGGCAAGACCGCCGGACGCGGCCACAAGGGGCAGCGCTCCCGTTCGGGTGGTATGCGCGGAAGTCGCACCGGTTTCGAAGGCGGTCAGATGCCACTGCATCGCCGACTCCCGAAAATCGGTTTTTCGAACAAGAAGTTCCGCACCGAGTACCAGGTCGTGAATATCGGTGACATCCAGAAGGTTGGGCTCGAGGGAGATGTGGGCCCTGAGCAACTGGTCGCCGCCGGTCTTGCCCGCAGGTCGGGCCTCATCAAGATCCTGGGTGATGGAGAGTTGACGAACAAAGTCGCAATTGTCGCCCACGCCGCATCGCGCTCGGCGCGCGAGAAGATCGAAGCTGCCGGCGGCAGCTTCGCTGTCCATTCGGCGTAGGAAGAGCTCACCGTGCTGCAAAGCTTCCAGAACTGCTTCAAGATTCCCGAACTCCGGCAGAAGATCCTGTTCACGATCGGGATTCTCATCGTCTACCGGATCGGCGGCCAGATTACGGTGCCCGGCATCCGCGATACGGTACTGCAGGAGTTTTTCGCCGGCTCTGGCAACACCCTTTTCGGGCTCTACGACATGTTCGTGGGCGGCGCCTTTACCAGGGCCACCGTCTTCGCTCTCGGTATCATGCCCTACATCAGTGCTTCGATCATCCTGCAGCTGATGGGAGCCGTCGTGCCTTTCTTCCAGAAGTTGCAGCGCGAAGGCGAAGAGGGCCGCAAGAAGATCAACCAGTACACGCGCTACGGCACAGTGTTCCTCGGCGCGGCCCAGTCCTTGGGTGTCAGCTACTTTCTGGAGAGCATCAAAGGCCAGTCTTCCGGCATCGAAGCAGTCATCGATCCCGGGGTTGGTTTCCGTCTGCTGACCATGGTGACGATTACAACCGGCACCATCTTCATCATGTGGCTCGGCGAGCAGATCACGGAACGCGGTATCGGCAACGGTATTTCACTCATCATCTTCGTCGGTATTATCTCCGAGTTACCGTACGCGGTGAAGAGCGAGTGGAACCACTATCTGATCAATCGCGGCTTCACCAAGAGTCTGATCGAGGAGCTCTTCCTCGTCGTGCTGATGGTGGTCGTGGTGGCTGCCGTCGTGTTGATGACGCAGGGACAGCGACGGATTCCCGTGCAGTATGCCAAGCGGGTTGTCGGGCGCAGGGTGTACGGAGGGCAGACAACGCATATCCCGTTGCGGATCAATGCGGCTGGTGTCATCCCCATCATCTTTGCCCAGTCGATCATGTTCCTGCCCGGAACGATCACGCAGTTCTTCCCGGAGAGCGATGTGATGCAGCTCCTCGGGGCATACTTCACTACCAGTTCTGTCGTCTACTGGGCGTTCTACGGCCTGATGATCGTGTTCTTCACTTATTTCTACACGGCCATCGTCATGGATCCACAGCAACTGGCGGACAACATGAAGCGACACGGCGGCTTTATCCCGGGTGTTCGCCCCGGCAAGCGCACCGCCGAATACATCGACGGGATCATGACCCGTATCACCTTGCCTGGTTCCATGGCGCTGGCGGCGGTGGCCATCTTTCCCTTTTTCGTGATCAATCAGTTTAACGTGACGCCGTCCTATTCACAGTTTTTTGGCGGCACCGGGCTGTTGATCATCGTCGGTGTGGCTCTCGACACGCTGCAACAGTTGGAGTCCCAGCTGATGACGCGGCACTATGAGGGCTTCATGAAAAAGGGCCGCATCCAGGGGCGCCGCTGAGGCCTGGTGGGTTTGAGCGAGAATACAAGGCGAAAAGAATGAAAGTCAAAGCATCAGTTTCGAAGCGTTGCGCCGATTGCAAGATCATCAAGCGCCATGGCGTGGTGCGGGTCATCTGCAAGCGCAATCCGCGCCACAAGCAGCGACAAGGATAAGGGGCAGCAAGCTGCCTTACGAGTCGGCTGCGCCGACTCTCCACGAAAGGTTCCATTTGATTCTTCCAGTTCCGGCGCCGACGGCGTCTCAAGGAGTGTAGCACATGGCACGTATCGCAGGCGTCGATCTCCCTCGGGAGAAAAGAATCGACGTGGGTCTGACCTACATATATGGCATTGGCCGCACGTCGGCTAACGCGATCCTGTCGGAGTCAGCTGTCACGCCTGAGACGCGCGTGGGCTCGCTCAGCGAAGAGCAGGTCATGCAGTTGCGCAACATCATCGAGCAGAAGTACCGAGTCGAGGGCTCTCTGCGCGGTGAGGTGAATATGAATATCAAGCGACTGATGGACATCGGCTGCTATCGAGGACTTCGGCATCGGCGGGGGTTGCCGGTGCGCGGCCAGCGAACCAAGACGAACGCCCGTACGCGGAAGGGGCCGAGCCGGGCCATTGCGGGCAGGAAAAAGGCACCCCGGAAGTAAGGGGCTAACTGCGCCCCTTACTTTCCGGGGTGCTCGCTCAGTTATCAGGTAGTCCGCGCGGTTCGCATTCGGCGGCCGCGTCACGAGGACCGTATCAAGGAAGTCTGAGTTGCCAGCAGAGAGAGGTCGCAGGCGCCGTAAGAAGTCCAAGAAGGCAGAAGCGCTGGGCGTCGCCCATATCCTGTCTACTTTCAACAACACGATCGTCACCCTCACCGATGTCGAGGGCAACGTGATCTCCTGGGCCACCCCCGGCAAGGTGGGTGTCGTCGGCAGTCGGAAGTCCACGCCCTTTGCCGGTCAGCTTGCCGCCGAACGCGCGGCACAGGAGGCGATCACCATGGGCCTGCGCAAGGTGGAAGTCTGGGTCAAGGGCCCCGGTGTGGGCCGCGACTCGGCGATTCGTGCCCTGCAGAATGCGGGTCTTGAGATCGCCGCGATTCGTGACGTGACCCCCGTGCCGCACAACGGTTGCCGTCCGCCCAAGCGGCGACGGGTCTAGGTCAGGGAGAGACGAGATGAGCAGATATACCGGACCGAACTGCCGACTCTGTCGTCGAGAGGGAGCCAAGCTGTTCCTCAAAGGCGAGCGTTGCACGCTCGAAAAGTGCTCTTTCGAGCGCCGTTCCTACGGCCCCGGACAGCACGGACAGAACATGCGCCGCAAGAAGTCGGAATACAGCGTGCAGTTGCGGGCCAAGCAGAAGCTCGCCCGCATCTATGGCGTGCGCGAGGGGCAGTTCCGCAAGTATTACAAGGAGTCGACGCGAGTGCAGGGCGTCAGCGGTGAGAACCTGCTGCGCCTGCTTGAGAGTCGTCTCGACAGTGTCATCTATCGCCTTGGTCTGGCGCCATCGCGCAAGGCCGCGCGGCAGTTGGTACGACATAACCATTTCACAGTGAACGGCAAGCGTGTCAATATACCTTCCTACCTGACGGCACCCGGTGACGCGATCGCCGTTGCTGAGGGCAGCGTAAAGTTGGAGGCCGTCCACGAGTCGCTGCGACGCTCACGCGAGATGGTGCCCTGGTTGTCCGTCGACAAGGCCAACCTCACAGGTGCCGTTGTCGAAAGACCGAACCGTGCCGATATCCCCACCCCGGTTGAGGAACAACTCGTCATCGAGTTCTACAGCCGCGTATAACAGACAGTACCAGAAACCCAGCAACCCAGAACTCATATAAGGGATCAACCACATGGCCCTCGAAGGTCTCCAGATGCCGAGGCTCCTTGATATCGACAAGGAGAGTCTAACAGATACCTACGGCAAGTTCGCCCTCCAGCCTCTGGAGCGTGGCTTCGGCGTGACGATCGGTCACGGTCTGCGCCGGGTCCTGGTCTCCCAGATCCAGGGCGCTGCCATCAAGTCGCTGAGCGTCGAAGGCGTGCAGCACGAGTTTTCCGTGATCAAAGGCGTCCGCGAGGACGTGCCGGAGATCGTCCTCAACCTCAAGGAAGTGGCGCTGCGTTTCCACGGCGACGAGGATCGCGTGTTGCGCGTCGAGGCCAAAGGACCCGGGGAGTTGAAGGCCAAGGATCTGGCCGTCGATGCCAGCGTTGAGATCATGAATCCGGAGCTCCACATCGGCACCCTGGGCAAGGACGCCAACGTCGTCATGGAACTCACCGTGGGCAATGGCCGCGGGTACGTCTTTGCCGATGAGAACAAGTCCGCCGAACAGCCCATCGGGACGATTCCGATGGACTCGAACTTCTCGCCCATTCTGAAGGTCAACTACAACATTGAGAATGCGCGCGTCGGTCGTCGGACAGATTACGACAAACTGACCCTTGAGGTCTGGACCGACGGGTCCGTCGGGCCTGAGGACGCTGTGGCCCAGGCTGCCCGGGTGTTGATCGAGCACCTCGGACTGATCGCCAACCTCGAGGACGAGCCGGCTCAGGGCTCGGACGAGAAGGAGGTTGACGAGGAGACCAAGCGCGTTGCCCGTCTGCTGAACACCAATGTCGACGAACTCGAGTTGACCGTCCGCTCTGCCAACTGCCTGCGGGCCGCGGGAATCTCGACCCTGAAGGAAATGGTTCAGAGGACCGAGGCCGAGATGCTCAAGTTCCGGAACTTTGGTCGGAAGTCATTGAAGGAACTCGGCGAGATTCTTACTACGATGGATCTGGCCTGGGGCATGGACATATCCAGGTACGAAGATGTCGAGGTCGAAGAAGAGCCGGCCGGTTCACTGGCTGAGGAGTTTTAGCAAGTGCGACACGGGAAGAAGTCGGTCAAGTTCGGCCGTGAGAGAAGCCATCGCCGGGCCATGATGTTCAACATGGTGACCTCTCTGCTCGCCCACGAGCATGTGAGTACCACGAACGCCAAGGGCAAGGAACTCAAGCGCCAGGCGGAGCACATGATCACCTTTGCCAAGCGCGGTGATCTGCACTCCCGGCGTCAGGTCCTGCGTCACATCGCTGACAAATCAGTCGTCGGCAAACTTTTCGATGAACTGGGCCCACGATACTCTGAGCGCAATGGGGGCTATACGCGACTCATCAAGATCGGCCCGAGGCGGGGAGACGGAGCCGAAATGTGCATTGTCGAACTCGTCGATCGGCAGGGTGAGGATGTGCCGGAGGCGGCCTCTGGGACTCCTGATGTGGCCGAGGAGACCGTGACGGACGAGTCCTGACCAGCACCAAGGCAGCATGGGCAACACGTACGGCGAGGTGGGAGCTGATGTTCTCCGCCTCGCCGTTTGCCGTACAGCGACATTTCCCGTGAAGCAGGCTCCATGAAGAGAGGCGAGCACGTCGTCGTCGGAATCGAGACCCTGACCCCCAAGGGGGACGGCCTGGCGGTACTCGATGGCCGTGAGATTCTCGTACCTCGTACAGTGCCGGGTGACCGAGCCGAGGTCTACCTGCGGCGGAAGCGCAAGGGACGCTTTGAGGGTGTTGCTGACGACCTGATCGAGGAGGGTATGCCTCGCCATGATCCCGGCTGTCCGCACTTCGGTCTCTGTGGTGGTTGCCGCTGGCAGGACCTGTCCTGTGGCGATCAGCTGCAGCTGAAGCAGGACATGGTACGACAGTCCTTCGATCGCCGTGAACTGGCGCCACTGACCTGGTATCCGATCGCGCCAAGTCCCGACCCCTTCTATTACCGCAACAAGATGGAATTCTCCTTCGGCACCGACCGTGACGGCGACCTGCAGCTGGGTCTGCATGTGCGGGAGCGCTACAACCGGGTGTTCGATCTGGAAGCCTGTCTGCTGCAATCGGAAGCATCGAATCAGATCGTCGACAGTTTCCGGCGCCATGCCGTGCGTCTCGAACTGCCGGTGTATGACCTGAAATCACATGAAGGCCTGCTGCGCTTTCTCGTCGTACGCGATGCCAAGGGCACCGGGCAGGTCATGGTCAGCCTCGTCGTCGCCGAATACCCGGCTGCTTCGATCGACAGTCTTCTCGAGGGAGTGTTTCAGGACGTGGGAGAACTGATCACGACCTGCGTCGTCACCCGGCACACCGGCAGGGCCCAGGTGGCCAAGGGAGAAGCCGAGTTCGTCATCAAAGGAGAGGGGCGCATCGTCGAAATCTGTGGTGGCCTCGAGTTCGAGGTCTCGCCACAGTCCTTTTTCCAGACCAATACCCGTGCCGCCGCCGGGCTCTACGATCGAGTCGTAGACCTTCTGGGGGAGCTGCACGATGCTGACGTTCTGGACCTCTACGCCGGCACGGGGGGCGTCAGTCTGCATCTGGCGCAGGCAGCGCGGTCCGTCGTCGGCATCGAGGAGGTGGGCGAGGCAGTAGACGATGCCAGGCGCAACGCCGTACGAAACGGCATCGACAACTGCACCTTTCTTGTGGAGCGGGCCGAATCGGTTCTCGGCGAACTGGCTTCCGAGGAGGGGGAGCGATTCGACGCCATCGTCGCCGACCCGCCTCGTGCGGGAATTCACAAGAAGGCCCTGGCGGGAATCGTGGCCTTGGGACCCCCGGTCCTGATCTACGTCTCCTGCAACGCCGAGACCCTGGCCGACGACCTCTTTATCCTGACACAGGCAGGGTACGATGTGATCACTGCGCAGCCGGTAGAGATGTTCCCGCACACCCCCCACTGTGAGGTCCTGACCTCCCTGAGGCGCACACCGCGGTGGTCGGGAAACCTGGCGCAGGATTGACGAACTCGTTGTCCCTCAGCTTATAGGCGGACTTGGCGTTGAAGTCGAGGGTCTCGACGACTTCGGGCAAAAGACGGAAGCGGCCGATGACACGGCATTCGAGGTTGTGTGGTACCCGACGGCTGAAGAACTGCAGCCTGATCACCTTGCTGTTCAACGTGTTGTCCGTGCTCGAGCTCTTCACGTTGTCAGGCGAAGTGATGTAGATGTTGGCTCCCTCGCTGTAGATCTTCTTGTCGCGACGGAGGAAGAAGGCCTTGCCCAGATCGTCCGGATCCTCGTCATCGCCGCCAGGCGAGGGCATGTATACGAGAGTTGACGGCGGACTCATCGCGGCCAGCTGAGTGATCTCTACCCTTGGATCAAAGGCAGGACCCTTCTTCTTCCTGCCGAAGAGTGAGTCAAAGATGGCCATGGAGCGAACCGTAGGGTGGTTTGTAGGTGGCGGAAACGGAGTTACTGATCCGGCGTAAGGCACCGGCTAGCATTACACTTATGTTAACCTATCAAAGATATCTTCTGTGTGGGAGGTGTCACGCAAAAGGCCATACATGTCCGAGACCGAACCACCTGGGTCCGAACCCGTCCTGCCTCGGGTCCTGGTGACCTCACCAGAGGATGAACCCACCCAGCACCTGGTCGCCTTCCTGCGACAGCAGGGCTTTGAGGTGTTGTGGGCGCGGGAGGGCGGGGTAGCGTACGACATCCTCGACTCAGAACCTGTCGATGCACTGATCTGCCACATGTCCGACAGCCGCATCGACGGCTTCCGGCTCGTGCAACTGGCCCGTCAGCGGAATCCGGAGATCTGTGCCATCGTCTCCGGGACGGCCGATGACATCGAACAGGGTACGGAAGTGATGCGCCAGGGGGCCTACGATTTTCAGGTGCGCCCACTCAACCTCGGCAAGCTGCGTGCGGTGCTGGATCGGGGCCTCTCGCACCAGAAGCTGGTGGGTGAGATCACCGATCTGCAGCGCCGGCTGCAGGAACGCTACCGTTACGGCGGTATTGCCAGGCGCTCATCCGCCTGGCAGCGGATCTACGCCCAGATCGAGCAGGTGGCCCCCTCACGGGCGACGGTTCTGCTCACAGGGGAGACCGGTACAGGGAAGGGGGAGGTGGCCAAGGCCATCCACCAGAACAGCACCCGCCGGGATCGCGCCTTCGTCGAGACGAACTGTGGAGCCCTTCCGGACGGGATCATCGAAAGTGAACTCTTCGGCCACGAGCGGGGAGCCTTCACCGGTGCCAGCACATCACACAAGGGGCGTTTCGAGCTGGCCGATCTGGGCACCCTGTTTCTCGATGAGGTCGGCGATCTGTCCTCGGCCACCCAGGTGAAGCTCCTGCGGGTCATCCAGAGCGGCGAGTTCGAGCGGGTCGGCGGCGCCGAGACGATGCGTGCCGACGTGCGTCTGATCGCGGCCACCAATCGAGACCTGGAGGGTATGGTCGAAGACGGCAGTTATCGAGCGGATCTGTTCTACCGGCTGAATGTGGTCACCATCCGTATTCCGCCACTGCGTGAGTGTCGTGAGGATGTGCCGATTCTCGTCAATGAGTTCCTTGGCCAGTTCTCCCAGGAGAACGACCGCACGGTGCACACCATAACGCCGGCGGCCATGGATCTGCTGATGAGCTACGAATGGCCAGGCAACGTGCGCGAACTGAAGAACTGCGTGGAAGGCATGGTCGTCATGTCCCCACCGGAACGTGTCCTGGATGTGGTCGATGTACCGGCCCCATTTCGCGGCGAGGCACCGACGCCGGGCGATGAGGATGGCATGCGGGTGGGGATGACGATGAAGCAGATCGAGAAGCTGGCAATCGAAGAAACCCTGAAAGCCGTACGTCACGATCGCCGCAAGGCGGCTGCCATGCTGGAGATTGGCCTGAGCACCCTCTACCGCAAGGAGAAGGAATACGGCCTGCGCTGAGCGCCGCCCACCCTCACGTGGTACCGCCGTAGAGCTGACGGATCATGGTATTGAGCGAGTCCTGCGGATTGGCGAGGATTTCCCTGGTGACTTCGTAGGCGGTCTTCTCCAGCAGTTTGAGGCCGTGCCCGTAATCCGAGAACAGCTCCGGGCAGAGATCACCAGGCAATCGCCCGGCCTCAACTCCCATGCGGCGCAGGTCTGCGGTGGCTTCGTCGGTGAACGTGAGTTGAATGTTGTGATCCCGTTCAAAGGCTGTACACCAAGCCCGCAGCGAGTGGTCGATAACGAACTCCTCGAGAGCCCTGGCGGGATCCTGAACGACATCGGCGGTGACCGCGAAGCACTCCACGTCGAGGGAGGGCAGGCGGCACTCGAAGTCGAGGAGCACCTTCTCGACGGCGCTGACGAGCCCACGGGCGCCGGTATGCTCCTCGATGGCCAGGTCGGCGAGGCGCTCGAGGGCGGCATCCTCAAAGGTCAGGCCGATGTCGTAGGCGAGGAAATCCCGTACCTTGGACAGGACTACGCTGCTGTTGTCGGAACGCAGAATGGCGAGAAAATCGTCACGCGACAATTCGTCGAGAACGGCGGTGACGGGCAGGCGACCGATGAACTCGGACTCAAAGCCGAATTCGATCAGATCCTGGGAGCGCACCTGGCCAAACAGTTCGTCCGCTTGGTCAGGGGCATCGCCGCGTTCCTCCGCCGTTGCCTGGAAACCCATGCTTCCCTGGTTCAGGCGACGAGCGATGATGTCCTCAAGGCCGGAAAAAGCGCCGCTGACAACGAACAGGATATCGCGCGTATTGACCTTCTTGCGCTCCGCCTTTCCGGTGCGCTGCATCTGGATGACGGTTTCCATCTGTGAGGACAGATCATGAGGGGACTTGAGATCGACGTCCGTCTCTTCCATCAACTTGAGCAGATTCCGTTGCACTCCAGAGCCCGAAACGTCGGGGCCGGCGCTACGACCGCTGGCGGCGATCTTGTCGATTTCATCGAGGTAGATGATTCCGTGTTGCGCCAGCTCGATGTCGCCATCAGCGTCGTGGACGAGTTCACGGACCAGGTCTTCGACATCACCGCCGACATACCCTGTTTCACTGAACTTCGTGGCATCGGCTTTGACAAAAGGCACACCGAGCCGCCGTGCAATGAGACGAATGAGATAGGTCTTGCCGACGCCGGTAGGCCCGATCATCAGTACGTTATTCTTTATGCGACCCACTTCTTCCTCGTCCTCATCGGGCAGTCTGAGACGATTGAAGTGGGTGCAGATCTTCGTCGACAGGATCGCCTTGGCCCGGTGCTGGCCGACGACGAATCCGTCGAGGTGGTCGATGAGTTCCTGCGGCTTGAGGTGGAAGTCGAAGCGCTCGCCTACGGGCACATCGGGAGTCCCGGCATCGGTGCCGGCCGTTTCGGTTCCAGCATTCTCGACGCCTTCGACGTCGGCGGAAGCCTGCCGATTCTGCTGCTCCTCGATGATGCGCCGAATCTGCTCGGGGTCGAGTCCGGGTTTTTCACCACGCCACTCTGCGTGCTGCCACTCTGCGTGCTGCCAGTCTCTGTGCCTACGGAAGGACATCGTCTTGTCGCAGCCTGAGGAAATGAGAAGAAGGAAGCCGAAACTCCACCGAGGCGAATGTACCCGGGGGCACCGTGGTGGACAAGGCGTCATCCCGTCTCCGGGGACCTGGCTGGCGGCGGCCCTCCTTCTTGTCGTCATGGCCGCTGCGGTTGGCGCCGCTTTTGAGGGAGCCCGTTACTCGCGGGCTGCGGAGCGTCACTTCACGCGGGGAATCACGGCCTACGACGGCGGCGATCTCGAGACGGCGAGGGAGAATTTCCGCTCCATCTCGGACCTGCCTGCCAATCAGCGCTCAGGAGCGGCGCTGCTGATGCTCAGCCGTACCTTGATCCGGCAGGGAGGAGACGCCCCGACAGGAGCGGTGGCCTCCGCCGCATATCACGACGCAATCGACGTGTCCCGCGAACTGCTGCGCCAGGCGCCTGACAGCCGCTATTCGGCGGATGCGAGGTTGCTCGTTGGTGACGCCTACCACCAGTTGAAACGGTTCTATGAGGCCGCCACGGAGTACGCTCGTATCCTGGAGGGGACGGCACCCCTTGCCGTGCGGGCAATGGCTGCCGAGCGACTGGCCGCCATCGTCCGCAATCGACGGATCACGACAGTCACCCATCAGCCGGATGCACCCCCGAGCGCGCTCGACCGCATCCGCCTGAAACTCGGAGAGGATCGACTGCGCGATGCTCTCCTGTTCGGCGAGGCTCGCTGGTATGGACGTCTGGGGTGGGGGGGCCAGAGTCGGGAACGCTTCACAGCCTACATCGACAGCGTCGGAACCGACGGCATGTTCTACTCCCTGGCCAAGGCGGGTCTGTCCGGGCAAACGATGGCCGTACCGGCTACCGTCGAGGCCCCGGAGCTCGTCGTGGACATCGCCGAGCCGCTGCCGGTGTCACCCTCGGGCTGGGCTCCCCTCGCCGGGCGGGAGGATGCGCCGCGTATCGGCGTTCTGGCGCCCATGTCGGGTCCCCGCTGGGAACGTGAGATCGGACGCGACCTGCTGGCTGGAGCCCGGATGGCCAATGAAGAGATGGGCGAGCCCTTCGATCTCGTCGTCTTTGATACGGGCAGCGAGTATGTCGATTTCGAGGGCGAGATCGTGCCCATCTATCAGAGTGAGGCGAGTCGTCTGGTGCGCGTCGTTTCCGGAACCCGGTTCCTCATCGATGAGGTGGGTGTCGCCGCCATCATCGGCCCCGTGTTCTCGACCTCCTGTGCCGCCGCTGCCGGTCTGGCCGAAGCGGCAGGTGTACCGCTGATCGCGCCTCTGGCCCAGCAGAGCGGTCTCGATACCCTGGGCAGCCACCTGTTTCAGCTCAATCCGATCCCGGAGGTGCAGGGACGGGCCCTGGCGGAGTACGCGACTCTCGTTCTCGGCTTGAAGACTCTCGCCATCCTCTCGCCTCTAAGTGACTACGGCTATGACTTTGAGCAGGCCTTCACACACACGGCGACCCGCAACGGTGGTCTGGTTCTGCACAGCGACTGGTACGTTCCCGAGGCGACGACAGATTTCCACGCCCAGTTCGATTCGCTGCGACAGAAGGGTTTCCGCCTCATGCCGCCGGCGGGGGACGACAGTCTGTCACTGTTCGATTCACTTGAGACGGCATTGCTCGATACGACCGTGTCCGGGGAGTGGTTGTTCGAGGAGTTGGTCCGTGCCGAGGGGCTCGGGGTGGCACCGAGTCAGCCGGACTCATCGGAGCGCTTCGTCGATACCGTAGATGGGGTCGTCATCGTCGCCGAGCACTTTGACGACGCTGCCCGTATCGCGCCGCAACTCCACTTCAATCGGTTGCAGACGCAGATGCTGGGCAACGACATCTGGAATGATGCGGAGGCCCTCGCTGAACTGTCCCGGACGGAGCGAGACCATCTGCGGAGTGCCATCTTTGTCTCCCGTCGACAGGGCTCCGAAACCGAGCGGGACTTCGTTGACCGCTATCGACTTCGAACCCATCGTGACGACGTCGGATATGCCGCAGCCGGCTTCGATGCGGCCAGCCTCATTCTACGGGGCTGGTCCTCCGTACACGGCACCGGCGCAGATCTGCGGCAGTTTCTCGCCGACGTGCGCCAGTACGAGGGTGCCTCAGGCCGCATCAGCTTCACCGAGAGCCGTCGGGCGAATTCTGAGATGACCCTGTTGACGATCGATCACAATGGTCAGGTGAGACCGTTGGGCGCCGCCGACCTGCCCAGCCTCAAACCGACCTACGTCGACGCCGATCTGCCGGCCGAAAGCCTGCCTGACGAAGGGGACGACGGGCCCGAATGGGAGCTGAGCGAGTCACCCCGTTGAGGCGCCAATCGCCGCTCCGTTGCCGGCTCGTGATCACGTTGTTAGATTCTTTGGCTGTGGTTGCCGGCGATCAACGCCGTTCGCCGACAGGAGAGACCAAGCGATCGAACCATGCCGACATACGAATACGAATGCAAGAAATGTGGACACCAGTTCGAAACCGTGCAGAGCATCAAGGATGACCGCCTGAAGAAATGCCCGAAGAGCGAGTGTCCTGATGGCTCCGGCAAGGGAAAGGTCGAACGCCTGATCGGGGCCGGTGGTGGGTTGCTGTTCAAGGGGTCGGGATTCTACATCACCGACTATCGGAGCGACAACTACAAGAAATCAGCCAAGGCTGACAAGCCAGGTGGCGGAGACAAGTCGTCGGCTGACAAGCCAGGTGGCGGAGACAAGTCGTCGAACGACAAGTCGTCGGGCAGCACATCGTCAGACGCGAAAACATCCGACGGAAAATCCTCGGACGGCAAGTCATCGACCGGCAAGTCATCCTCAGCGGACTGACGACTTTTCGGGAACCGGAGCAAACCTCCGGGCGTCAGGCGCCAATATCAACTTCGAGAGCAGTGGAGTGACCCAAGTGCGCAGTACGAACGTGTGTTTGAGAACCATACTTTTGGTGAGTGCCGTAGCGCTGAGTACCGGTCTCGGCTGTGCCGGTCCCGAGCCGGACACCGAACTGGCCAACGCTTTACAGGCCGCACGCGAAGCGGCGCAGGACACGGCCAGGGGCGAGGAGGCGATCGCGCTTCTGGAAGCCTTCGTGCAGAAATATCCCGCCGATGTCACCGTTCCAGAGGCACTCATGCAGCTGGCCGTTCTGCGTCAGCAGCAGGGGGACATGGTTGCTGCCGTGGCCGACTATCGGCGGATCCTCGAGTCCTTCCCCACCAGTGAGGTCGCCGACGGGGCGCAGTTCATGATCGCCTTTGTCTGCGAGGAGCATCTGCATGATCTCGATGCCGCCCGGAGTGCGTACCAGGCGGTGATCGACAACTACCCGGACTCCGAACTGGTCAGCCAGGCACAGCAGCTTCTCGCGCACGTGGGACAGGACCCTGATACGTGGGTGCCAGGCTTCCAGGAAGGCTCCACAGAAGACCCTCAATGAGCGAGAAGAGGGACGACGACGTGCAGAGCCACCCCGATATCGGTGCCTTGACCGCACAGATTCAGCAGGAGAGTCTGCTGCTGGACCGGGTTCTGACCGAGATGGACCGGGTTATCGTCGGCCAGCGCCCCATGCTCGAGCGCATCCTGATCGGCTTCCTCTGCGGCGGGCATATCCTGCTCGAAGGGGTACCAGGCCTGGCCAAGACGCTCACTGTCAGCAGCCTGGCGCGAATCATTCAAGCCCGCTTCCATCGCATTCAGTTTACCCCCGATCTGTTGCCGGCCGACCTCACGGGTACGCTCATCTACGAGCAACACTCAGGCGAGTTCGTCGCCCGCAAGGGACCGATCTTCGCCAATCTGATCCTCGCCGACGAGATCAATCGTGCCCCTGCCAAGGTACAGAGCGCCCTGCTCGAAGCGATGCAGGAGCGCCAGGTCACCATCGGCGATACCAGCTATCAGTTGGATGATCCCTTCCTGGTGATGGCGACGCAGAATCCCATTGAGCAGGAGGGTACCTACCCGCTGCCCGAAGCCCAGATCGACCGCTTCATGCTGAAAGTGAAAGTCGACTATCCATCACGTGACGAAGAGCGGCAGATCCTCGAGCGCATGATGGAAGACCGAGACGTACCGCTGGAGCCGGCTGTCAGCCTCGATGACCTGCGCCGGGTGCGGGAATCGGTGCGACTGGTATACGTCGACGACAAGATCAAGGATTACATCGTCGATCTCGTGCAGGCCACACGGACACCGGTAGAGGCGGGCCTGGCGGAGCTGGCGCCCCTGATCGAGTACGGCGCCTCGCCGCGAGCGACCCTGTACCTGGCGCGAGCGGCACGGGCGCACGCCTTTCTGCGGCGCCGAGGATATGTCACTCCGGAAGATGTCAAGGCGATCGGTCCCGATGTGCTGCGGCACCGGGTCGCTACCAGCTACGAAGCGGAGGCGGAAGAGGTCGATTCCGAGCGCATCGTGGCCCAACTCTTCGATCATATCGAAGTGCCTTAGGCTGATGGCCGCCGTTCCACAGGAAATACTCGACAACGTCCACCGGATCGAGATCCAGGCGGGTCGCCTGGTGAACGACCTGTTCGCCGGCGAGTACCATTCCGTGTTCAAGGGACACGGGATGGAGTTCGCCGAAGTGCGGGAGTACCAGGCCGGCGACGATGTGCGAACCATCGACTGGAACGTCACGGCCAGGTCCGGCGGCAAACCCTTCGTCAAGATCTTCGATGAGGAGCGGGAGTTGACCGTGGTCCTCGTCGTCGATGCCAGTGCCTCGGGTGGCTTCGGGTCCGGCCCCCGGCTGAAGGGGGAAGTGGGAGTCGAGATCTCAGCACTGCTGGCCTTCTCCGCCATTCGCAATAACGACCGTGTCGGGCTGCTCATCTTCACCGATGAGGTCGAGGTCTTCGTGCCCCCGAAAAAGGGTCGGCGTCACGTTCTGCGAGTCATCCGCGAGCTGCTCTACCATCGCCCCAGGGGACGGCGCACGTCCATCTCGCAGGCATTGGAGACCCTGGATCGTGTCGTCCGGCGGCACGCGGTGGTGTTTGTCATCTCTGATTTCATCGACGAGGGCTACGACCGTGCACTGCAACGTGCCAGCCGTCGCCACGACGTCATCGCCGTCAGCATCGAAGATCCGCGCGAAGGGGAGTTGCCCGACGTCGGCTTTGTGACGATGCATGATGCCGAATCCGGACAGCAGGTCATCATCGACAGCTCTGACCCGGCAGTCCGACTGGCCTTTGCTGAGCGCTGGCAGGCAGGCGTCGCCCGGCGGACACGGACGTTCCGTCGCCTCGCCGTGGACGAGGTACGCATCGACGCCGCTTCTGGCGACTACGTAGAACCCCTGGCCCGCTTCTTCGAGGGCCGCATGAGCCGCAACTGAAGTTGAGCGAGCAAGAGGAGTCTCACCGGTGATCGAAGTCCGCGAACTGTCCAAGCAATACGGCGACGTCACAGCCGTCGACAACCTGACCTTTACGGCCGAAACCGGCCAGATCATGGGCTTTCTCGGGCCCAACGGCGCCGGCAAGACGACGACGATGCGTATGCTGACCTGCTATCTGCCGCCATCCTCCGGCACGGCAAGCGTCGACGGCTACGACATTGCCGAGGCCTCGCTCGAGGTGCGCCGCCGCATCGGCTATCTACCCGAGCAGCCGCCACTGTATCTCGACATGACCGTCGAGTCCTACCTGCGCTTCGTCGCCAAGATCAAGGGCGTGCCTTCGCCGGAACTGAGTTCCTGTCTCGAAGACACCATGCAGAAGACGGGTGTCGCCCACGTGGCGCGAACGGTGATAGGCCATCTCTCGAAAGGGTACAGGCAGCGCGTCGGTCTGGCACAGGCGCTGGTGCACAACCCTTCTGTGCTCATCCTCGATGAACCAACCGTCGGTCTGGATCCGAAGCAGATCATCGAAATCCGCGAGACGATCAAGTCCCTGCGCGGCGAGCACACCATCGTCCTGAGTACGCACATCCTGCCAGAGGTGTCGATGACCTGTGACAAGGTCGTCATCATCAACAATGGCCGCATCGTCGGGGAAGGTTCACCAGAAAGCCTGACCGCACAGCTGCAGGAGGGCGAGGTGCTGCGCGCCCAGGTGGCCGGCCCGAAGGATACGGTGCAGGGCCTGCTCGCCGGCGTACCGGGTGTCCTCGAGGTGCAGCACGAAGAGGCGGGCGGTGCCGGTGTGGGTGCGGGAGAAGCGTTCCTCATCACGACAGCACCGGGTCAGGACGTGCGCAACCCGCTGGCCAAGGCCGTCGTCGATGGTGGTTTTGGACTGCGCGAACTGCGTAGCATGGATATGTCGCTGGAAGACGTCTTCCTGCGGCTGACGAACGAAGAACAAGTGGAGGCCTAGAGCACAAGACATGCGCAACCTTCTCGCCATATACAGCAAAGAGCTGCGGTCCTATTTCGTCTCTCCCGTAGCCTACGTCATCGCCGGTGTCTTCCTGTTTCTCACAGGGTACCTGTTCCGCAACATCCTGATGCAGTTCAACTACTGGTGCCTGCAGTTCAGCCAGCGCCAGCAGTTCGCCCAGGGCGGCATGCCGAACCTCAATCTGAACGAGATGGTGGTGACCCAGTTTTTCGCCGTCATGGACTTCATCTGGCTGATGGTGGTCCCCATGATCACGATGCGCCTGTTCTCCGAGGAAAAGAAGAGCGGCACCATCGAACTGCTGATGACGTCTCCCGTGTCGCCAACCCAGGTTCTTCTCGGCAAGTTCTTCGCCGCCCTGTCCCTGTACACGGCCATCGTCGCTCTGACTCTCGTCTATTGTCTCATACTCGAAGCCTACGGTGATCCCGACTGGGGCCCCATCTGGTCGGCGTACCTCGGGTATCTCCTGCTCGGCGGCACCTTCATCGGCGTCGGTGTACTGGCCTCCTCACTGACTGAAAACCAGATCGTCGCCGTGCTGCTCGCCTTCGGCGCTCTGCTGCTGCTGTGGTTGATCGACTGGTCGGCCAGTTTTGCCGGTCCCACGGCGGCCAAGATCCTCAGCTACATGTCCATCATCCAGCATCTGCAGGACTTCCAGCGGGGGGTGATCGACACTGGTGATGTGGTTTTCTATCTGAGCTTCACCTTCTTCACCCTGTTTTTGACGACCCGCGTGCTCGAGTCGAGACGCTGGCGGCGGTAGGGTGAGAGCGCAGATGACGATGAAGACATACGCCGTCCCCATCAGTCTTGTCGGAGCCGCCCTGGTACTGTCCGGGGCTCTCGGCCTGGCACTGGCACCCGAGACGGAGTGGTTGCCGGCGGCCAACGCCGGACTGGGCGCCCTGCTGGTGGCTGGCGCCGGGGCCCTCGATCCGGAACTGTTCCGACACTACGGCCGGTGGCTGAACGCCTTCTGGGGCGGCATCATGGTTCTGGCCATCGTCGTCATGGTCAATTTCCTCGCCGACCGGTACCCGCAACGCCTCGACGTAACCGAGGGCCAACTGCACAGCCTGGCGCCGTTGACGGTGCAGACGCTGGAGTCTCTCGGTGTCGAAGTCGAGGCCATGGCCTTCATGGAAGGCGGCAAGAACGAAGCCCTGCGCGGTCTGCTCGAACAGTTTTCCGTGCACGGTGGTGGCCGCTTCTCATATGAGTTCATCGATCCGGATCGTGACCCGGGCCGAACTCGTGACTACGGAGTGCGCGCCTACAATACTCTCGTCGTCGGCGCCGGTGAGGAGTCGCGCCAGCGCCTCACAGAGCTGACCGAAAAAGAGATCACCAACGCCCTGCTGAAGGTGGTGCGCAACCGGCGCGAGGTCGTCTACGTATCCGTGGGGCACGGAGAGCGGGGGTTCACCGACCACGAACAGGATATGAAGCCACTGCGTCAGCGCCTGGTCGAGATCGACTATTCGGTACGCGATTCTTTGTTCCTGGCGCGGGAAGGAGATGTGCCCGACGACTGCAGTGCCCTCGTGATCGCCGGCCCGCGAACTCCCTTCCTACGGACCGAAGTCGATGCGGTGCGTCGATACCTGGCCCGTGGCGGGGCCGTCTTCCTCCTCATGGATCCACTGCACGAGACCGGCCTCGAAGAGTTGATCGGTGAGTGGGGCGTGGAGGTGGGGGATGACTTCGTCATCGACACCAGTGGAATCGGCTCCCTGTTCGGGCTCGACTTCACGATTCCCGTGGTCACCACCTATGACGGTGATCATGCCATCGTGCGACAGCATCGCAGCGGCGTGATGACCTTCTTCGAACTGGCGCGGTCGGTGGGTCTCGACTCGGTGGCGGTGGCCACGATTCAGGCCGACGCTTCTGTCCTGGCCCGCACCAGCGATGCCAGTTGGGGCGAGATCGACCTGTCCGTGCTGCGGGATGCCGGAGGCGAACGCACCGTCAGTCTCGATGACGGCGACCGTCCCGGTCCCGTGGGACTCGCTGTCGCGGTTCACGACACCGCCGGCGAGGGCGGACGTCTCGTCGTTTTCGGTGACTCCGACATCGCCACGAGTCGATACTTCGGCCTGCAGGGCAATGGCGACCTCGTACTCAACGCCCTCAGCTGGCTCGTCGAGGACGAGAGCCTGATCTCCATCCGCCCTCGTGAAGCAGGCTACAATCCTATCGCTCTGACGGAAGGCCAGTCCGACTGGATCTTCTGGATTACCGTCATCCTGTTTCCGGGTGCAGTGGCGGTTCTCGGCTTCGTCGTCGTTTCACGGAAGGGGCGGTGGAGCCTGCGGGATCTGGTGGCAGCGGGTCTCGGTGTCGCGCTCTCCCTGGGTGTGCTGTCTCTGCTCAACTTCATCGGCGACCGCTACCATCTACGCGTCGATCTCACCGAAGATCAACTCTACACGCTGGCCAGTGAGACCCGACAGGTGCTGGAGCAGGCCGAGGACGACGGCCGGCTGGTACACGTCAAGACCTTCATGTCCGACGCTGAGGGTGGTCGCTTTCAGGATCTGGTGAAGGAATACGGGTATCTGACGCCGAACTTCGAGCATGAGATCGTCGACCCGCAGAAGGAAGCTCTGCAGGTGCGTCAGTATGGGATCCGCGAACGTGGTACATCGATCATCGAGGTGACGGGCGATGGCAAGGTCGTCTCCGAGCGGATCGCACAGCAGTCAGAGGGAGCGTTGACCAACGCCATCCGCAGGGCGCTGGTAGCCGACGAGCGCGTCGTCGCCTTCAGCTCCGGCCATGGCGAGGGCGAGTTGACCGGTGTCGACGGCGACGGCTTCAGCATCCTGAACGGGCGCCTGAAGGAGCTCAACCTCAAGATCGAGACCGACGTCGAACTCACTCCCGATGGCCTCGCCGATATCTCCCTGCTGACCATGGTCGGTCCCGAAACACCGTTGTCACCGGCGGCGGTTGAAGCCGTGCGGAATTACCTGACACGGGGCGGTGACCTGTTGCTGCTCGTCGACCCGGCGACAGACAGCGGCCTGGAGGATCTGCTGCGCGACGAGTATGACATCGACATCGGTGATAACTTCGTCGTCGATCTCAGCGGCCTCGGCAAGCTGTTCGGCGCCGATGTCTCGGTTCCCGTCGTACTCCAGTACGCCGACCACGCCATCACCGAGAGGCTGGGCCGGGGCACGATGAGCTTCTTTCCGTGGGCTCGCTCGGTGTCGGCAGTCACCCGTGCCGGCGGCGCCACCGAACTGCTGCACACTGACCGCAACGCCTGGGGAGAATCCGATCTCGGCGTCGTCACCGGGGCTGGCGGCGAGGTGGACTACGACGCCGAAAGCGATCATCCCGGGCCGCTGTCGCTGGCCGTGGCCGTCACCGCCGATGTCGATACCAGCCTGAGCGAGGGGGAGAGCACGCGTATCGTCGTCTTCGGCGATACCGATTTCGCCAGCAACCAGTACTTCGGTGAGCAGGCCAACGGGGAGTTGATCGCCGCTGCCGTACGCTGGCTGGCCGAGGGCGAGGGCAGCCTCGACATCCCGCCCAGGGAGCCTCGATTCAATCCCATCAATCTCGTTGGCACGGCGGGGTCCACCATTTTGTGGTTGTCGGTCTTCGTGCTGCCATTCGCCGTGGCCCTGTCCGGCTTCGTCATCATGCTGCGTCGAGGCTACCAGGCCTACTCCAGTGGCTTTGTCTCGTGGCTCGTGTACAACTTCGCTGCCACGGCAGTCTACTATTTCATCGTTGCCGTCATCGGCTCCAGTGAGGGCAACGTCGCGACAGGCGAAGGCTTTCTGTTGCTGGCCCTGCTGGACGCCGGCGTCGCCTACGGTCTGTTCCGGCGAATACCCGCGGCCTGGCCCCTGGCTCTGGGGGCTGCGGTGGCCAATGCCGGACTCTCCTTCGTCGTCATTCCCGAGGACACGCTGCAGCTGGTGTTTGCCGGGTTGAGTATCGCCAATGGCTGCATCCTTGTGTGGATCCGCCAGGATTTCCAGCCGGCGGCGGAAGGGGAGCTGACGTCATGAGACTGAAGACGAACGTCGTCATCAGCGTACTGTTCATCGCCCTGCTGGGCTTCGTCTACTTCTATGAGATCAAAGGCGGCGAGGAGCGTCGCGTCGAGGCGGAACGCGAGCGGCAGCTGCTCGATTTCAGTGATCACGAGGTCCAGAAACTGACGATCGATCGTGGCGATACACTGCTCGTGCTCGAGCGTCAGGATGACACCTGGCGACTGACATCTCCAGTGCAGACCGGCGCTGATGCCGAGGCCGTCGAACGCTACCTGCGCACGCTGGGTGAGACCGAGGTCGAGGGTGACCCGGTGCGCGACAGCACTGCTGTGGCCGCTGATCCGACCATTCTGGCCGAGTACGGGCTGGAGGAACCCAGGCTTCGTGTCCATATCCGCCTGCCCGAGGACGGTACCCCCCTGGACACGTTGCGTTTCGGTGACGACACGCCCACCGATCGTTTCACCTATGTCCAGCGCGGCGGGTCGGCGAACCCCGAGATCCTCCGAGTGCGCGCCTGGCGCTTCGACAACCTCCACAAGACCGCCTTCGACCTGCGCGACCGGCGGTTGCTCGCCTTCGAGGCTGACGAGGTCCGCCGACTTCGCCTGCAGCGTGCCGGCGAGCCGGCCATCGAGGCCACTCGCGAGGGGGGCAGCTGGACTCTCGAGGCGCCGGTGTCGCGTCGAGCCGATGACGGTACGCTGAATGGCATGTTGCGGAGCCTGCAGGACGGCAAGACCGACCATATCCTGCTCGAGACTCCCTCACCGCAAGATCTGGAACTGGCGGGTCTGACCGCTGGTGGCAGCACGGTGGAGTTGACCCTGTGGATCGGCGATGACCGCGTCGAGAAGCGTCTGCGTCTCGGCGTCGAAGGATCGGGGGACGGGCAGCAGGGTTCTGTGCAGGCCCTCGATTCGAGCCGCCCCCACGTATTCCTCATCGATTCCACCGTCGTGACGAAGCTGCACACGTCGGTGGCTGACCTGCGTGACAAGAAGGTGTTCCGTGTCGACGCCGACAGCGTCGCCGAGGTGGCGCTGCTCGAAGGTGGCGACGCCGTGTTTGCCGCACATCGGGACACATCCGGCAACTGGACGCTGGCGGATGCACCCGGGCACGAGGCCAAGGTCTGGCGTCTCAACAGTCTGCTCACCGACCTGAACGGCCTTGAGGCGATCCGTTTTGCCGCCGACGCCGGGTCCCAGGACGACCTGATTCTGGCTCCCTACGGACTCGACACACCGCAGTGGACCATCTCCATCACCCGCACTGACGGCCGCATGACGCGACTGCACGTGGGCAACCGTGGCGACGGCGAGGCCTTTGTGCTCAGTGACGCGGTGGCCAGTGTCACAGTCATCGACGATGACACCGTAGAAAGCCTGCATCTCAGCTTCGAGGATGTGGCAACGCAGGTGCCGGAATCGGATGGCAGCGCCGATCCTGCCACGGAACTGTAGCGTTCCCCTCTACGCCCTCCTTGTATTGTGGGCGACGGCGGTCCTCGCCTCCGGACCGACCCTGACCGCGAGTCTCGATACAACCCGGATCACTCTGGGCGATCCCCTGCACCTGCGCCTTGCCGTCGACCGGGACGAGGGACAGCAGACTCTGTTTCCAGAGCCCGATGACGAGCTGGCACCATTCTCCGTGCACAGTACGACCCCGGCGACGACGACGGATCTGCCCGGAGGCCGTCAGCGGGACGAGCGCGTCTACGAACTGCGCACCTACACGCTGGAAGCCGAATCCATCGCCCCCGTGGGGGTGGCTGTCATCACCGAGACGGGTGATACCCTGCACCTGCAGTCAGAGTCCCTGGCGATCGTCGTCGATCGCGTGCGTGACGCGGAGGGGGACGAAGAGCTACGGGCGATCAAACCGCCTCTGCACATCCCTGGCGGCCTGCCCCTCTGGCTGGTGGGGATCCTGGGTGCCGCGTTGGCCGTGGGGCTCGCCTTCCTGGCGCGCCGGTTTCTGCGCCGCACCCCGGTCGAAGTCGCGCCGACGGCGCCGATGCCCCGGGGTCCGGTGGACTATGTCCGTGAATTTGCCCGGATCGGCGACATGGGCCTGCTGGAGCGAGGGGCAACGAAACTCTACTACACGCGCCTGGCCGACGTCATGTGGCGTTTTCTCGAAGACCGGGTCGGTATCGACGCCCTCGACCGCACGACCGGCGAGATCGGCATGGATCTGCAGTTGACCGACCGAATCGACGCCGCTACGGCGGACCGGGTGATCCGGTTTCTTGAGACGGCGGATCTCGTGAAGTTCGCCCGCGCTTCACCCCCTGTCGAAGAGGCCGGGCGGGCACCCGAAGATGGGGCTGGTATCGTTGGTGATGTGGAGGCGCTCAGGCGCGCTCAGACGGCCACGCCCACGACGGCCCAGCAAGCGGAGGTCTGACGAGGATGGACTCCCTGCGCTTCGCCGACCCCCTGTGGCTGCTCGGATGGCTGGTCCTCCCCGTTCTGGTCTGGCGACAGCTCGTGCATGGCCGCCGACTGCGGGGAAGCATCCGCTTCTCTCACCTGGGCGGTCTCGATCTGCCGGTGGGCGGGTGGGCCCGCCTGCGGCCCCTGTTGTTCGCCGGGCGTATCGTCGGCCTGGCCTGTCTGGTGACAGCCATGGCCCGGCCGCAGAGTGGCGAGGAGATCGTCGACGTGGCGGCGGATGGAGTCGACATCATGCTCGTCCTCGACGTGTCGAGCAGTATGCAGGCGCGCGACCTGGGATCGGCGAACCGTCTGCAGGTGGCGCGGGAGGTGGTGGCTCGCTTCATCGATGGCCGTCACAGCGATCGCATCGGCATGGTGGTGTTTGCCGGAGAGAGCTTCACCCAGTGTCCGCTGACTCTGGACTACGACGTACTCCTGCAGTTTCTCGGCGAAATCCGTATCGCCGAGGAGAGCTGGGACGGTACGGCTATCGGCATGGCGATGATCAACGCCGTGAATCGACTTCGAGATACCGCAGGTCGTGCCGCTACGGGTAGCGGCGCAGCGGGCAGTCGCGTCGCCATTCTGTTGACGGATGGGGTCAACAATGCCGGCGAGATCGATCCGGCCACCGCCGCCGATGTGGCCGCCGCCGTGGATGTACGGTTCTACACGATCGGTGTCGGCGCCGTGCAGCGGGGCCTGCGTCGACGGGGTGGTGTCGATTTCGACGAGGAGGTCCTGCGGCAGATCGCCGGGGTGACCGGGGGACAGTACTACCATGCGACGAGCAGCGAGAAACTGGCAGAAATCTACGAGGAGATCGGACGCCTCGAGACCACGGAGGTGACCAGCCGCATCCACCTGGAGTTCTCCGAACGCTACGCCAGTTTTCTGTGGCTGGGGCTGTTCGTCCTGCTGGCCGAGTACGTCCTGCGGCAGACGCGACTGCGCACGCTGCCATGAGATTCGCCGCCCCCGACAATACCTGGCTGCTGCTGCTGCTGCCCGTCCTCGTGCTGTTTTTCCTGTGGGCGACGCGCCAGCGCCGGCGGGACCTGGACCGTTTTGTAGCGGCGGAGGTGGCCCCACGACTGACGCGCACGGTGCGTCAGCGACGCCAGCAGTTGAAGTCGGCGATGGCCGTAGCTGGCATCCTGTTTCTCATCATGGCGCTGTCTGGGCCGCAGTTTGGTGTCCGTCTCGAGATGGCCGAGCGACGTGGGGTCGATGTCATGGTCGTCCTGGACCTGTCGCGCAGTATGCTCACCGAAGACGTACGACCGAGCCGCCTGGAGCGCGCCCGACATGCCATCGGCGGACTGCTGGAGGGCCTCGAAGGGGATCGCGCCGGACTGGTCGTGTTCGCCGCCAATGCCTTCGTCCAATGTCCGCTGACCCTCGATCACGGCGCCATGCGCATGCTCTTGTCCTCCCTCGATGCGGGGAGTATCCCCTCCCAGGGGAGTTCTCTGGAGCGGGCCCTGGTAACGGCGTCGTCGTCCTTCGATGCGGACGACAGGCAGTACAAGGTGGTCATCGTCTTCACTGACGGAGAGGCCCACGCTGGTGACGCCAGCGCCGCCGCCGCGGATCTGGCTGCCCAGGGCGCGCGCGTGTACTGTGTCGGCGTGGGCACACCGGAGGGCGATCTGATCCCTCTGCGCGCCGACGACGGCACCCGACTGGAGTACCACAAGGACCGGCAGGGCAACTACGTGAAGTCACGGCTCGACGAGGCGGCTCTGCGCGGTGTGGCCGCCGCCGGTGAAGGCGCCTACTGGCGCAGCAGCGTGGGGGGTGGCGAGTTGCAGGATCTCGCTGACCGTATCGTCGGACTCGAGGAGAAGGAGTTGGGGGCGGAACGCTTCACGCGCTACGAGGAGCGCTTTCAGCTGCCGCTGCTGGCAGGCCTGCTCTGTTTTCTTACCGAACTGCTGCTGTCGGAACGGGCACGGGCGCGCCGCGAGTGGCAGGGCCGGTTCGCATGAGAGTCGTGGCCCTCCTCTTCACGCTCACGGCGCTGCCCCTGGATGCGGCCACGGTGGGGGATGCGGTGGCCTCGCGCAGCGCCGAGGCACAGACCCACTATGACGAAGAGCGCTACGACGAAGCTCTGCGCGCCTACCGTGATGCCCTTGTTGAACGGCCGGAGTCAGCGGCCCTGCATCTGAATGTGGGGGACGCGCTCTACCAGCTCGGCGACTACGAGGGGGCCCTGGAGGAATTCGACCGGGTCTCGGTAGCTGAGGATGCCAGCCTGGCAGCACAGGGCTTTCACAACAAGGGCAACACACAGTTTCAGATGCAGGACTTCGGTGCCGCCGTCGAGTCCTACCGTGAGGCGCTGGAGCGCAGTCCGCGGGATGCCGACACCAAAGCCAATCTCGAGCTTGCCCTGCAGTTGCTGCAGCAACCGCCGCCGCAACAACAGCAGGGCGGGCAGGAATCGGACGACGAGTCGGATGATTCCCAGGAGGGAGAACAGCAGCAGCAGGAACAGCAGCAGGACGCGGAAGATCAGCAGCCCGCCGAGCCCGAAGCGGGTGAGGATGAAGCCGAAGGCGAACCACCGCCTGAGCAGCCGGAGTCTACCCCCGGGGAGAACGGCGACGAGGACCAGGAGGAAGAGGGCGTTCAGGCGGCTGAAGACGAGTCGGAGAGTATGGACGAAGAGGAGGCCGAACAGCTGTTGGATGCGCTGCGGGATCGCGACGCCCAATCTCAGCAGCGTCGCTATCGGCCCAAACGTCGTGGCGATGGCGAGCATGACTGGTAGGGTGAAGCACATGCAGGGCCCTCGAGTGCCATCTGTCGTTCTGCTGATTCTTTCCCTCAGCAGCACGGCGTGGGCAGGCAGTGAGTTTCATGCTGCCGTCGACCGGGTTCGGGCGACGCAGTCCGAGGCGATCCGGCTGACGTTGACCCTGAGCTCGACGGGCAGTCTCGACCACGTACCCTCGCCGACGCTGGATCTGAGCAATTTCGACGTCTTCGGCCCCTCGGTGTCCACGCGGATCGGGCTGGTCAACGGCCGTTCTTCCTTCGCTCGCGAACTCATCTACACTCTCTACGGACGCAAGACCGGCCGGTTCCGTATCGGCCCGGCCAGTATCGAAGTGGCGGGCGCGACCCTGTCGACGGAGACAATCGAGGTAGAAATCGTCCGCGGCGGGCGGCAGGCCAAGGGGCAGGGAGCTACGGCTGGCGATGGCAAGCCGAGCCTGGAGGAGGTGATCTTCGTGCGCGCCGTAGCCGAGCGGGATACGGCCTACGTGGGGCAGCAGGTGGTGGTCCGCTTCGATCTCTGCTACCGCTTCAACCTGCGCGATGTCGGTTTTGCCGAGATCCCCACTTTTACCGGTTTCTGGGTGAAGGAGCTGTTCGTCGCCCAGCGCCTGGCGCCGCAGCGGGAGATGATCGACGGCGTGGCTTATGACGTGGCGCCACTGCGTCGGGTCGCTCTGTTTCCCACCAGTGCCGGAACCCACACCGTGGAGTCGCTGTCGGTGAAGTGTTCGGTACCCCAGGGCCGTGGCCGCGGCAGTCTGCTCGACGCTCTGAGCATGTTCGACGACCCGATCTTCGGGCGTGGGCAGAGCATGATGGTGCGCAGCGAACCCATCGTCCTCCAGGTACTGCCGTTGCCCGAACAGGGCCGCCCTGTCGATTTTGCCGGCGCCGTCGGCCACTTCGAGGTCTCCGGTGTGGCGCAGCCACAACAGGTAGACATCGGCGATCCGATCACGTTGCGCATCGAGATCGAAGGCGACGGCAACGTGCAGTCCATCGCCGAGCCGGAGATGTCGCCCCGCGGCTTCGAAGTGTACGCACCCACAGTCGAACTGGAAGAGGGCAAGACGGCGACCGGGGCATATGGTGCGCGCAAGAAGATGGAGTACATCCTCATCCCGGAGCAGGGAGGGCGCCGGCGGATTCCCGCTGTCGAGGTCTCCTACTTCGACCCGGACACCAGACGCTACCGAACTGCAACTACGAGTAACTTCGACATCCTGATCGAGGCCGGGGAGACAGAAGCTGGCGCGGCTCCGGCATATGACCTGACGCGCCGTGAGATCGAACAGTTGGGCAGGGACATCCGCCACATCAAGCCGGATGCCAGCAACCTGGGGGCGAGCCGCTCGCTCTACCGCAACGGCTTCTACTGGCTGTTGCACGGCCTGTTGCCCCTCGCCTATGTGGGACTGCTCGCCTATCAGCGCCATCGCCGTCGGCTCGAGGGGGACGAAGCCTATGCCCGGAGGCGGCGTGCCCGTGGCGAGGCCACCAGGCGGCTGTCGACGGCGGCTGACCGTGTCGACGACGGTGATGGCTTCCATGGCGCCCTGCAGGACGCCGTCGTCGTCTTCATCGCCGATCAGCTGAATCGGCCGGCGCCGGGACTGACGCGGGATGCCTGCCATCGTCTGCTGACCGAGCGTGGCCTGCCCGATTCGCTGGTGGCCGGGATAGACAGACTCCTGGAACGCTGCGAGTTCGGCCGCTTCGCACCTGGTGCCAGCGGCCTCGACGAACGGCAGGAACTTCTGGCCGAAGGTGAAGAGCTGGTCGAACACCTGCGGGAGGCCCTGTCGTGAAAGGCGCGCTGAGTCTGGTGTTGTTCGTCCTCGTCACCCACGGCCCCGCCGGCTCGCAGACGGCAGCGGCCGGGCTGTATGCCGAAGGCAATGCGTTCTATCGACAGAACGAGTTTGCCACGGCCCGAGAGCGCTACATGGCAGCGGTGGAAAGCGGAGTCCGGGATGCCCGTCTGTTCTACAACCTGGGTAATGCCTGTTTCAAGTCCGACCGCCTCGGGGAGGCCGTGTTGTGGTACGAACGTGCCCAGCGACTGGAACCCCGAGACCCTGATATCCTTGCCAACCTGCGCTTCGTGCGTCGGGTCAAACGCGACCAGGACCCCGACGGAGAGGGCGGTGGCCTCTACGGAGTGTACCTGTGGCCGACGATGAACGAGTTGTTCGCCGCCACCAGTCTCGGTCTGCTCGGTCTGTTTCTGCTGGCGTGCTGGCGGCTGTGGCAGCTTCCCGGTGCGACGGCCCAGGTGACTCTTGTCATACTGGGGGTCTGGATCCTGACGGCCGGTGTCTTCACCGGTGCGCGCCTGCAGCGCGAGTTGAGTCTGGTGGAGGCGATCGTCCTGGTGGAGGAGGGCACGGCGCGCAGCGGCCCGGAACCGGCCCAGACACCGGTATTCGTCGTCCACGAGGGCACGAAGGTCGTCGTCGAACGCCGCGAAGACGGTTGGCTTCTCGTGCGCCTGGCCAACGGCCTGGGCGGCTGGCTTCCAGACGAGGTCCTCGCGGTAATCTAGGGCCGTCCGTATAATAGAACACCCCCTCCGCCGGGCACTCTCTCCCGGCTTCCATCAGATTCAGGACTAAGAGCGTGTCCGAGTATACCATTTGGGCTGCGGCCGCGCCCTTGGGACCGCTCGCCACGTTGCACTCGCTCTCTGAATCCCTCAATTCAAGTCACTCGCGCGCCTTGCGAGCGGCCCCAATGACGCGACCTCGCCTACAAAGCGCATACTCGGACACGCTCCTGGCGTGAAATACCTGCTAACCGGGGGCGGAACCGGCGGCCACGTCTATCCCGCTCTGGCCGTGGCTGACGAACTACGCCGTCGGGACCCCGAGGCGAAGTTCCTGTATGTCGGAGTGCGGGGCCGTCTCGAGGAGAGTGTGGTACCGGCACGGGGGTACCCGCTGCGTTTCGTCCACGCCCGTCCCTTTCCCCGTTCCAGGTCGCCCTTCGCCCTGGTCTGGTTCGCCCTCCATCTAAGCCTCGGAATCCTGGTCGCCAGTGTGTTGCTGCTGCACTTCCGGCCCCACGTCATCTTCGGCACGGGAGGCTTCGTCAGTGCTCCCATCATGTTCGCTCGTGGCGTTCTGCGTCGGCTGGGGCTGTGCAGAGCCCGACTCTTCGTCTATTCACCGGATGCACAGCCCGGACTGCTGAACCAGATCGCCGGTCGTCTGGCGGACCGGATCGGCGTCGTCTTCGAACAGGCCGGGCGGTGGTTCGACATGAAGCGTGTCGCCATCGTCGGGTTTCCCGTCCGTCGCGAGTTGCTCGAACTCGATCGGGCTGCCGCCCGGGTCGCCCTTCAGATTCCGGAGGACCGGTTCGTCGTGTTCGCCTTCGGTGGATCCCAGGGATCACGCGTCATCAATCGTGCCGTCATCGAGGCGCTGCCCCATCTGCAGGCGCAGAAGGACGGACTGTTCGTGCTGCATGGCACCGGTCGCATTCAGGGCGACGGGTACGACGCGGTGGCCGACACGGCTCGCGAGGCGGCCGCCCTTGGACTGGACGGGACGGACACCTGGTACCGTCGGCAGGACTACTTCGATGCGATCGAGATGGCCTATGCCGCCGCCGATGTCGTCATCTGCCGTGGCGGGATCAGTACTCTGACCGAGGTGGGTGTCTGCGGACTTCCCGCCGTCATCGTGCCGCTGTCGACGGCCGCCGAAGATCACCAGACCGTCAACGCCCGGACTCTCGAGCGCGCCGGCGCCGCCCACGTCCTGTTCGAGGAGGCCGGCTGGAGCGACGCCGATGGAGCCGTGACGATGGGAGTGCGGGGGGAGCGACTGGCCAGCATCGTGCAGGAACTGCTGCAGGAGGGGACCGCCCGCACTGCGATGGGAGCAGCCGCACGCAAGCTGCAGCGCCGGGACAGCCTCGAGCTCCTCATACGGGAGATAGACAGCCTCGTGCAGGGGCGTCGACCGACGCCGCTGGCCCTCGAGTTTCCCGTGGCTGACGGCGGCCCACCCACGGATCCCAACCGGCTGATGCGATTCGTCAGCCATCGCGTCAAGGAAGTCGGGGGCGTCAGCAAGCTCTGTCCGAAGGAGCTTGCCTATCTGCGCTACCAGGCGGATCGACATCTGGCGTCCGAGGCGTTCTATGAGATCCCTCTCGGCCGTCGCAACGTCGGTGTCAAACTGGTCGGCCTGCTCGGCTACGAGGAGCGGCTGGACCTGGTTCTGTCCCTGCTCGGCGATCGACGCCCGGCGTCGGCCATGCAGCGTTGGGCGGGTGGCGACTATCGACACCCCGGGATTCTGCGGCGCAACGCCATCGACTTCCCGCTGGCCATGATCGGCCTCGAAGCCGGTGGCCCTCGGGTTCGCGCCGCCATTCTCGAATCACTGGCGAAGGATCCCTATTTCGAGGTCCGGGCCGCGGCAGCCAGACTGCTGGGACAGCAGGCCGGCCCTGGCGATGCCGACGTTGAGTCCGCCTTGAGCGCCGCCCTCGAAGATCCCACCGATGCCGTGCTCGTGGAGGTCCTGGCGGCCCTGGGACGTATCGGCAGCCGTCCGGAACTGCTCGAGGGCCTGCGGCCGTTCTACGTGCACCGTGACTGGCGCTGTCGTCAGGAGACCGTTCACGCTCTCGAGCGCCTCCTGGAGCGAGGCGTTCTGCAGAACGGGGACGTGGCCGGGGATGTGGAGCAGATCCTGTCCACGTCCCCGAGTTTCGAGCCGGTCTTCCCACTGAAGAACAGCCTCGACTCCCTCGCCAGACGCCTACGCGACGAGCCAGAGGGCGCCTAAGTGCTCTACTATCTGGGAACATACCTGCAGCACAGTGGAGAGGCGCTGTCCTTCCTGCGGTTGCTCGATTCGATCAGTTTCCGGGCGATCGCCGGCGCCATCACCGCCCTGCTGTTCACCATCCTGTTCGGTGACCGCATCATCCTGGGCCTCTACCGCCGGGGGAGTCGCGATACGAAACGGAGCTTCGATTTTGCCGTGGCCGGCTCCCACACGCCGAAGACCTATGGTGGCCCCCTGCTGGTGGCGGCCGTGCTGTCGAGCGCCCTGCTCTGGTGTCAGCTGCACGAGACCTTCGTGCTGATGAGTCTGTCCGCTATCGTGTGGTTCGCCGGCCTCGGATACCTGGATGACCATCTGAAGATCCGGCACGGTACCAGCGATCGGGGCCTCTCGGAATCAGCCAAGCTGGTCCTCCAGTGTTTCTTCGCTCTCGTCTTCGCCGGCATCTACGTACTCGAGCCGTTGTCGCCTCTGCCGCCGGGGCTGGCGACACAACTCTACGTGCCCTTCGTCAAGACACCCGTCCTCGACCTGGGGTGGGGGTACGTGCCCTTTATCATGTTTACCCTGGTCGCCATCGCCAACTCGGTGAACATCGCCGACGGGATCGACGGTCTGGCCGTGGTGCCTTCGGCCTTCGCCGTGGCCGTCTACGGCGCCTTCGCCTACGTGGCGAGCCACGCGCGCATCGCCGAGTTCCTCATCTTTCCCTTCATGCCCGGCGCCGGGGAAGTGGCCATCATCTGCTGTATCGTATTCGGCGCCTGTCTCGGATTCCTGTGGTTCAACTCTTACCCCGCCAACGTCATCATGGGCGATACCGGTTCCATGGCTCTGGGCGGGTTGCTGGGCACAGTGGTGGTGCTGGTGAAACAGGAGTTTCTGTTTCTCATCGTCGGGGGGGTGTTCGTAGGGGAGGCCCTCTCCGTGGTGATTCAGGAGAAGATCGGCCTGCGCTGGCTGGGGCGTCGGTTCTTCCGCTCAGCCCCGATACACCACCACTTCCAGGCGCAGGGGCTGGCTGATACGAAGATCGTCATCCGCTTCTGGATCGTCGCCGGGATTCTGGCCCTGATCGGCCTGGCAACGTTGAAGATCAGGTAGGCGTGGTTACAGCAGGCGCAGGCCGTAGATAAAGAGCATCACCAGCATCGTGCCGATGCAGACGGTGATCCAAAGAGGCATGCCGGTTTCGTCACCGTCGTACACCTCGCGTGTATACCGTCGGTACTCGCTGGACAACAGCAGGTATCCGGAGGCCATGGAGATGATGATGGCGATGACGAGGAAGGTGTATCCCAGGTCGACCGGTTCGAGGGCGCGGCCGAGACTCAGCACGTAAGAAACGATGTTGACGAGCAGGCCGTATTCGCGCGAGACGATGCTGTAGACGAGGATGCCAAGGCTCAACGAGCCGATCGCCATGGATGACAGGGCCTCGAGAAGTGGTACCTGCGCGAAGAAGACGAGGAGCGGCACGCTGACGATGAGATGCAGCCACATGCCGGCATAGGCGTAGAAGAACGATGGACGTTCCAGTGACGCCGTACCGATGAGGAACTGCGAAAAGGATTGCCGTCTGGGCAATTTGATTCCGTGGGCTTCAGGAGCAGGAGATCTGCCGTCCGGGGAATGGCAGGCAGACCAAGTATGCCTGGCCTGTGGAACCGGTGTCAAGCAGGATTGCGGTTGTCGATCAGGCCGCCGTCGCCATGGACCGGCGGCGCCCGGCCCGGACGGGGCCGGCCCGATCCGGACCCGCCTCCTCGCCGATCCCCTTGCGCGCCGACTGTCGCTCCAGGAAGCGGACCAGTTGGAAACAACCTTCCTGTGCCTCGCAGAAGGCGAGAGACACAGCGTATACCGTGCCCCGCTCATCGCGGCTGTGGACGACACAGGACACGATCTGTGACCGGATTCCCTGGAAGCGTTCACGGACACGCTCACATGAGTCGCTGAATGGATTGTGCAACAATGACATACGTCGCGACTGAAGGCCTGTTCTGGGCAGCGATCGACGAGCCATCTCCTCGATGAAGGGGGTGGGTGCATCGAGCGTGATCTCCAGGTATTCGGCCTCAGGTTTCTCCCGTGTGAAGACCTGGGCGCCGCCACCGCTGAGGTTGGTGATGACGGCACTGGCCTGCTGCAGGGGGCAGCGGGGGGCCTCGCGCCATCTGACATTCCCCCGCAGGCAAACGCTGACCCGGTGGGCGCTGCGACGGGCCTGGTCTTCGAGATGATCCGGCGGCTCCACCAGCAGTACGGGGAGTCGGCCCCGCAGGCGGCCGCGGCCACGGATCTCACTGGAGAAACTGCAGGAACCGCCCTGCGATCCCGGGCGAATGCTGTGTACGGTCACCGGGGTCCCCTTCGGGGGACGCAGGTCATCCGGTGCGTCGAAGCACAGCAGTCCACTCTTACTCATGTCCTGCAGGCGCCCCTGATAGGCGCCTGCTTCCACCCGCGGATCGTCGAAGCGAAGCAGAAATCGCTGACCGATCTCGATGCCATCGGGCAGATGCGCTCGGAATCCTCTGTTTCCTGCCATGATCATCACTCCTGCAATGTCAATCTGTGCTCAAGGGACTCTGGTCTGTTGTCCCGGTCTGTTCCTATGAATCGGCCTGCCCGGGCGATTCATTAGTAGCAATTAATACTAAGTAACATTACTTCACGGAACCCGCCCTTGATTCCTACCTCATTGCCGCTGCTGACCGGCGAACTCGCCCGGCAGCCCATCGAGCAGCTGTCCGGTGTCGGAGCTCGTCGTGGAGCCGTTCTGCGCGAGGCGGGGATTGGCACCGTCGGCGATCTGCTGACCCGCATTCCGCGGCGGCATCTGGATCGCAGCCGCATCGTTTCCATTGCCGAGGCGCCGGTCGGCGAGGAAGTGACACTGATCGCCGAGGTGCGCACGGTGAAGGCGGCACCCCCTTTTCGCCAGGGGCGTCGGGGGCCGCCGCACTCGGTGGATGTGGCGGACGAGACGGGGACACTGCGATGTGTCTGGTTTCAGGGGGGGCGGTATCACACCTTCGAGACGGGAGATGTCATCGCCCTGAGCGGCCGCATCGAGTCGTTCCGCGGTCAGCGCCAGGTATCACATCCCGAGTATGAGTTCGTCAGCGACGACGGCGAAGGGGAACTGCTGCATACGGGGGGCGTGATTCCGCTCTACGGCTCGAGTGCCGACATGAAGGAGCGAGTACTGCGGAGCCGGGGGTTCCGTCGTCTGCTGTCGGTGGCACTGAAGGCCTGCGCCACGGGCCTGAGAACGCAGCTGCCCGATGGCGCCGAATCTCGCCATTCTCTGATGTCTCTGGGGGATGCCCTCCGGGGTGTGCACTTCCCGGCGGACGTGCCGACAGCGGAACGGGCGCGACGGCGGCTCGCCTTCGAGGAACTGTTTCTGCTGCAGCGCCAGCTGGAGCGCCGGCGGCGTGACCGGCGCAACAGTGATTCGCTGTCGTTTGGCCAAAGCGATGATCTGGTGCCGCGTCTGTTGCAGAGCCTGCCCTTCGAGCTGACCACGGCACAGCGACGCTGCATCGACGAGATCGGCGCCGATCTGGCGACTGCCGTGCCGATGCGACGCCTGCTGCATGGCGACGTGGGGTCCGGCAAGACCCTCGTGGCTCTGTGCGCCGCCCTGCGCGTGATCGAGAGTGGGTACCAGGTGGCCATCATGGCCCCCACCGAGATTCTTGCCGAGCAGCACTTCCACAACATGCGCCGCCTGGCGTCGACGATCGGGCTGGACGATGTGGTGCTGTTCAAAGGCGGAGCCAGGGCGGCACTGAAGCGGGAGCTGCTCAACGGTCTGGCCTCGGGTGCCACCCGACTCGTCGTCGGCACCCACGCCCTGATCGAGGCGGACGTCGAGTTCGCCCGTCTGGGACTGGCCATCGTCGACGAGCAGCATCGCTTCGGTGTCGGTCAGCGGGCCCGCCTGTCCGACAAGGGAGCCGGCCTCGACCTGTTGATCATGACGGCCACACCGATTCCCCGTTCGCTGGCGCTGACGCTGTACGGCGATCTTGAGGTCTCTGTCATCGACGAGCTGCCTCCCGGGCGACAACCGGTTCGTACCGCCAGGCGCGATCCGGATCGACGGGACCGCATCTTCGAGTTCGTCGCCGAGCAGGTGACCGCCGGGCGCCAGGCCTACGTCGTCTATCCCCTGATCGAAGACTCTGAAAAGATCGATCTGACATCGGCGCAGTCCGGTTTCGAGGCGCTGCGGTCCGGTTGGCTGGCCGGCTGCAGAGTGGAGCTGATTCACGGGCGTCTGCCAACGGAGGGCAAGGCGGACATCATGACACGCTTCGCCGCTGGCGAGGTGGACGTCCTCGTGTCGACGACCGTCATCGAGGTCGGCGTCGACGTGGCCAATGCCACGGTGATGGTCATCGAGCATGCCGAGCGCTTCGGTCTGGCGCAACTGCACCAGCTGCGCGGCCGTGTCGGGCGAGGCGCCGAAGCCGCCTACTGCATCCTCGTCGCCTACCCGCCGGAAGGGGAGGGCCAGGAATGGCGACAACGGCTCGATGCCCTCTGCGCCACCGCCGATGGGTTCGAACTGGCGCGCAAGGATCTGGAGTTGCGCGGCCCCGGTGAGGTCCTCGGCACCAGGCAGGCGGGCATGCCGGAGCTGCGTGTCGCCCATCTGCTGAAGGACGAAGATCTGATGGAACCGGCGCGCGCCGAAGCCGTGCGCGAAGCCGAGGAGGTTGGGGCGTGAAGCGGGGACGTGGCGTCTGGTTCGTGTCGCTGGCTACGGCCTCGTCCCTGCTCGGCGACCAGATGCTATACGCCGTACTGCCGACGATCTACATCGACCTGGGGCTGCAGCCCTACCAGGTCGGGTTCCTGCTGTCGGCCAACCGCATCGTCCGTCTCGTGACCAACCATCTGGCCGAACGGGGCTGCCGTCGCTGGAGCCTGGCCTGGCTGCTCACAGTGACGTTGACCACCGGCGCCCTGCTCAATATCGCCTACGGTACGGTCACCTGGTTTCCCGGACTGCTGGCCGCCCGGATCGTGTGGGGCGTCTGCTGGTCTTTCATCCGGCAGATCGGCCTGATGACGGTCGTCGACGCGGCGGCGGAGGAGTCTGAAGGCCAGGCGCATCTCGGGAGGGCCATGGGCTTCTACAGCGGGATCTCCCGATTGGGGTCGATCTCGGGCAATCTGCTGGGCGCCCTCGGACACGATCTGCTGGGATTCTCGGCGACGCTGCTGATCTTCGCCGTTGCCTCGCTGCTGTGCGTGCCACTGGGTCCCTGGTCGCGCCGCGGACTGCCACGGACCCGGCCAAAGGACACCGTGACCAACGGACCGATCCCACGTGGACTGCTGGTATGTGGCTTTGCCAGCGGCTGCGTCGGGCAGGGGTTGATCGCCGCCACCCTCGGCGCCGTTCTCGGGGCACGACTGGGTGATATCGAACTGGGCGGCGCCCTGGGCCTCGGTGTTGCCAGTCTGACGGGAATGCTGCTGGCCTCCCGGTGGATCGCGGACCTGCTGGCGCCGATCCTGGGGCACATCGCCGATCGTGTCGGCAGGCGCGGCTCCGGAACCGTGTATTTTTCCGCCGGAGCCGTCGTGCTGGGCCTGGCGGCGGCGCCGCAGATTCCTGCGGAGCTCATGGTCCTGGCTGTCCTGGCGTTCTACGTGACCGCCACCGGCGTGGCCGTGGTCCTGCAGGCGGAGGCCGGCAGCGGCGGCTCACGCAATGTAGCCTCCTATGTCACCGCGTCCGACTTCGGGTCTGCCGCCGGCCCCAACCTTGGCTGGCTGGTCCTGCAGCTGGGGGGAGCGGAGGGAAGCGTCTTTCTGTTGGGCGCAGGCGTGTACGCACTGGCCGGCATTTCAGCCTGGTTCAGCCTGCACGGCAGTCCGGTTGCGGACGACACGAGGTAGGGAGCATATATAATGATCAGGCCGTTGATCGAGCCGGCGGATTTCGTTGGCCTGGAGGGTGTCACCCACCTGTGTACGGGAGGCGAGGCGCCGTGGCTGCGCGAGTTCGATGCGGTCCATGCCGAATTCGGGCGGCTCAAGAGTGGCGGTCTGGCAGGCAGAGCCGAGATCTACCGGCGTGGCGAGGTCTGTCGGGGGGCGATGGGTCGGCTCTGGGGGGTGGTGCCGGAACACATCGGTTTCATGCCCTCGGCGGCGGAGGGCATGAACTGGCTCGCTCGTGGCGTCGCATGGCGCGCCGGTGACAACATCGTCACCGACAATCTCGAGTTTCCATCGGTTGCCTATGCCTGGAGACAGCTCGAGGCCCGGGGCGTGGAGGTGCGCATGGTGCCCCATCGCGAGTGGCGGGTCCACGAGGCAGATCTGCTCGACGCTGTCGACGAACGCACGCGCGTACTCGCCGTCAGTCAGGTCAGCTTCTACACGGGGCAGAATCTGGATATCGCGGCACTGGCCGAAGGTCTGCGATCCAGGTGGACGGACTGTCTGTTCGCCGTGGACAGTACGCATGCCTCCGGTGTCGTCGAGGTACCGGCGGCGGTGACCGACCTCTGTGTGAGCAGCAGCTACAAGTGGCTGCTGGCCACCCACGGAACGGCGCCCTGCTACGTCAGCGAGCGTGCCTCTGACAGGGTCACCGACAGCACCTTCGGCTGGCACAACCTGTCGGTGTGGCCGCCCCAGGGCGCGGAACGGGCGCCGACGGTGGAGGTGAAACCGATGCCGGAGCGTCTGGAACCGGGCAATCCGGCCATGGTGGTCATCCTGTTTCTCGAGCGTGCCCTGCGGCGTCTGATCGAGCTCGGCCCCGGTCTGATCCAGGACCATGCCCGCGACCTCTCCGAACGGCTCGAGTCCGGGCTGCTGGCGAGAGGGCGTACCGTCATCTCCCCCTCGGAGAGGGAGGCCCGCTCAGGAAACACCTGCTTCCTGGAGGGAGACGCCGCCGGACTGACCCGGCGTCTGGCCGGGCAGAATGTGCTGGTATGGGGGGAGTATGGGCGGGTCCGAGTCTCCGGGCATCTCTACAACAGCAGTGCGGATGTGGACCGGTTTCTCGAGGTCCTCGATGGCGTGGGTTGAGTTTCTCCGGAAATGGCAGAAAACCGTTGACGTAGTGCACATGTGAGTAGTATACTGATGTGCACATAATACGGTGCACGGGCACCGTGAATCTGTCAGCAGTTGCCATCTTCAGTAGGAGGGAGTCAGATCATGGAGCAATTCAATCGTGAGCGCGTCGAGCGCGCAGCCCGCATTTACGCCAGCAACCGCGACGCCGGTCTCGCTCTGGGTATCGCCCCCGGGAGTTTTGGGCGACTCTGTCGCCGCTACGGCATCGAGACCCCGCAGGCACGCCGCAAGCGCAAGGTTCCAGCCCTGGCCGCCTGATACGTACTCGCAACGACCCCATCCTCATCCCCAAATCTGAGTGATCGCAGGAGTTCGACCGATGCAGACAAAATGCGTCAACAAGGTGGTTCTTGTGGGCAACCTCGGCGCCGACCCCGAGACCCGGTTCACCCCCAGCGGAACGCAGGTCACCACGGCCAATCTGGCCACCGACGAGAACTGGACGGACCGCAAGGGCGAGCAACAACGGCGTACCGAATGGCACCGGCTCGTGCTCTGGCGACGGCTGGCCGAGATTGCCGGTCAGTATCTGAAGAAAGGCAGCAAGGTCCGTGTCGAGGGCAGGCTGCAGACGCGTAGCTGGGAGGACGAGAGCGGACAGCGCCACTACGTCACCGAGGTCGTCGTCAGCGACCTGAAGCTCATCGACGGCGCCGGCGGCCCGGGCGAATTGGATCTCCTGTATGGCCGCAGCATCGATGAAGATGCCGACAGCCTGGTGAGCGCCGGGGCCATGGATGACGGCCTCCCGTTCTGACGGCTCGGTCCCACGACATCGATTGAGCAAGAAAACGCCCGCGAGCCTCGGAGGCTCGCGGGCGTTCGTTGTTCAGCCGGAGTGCTGCGCGGCGTACTGCGCGGTTGTCGCAGTTACTTGTTCGGCTGTGGCGTCACGCGCAGGTACGGCTTGATCACTGTGAAGCCCTTGGGAAACTTGCTCTCCGCCTCCTCGTCGGACAGCGTTGGCACCACGATGCAGTCATCCCCGTCCCGCCAGTTGACCGGTGTGGCCACGCTGTGGTTGGCCGTCAGCTGCAGCGAGTCGACGACGCGCAGGATCTCGTCGAAGTTGCGACCCGTCGATGCCGGATAGGTGAGGGTGAGTTTCACCGTCTTGTCCGGGGCGATGATGAATACAGAACGAACCGTCAGGTTGTTGAGTGCATTCGGGTGGATCATATCGTAGAGATCGGCCACCGTTCGATCCGGATCGGCGACGATAGGGAAGTTGACCGTCGTATCCTGTGTCTCGTTGATATCCTTCACCCAGCCGTTGTGCGAATCCAGCGGATCGACACTGAGTCCTACTACCTTGACATTGCGCTTGTCGAACTCCGGCTTCAGTTTTGCCACCGTACCCAGTTCGGTAGTACACACGGGAGTGTAGTCGGCGGGGTGGGAGAAGAGGATCGCCCAACTGTCGCCGATCCACTCATGGAAGCTGATCTGGCCTTCGGTGGATTCCGCTGTGAAGTCGGGTGCTTCATCGCCCAGGCGGATCGCCATGGTCACTGACTCCTGTCGCTAGTAGAAGGAAGGGCAAACGAATATGTATTCGACCGATCGTCGAAGTTCTCGGGTGATTGCTACAATAGAGACGGGAGCGGGTCTGTCAACGCGGGTTCGGATCGGCGCCTTCGCTGTCAGTATGTTCTGCCTGGCAGCGGTGCCGTCACAGGCCTGGTGGGGAAATGGCCATGGTATCCTGACTGAGGCCGCCGTTCTGGCACAGCCTCAAGAGGTCCCGGCATTCTTCCGGAACGGTGGTGCTCAGGCCGCGCACATGTCCTTCGATCCCGATATCGCCAAGAATCGTGCCGCTCCCAATCTGTACGACGGCGAATTCCCCGAGCATTTCTTCGACCTGGAACTGCTCGAGGGAGCGGAGGTCCCCGCCAAACGACACGAGTTCATGGCGCTGTGCAACCAGCTGGATGTGGCGCCTAACAAGGTCGGATACGCCCCCTTTGCGATCACGGAAACCACGCAGCGCCTGATGATCGCCTTCGCCGAACATCGCAAGTGGCCGAAAAACGCGACGATTCAGGCCAAGGTCTTTGTGTACGCCGGGATCCTCGCCCACTACGCCGAGGACATAGCTCAACCCCTGCACGCCACCATCCACTACGATGGTCGCATGGCTGGAGGCGAGAAGGTGGGCGCCGGTATCCACGAGACGGTCGACTCGATCGTCGAACGGCTCGAGATGCAGCCAGCAGATCTGGCGGCCCGTGTCACGGTGGCCCCCTTTGAAGGGGATCTGTTCGAGGCTGTCATGGCGCAGGTGTACGAGAGCAACGGGCGGGCGGATCGTGTCTACGAACTGGTGGACGGGCTCGACCCGGTGTCAGCGGAAGGCAAGTCGTTTGCCGAAGAGCGGGCACTGCGGGCCGTGGCGTTCACGGCGAGTCTCTATCTGACGGCGTGGCAGCTGTCGGAGGGGGTGCGGTTGCCTGGATGGCTGGAACGATGAGTCAGGGCCGCATCTCGGGACCGGTGTCCGCCGGCCTCCGGACGCTGCCGAACAGGCTGATCGCCCTCGCCGCGACGGCCGGCTGACGCCACATCCCTGTGGCGCAGCCGGGGCGTGCCATTGTACGGATCGATGCGTACAGCGCAGTTGCTGGCGGCAGAGGATACGCGGGCTCAGGCACGGGCGTGGATCGAAACGCACGTACCAGCTGGCACCACCTGCTGCAATTTCGGCGGTTGGTCAGCGGGTGTGTCCGTCCAGACCTTTGAAAAGAACTGGTCCCGGGCGATGTACTTTGAACGGAGTTTCGACCGCCAGCAACTGGACCAGAGACTCGAGTTTCTGGACAAGCATCGACCACCCGCACCATTCTACAGCTATGCCGTGCAGAGCGGCAGTCGCCAGTTCGAGAACGGCAACATGGAGCTCGTTGACACGCAGAAGTGCGCCTACGCCATCCTGCACCGACACCCCCTGTCCTTTTCCACCGTGAATGCCAGCTTCGCAACGGAGTTGGCAGATCGTGGCGAACTCAAGGCTCGCTTTGTTCCGGCCGGGTTGCTGGAATCAGCGCCACGGTACGATCCTAATGACGCCTACTATGTTCCCCTTGGAGACTATGGCTCCTTGCGCCATGCCTGGTCCCGCGATAGAGATCTGGAGAATGAAGGACCATGCCCTGTCCGCGAAAGAGGCGTGGACCGCCGGCGAGATCTTCGCCATGGGCTACATAAGGGAGGCTTCCTTCATGGGGCGCAATCCCGAGAGGTCTTTGCAGCTCATCCGTCGTGCTTTGCGTCTGCTGGGACCAAAGGCCGAACCACTTGAGTACTTTCGCCGGAGCAGCGGCAATATCCACGCACAACTGGGTCTGGAACTCTACCAACAGGGGCGGATCGACGCCTCAACGAAGGCCTACCGCCAGGCCCTGGCGCAAGATGCGCATGACTCCCGGGTCTGGAACAACCTTGGATGGAATCTCTACCTCACGGGCAACCTGACCGCAGCCATCACAGCATATCGACGTGCACTGACCGAAGACTCCAACAGCATCGCCCAGTTCAACCTGGGTCTGGCCTACCTGGTCCAGGGCAATATCGATTCGGCAGATGCAGCCTATGCACGCGGCGTGGCGGGATTCGGCGCTGAAGACGCGGAGAAGAATGGTGTGACTGACGACTTGAGAGAACTGGTCACACGCGGCGTACAGGCGGGTCAGGCGAGCAGGCTCCTCGAAACCTACTGGAATCCATGAATACTGACGGACGCTAGATCAGTTCCTCCGCCACCTGACGGATGTAGGCGAGGCTGGCGCCGTCGCATTCGTACTGATCTCCCAGGCGGACCCCCTCCAGAGCGAAGGTGCCGTCGAAGCCGGCGTCGAGCATGGCTGCCAGGGCGAACCGGTAGTCGATATCGCCCTGATGCAACCCGACCTGCAGGAAGATGGCGTGACGGCTCTCGGGGATGTGGATCCGCGTCAGGTTCTTGCAGTGCCAGTAGGCCCCGCTGATGGGGGCCAGGGCGACGATGGCGGACTCACTGGTCTCCTCGGGCACGTCGTAAAGCCAGTAGATGTTCCCCAGGTCAGGGTTGATGCTGACGTTGTCTCGCTCGAGCATGGCGAGGAATCTCGCGGCAGATGCCGATGTGTCGATGACGCTGTGCTGATGTACCTCCAGCGAGATGGCAACGCCAAGGTCGGCGGCCCGGTCCGCGAGAGGCTGCAGGATGGCCGTCGTACGTTCGTATTCCTCGTCGCTGGCTTCACGGCTGCCGTTCTGGGTCTGGGGATCGCCGACAAAGTTCCCTGGTTCTTCTGTGTCGGTGGGCATACACAGGTTGCCGTTGAGGACGGGAGAGCCCACCCAGGCGGTGAACTGAATCGCCCGTTCCCAGCGCTGGCGTGCCGTGTCAGCCGTGTCGGGATCTGCCAGACCGCCTCCGCCGCGAACGCCGAGGGCCGGCAGACCCGCACCCTCCAGCTGTCTCCGCAGTTCTCCGACGGAGTTTTCCGTAGCCTGCCCACCATCAGGCAGGACAGCGGAGATCTCGAGGCCGTCGAAGCCGAGGGATCCGACTTTCTGCAGCCAGGCGTCACGCAGCTCGGCAGGCATCAGTTCCGTACCACGGGAGGCGAAGTGGGGATACCAGGACTCGCGGCGGAAGGCGTAGGCGAATTTCACGGGGCAGGTTCCGTTCGTTGTGGAGAGTGATTCACTTGTCTCAGTATATTCCTGCACATGGACCGCCAGGACAAGACCGAACCAGACGAGGAGGTGATGGATGCTGACGCGCAAGCAGGCTGCGGCCTTCGGTCGTTTCTATGAATCGGCACGAGAGAACGACGCCCTCGAACCAAAGACGACGTTGCTGCTGCATCTCGGAGCAGCCATGGCCCTGGGCTGTCAGCCCTGAATGGAACACTACCTCGGCGTGGCCGAGGAAGAGGGCGTTTCCCAGAAGGAACTGGGTGCCGTGGAAGCTATCGTCATGGCCGTGGCGGCGGGGAAGGTGAGGGCACAGTTGCGCGAGGTACGCGAACAGGGCGAGGAAGATGAATGAGTCGGTGACGGAGCTGCATCTCTACGACTCCTACTCACGAAGCCAGCGCATATTCGAGCCCATGGGCTCACCCGTACGCATGTACGCCTGCGGGCCGACGGTCTACGACTACGCCCACATCGGAAACCTGCGGACCTACGTCTTCGAAGACGTGTTGCGGCGTGTTTCCATCGCCCCATCTGCAGGATACCGGGATCCGCGAGCACGGTGGGCGTCCGACCCTGGCGATCCGCGCCGCGGCCCTGTCGCGGGTGCGCGGCCTGCAGCGCGGTCGTTCCGACAGTGGCGGTACCGTGTTCATCGAGCCGGAGGGGGTGCGCCAGATGGGGGACGAGCTCATGGCCGCCACCAACGAGGAGAAGGAGGAGACCTTCCGCATCCTGGGGGAGGTGACGGCGCTGGTGGCCGCACACTCGGAGAGGCTGCGGTCAACGATGACGGCCATGGCCCACGTGGACATGACCTATGCCAAGGTGCGCATGAGCCGCAGCTTCTCGATGGAGCCGCCTCAACTCAACACCGAAGGTGTCATCCGGCTCGTCGGCGCCCGACATCCGCTGCTGCTCGACCTGCAGCAGCGGGAGGGGATCGAGGAAGTGGTCCCCATCGATGTACGCCTGGGTGATGACTTCCACACGCTGATCATCACGGGACCGAACACGGGCGGCAAGACGGTGGCCCTGAAGACGATCGGTCTGCTGACGCTGATGGCGATGGCGGGAATGCCCGTGCCGGCAGAGGCGGATTCGGCCCTGCCGGTATTACGTGAGGTATGGGCCGACATCGGTGATGAGCAGAGCATCGAGCAGAGCCTGAGCACATTCTCCAGTCACCTGACCCACATCGGACAGATCCTGCACGGAGCCGACGAGCAGAGCCTGGTGCTGCTCGACGAGCTGGGGGGCGGCACGGATCCGGCAGAGGGCGCGGCCCTGGCGCGGGCGATTCTCGAGCACCTCCACGAGAAGGGCGTCCGCACCGCGGTGACCACCCATATCAGTCAGCTCAAGACGTTGGGCTACACCCTGTCCGGGGTAGAAAACGCTTCCATCGAGTTCGATATGGACACCCTGCAGCCGACCCATCGAGTCCTCATCGGCCGGGCCGGCAGCAGCAATGCACTGGCCCTGGCTCGCAGGCTGGGCCTACCGGACGTCGTCATCACCCGGGCGGAGGATCAACGGCAGGGCGATCAGACTGTCGAACTGCTCTCCGACCTGCAGGCGGCGCGGACCCGGGCCCTGGCCGATCGCGAGCAGGCGCAGCAGGCCGAAGCGAAGACGCAGCGTGCTCTCGATGATGCCAGGGCACAGCTCGAGCTGGCGAAGGTCAGCAGCGGTGAAGCTGCGTATGAGACGCTGCGTGATCTCGGGCGGCAGGTGGACGCTCTGTGTCGAGATGAACCATCCAAGCGCTCGCTTCTACTGGCTCTGGGACAACTGCGGTCCGTGATAGACGAGGAAGTGGCGCGTGCGCCCGAAGTGAAGGGGAAGCGTCCACTGGTGGTGGGCGATCGCGTCCATGTTCGCCGCCTGGAGCGTGTCGGAGTGCTCGATCAGATCGATACACGCGCGGGCAAAGCCGTCGTAGACCTGGGAGCGTCACCCGTGACGGTATCGCTGGACGAAGTGGAACCGGCATAGCCGGAGGAACACATGATCGAGCAACCACACCTGGACCTGCTGCTCAGGTTGAATGCCGATGAGAACCCGCACAGCGGTGGGGCTCTGCTCGACCATCTGCGCGGCACCCATGACTTGCTCGAAGCGTGGGGGTGCGAACAGCGAGTCTGTCTCGGCGGGCTGTTCCACAGTATCTACGGCACGCAGTCCTACAAGACGGAGTCGGCATCACTGGAGGATCGTCAGCAGATCCGGGACGTGATCGGTGAGCCGGCAGAACGACTGGCCTTTCTCTTCTGCGTGTCCCATCGCTGGCAGTTCTTCGAGCAGGTGGGTCAGGCAAGTCCCGTCCTGTGGAATCGGCTGGACGAAGAGGATCTGTCCGTTTCACCGGAAGAGCTGCGTGATCTGATCGAGATGGAGGTGGCCAACTACATCGAGTTCATGCCACGGCTGGACTTCACGCGCGAGGAACTGGATACGTTCCAGGCGAAGGTGGCCTCAGCGAAGCATCTGATCACGGCCGTGGCGCGCGACGCCATCGTTGAGGCGATGGCGACGAAGTGGACGCAGATCGAGTGAGCGGGGCGCGACTCACTCCCGGCCGGGGGCTGCTTCCAGGCTGCTGAGATAAGCCCACAGAGCTCTCACCTCCGTATCCGTCATCCGCTGGGCGTAGGGCGTGATCAGGCTCATGGGCAGTCGGACCTCACTGCCGTCAGGCAGCAGGCCCTCCCGCATGCTGGTCTCGAACTGTTCGAAGGTCCACCCCTGCAGGCCATCGGCATGTGGCGTCAGGTTGGCCGATGGCGGCCACTCCGGCGGGGCGGCGGGAATGGGGCCGCCCCGGAAATCGGCGTGATGGCAGCCACTGCAGATGCCGGCCAGGTGTCGACCGAAGGCCAGCGTGTCGTCGCTGGCCGGCGGATGGGTCGGATGCGTGCGGTGGTGATCACCGATCATCTCCGCTGCCAGGGGGAACTGGCCCACGGCCATGAGGAACGTACCGAGAGGTCCGAGCGTGACGGGCGGGACCTCGTTGTCCACCGGCGGCACGCTCCCGATATAGGTGATGATGTCTGCCAGTTCCTGATCACTCATGAGCTGGAAGTCCACGGCAGGCATGGTCGCCGGGTGTCCGTCCCGACGTACACCGTGGCGGACGATATGGTCCCAGTCCGATGCAGTGTACTCCGATACCACGCCGCCCTTGCCGCTGGTGATGTTGGGGCCGAGGATTCGGCCGATGGCGGGATCATCCACCATGACCCCACCACTGAAATCTTTTCCGTGACACTCGACGCAGGCGTACCGGGCCTCCACCAGATGCCGGCCACGGGCGAGGGCCCGTTGGCCGGCCCGTGCGTCGAGATCCGCCTCCGCGCCCTACGTGCGCAACAACTCATCCCGCTCCGCCTGACTCAGGGGG
>PVBE011679063.1_pt1 | contig 124542 bp, 111 predicted proteins | sample 1631181 | NCBI WGS metagenome assembly PVBE01 (sample SAMN08397723, study PRJNA350692) | Marine metagenome, whole genome shotgun sequencing project. | isolation source: water | place: Pacific Ocean | collected 2012-04 | reverse complement strand
GCCTATATTGCCCGATTGGTCGGAAGACGCCTGAGGGTCAAGACACGGGGCGGAGTGATCGTCAAACACCGGGAGACCGAGCGCCAGTCCAATCTGTCATATCGGGAGCGACAATCGAATCTACGCGGGGCATTCGAGGTACTGAAGCGACCAGTGGGTCAAAGCATTGTACTCATCGATGATGTCGTCACCACCGGCAGCACCGCAAACGAACTCGCCAGAGTACTGAAAAAGGCAGGTGCCGCGGAGGTCAGCGCGTGGGCCTTCGCGCGGACTCCGGACAAAATCTGATAGAGGGTTGGCGAGCCTCCCCCTCCCGAACAGCTCAGCTCAAGTTGCTCGATGACAGGGAATAGACAAGTGTGCCATGCCCCGATTTTCGGAACGAAAACCGGGGCCGCAGTAATAAACCGACAACAGCTCGAATAAAATACTTACTTAAATTCCGTTGCAGATCGTGGGCAGTTGATTATCCGAAATCGAGAGAGATGCACATGCCCATGAGATCGAGCCTCCCTGGTCTGTCGCAGTTAAAGTAATGGTATTGCCATTATGGACGCCGGAGCCAAACGTTATCGTTACTACGTTTGAGGCAACGCTCACTTGGGACACATATTCACCGCTGTGATTGGCCGCTGCAGCAATTCCGGCTTCGGAGTTGTCCACCGGCCAGGTCCCATTCATATTCTGGAATTCGGCGACCCCGGTCTTGGCCGCAGAGGCAATCGCCAAGGCCTCGGTAGCCTGCGCCCGGGCGGTGTAGTTCTGGTACTGGGGGATCGCGATGGCCGCCAGAATACCAATGATCGCGACCACGATCATCAGTTCGATTAGTGTAAAACCCTTTTGTATCTCTCGCATTGCCCTGTCTCCTTGGACTGTGTCGGTTACTTAAAATATGATCCTGGTCACTTTTCCTACTGCAACTATAAACCAACGATAGCACGAATGGAAAACTTAGGGAGCAGTTTCGTCCGATCCGTAGCAATTCGAGGGTAACTGACTCCCTGGAATTACAGTAGCTTCACACACCCATGATATCGAGCCACCCTGGTCTGCCGCTGTCAACGTAATTGTATTGCCACTATGGACGCCGCTGTTAAACACAATCGCTATCTCATTTGAATTAACAGTCACGGAACTCACATATGTGCCCGTGATATCGGCCGGTTCTTCGATTCCGGCATCGGAGTTATTCGTCGGCCAGGTGCCATTGTTATCCTGGAATTCGACGATCCCGGTCTTGGCCGAACTCGCCAAGGTTAGACCCTCGGTAGCCTGCGCCCGGGCCGTGTAGTTCCGGTACTGGGGAACCGCGATGGCTGCCAGAACAGCAATGATCGCGACCACGATCATCAGTTCGATTAGCGTAAAACCCTTTTCTATCTCCGGCATTGAACTGTTTCTTGAACCCTGTGTTTGTCGTTCTCTCCTTCGCTTTTGTTCTTCGATAGAAATTAGGCAATCGTCACTAGACCGCCTGACGCCTAGGGGGAGTGTAATTAAGCTGTGTCAGCAAGATCAACCTCTGGGCTTCTTCGTAGATTGCATCTGTTCAGCAGATTATAACAGGACTTTTAGTTATTTAACTGATTGATTTAGATATCTTAATTAGATAGATGACGGTAACTTCTGGCACCATTTGTATTGCAGTTCTCCACGACATTTCCGACAAGATTGAGCCGTTCAGATATCATAACGGGCTGGGTTGAAGTGAACCCCGGGTTCCAGTGGATCCCGCGCGAGCATGCCCCAATCGCCTAGGAAGCTCCATCGATCATCGCTGTTTGGCGCTATACTCATACTTCGAATTCTTATAGATGATTCCGGATATGGCAAGCACCCAAGAACCGATTACGGCCGTCGAACAGTGGGAGCAACAAAAAACTATCGGTGGGCTTGCGCGTCGCATGATCGAGCAGGATCTGATCAACCGTAGCCAGGCGGAGACTATTCTGGGAGAAGCTGAGAAAAACGGTCACAGCTTTCTCGCCCAGACACTTCAAAGTGACGTTGCGAATCGAGAGCGGGTCTATCACTGCGCGTCCGAGGAATTCGGCATGCCGTTTCTGGATCTGGGCTCATTCGATCTGGACACGTGCCCAGACGGACTGGTTAACAACAAATTCATCGAGACCCACAAGGTCTTGCCGCTTTATCAGCGTGGCACCAAAGTGTTCCTGGCAACCACCGACCCATCGGACAGCGCCGGGCTTGACGCGTTCAAGTTCCAGACCGGACTCGGTGTTGAAGCCATCCTGGTCGACTCGGCAATCCTGGCCCGATCCATCGAGCAAAGCAATACCGGAGTTTCAACCGGACTGGCCGAATTATCCGACGATGGCCTAGATGAACTGGAGATTAGCGCCGGCGATGAAGAGGACCTGGATGACCCGACTTCGACAGAGGTCGACACGCCCGTTGTTCGCTTCGTCAATAAGATTTTCATGGACGCCATCCGGCAGGGCGCATCCGACATCCATATCGAACCCTACGAAGAAAAACTGCGTATTCGAAACCGCCAGGACGGTGTGCTGCAGGAAATCGGCTCAGCACCTTCTGTGTTGGGCCCTCGAATCGTTGCCCGAATCAAAATCCTGTCAAACTTGAACATCGCCGAGCGACGTGTTCCACAGGACGGCCGCATGAGGATAAAGCTCTCCAAGAATCAGGAGATCGATTTTCGTGTGAGCACACTGCCGACCCAGTTTGGAGAAAAAGTTGTCATCCGTATCCTCGACGGCAGCGGGGCCGCCCTCGGGCTCGAAGTACTCGGACTGGAATCCGAACAGTTCCAACTCTACGAGGAGGCCATCAGGCGACCGTACGGCATGATTCTCGTGACGGGTCCGACTGGTAGTGGTAAAACTGTCTCGCTGTACTCCGCTCTGAACGTGCTAAACACTCCGGATATCAATATCTCCAGTGTTGAAGATCCTGTCGAAATCAGTGTGCCGGGCATCAACCAGGTCGCTATCAATGAAAAAGCCAACCTGGATTTTTCGATGGCGCTGCGAGCGTTCCTTCGCCAGGATCCCGACATCATCATGGTCGGTGAGATCCGCGACCTGGAAACAGCAGACATCGCGATCAAGGCATCCCAGACCGGGCACCTTGTTCTCTCCACGCTGCATACCAACGATGCAGCTGCCACAATTACCCGGTTACTCAACATGGGGGTAGAGCCGTTCAATGTAGCATCTTCGGTTCATCTGATCATGGCGCAGAGGTTAGTCAGGCGACTGTGTACAAAGTGCCGCCAGAAGACCGAACATCCGCCGGAAGCCCTGCTCTCAGCGGGTTTTGACGAGACCGACCTTGAGGACCTGACTATCTACGGACCGGTCGGTTGCGACGAATGTGTTGCCGGTTACAAAGGGCGGACTGGAATCTACCAGGTCCTGCCAATAACCGAGGCCATGATTGGATTGATCATTCGTGGTGCCGAACAGGACCGGATAGAACAACAGGCCTCCGATGAAGGTGTGAGTACCCTCCGGCAATCAGGCCTGAAGAAGATCAAGGCCGGTATAACCAGTCTGGAAGAAATTCTCCGGGTCACCAACCTCTGAGATTTTCGTGGCCAGTCGCAAAGAAAAACCAGTGGCCACCTACGTGTGGACCGGTTCCGATCGCCAGGGCAAGCCGACCGGCGGAGAACTGGAAATCTCAAATGCTGCCGAAGCACGGTCCACCCTCAGGCGCCAGGGCATACGGGTCAAGAGCCTTAAGAAGAAATCCAAGCCACTTTTCAGTCAGAAGCTCAAAGGCAAAGACATTGCGATTGCGACCCGGCAGCTCGCGGTCATGCTGAATGCGGGGATTCCGATCGCGACCTCCTATGGGGCTATCGCCGGCGGCACCGATCACCCGAAGATACGCGAGATCTTCACTGCAATCCGTACAGACGTCGAAGGGGGCACTGCCCTGAGTGAAGCGCTGGCTCGTTTTCCTCGACAGTTCGACAACCTGTACACCAACCTGGTGGCTGTCGGTGAACGCTCTGGCAACCTTGACAACCTTATGGTAGAGATTGCCAACTACATGGAGAACCTGGAGGAGATTAAGGCCAAGATCAAGGGAGCTCTGTTCTATCCCGCAGCAGTCCTGGTGGTCGGGATCGGTGTCAGCACTTTGTTACTGTTGTTTGTGGTCCCCCAGTTTGAGGCACTTTTCACAGGATTTGGCGCCAGCCTGCCGGCCCTCACCGCTGGAATTGTTGCTGCCTCCCGCTTCGTTCAGGACTACTGGTTGTTTGTATTCTCAGTTCTAGCCATCGTTATTGTTACTATCGTCATGTCCTACCGGCGCTCGACTAAATTTCAACGAGCGGTCGACCGGTTCAGTCTCAGAATGCCGCTTTTTGGTAATCTGCTCCGCAAGGCATCGATCTCCCGTTATGCCCGCACTCTGGCGACCATGTTTGGCTCGGGTGTGCCACTGGTTGAAGCGCTCACGTCGGTATCAGGTGCCACCGGCAGCAGCGTCTACCAAGACGCCTGTCTGGAAATTCGAGAATCTGTCAGTACCGGACGTTCTCTGTCGGCTTCAATGGCGGATACCGGCCTTTTCCCGACGATGGTGATCCAGATGACCAACACCGGCGAAGAATCCGGCTCAATCGAGGAGATGCTCAGCAAGGCAGCCGACTTCTACGAGAGCGAAGTTCGCGAGATGGTCGACAACATGAGCAAACTGATCGAACCGCTGATGATGGTGGTGCTGGGCGGTCTCGTCGGGACCCTGGTGGTCGGCATGTATCTGCCGATCTTTAAAATGGGTTCGGTCGTCTAAAAGACATCGGACTGTCTGGATCGCCTACAGCAACAAGGTGGATGCGATTCCGCTTGTGCACGGTACCCCTGTTGTTGTGCTGTTGCTGATCGCTGTGTTGGGACTCGCCGTCGGCAGTTTTCTTAACGTCGTAATTCTGCGCCTTCCGCCGCGACTGGCCTGGCAGTGGCAGACTTCTGCGGGGACGTCGGGCACAGTAGCCGATCCGCCAAAGCCGCCTCCGGGTCTGGTTCGGCCTGGTTCACGATGCCCAACCTGCAAGCAGTCGATCCACTGGTGGGAAAACATCCCGCTGCTGAGTTACGTCCTGCTGCGGGGCAGATGCTCGCACTGTGATGCTCATATCTCACTCCGCTATCCCGCGGTGGAGGCTCTGACGGCCCTGCTGTCAATCACGGTCGTCTGGGTCCTGGGCCTGGACTGGCAGCTTGCTGCTGCGCTCATTCTGACCTGGGGACTGATTGTTCTCAGTTTCGTTGACCTGGACCATATGCTGCTCCCCGATGTCATCACCCTGCCATTATTGTGGCTGGGACTGCTGGTCAACCTGGCCGGGGGATTCTGTGATATCGGATCTGCCGTGATCGGAGCCGTCTCCGGTTACCTGGTGCTGTGGATCATCTTTCACCTGTACCGGATGATCAGCGGACGCGAAGGTTTCGGCTATGGTGACTTCAAACTGCTGGCCGCACTAGGCGCCTGGCTTGGCTGGCAGATGTTACCCCTGGTTCTGCTGCTCGCCTCACTATGCGGTGCGGTCATCGGAATCACACTGATCATGTTGACCCCACGCGAAGCGCGGCAACCTCTTCCCTTCGGACCTTACCTTGCCGTGGCTGGCTGGATCGTGCTTCTGTGGGGCGACGCCTTGCTGGCCACTTACCTGCAGTTCGCCGCCATCAGCTTCTGAAACCGTGTTGAAGGTCGCACTCACTGGGGGCATCGGCTCGGGTAAGACCACCGTCACAAACCGTTTTCGTGAGCTGAGCGTGCCGGTGTTCGACGCAGACGAAGTATCCCGCGAAATCACGCGAACTGGAGAGTCTGCGGTCAAGCGTATCGCCAAGCATTTTGGTGACAGGGTAATTCTTTCGGACGGTAGCCTTGACCGGCCGGCATTAAGAGAGATCGTATTCAAAGACCCCGGTGCCCGCCGGCGACTGGAGGCTATCCTTCATCCGGAGATCCGCAAACGGATGAACCATGCAGCAGCACATATGAGTACTCCGTACGGCGTGTTCTCGATACCCCTTCTGATAGAGACCGACCAACAGGACAGTTTCGACCGTGTGCTGGTGATTGAAGCGACGCAGGCGCGGCGCCGACAATGGATTCGCAGCCGAAGTAGTTTGACTCACAGACAGATCAGTGCAATTTTTCGATCACAGGCGTCATCACAGGCAAGACGCCAATCGGCAGATGACCTTCTGATGAATAATGGCTCGATCACCGAACTGTATCAGCAGGTCGATACACTACACGGCCGGTACCTGATGCTGGCCAAAGAACTCCATTCATAAGAACAAGCAGTAAGAGTAAATGCTGCTTGTCCGATCGCTGACCTGGAGCCAGCACTCTGAATCCAGCCTGCCTCATCCCACCCATAGGGTACCGGCGTCCTCGCCTAACGAACAGCAATAATCCAATTGGCCTTCACCCTTGACAGGTGGTGACCGGTCCTGATCGTAACCATATTCCTGAACGACAGGACCAATTGCTCAGCTACGGTACTCGGCGTTGATCCTGATGTACTCGTGCGTCAGATCGCAGGTCCAGATCCGAGCCCGGCCACGACCAAGCCCAAGGTCAACCGCGATCAGGATATCCGTGCCCTTGAGGTGCTGTTCGACATCGGACTCGACAAAGCTCTCGATCCGTTCTCCAGCCCGGGCAATCATTACGCCGCCGATAGACACGCTCAGTAAACTCTGATCTACACGGGCTCCGGACTTGCCAACAGCCATCACGATACGCCCCCAGTTAGCGTCTTCGCCGGCCATCGCGGTCTTGACCAACGGAGAATTCGCGATGGCCAACCCGACTACCCGCGCCGCTGTGCGCGAACTGGCACCGGAGACATCCACCGTAATAAACTTGCTCGCACCTTCGCCATCCTTGACAACCTGGGTCGCCAAATCGACGTAAAGCGAGAGCAGCGCCTTCCTAAAATCCTTCAGAATTGGATCGGAAGCCCTCGAGGGTCGCTGGTTCATCGCCTTACCAGTGGCCGCCAGTACGACACTGTCACTGGTCGAGGTGTCACTGTCTACGGTAATACAGTTAAATGACTGGCCCACCGCAACGCTGTGCAGCGATTGGAGGATATCAGCTGAAATCCTGGCATCCGTAAACACAAAGACCAGCATGGTCGCCATATCCGGGGCGATCATACCGGACCCCTTGGCGATCCCTGAGAGAGTCACCCTCTGGCCTGCGATCTGGCAGACACGGGAAACTCCCTTCGAAAAAGTATCGGTTGTGGTGATCGCCCGGGCCGCTTCCGGCCATCCGTCGCGCCCCAGACGATCGACAAGCTTTGGCAGCGCAGCATCTATGCGGTCGATCGGCAACGGTTCACCAATGACTCCTGTTGAGGCGATCAACACGTCCGACGGACGGCATGCCAGCCTCTGAGCGACAGCCCCAGCCGCCCACCTGACAACCTGAATGCCCTGCGCTCCGGTAAATGCATTTGCATTGCCGCTGTTGACCAGCAGGGCCCGTACTCGCCCTCGGGGAACCTGTTTCCGGCACCAGGATACCGGTGCAGAAGCGGTACTCGAGCGCGTAAACGATCCCGCAACAGTGGTACCCGAATCCAGTGCAGCCAGCAGTATGTCAGGTCGACCCCGGTACTTGATACCTGCCGAGTACACAGCCAGGCGAACACCCTCAACCGCAGGCATGCGGGGAAAGCGCGCGGGAGCAAACCGCGATCTGGTCACTTTTGGCACGTTATCCTTCTGCCATCCCGACGACGTCTGGCGTCAGAGCTTTCCGTGACAGTGCTTGTACTTCTTCCCGGAGCCGCAGGGACACGGGGCATTACGTCCCACCTTTGGCTGACTGCGGACAAACGGCTGCACAGCCTGGTCCGCCGCTGCATCAGGCAGGGTGCCAGAGCCTGCTAGACCGGCGGCGGCTTGGGCCGGTACATCTGTCCCCGCCTGTGGCTGTTCCAGCGCCGCGTCCGGGTGGAGGTATTCCCGTGCTCTGCTATCCTGCTCACGCCGTTGCACCTCCAGCTGCTCCACCTCCGCCTCGGTCTGGATCTGCACCTTGGAAAGAATCGAGATCGTTTCGTGCTTCACACGGTTCAGGACATCGGTGAACATCTCGAAGGCTTCCCGCTTGTACTCCTGCTTCGGGTTTTTCTGGGCGTAGCCTCGCAGCCCGATCCCCTGACGCAAATGGTCCATCTGGGCAAGGTGCTCCTTCCATTGCTCGTCCAGAACACGAAGCATGACCGCTTTTTCCAGGTGACGCATGACCGGTTCTCCGACCGAGTCCCCCTTCTGGTTATAGGCCGTGCTGATCTCGTCTGCGACTCGCCGGCGAAGGGACTCTTCATGCAGATCGTTGTCCTTATCAAGCCACTCGGTCACCGGCATGGACAGGCCGAAGTTTGTCTGAAGGTCACTTTCCAGCCCTTTGATGTCCCACTGTTCTTCAAGACTCTCGGGAGGCACGTGAACGTCTATCACCTCGTTGACCACTTCACTACGCGCCATGTCGACCGTCTCCGAGATATCATCGACTTCCATCAGGCGATTACGCTGCTCGTAGATGACCTTACGCTGTTCGTTGGCCACGTCGTCGTACTCCAGTAACTGCTTACGAATATCGAAGTTTCGACCCTCGACCTTTTTTTGAGAGTTCTCGATTGCGCGCGTGACCCAGCTATGTTCTATAGCTTCACCGTCTTCCATGCCCAGCTTCTCCATCAGCCCGGCAACCCGTTCCGAGCCAAAGATACGCATCAGGTTGTCCTCCATCGACAGAAAAAACCGGCTCGATCCGGGATCTCCCTGCCGACCGCCACGCCCACGCAACTGGTTATCGACCCGTCGCGATTCGTTTCGCTCGGTTCCAAGCACATGCAGGCCTCCAGCAGCAACGACCTGGTCATGGCGTTTTTGCCAGTCTTCCCGGGCCTTGGCTTGCTCTGCCTCTGGCGCCTTACCGAGTTCCGTCAGTTCCAGGTCCAGATTACCGCCCAGCACAATGTCTGTACCGCGACCCGCCATATTGGTGGCGATTGTGACCGCACCAGGCTGTCCAGCCTGGGCGATGATCTTGGCCTCACTCTCGTGGTGCTTGGCGTTCAGCACCGCGTGCTCGATCTTCTCTTTTTCCAGAAGCCCGGCAACATACTCTGAAGATTCGATCGATGCTGTGCCAACCAGAACCGGCTGCTTGGCCTCGCGACAGTCCTTGATTCCGTCCAGAATAGCGTTGAATTTTTCCTCCTGCGTGCGGTAGACCAGGTCGGGTAGATCGTCCCGGATCATCTCCATGTTGGGGGGAATCACCACGACCTCCAGTTCGTAGATCTGCTGGAATTCAACCGCCTCGGTGTCGGCTGTACCAGTCATGCCCGAAAGTTTTCCATACAGCCGAAACAGATTCTGAAACGTGATCGCCGCCAGCGTCTGATTCTCCTGCTGTATCGGCACGCCTTCCTTGGCTTCGACTGCCTGGTGCAGACCTTCGGACCATCTTCTGCCCGGCATCATGCGGCCGGTAAATTCATCGATGATGACGATCTGGCGATCACGGACGATGTAATCGACATCACGCTGGAACAGCGAGTGGGCCCGCAAACCCGCGTACAGGTGATGGACTAAAGAGATGTTGCCGACATCATAGAGGCTGGAGTCTGCATCCAGAAGCCCCGCCTCAACCAGCAGTGCCTCGGCGTTTTCGTGGCCCTGCTCGCTCAGAAAAACCTGCCGGTTTTTCTCGTCAACCGAGAAGTCCCCCGGTCCGTCTTCTTCGTGCTGACGTTCGAGCCTCGGAATGACCTTGTTGATCTTGACATACAGGTCGGTACTGTCCTCGGACGGCCCGGAGATGATCAGCGGTGTTCTCGCCTCATCGATCAGAATAGAGTCCACTTCATCGACGATCGCAAAATCCAGCGCCCGCTGGACCCGATCCTCGGCAGCGAAGGCCATGTTGTCGCGCAGATAGTCGAATCCGTACTCGTTATTTGTACCGTAGACGATGTCACAAGCATAGGCTTCGCGCTTCGCCGCCGGATCCTGCCCAGAGACAATCACGCCGACAGTCAGCCCCAGAAAACGATAGATCTTACCCATCCACTCGGCATCCCGCGCAGCCAGGTAATCATTGACAGTCACCACATGAACTGTCTGGCCGTACACCGCGGTCAGATACGCCGGCAACGTTGCAACCAACGTCTTGCCTTCGCCGGTCCGCATCTCTGCGATCTTGCCGTCATACAAGACCATGCCGCCGACCAGCTGCACATCGAAATGCCGCATATCGAGCACCCTTTTAGCAGTCTCCCGGACAACGGCAAAGACCTCGGCCATCAGAGCTTCGGGGGTCTCTCCGGCTACTGCTCGCTGGCGGAACTCTTCGGTCTTGGCTGCCAGCTGATCATCTCCCAAAGCACTCATCGCCTGCTCAAAAGCGTTGATTTCACCAACCGAACGCCCCATACGCTTGAGCATCCTCTGATTGCGACTGCCAAAGACCTTGGTGGCTACATTGCTAAACATCATCGACAAAGGCTCGAGTGAAGTGTTCCGATAGTCTGGAAACAAGTTGCGTAAACAACACCTGTTAACGGATTCCGGCTGCGGTTAAACTGATACCTTTGAGGCATCCAATGTAGAAGATTTTATCATGAGCGAGTCGACCTTCAGACGATTGGGCGCGCTCATCGGCCAGATCCCCGCTGCGGGGTCAGACGCTGCAGAGTCTCTGGACGAGATTACCGGACCCTGGGCAGAAGCTGTTGGCAGCGAGATCGCATCACATACCAGCATTGCACTTGAGGGCAGTGAGCTCTTTGTTCTGGCCGACACGCCGGTCTGGGGCCATCTGCTGACACAGCAGAAGCATTCAATCCTAAAGCATCTGAAGATCACCAGCCCCGGAATCAACCGGATCAGTGTTAAGGTCAGACCACAAAGTCCTGACCGGGTTCCGCTGCCGGTCAATCGACCGCCCCGCCCGTTAGACTCATCTTCGAGCCGTGCACTTGCACAGAGTGCCTGCTCGGTCAAGACGACGGGTCTGCGAAACGTGTTGCTACGCATCAGTCGACACGGGGAATCGTAAAAACTGGCCACCGTAACCTGCCGGCTGGACAATCTTCAGCCAACGGTACAGCCAGTATCCTCTGGACAACGTGGAATCAACGACCCCGCCAAACGGGTTTGCGCTTTTCGGTAAACGCCAGAGCCCCCTCAATCTGATCTTCGCTGCCATACAACCGGTCCACTGTTGGAAACTGCCGGCCCGTGATGCACCCCAAGGCATCTTGGAAGTTCATGCTTTCGGCCGCTCTCGCCACCTCCTTGATTGCGGCAAATACCAGCGGTGGCCCTTCCGCCAATGCCTCGCCCATTGTCCGGGCACGGGACATCAGGTCAGTCGCTGGTATGACGTGGTTAATCAATCCCCAACGGTGCGCTTCGGCCGCATCCAGCCATCGACCTGTAAACAGCATTTCCATGGCAATGTGGTAGGGAATACGCTTCGGTAGCTTCAACGTCGCAGCATCAGCGATCGTACCCGAAGAGATCTCGGGAAAGGCGAATGTCGCATGATCGGCAGCCAGTATGATATCTGCAGACATCGCCAGTTCCAGCCCGCCTCCGCAGCAGATTCCGTTGACCGCAGCAATGACCGGCTTGTTCAGGTCCGGTAGTTCCTGCAGGCCACCGAACCCCCCCACGCCGTAATCGCTGTCGACCGCCTCGCCTTCAGCAGCTGCTTTGAGGTCCCAGCCGGGACAGAAAAACCGTTCTCCGGCACCGGTGATGATCGCAACCCGCAGGTCTGGATCATCGCGAAAAGCTGCAAACGTATCGCCCATGATGCGGCTGGTCGCAACATCAATGGCATTGGCCTTTGGCCGGTTCAACGTCACTTCAAGCACAGCCTCGCGTCTTTCTATGTGAATAGGTGACTCCATGTCAGGGTTTCCTCCTATCTGAAAAATAAAATACCGGCTACGCCGGCGCAGCGGGTCCCAGGGACACCGCCAGCTCTAACAGCACAACTGGTGCACCTTTTTGCAGCCACCGGTCGATAACTCACTCAAGCGTGGCGGTTCTCCACTTGACAGAGCAAGACGTCCGCGGCGACAACGCCCCGGCCTGCCGGCCGCACGATGAGCGGATTGATCTCCAGCTCGGCGATTGCCCCAACGTCCGACAAGACAAATTCGGACACCCGGCTCAGCACATTCAGAACCGCATCGATATCTCCCGGGATCGAGCCGCGGTATCCTCTGAGCACCGTTGCGACATTCAAACGTTCCAGGGCATTACGAAATAGATCCTGGCCGGCGGGCAGCAGCACGACCTCGCAGTCCTGGACCAGTTCGACCTGAACGCCACCTGCTCCAAGCAACAAACAGGGACCGATCTGGGGATCCTGTTCAAAGCCGATGATGAGTTCGGCTATACCGTCGCTGATCATACGTTCCACGATCAGACCACCCTGCTGTACGGCCAACTGTTCAGCGGCCAGACGCAGGGCCTGTTCGTTGTCAAGGCTCAACACAACCCCACCGCTCTCACTTTTGTGCGCCACACCAGGGTTGCAGACTTTGAGGACCACTGGAAAACCGATCTCCTGTGCGGCGCTAACTGCTTGATCGGCGTTCCGAACCAGACGACCGGCCGGCACAGGGATTCCCTGTTCAGCCAGAATCTGCTTGCCCTGCCATTCATCCAGGGACCGTAGCGTGCCCACTACCAGTGGCTGAGGACCGGGCAGTCGTTCCTTCGGGAGGCGGGTCCTAGCACGACCTATCGTGGCAGCGGCTTCAACTGCGTCCAGAGCATGCCCCATACCGCACAACGGTACGATCCCATTGTCGATGAAAGTCTCAGCGACCGGTTCAGGCAGATTCTCGGGCAGACTGGCGAGCACCGCTCCGGGTTGGCCAGTATCCCGTGCCGCTCGGGTAATCGCATTGACGGCGGGGTGCCAGGTGTCCCAGTGACAACGATCCCTCCTTGGAAAATCAAGGACCAGGATCGACAAATCGAAGCCACAACCCAGCATCGCACAGTACGTTCTATAGAGCTTCTCCTCATCATTCCAATTGAACGTATGGTAATCAAGCGGGTTCGACACCGTGGTCAGATCTGTCAGTGTGTCCGCCACCATCTGATGCTGCGCCGGTGAAAGGTCCGGAAAGCATACCTGGCGATTTTCGGCAGCATCTGCCATCAACATCGCCTCACCTCCAGAGCAACTCATCGAGCTGATGCCTGAGCCCGCCAACGGTCCGTGGACGTGCAGTATCTTGAGCGTCTCAATCAGGCTTTGCAGGGAATGCAGTCGAGCAATCCCAAGCCTGTCCAGCAACGCCCCGGCAACCCGGTCGGCGCCGGCCAGAGAAGCCGTATGCGACAACGCCAACGTGGCGCCCCGTTCACTGCGGCCTGCCTTGATTGCGACCAGAGGTAGATTCCTGTCATTTGCCTGGCGGACAACCTGCTCGAGGGCCGGGATATCACGAAAGCCCTCAATGTGCAGACCAACAGCCGTGACTCGCTCATCATTCAAAACAGCCCCAATGGCTTCTGCCATACCGGTCTGGGCCTGATTGCCCAGTGCCAGAACGTAGGCGATCGGTAGTCCGCGGGCCTGCATGGTCAGGTTAAGTACTATATTACTGCTCTGGGCAAACAGAGCGACCCCGCGTGCTACCCGCTTGCCACCATGCTGGTCTGGCCAAAGCAGTGCACCATCGAGGTAGTTAATCATGCCGTAGCAGTTCGGACCCAGCACCGGCATCTGGCCAGCTGCTTCAACCAGTGCCATCTGCAATTCGATACCGTCTTCACTCTCGCTGAAGCCCGACGCGTAACAGACGGCACCGCCAGCACCGGCATCACGCAAGGCACGGACGACTTCAATGGTCATGCGGCGGTTCACCCCAACGAAACTCGCATCCGGTGCCGCAGGCAATTCACTGACATCCCGATAACAACGATGCCCGGCAACTTCATCATGGCGGGGATGAACCGGCCATATCTCACCCTCGAAACCCAGTTGTGTGGATTGCCGGATGACCTCGGCGGCCTCCCGGCCCCCGAAAACAGCGACGGTCTTGGGGCGAAACAGACGTTCCAGATCCAAAGGTCTGCTCCAGGAACCGCTTAAGGGTCAGGTCCAGTGCGGGCGCAGAATGTCCCTGGAAATAATGTGCCGCTGAATCTCGCTGGTGCCTTCCCAGATACGTTCAACTCGCGCATCACGCCAGATCCGCTCCAGCGGCAGGTCGGCCATTAGCCCCATCCCGCCATGAATTTGAATGGCCTCATCAGCAACGAAGGCCAGCATCTCAGTGCTGTAAAGCTTGGCCATCGCGTAATCGGTGTCAGTAGCCGTTCCTTGATCGGTCTTCCAGGCAGCCTGCAAAGTCAGGAGCTCAGCAGCTTCCAGGCGCATTTTCATGTCCGCCAGCTTGAACCCTACGCCTTGAAAGCGACCCACTGGTTGGCCGAACTGCTGCCTCTGCGCAGCCCACTGGTTCGCCAATTCCAGCGCGCGGTGTGCCCGCCCCAGACACATTGCGGCAACTTGGAGACGGGTTGCGCCCAGCCAGTCATTCGCAACCTGAAATCCCTGGTCCTTCTCCCCAAGCATCTGCGATGCCGGTACCCGACAGTGGTCGAATTCAAGAATGCTGTTGTGATAACCGCGGTGTGAAACACTGTGATATCCAGGTCTGACGGTGAAGCCCGTGGTTCCCTTGTCGACCAGAAATGCACTGATCAACTTTTTCACACCACGACTGGTAGCCTCTTCTCCGGTCGCAGCAAACAGGATAACGAAATCGGCTATGTCGGCGTGACTGATAAAGTGTTTCGTACCATTGATCACATATTCATTACCATCGACGTCAGCCCGGCAGATCATGGAGCGCAGGTCAGAGCCAGCAGCAGGTTCCGTCATCGCGAGACAGTCTATTTTCTCGCCTCGAATACAAGGCAGAAGATAACGCTCCCGCTGCTCACCCGTACAGGCCTGCAGGATATTGCTTGGCCGCCCGACCAGGTACTGCAGTGCGAAGTTAGCCCGACCCAGTTCCCTTTCAAATAACGTCAGTGATACCGTGTCCAGACCCCCACCACCGAGTTCTTCAGGCATATTGGCTGCGTAAAAGCCGTGCTCTATGGCTTTATCGACGACCCACGCCTTCAGTTCTGGCGATACTTGATCGCTAGCCTCGACCTCGTCCTCGCTGGGATAAAGCACCTGCTCGGTAAAGTGCCGGGCACTGTCGATCAGCATCTTTTGTTCAACTGAAAGGGAGAATTCCATACCCGCCTGATCCTACAGTGATCGGGTTAACGCCCAGACGACCCCTGTTAAGCCTCTATCGTACCGTGCGACGCTACCACAAAATTAGACTTTATGTGATTCTCTTTCGACCGGCAGCAGCAGTTCTGCGGAGTATTTCGAGCCTGGCGCAGAGTGTCGTTCCACTGTCGCTAGATAGGGCGAACTAAAGGACAACTTGGAAGCGGAACACCCCGGTTAGTACGGGGCTACCAGCCTGGATTTATTGCGAGACGACGGGCCTGCCGAAACTAACGGGGGCAGGGTCGTCATCGTCGAATGACGCCAGCTCCCAGGCGCTCGGGCGCTCCTGCAACAAATGAAGCAGGCGGTTATTAAGTGAGTGGCCCGACTTGTGTGCAGTGAATGCACCGATCAGCGGGTATCCCAGCAGGTAGAGATCTCCAATGGCATCAAGGATCTTGTGCCTGACGAATTCATCGCCGTAACGAAGACCTTCGTCATTGAGAATGTGGTAGGCGTCCATTACGATCGCGTTATCCAGGCTACCGCCACGGGCAAGCCCCGCATCCTGGAGTGCTTCAACATCCTGCAGGAATCCAAAGGTGCGCGCACGACTGATCTCTTTGATAAACGCTGTGGTCGAAACGTCAATGCTAGCGCTCTGGGTCGATGACTGCAGAATCGGATGGTTGAAATCGATACTGAAAGTGACCTTAAACCCATTGTGTGGTTCGAACCGCACCCACTTGTCACCGTCCTGTACTTCAATTGACTGCAGGATGCGAATGAACTGCTTTGGGGCATTCTGTTCCTGCAAACCCGCCGACTGGATCAGGAAAACGAAAGGGCCGGCGCTGCCATCCATGATCGGTACTTCACCGGCGGTCAAGTCCACCCAGGCGTTGTCAATTCCCAGGCCGGCAAATGCCGACATCAAGTGTTCAACTGTGGATACCCGGGTACCGTCGCAGTCCAGCGTCGTCGATAACCGCGTGTCACCGACACGGTCGGGTGACGCTTTCAGTTCCACCACGGGATCAAGGTCGACCCGACGAAAGACGATACCGGTATTGGCCGGTGCCGGACGCAGGGTCAGGTAGACCTTATCACCGGTATGAAGCCCCACTCCGGTGGCCCGGATGACATTTTTGAGCGTGATCTGCTTGGCCATTCGACCGCATATTCCTTGTTATTGTTCTGGTTCAGGCCAGGTACCTGACCACACCCGATACTACATTAGATGACCAGTATTGTGTAGTATTTTTGAAAGATTATTACCACTTTTTCTGCATATTTGTCCTCAATTTAACCCAAATCCTCGATTCCTGACCCAGATCAAGCCTTTAACCAGCCTGACGGCGCAGAAACGCGGGAATATCAAGATAATCCATATCGACTGCAGTGTTGCCCTCGGAAACAGCGTCGCTCCGAGACCGTCGCCGAATGACAGTCGGTGTATCGTAGTCGTCGACCGTAAGGTCCTGGGGTGTTTCCTCCTCTTCAGTACCCTTGACTAATCGAAAATCAGGTGCGGAAACGGAGTTGCCGATTCCGGTAGCAACCATCGTGACCCTCAGATTCCCTTCCATAGCGGGATCAAGGACCGTGCCAATGACTACCGTCGCGTCTTCCGACGCGAAGTTACTGACTACATCGCCTATGTGGGCGAACTCATCCAGAGTCATGTCCGGCCCTGCAGACACATTGACCAATAGGCCTCTGGCTCCAAAGATATCCACGTCTTCCAGTAACGGACTCGACACCGCGCCGTGTACGGCCTCGATGGCACGATCTGCTCCCATTGCGGTGGCCGACCCCATCATCGCCATACCCATCTCCATCATCACCGTTCGGACGTCCGCAAAGTCAACATTGATCAAACCAGGGCGCGTAATCAGTTCGGAAATGCCTTGAACAGCATTGAACAGTACTTCATTGGCTTTACCGAAAGCGTCCAACAAAGTGACTTGGCCACCCATGACTTCCAGGATCCTTTCATTGGGTATGATGATGAGAGAGTCGACCAGTTCACTGAGTTCCTTGATACCCTGGTTGGCCGCTTCAATTCTTCGACCGCCTTCGAATTTGAAAGGTCTCGTCACCACTGCGACAGTCAGTATTCCTTTCTCCCTGGCAAGTTGCGCGACAACCGGTGCTGCACCCGTTCCCGTGCCCCCACCCATGCCTGCCGTGAGAAATAGCATATCAGTGCCATCGAGCACTTCGGCGATCTTGTCGCGATCTTCGCTGGCTGCCTGCCGCCCGACGTCCGGGTTGGTCCCAGCTCCCAGTCCCTTGGTCAGGTTTTCGCCCAACTGTAGAATCTTCGACACACCTGATCGCCGCAGGGCCTGGGAATCTGTGTTCGCATTAATAAACTCAACGCCCTCGAGATTGGCAGAAAGCATGTGGTCAACAGCATTGCCACCCCCACCGCCAATGCCAAGCACCTTGATCACAGCCTGTTGACCGGAAGTTTCCATCAGTTCGAACATGATTGAGCTCCTATTGCCAGGTTAAAAAGAAAGAAATTCACTGTAGTAATCCGAGACAGGCGCCATGACAGGCTGCCCACCGTGTGCGCTTTTGACAGTAGCGCTGTTCATTCTTCGGTGAAATGGTGTCTAAACCAGATCTTCAGCCGCTGCAGCTGGTTTTCAGGCCACACCGGTCGTTTTTTTGGACTGGCAGATTCGCTTCGGTGTTGATGCCCAAAAATGAGCAACCCCATGCCAGTTGAGCAGATCGGGTTGCGCACCACCTCGCTCAGCGGGCCAGCATACTGTGGGATACCCAATCGAACGGGTAGCTGGAACACCTCTTCGCCCAGGTCTTCCATACCTTCCATCTTGGAACTTCCCCCAGTGAGAACAATACCTGCACCAAGAAGCTCCGCATATCCGCTGCGCCTCAGTTCAGCCTGCACCAGCATGAACAACTCTTCGATACGGGGTTCAACAACATCTACAAGACTGGACAGTGCGAGCTTCCTGGGCGCACGGTCACCCACACTCGGAGCGTCAATCGACTCGCCCTCCGGAGCCAAGCCGACCAGCGCATAGCCGAATTTCTTCTTGAGTTCTTCGGCTGCCTGGGTTGGTGTTCGCAGCGCAACCGCAATGTCATTGGTTACCTGATCTCCGGCAACCGGCAGAACTGCTGTGTGACGGATTGCGCCCTCAGTGAAGATCGCGATATCTGTGGTGCCACCACCGATATCAACCAGACAGACACCCAGGTCCTTCTCGTCGTCGTCCAGAACAGCGTAACTCGATGCGAGTTGTTCGAGAATCAGATCGTCAACAGCCAGGCCGCAACGACGTACACACTTATCAATATTCTGGGCGGCACTGAGTGCTGCGGTAACGATGTGTACTTTTGCTTCCAACCGCACGCCGCTCATGGCGATCGGTTCACGGACGCCCTCTTGTCCGTCAATGATAAAGTCCTGAGGCAGAATGTGAAGAACCCGCTGATCGTCAGGAATTGCCTGTGCACGGGCGGCCTCTATGACACGCTCCACGTCATCGTGGCCGACCTCCCTGTCCCGTATTGCGACCACACCATGGGAATTCATGGATCTGATGTGAGAACCAGCAATCCCGGCGAATACTGAGTTGATCTGGCAGTCAGCGGTAAGTTCGGCTTCCTCTACTGCACACTGGATGGAATGCACGGTTGATTCAATGTCGGCTACCACTCCTTTGCGGAGACCCCGGGAGATGTGCTGACCGATTCCGATGATCTCCAACTCACCGTCATTGTCGATATTTCCGACCACGGCCATCACCTTTGAAGTGCCGATATCCAGCCCGACAATGATTTTTTCTTCGTGTTTTTTGGCCATCTAGTTTGCCGTCAGTTCCCGTATGGCCTGCTATCCGCCAACTGCATCGATGAATCCGCCATCCCTTTCCACAGCACTGCGAAGCCGCTCGTGTAGCGCAGATCCACCCGTTCAATGTCCGACGATCGATCCCGTAGAGCGAGATCGAACGCCGCTGCAAAGCGGCCGACTCTCTTCAGTGGGTCCTCGCGACCAATGACGATTTCAAATTCGCTAGGAGCGTGATCGGTTTTAGATGCCACAGCCAGCCTGAAGTCTCCGGCAGAGTTCATTGACACAGCCGACGGTTCGAGGTCAATGGGACCCAGAATCCTTGTCAGCTCGAGGTAGGCCTCAATCACCTTCGGGCGATCGGCAATGTCACTGGTCAGAAGTGGCTGCAACGAGAGCCCAGTACCGGGTGGCAGATTTACGAATTCAGGCTTAGCGATCGCTTGGTTAGTAAAAGAGTGCCATCTGGCGATCGCATTGGATTCCGTAATCGATACGGCTAGGCTATCCGGCCAGACTCTTCGAACCGCTGCTCGGTAAACACCAGGGAGCCGTACCAGGTGGCTTTCGATCTTGGACAGGTCGACAGTGAAATAATTGCCCTCCAGGTTCTGCCAGACCGTACGTTCTATTATCGGCCCATCAACTCGTTTGAGCAGATTGCTGATTGTCACCCGTTCGATAGTGAAACGGCCGGGACGCAGAATCTCGTCAGCCAGCATCACGCCTGTGATGGTGAGTAACAGGACCAATGCGAGGATCCCGGCGGGACTTCGCAGTACCCGCAGGGCAGAGCCGGGGGCAGGAGCCAGCCCACTGACCTGAGTCAGTATCGGTGATGGAATCTGAACAGTATCCTGTCTGTGTTTCACGATCGCTCTCCCACGATCCTGACTTCTGGCTCCAGCAGAACACCAAATTGCTCCTTTACCCGAGACTGTACCTGGCTGATCAGTGCCTCAATATCACTGGCACTTGCATGGCCACAGTTGACAATGAAATTGGCGTGCTGAAGGGAAACCTCGGCGTCACCCCTGCGCAATCCTTTAAGGCCAGCCTTATCAATCAAACGGGCTGCGTAATCGCCAATCGGGTTGCGAAATACTGAGCCGGCACTCGCACCCCGAACCGGTTGCCTATCAGCTCGTTCGACGAGTAGAGAGCGGATACGACCGCGGCCGTATTCTGCGTTCCCTGTCGCAAGTCCAAGCGTCGCGCTGAGAAACCAGTGCCCGACAGGCAGATCAACGGCACGATAGCCTGGCTCAAAGTGCGCTGCGCTACGGCCATGGACCTGTCCGTCACGATCGATTAGCTCGACGCTGCTGACGATATCCCAGATCTCTCCACCAAAAGCACCGGCGTTCATCGCCAGGGCACCACCGATCGTTCCGGGAATACCCGCCAGGAATTCTGCACCTTGAAGCCCTGCCCGGGTGCTGAAACGGGCGACCTTTGCACAGGAGACACCGGCCTCGGCATACAGGCGGTGTCCGGCCACTTTCTCCAGATCCGAGAGTTGCCCATGGCAGCACACCACGGCACCCGGAAAACCACCGTCCCTGACCAAAAGATTGCTACCATGACCCACCCAGAGCAGCGGCGTTGCACGAGGCAAAACACTCAGAAACAGCGACAGGTCCTCGCGATCCTGCGGCTTGAAGTAGTAACCAGCAGCACCCCCGACACGCCAGCTGGTATGTTGCGCCATGGGCTCGTCCTGACGGATTTCCCCTCGAACGCCCGGGAAGATGGTGGCTAATTGCATGATCGCTTCCAGTGTCACCCTTGGGCATCCTCAGGTACGGATCGATTGAATGTCAGGGATTCGCGTACCACGCGACCAATATCACCTGCGCCCAGCGTCAATACGACATCGCCCGGTTGCACGACCTCGTCGAGCCGGACCGCAAGATCCCTTACATCATCCATAAAGACAGGATCCCTGCCTCCGCGACTGCGAATCGCCTGACACAATGACCTGCCGTCAGCCCCGTCGAGCGGCACCTCACCAGCCGGGTACACCTCAGCGACGATCAGACAGGCCTCGGCTGCCAGCAAATCAGCAAACTGGTCAAATAGATCCCGCGTTCTGGTATAGCGATGCGGCTGAAATACCACCACCCGGCGCCGGTCAGGCCAACATCCCCGAGCCGCCTCTAGAGTGGCCTGGATCTCTCGTGGATGATGTGCGTAGTCGTCCACCAATACGGCCGACCCACCTTGGACTGCAACCTCACCCAGGATCTCAAAGCGACGGCCAATACCCTCGAAACCCGCCAGGCCGTCCCTGATTGGCTGGTGGCTAACCCCTACCTTGTCGGCAATCGCGATCGCAGCCAGAGCATTCAAGACGTTGTGTTCACCCGCCAGAGCCAGATCAACTGCCAGTATGTGACCACCGGGCAGATGCGCATTGAAGGTCATGCGTGGGCCATCCTGGCTAATGTCCGTCGCACGATATTGGGCATCCACAACTGTTCCGTAAGTGATTACTGGCTTATTCAGTCGGGCCCGAAGTCTTCGAACCACTGGATCATCGAGGCACAGAATTGCCAGACCGTAGAATGGCAGGCGCTGGAGAAACTCGACAAAAACGTCAACGAGCTTTTCGAAATCCCCTGAAAAATTCTCCAGGTGATCGGCGTCAATATTCGTCACTACGGCCAGGTAGGGCTGCAGACACAAGAAAGAAGCATCGCTCTCATCTGCTTCAGCAATCAGCCACTGTCCGGTTCCCAACTGGGCATACCCCCTGACACTGTTGACCAGTCCGCCGACCAGAAAGGTCGGATCGAGCCCGGCTGTGGCCAGAATACTTGCAATGAGACTGGTGGTGGTGGTCTTGCCGTGCGTACCCGCAACGGCGATGCCCCTGCGAAATCGCATCAGTTCGCCGAGCATCTCTGCGCGTGGAATCACCGGTATACCGGCGTTTCTCGCCGCGGTAACCTCAACGTTCTCGGTTGAGACTGCTGTGGAGGCCACAACAACATCTGCGCCGACAATATGTCGAGCATCATGACCGACATCAATCACCGCGCCGCGTTCTGCCAACCGCCGGGTAAGAGAGCCAACCACAAGGTCAGAGCCGGTAACGCGGTATCCCTGATCCAGCAGAACCGATGCAATACCGCTCATGCCCACACCTCCGATCCCGACAAAGTGTATCTGTTGGACGAACTCACGCACCAATGACCTCCAGGCACTGCGCCGTCACCCTTTGCGCGGCATCGAGACGGGCAAGCGCCCGGGCATTTTCACCAATTGACAGCAGTCGTCCCCGGTCGTTCTGTAATTCACTCACGGTCTGGGCGAGATGCTGAGCGGAGAGATTCGACTCATCGAGCGCGATGGCGGCGCCCCGGGACGCCAGGTAATTCGCATTGGTTCTCTGGTGATCACCAGCAGCGTAAGGATACGGTACCAGCAGTGCAGCAAGACCGGCGGCACAGATCTCAGCGACCGTCATCGCCCCGGCCCGACAGATCACGAGGTCTGCCTGCCGGTACACGGCCGCCATGTCATCAATGAACTCCGACACCTCCGCTTCCATTTTCAGTTGCTGGTAGTGCCTCTCTAGTGGAGCGGATCGACCGCGCCCACACTGGTGAACCAGTTTCGGTCGTTGCTCCGGTCTCAACTGGGCCATCGCCAGAGGCAGCACCTGATTCAGGATCCTCGCACCCTGGCTACCACCGATAACCAGCACACGTAGGACCTCATCAGCGTGCTGACCATAATGGTCGGCCGGAGGAGGAAATTCGAGAAACTCTTCACCAACCGGATTTCCGGTCCATTCAACCCGACCTCCGAGTCCAACGGTTGCCGGAAAACCACACATCACCGATTTTGACAGCGGCGCCAGAACACGGTTGGTTAGGCCGGCCCGGGTGTTCGCTTCGTGAATCAGCACTGGCAGACGCATAAGCCAAGCAACCAGTCCGCCTGGTCCTGCCACGAATCCGCCCATGCCGAGCAGAGCCACCGGCCGGCGCCGCCTGATGGCTGCATAGGCCTGGAAGAGGGCCCGTCCCAACATCACAGGTAGCCACAGTTTCCGTACCCATCCGCTTCCCCTCACGCCCTTGACCTCGATCCACTCTACTTCTATGCCGGCAGCAGGAACCACTCGCGCCTCGAGTCCGGTACGGGTACCCAGCCACACTACATTGATGTCGTGCCGAAGAAGCGATTTCGCCACGGCCAGGGCCGGGTAGACGTGCCCACCGGTTCCACCGGCCATGACCATCACGGTCTTCAACGCTCAACTGCCACGCGTGCAACACTGCGATCTATGGACAGTAATATCCCTATAGATACACAGCAGGCCAGCATACTGCTACCCCCATAACTCATCATCGGCAGAGCCAGCCCTTTGGTTGGCACCACTCCCAGGTTGACCGCGAAGTTCACGATGACCTGCACAGCCAGCAGTAAACCAATGCCCTGGGCCACGCGTGCCCCGAACATCGCGCCAGAACGACCAACACGATCTGCGATCCGAAACGCACGCCATAGAACAACCGCATAGAGCGCCATCAGAACCGTGATTCCAACGAGTCCCAACTCCTCACCGATTACCGCAACCAGAAAATCGTTACTGGCCTCCGGCAGGTAAAACAACTTCTGCACGCTGGCACCGAGGCCAACGCCAAACCATTCACCACTGCCCAGCGCGATCAGAGCCTGGACCAGCTGGTAACCCGAGCCATAGGGATCTGCCCATGGATCCAGAAAACTGACGACACGCTGGAGACGATAAGGGGAGACGAGAACCAGAACGCCAAGCGCCAGCAATCCAGTAAGCATGGCGCCACCGATGTACACCAACCTCGTCCCGGCCAGAAACAGCATGCCCAGTACTGTTATGAGGATGACCGCCGTACAGCCGTAGTCAGGCTCCAGGAGCAGAAGCGTCGCCACACCGGTAAAAACGAACAGCGGCTCGACTATCCCTGCCCTGAACAGGCCGAGTTCCCCTGACCTGTTCGCACAGTGATTGGCCAGGTACAGGACCACGAACACCTTGACTACTTCCGATGGCTGAAACTGCAGCGGGCCGACTGGAAACCATCGTGTACTACCATTGACTTCCCTTCCGATACCTGGCACCAGTAACAACAGCAGTAACAGCATTCCCAAAGGCATCAGGATACGGCTAAGTTTCTGCCACACAGCGACATCGACCAGGGACACCAATAGTGCAACCGAGAGGCCAAGTCCGATGCTGAACAGATGCTTCACCAGTGGCAGCACACTCGACCCGGAACCATGAGTGCCAAGCGTGGCTGAGAAAACCATCACGGCACTGAAGCCAAGGAGGCTCAGTACGGAGACAACCAGTACGCTATCCATACCTGCCGGGTAATCGACGAGGGTCCGGACGAGGGAGTCGCCTACGCTCACTGTAATCTCTCCGTCACCAAGCGGCAGAACTTATCGCCGCGGTCTGCGTAATCTTCAAACATGTCAAAGCTGGCGCAAGCCGGAGAAAACAGCACAACATCACCGGACTGGGCCCAGGCAGCAGCCAGTGATACAGCACCCTGAAGACTGTCCGCTAGTGTCATCGGCACGCTCTGACCCAGGGTATCAGCGATCCTGGTACGATCCTCACCGATCAAAACAACCTGCCGGGCATATCGCCTCACGGCCTGGGCCAGGATCGAGAAGTCAGCTCCTTTAGACTGCCCGCCAGCAATCAAAACTACCGGCCGATCCATACCCTGGAGAGCGGCGACTGTCGCTGCAGGATTGGTTCCCTTTGAATCATTGACCCACAACACACCACTGCGCTCAAGAATCACTTCGCAGCGGTGCCGCAGACCCTTGAAGATCCGGACGGCCTCCACCCCACGCGCGTGTGTTGGCCCACTGACGGATTCGGCTACGGCCAACGCGGCGAGCGCATTCGCCACATTATGTCGACCAGGGATTGACAGTTCAGATGCTAAAAGAAGCTGTTTCCTTCCACGAACAAGCCATTCACTTTCTCCCTGAGAAAGCACACCATAATCAGTTTTGGCTTCTGGGAGATCTAGTCCGAAGGTGACCTGGCTTTGGGTACTTTCGATTGTGTCCTGGTCCAGCACAATCCCATTGCGCTCGGTCACAAGCACCCTTGCGCCCCTGGCGATTCGAGCCTTGGCAGCGGTGTATTCGGCGAGATCTTCGTAGCGATCCATGTGATCCGGCGAGATATTCAGTATTGCTGCTACCTCTGCAGTCAGGCTCACGGTGGTCTCAAGCTGGAAACTGGATAGCTCAAGGACGTAATAATCCGGTGCCGGCTCACTGAGTAACTCCAGGGCGGGTCGACCAATATTCCCTCCAGTCAGAACCCTTAACCCCGCCGCTTCCAGTAACCGGCTGACAAGTGTTGTTACCGTGCTTTTACCGTTCGACCCGGTCACGGCAATAACCGGCGATTTACTTGCTCGAGCAAACAACTCGATATCACCGATGACTTCAACTCCAGAGTCAATCGCCTCCCGCAGGGCGGGTTCGCGCAGCGAAACCCCGGGACTCATCACCAAAACTTCAGTCTGTGCAGCAATTTCCCTATCGAAAGATCCAGCATGAAGTTCAACGTGGGGAAACTCCCGGGAGAGGTGTTCGAGATAAGGCGGCTTTTCCCGGCTGTCCATGACGGTGACTGAGACACCCTGTGCGTCCAGGTACTGCACACAGGAGTAACCAGTCTGACCCAGGCCCAGCACGAGGGCCCTGTCCCAGTGAAATGGTTCAAGGATCGCGTTCAAAGCGGATTCTGTAACCACGCTTACCGGACCTTCAATGTCGCCAACCCGATCAGTACCAGAATCAGGCTGATGATCCAGAAACGCACAATGATCTTCGGCTCTTCCCAGCCTTTGAGTTCATAGTGATGATGCAGTGGCGCCATCCTGAAGATCCTTCGACCTGTGAGGCGAAAAGACACCACCTGGAGCACTACTGAGGCGGTCTCCACGACAAAGATGCCACCCATGATCGCGAGGACAAGTTCTTGTCGAACCACCACGGCAACGGTACCGAGTGCAGCTCCCAGCGCCAGAGCGCCGATGTCGCCCATAAATACCTGCGCGGGATAAGTGTTGAACCACAAGAATCCAAGCCCCGCGCCCATCAATGCCGAGCAAAAAACAAGCAATTCGCCAGCACCAGCGATGTAGGGAATTCCCAGGTAGCCCGAAAAAATAGAGTGGCCAGTAAGATAGGCAAATATCCCCAGCCCTCCGGCTACCAATACGCTTGGCAGTATCGCTAAGCCATCCAGACCGTCGGTCAGGTTCACCGCATTGCTGCTGCCGACAATCACGAACCACGCCAGCAACAGGTAGCCGATTCCCAGATCTACCGCCACCTCCTTGAACAACGGCACAATCAGCTGGTTCTCGACCGGGCTCTGGGCGGAGTAGTAAAGGCAACAGGCCGCCGCTACTCCCACGATACTTTGCCAGACAAATTTTCTACGTTTGTTCATGCCGCGGCCGTTATCGTCAATCAGCTTGCCGCGATCATCTACCCAGCCAATCAGGCCGAAGCCTATGCAGGTCAGCAGCGTGATCCAGACGAAACGATTTCCAAGATCGGACCACAGCAACGTCCCAATGGTCGTGGCCGCCAAGATCAATACACCCCCCATGGTCGGTGTACCGGATTTGGGCAGGTGGCTCGAAGGACCATCCTCGCGAATGGTCTCACTGATTCTGAGATCATTCAGTTTGCGGATGACAACCGGCCCGATCACGAAACTCATCACCAGTGCCGTCAAAATGCCACAGATGGCCCGAAACGTCAGGTAGCGAAAGACGTTAAAGCCGCTGTAATCGACAGCCAGAAGCTCGAAAAACGCTTTCAGCATGAGGCTTATGCGGCTCTTGGTTGCGTCAACGCATCCACAACATTCTCCATGTGCGAACTGAGCGAACCCTTGACCAGGACCGTCAACTCTGGAGCAAGGAGTTCGCGCAGTGCAGCGATAAGACCCTCCTGCTCTTCGAAATGACAAGCTGTAGAGCCAAATTCTTCAGCAGCACTGCGGGCAAGGTCACCGGTGGTGAGCAAGTGTTCAATACCCGCCTCTCGGGCATGCCGGCCCGCAGCCTGGTGGAAGTTCCGAGCGTCCTTACCGAGTTCGGCCATGTCGCCGAGTACCAGCATCCTTGAACCGGAGCGGGCAGCCAGCACACTGATGGCGGCCTGCACAGACGCCGGGTTCGCGTTGTATGTGTCGTCGATCAGTCGGGCACCGCATGGTGTGGACATCTGTTCCAACCTTCGATGGACTGGCTTCATTTTCTCCAACCCGGTACGGATCTGCTCAGTAGTACAACCCACAGACCAGGCTGCTGCTGCTGCTGCCAGTGCATTTCGAGCGTTGTGCCGCCCCAGCAGACCAAGCATGATTTCCACTCTGTCGTCTGGCAGTCTGACTTCCACAAGCATTTTCCCATCAACGGAAGTCACATCTCCCATCACGTCAGCATGATTATCGAGCCCGAAAGTGACGCTGCGAAAATGACGGGCCCGAGCCAACCAGTACGCTGCAAAACGGTCGTCCGCATTGATCATCACTGCACCGCTGCGTTCCAGCCCACCCAGAATTTCCGCTTTCGCACGAGCAACTCCGGTAAGGTCGCGCAGCCCTTCAAGATGTGCTGAAGCTGCGTTGGTAATCACAGCAACACTGGGCCTGGCTATGCGGGCGAGGTAATCGATCTCTCCCACCTGGTTCATACCAAGTTCCAAGACCGCGAAACTGTGCTCGGCTCGGAGTCGCAACAAGGTGACTGGCATGCCAATCTGATTATTGAAGTTTTTTTCAGGAGCAAGAACTGGCCCGGCTTGTTGGAGAATCAAAGTGATCATTTCACGCACGGTCGTCTTTCCGTTACTGCCAGTGACAGCTACAACTGGCAACTCGAACTGGTCTCGCCAGTGCGCAGCCAGCTTTCCCAACGACACGGTCGTATCACTGACAACCAGCGTCGGCATGTCGAGAGCCAGTTCATGGCTCGTCATGGCTGCAACAGCGCCGCAACCCTTTGCCTGTAGTGCAAAATCGTGTCCATCGTAATTGTCCCCTTTCAGCGCGACAAACAGTTCACCACCATTGAGTTGGCGACTATCCGTTGCGACGTTATCGAAGTTGACATCGTCACCAATAATTCGCCCATCAACGGCTGAGGCAGCGGTCAGTAGATTCATCACCCATGTTCCTCCAGAAGTTGCCTGATTGTGTCCTGGTCACTGAACGGCTCAGCGACTGAATCGGTCACCTGCTCTGTCTCGTGACCCTTCCCTGCAATGAGAACAAGATCGTTATCACCGGCGTTATTGAGGGCAAAGCGAATTGCCTCCTTCCGGTCAACGACCACCGCCCTTGGACCTGCAGCCATACCAGATTGGATCTGATCAAGAATCTGCAAAGGCTTCTCACTACGGGAGTTGTCACTGGTCAATACGACATGATCGGCCAAACGCTCTGCCACGGCCCCCATCAAAGGCCGCTTTCCACGATCGCGATCGCCGCCGCAACCAAACACACACCACAACTCGCCTGGTGTATGACCTCGTGATGCAGCCAGCGCCTGTTCGAGCGCTGCTGGAGTGTGGGCAAAATCGACAATCATTTTGGGCGCCTCCTTTCGGTGATCCACCAGTTCCATTCGCCCGCGTACGGGACGCAACCGAGGCATTACTGGCTGGATCTCTTCGGGGGAGTATTCAAGCGCCAGCAGAGTACTCACCACTGCGATCGAATTGATGACGTTGAACTGGCCGAGTAGCGCAGTCCGGAAACTGACAACGCCTGACGGTGAGGCAAGTTGCAGGCGATATCCGTCAGGCAGCGCTGTCGCTTTAAGCGGATAGACATCAGCGCTGCCGTCATTTCCGTAGGTCCAGACCTTGGCAGACAGGCCCGCCAGCGCGAACTCAGCCCCCCATGGGTCGTCTGAATTGATTACTGCTGTGCGCAGGCCACCACTCCGGAACAACAGAAGCTTAGCAGCTGCATACTCATCGATGCTGGCGTGATAGTCGAGATGGTCGCGACTAAGATTCGTAAATACCGCTGTGTCAAAATCGATCGCATCGACCCTGCCCTGATCGAGCGCATGAGAAGAAACTTCGACACAAACGCTATCAGCACCTTGTTCAAGTAACTGGGCGAGATGTGCATGAAGACTGACGACATCCGGGGTAGTCAACGACTGTGGCTGAAGGTCATCGATCAAACCGACCCCGACCGTCCCGATGAAGGCGCTGCGCCGTCCGAGGCACTTCAGCGCCTGGGCCAGCAACCCAGCACAGGTCGTCTTACCATTGGTGCCGGTAAAGCCAATGACGCAAAGTGGGTGGGACGGAAATCCATAGAAGCGACTGGCAATGCGACCGATGTGCTGACGCAGGTCTTCGACTGGGAAGCTCGGCACACCATAGTCCTGTACGGGCCAGCCCCGGGATTCATACAACACAGCTGACGCGCCGGCCTGAACCGCCTCCTCAATGTAACTGCGACCGTCTTGTCGAGATCCTGGCAGGCCGACAAAAACCCCGCCGGGTAACACTGAACGGCTGTCAAGCGTCAGACTGGAGACCTCTAGATCTTCAGCGTCCATAACCTCTGTCACACCCTCGAGCAGCTGCCCCAGTACCCGTACCGAACTCAATTCCATCATAGTCATGCGTCTGAGTCCGGAACGCCGAGGCGAGCGGTATCCTGAGTAAGTTTTGCTGGCGCATCTGGCACCACGGCATGCAGCCTGAGCGCATCTGCCATGATGCCGCTGAAGGCAGGGGCCGCAACTTCTCCACCGTAGTGCTGGTCACCTCTTGGGTCATCAATCATTACGACCAACACCAATCGAGGATCGGAGACCGGGGCGAAACCGGCAAATAGTGACTGGTACCTGTCCTTCTGGTATCCACCATCGGGGTCGATCTTGTGAACAGTTCCTGTCTTTCCAGCGACCCGGTAATGCGGCACCGCTGCACGTTTAGCGGTGCCTTCGGTCACCACCCGCTCAAGGATGGCATTGATCTCACGAACCACGTCTGCTGGCAGAACACGAGTGCCTGTTTCGGTTCTGTTTCCCATACGGATCGTCACCGGCCGCAGCAGGCCCCCATTGGCGAGAACACTGTACGCCCGGGCCAGTTGTAGCGGGGTCGATGAGAGGCCGTAGCCGAAAGACAACCAGGCGTGATCCACTGGCCGCCAGCGTTCTCTTTTCAGCAAACGACCCGACTGTTCACCTGGTAGTTCTACCCCGGTCAGTCGCCCAAACCCGACCGCGTTCAATGTGTTGTATAACTCTTCCGGCGCCAGTTCCATCGCTACTTTTGCGGTCCCAACATTGCTCGATCTGATCAAGAGTTCTGCAACACTCAGTTCGCCATAGTCACGTATATCTCGGATCGGTCTGCCACCGACATAGTGAACACCGGGGCTGGTCATCACTTTGCTGTCCGGACTAAATACCCCTTTCGCAAGGGCCATTGAGAGGGTGAAAGGCTTGATCGTGGAACCAGGCTCGAACAGGTCGGTTACAGCACGGTTACGAAACCGTTCCCCGCTGAGGTCGCCACGATCGTTAGGATTGAAATCTGGCATATTCACCATTGCCAGCACCTCGCCGCTCCGTGAATCCAGCATCACGGCAGAGCCCCCAGCTGCCTGGTTTGCCTGCACAGCGGCTCGCAAATGCCTGCGAGCCGCAGCCTGGATTCGAAGGTCCAAGCTCAAGCGCAGCTGACGGCCATGATGAACTTGGCGAATACTTTCGACATCACCAACAACACGATGCCGAGCATCAATAAGCACCCGTTTGTAACCTTCAACACCGGACAGATGACTGTCAAATGACCGTTCCACGCCTTCCTGTCCCTGGTCATCGACATCGGTGAATCCGACGATGTGTCCTGTAATTGAGCCAGCCGGATAGTAGCGACCGTACTCCCGCTGGGACGCGACCCCACGCACACCGAGTTTCTCGATCTGATCGGCTTCCTGGGGTGGTAGATGCCGGCGCAGGTAAACAAATTTCTTTTCGGCATACCGATCCAGGCGACTGCTGATCTGGCTGACTGACATCTTCAATGCATTGGCAAGCCGCGGCCAGTCTTCTTGGACCTTGCGCAACTCCCTGGGATCTGCGGTGATAGCATCCAGTGGCGTACTCACCGCCAGGATCTCCCCCTGACGATCCTCAATCACGCCCCTGACAGGCTTGACCGGGTAGGTTCTCAATTGTCTGATCTCGCCTTGGCGCTGCAGGTTCCCGCTCTCGAGGATCTGCACCTGGAACGCGCGTACCAGAAGAAGCGCCAGACTCACTGCCATCAAGCCGAAAACAAACCAGTGGCGACCAGGATAGAACTTCAATTTCGGTGTTAGCGCACCTGTCAACGGGAAGCCTCCAGTCTCACGACCACAATATCACCCGGCGGGGGAGGCAGCATCTCTAGTTCCCGCCGGGCCTCCAATGCAACCAGGCTGTGTAGCGACCAGGTGGCAGATTCAAGTTGCAATTTGCCCCATTCCTCGTTCAGTCGATCTCGTTGGACTTCAGCTTGGCGTACATCAAGATAGACTTGGCGGTTTTCATAACGAACCAGAACCACACCAAAGGCACTACAGGTCACCGCAAGAGCCGCAATGATGATTAGTCTCACGGCCTTGTTCCGCTGATCTTCTCTGCTGTTCTCAAGACGGCACTCCGGGCCCGTGAATTGCGCTGGACCTCCTGGGCGCCGGGCCGCATGGGCCTGGACACGAGTTTCAGTTCTGGAACGATCTGATCGTGGGTGACCGGCAGTTCTGGAGGGTAGTAATCGCCTTTGGCGGCCCGCCGCATGAAGTGCTTGACAATGTGATCTTCCAGTGAGTGAAAGCTGATCACCACCAACCGGCCTCGGGTCTCTAGGATATCCAGCACCTGAGGCAACACGGACTGTAACTGGTCAAGCTCCCCGTTGACCTTCATCCGCAGAGCCTGAAACGTACGGGTGGCAGGATGCTTGCCGGGTTCTCTGCCCGGCACTGTACGGGAGACCAGTTGCGCCAGTTCGGTCGTGCGAGTCAGTGGTCGTACGTTACGTTCCTGGATCACGGCCCGGGCGACCCGCCGGGCGAAGCGCTCTTCGCCAAGGTCACGCAGGACCCGATAGAGTTCTATTTCCTTGACGTCCTTCAACCACTGTGCTGCTGGCTGACCCTGCGATGGGTCCATTCGCATGTCCAGCGGACCATCGCCCATGAAACTGAAACCACGCTCACTCTCATCCAACTGAGGAGAAGAAACGCCCAGATCGAGGACAACACCCGTCACCCTCCGCAACAGTCCACGGGATTGAACAATCTCGAACAAATCCGAAAATGGCGCCTGTACGAACGTGAGCCGACTTTCAGTGGAACAATACTCCATAGCGTACTGACAGGCATCGGGATCACGGTCAATAGCAAGGACACGGCCGCTGGGGCCCAGCCGGCTCAGGATAGCTCTGGTGTGACCACCCCGACCAAAGGTCGCGTCGACGTATGTGCCGTCAGTTCGGACGTTAAGCGCCTGCACGACTTCTCTCGTCATCACCGGCACGTGTCCGCAGGCTGACATGAGCCGTTCAGTCACCTACAAAGAGAGCGACTCGAGTTCAATTGAAAGCTGTCGGTCCTCAGGCTGCGACAACCAGTCGGGTAATTTCATTTGCCAGACGGCTTCATCCCATATCTCAAATTTGTTGCCCTGCCCGATAAGAACGATCCGCTTCTCAAGGCCTGCAAATTCGCGCAGCGGCGCCGACACTCGCACCCGCCCGGCACTGGAAAGATCACAATCGGTCGCGTATCCGATCAACAGGCGTTTCAGTGCCTGGGCTCTTCCGTCAAAACTTGGTAACTGAACGACTTTTCTCTCGACGTTCTCCCATTCGTCCTGAGGATAAAGCCACAGACAGCGATCACCGGTGTTGATCACATTGACAGTCAGAATGAACTGCCCGGCACAACGTTCAGTCAGTTCCTCGCGATACTTCGCCGGCACCGCAAAGCGACCCTTCTGGTCCATGTTGAGAGTACTCGCGCCCCGGAACATCGTCAGTCAATACCTTGCTATACCTTTTTTAGCCGAAAACTGGTCAGCGCCCAGACCCGTACCGACCACACCACCCCATCGGTGAAAGAACTCCCGGCCCCTGGCGGGGCCGGGAAATCACCAAAGGAGGATGAGGATGGATGGATAGGCCGCCATCCACGGCTTGAAATCGAACGTTATTCGGCGCCCCTTTGAGGCACGAAACGAGGTCGAATTGCACTGGTTTTCCGACATAATTCGAGTCTCGTTATACCCATTTTCTCCACAATTACCCACTAATCGACACTATGGGCCCTCAATTGAAGCCTGTCAACCCTGTAAGTTAAAAAAAACAGAGGGTTATCGGCAAAGTCTTCTCGAGAAAAAGGACAATTTGCCGGTGAGAAGGAAAAATCTCACCGCGGGGCCCAATGAGTCGCTCCACTTACGCTTAGTCGTGGACGGGTTGGGCCGATCAGAAAGAACGTAATCAGTCGAACCTATGCGATAGGCTTGCCGCTGAGAAAGATGGGAGCCGGCCTGTAAGCCGGGTTCTGTCAAAGGCAACCATTCATCTGGGACGCGCGTCACCGCGCGACTCAAGCGACCTACCCGAATCCAGTGCGGACCACACCATAGGATTCCTATTTGGTCTTGCTCCGGGTGGGGTTTACCCTGCCGTTCGTGTTACCACGAACGCGGTGCGCTCTTACCGCACCTTTTCACCCTTACCCACTGGTGGACCAGTTGGGCGGTATGTTTTCTGTGGCACTTTCCATCGGTTCGCACCGTCCAGACGTTATCTGGCACCCTGTCCTGTGGAGCCCGGACTTTCCTCCGCTACGCACCGCGGGGCGTCCTTTTAGGACGCTCGCAGAAACGCAACCGCGGCTGCCCGGCCGACTCCCAGTAAGACCATATTACCCGGGAACGAATATGGCAAGTCAGATTGCGCGCTTGTCATGGGCAGCCAGCTCAAGGAGCTTGCTGTAATAATCGTTTTTCCGCCCACCGAGAAGCCGAACAGCAGCCTGCGCAGCGGCGGCTGGCGGCAGGTAATCACCGAGTACTCGAAGAAGTTGATCCGGTCTGATCATCGTCTCCGAGTCCGGGTTCCTGCAGCCCTCTAGAATCACCACTACTTCTCCACGCAGCTGATAGCTATCGCTGTTGATCTCAAGAATCACGTCATCTGCAGTGCCATCAATCATGCTCTCAAAACGCTTGGTCAGCTCCCGCAGCACTGAGATTCGCCTAGACCCTCCGACTTCGGTCTGAACGTCCTTGAGCATCGCCGGCAAGCGCCGTGGTGACTCAAAGAAAACCATGCTGCGGGGCTCATCGGCCAATCGCTGCAACCGGACGCGTCGGGCAGCCCGCTTCGCGGGCAGAAAACCTTCGAACACAAACCTATCGACCGGCAAGCCGCAAACTGAAAGGGCAGCTGTCACAGCGCTTGCTCCTGGAACGGTTCGAACGGGGAGATCCTGAGCGAGGCTTTCGGCAACCAAAATGTTTCCCGGATCGCTGATCAGTGGTGTACCCGCATCGCTCACCAGAGCAACATTTTCACCTTGCTGAAGCCGGCCGATGATCGCCTCGCAACGCTTTCGCTCATTGAACTGGTGCAGTGAGACCAGTCGGGTCGAAACACCAATGTGATTGAGAAGGATTTTCGTGTGCCGTGTGTCCTCGGCAGCGATTAGGTCGACCGCGTCCAGAATTTCAGCGGCACGCATAGTCAGGTCGCCCAAGTTCCCAATCGGTGTGGCGACGACGTACAGCGTTCCTGGCTCTGGCCTGCTCACTTCTGTCGATCCTGTCTCGCCGCAATCATATTCACCGGGCAGCTGTATTATCTCTCACCGGAGTGTTGGTCAAAGTGTATCCGCTATACTGAATCGATGTTTCAGGCAGGCTTCGATGACCGGCACAAGCTGTTTCTCCTGGCTGCCAGCGTCATAATTGCGACCAGCGGTTGCGCCGGGTCCGGCAACAGTTCATCTGGAACCCCGCTGCCAGGCACTTCAGAACCGGGCCAAGCCATAGTCCTGGAACAGCAGACGAGCACGGTAGTAACCACAGCTGATTCTGATCAGACCGGCTGGGATCTTCTCTGGCAATCGCAGACCCTCAGTGGTGCTCAGGCGCAAAGCCCATTGCTAGCCTCTGCCGAACGGTTTCTAGATCACGGGCACAGCGAGATCGCCACTTCAGTACTTCAGTTGGTCCAACAACCTACCCTGAATCATAGCCAGGTTTTCGACCTGGATCTGTTGCAGAGTCGAGTGGCCCTCCAGTCCGGCCATCCACACACAGCACTTGCAGTACTCGATCGGCATAAAAATCAAACCATGAAGCCAGCACAGCAGGCTGAGGGCCTTTTCTTTGAGACCGTAGCTTACCTTCAGCTGGAGGAGTTTGCCCGAGCGCTTGAGTCTGCTAGACAGCTCGAGATCCTGGTCATCCGCCACGATCTGGACTCGGTTTATCCAATGTTTTTGCATCACCTGAAATCGATGCCAACTGCAGAGCTCGGGCATCTGGCGAGGGATACCACAACGCCAACGATGGCCGGCTGGGCGGAGCTCGCCTTGCTGATCGTCGAGCATGGGTGGAATACCTATGGCCTTGCCAGGGCACTTGGCAGGTGGCAACGAGTCCATGTCAATCACCCGGCCAACCGTTATATCCCGGCGAGATTGATGGCGGATCAGACCCCGGCCGGACCAGCACCGAGGCAACTGGCACTGCTGTTACCCCTGTCTTCAGTCTACGCGGATGCCGCTAAAGCCGTCAGGGATGGCTTTTTGTCGATGCGGCAGATCGACACTAACCCCACTGCACCAGAGGTCAGGATTTACGATTTCGGTGACCGGACCGAGTTGGTCCGCGCCTACTACCAGCGGGCGATTGACGACGGCGCCGAAATGGTCATAGGCCCTCTGGGAAAGAACGCGATCGCTGCGCTTTCCGAACTCGATACTCTGCCTGTTCCAACGCTGGTCCTGGGCACAGCCGAAGGCCTCCCGGCAGATCAGGCTCTTGGGTTTTCCCTGTCACCGGAAGATGAGGCGTTCGCCGTTGTCAGGCGTGCCTACCGCGCCGGTTTCCGCCGGGCCGCAATACTCTACCCGGACTCAGTGTGGGGGCGGCGCATGATCCAGGCAGCGACACGTCACTGGAAAAAAATGGGCGGCACCATCGTAGCCCAGGGCCCCTACTTTGAATCGGCCAGTGATCACTCCAGAGTCCTTAAACGACTTTTGGACATCGACCACAGCCTGGCCAGAGGCAACGCACTGCAGGACACTATCGGCCGAGAGACCAGAATCCGCTTTATTCCGCGCCGCCGCCAGGATCTCGATGTTCTGCTGATGTTCGCAGGCCCCGCGCAGGCCAGACTGTTGAAGCCACAGATTGACTATCTCCAAGCTCATGACCTACCGGTGTATTCCAGCAGCCGTATTTTTTCCGGCAGGCCCGATCCTGTCGCCAACCTGGACCTACAAGGCGTGATCTTCGGAGATATTCCCTGGTTGCTGGTGAATACCGGTCGTTACGCGAATTCCAATACCTTCGCTTTGCAGCGTGAACCGTACCGCCAGACACCGCTTGATCGATTGTTCGCACTGGGGATCGACGCTTACTCTCTTGTCCACATGATTAACCGATTGCGGGGCAACCTGGACCAAAGCCACCATGGTGCTACTGGGGTGATCCGAATCGATGAATCCGGCCGTGTACTGCGCGCCATCAGCTGGGCCACATTCGAGGATGGCAAGGTCACTTTGCTACCTCGAGCTGCCATCTCCGGTGACGACTGAACCGACACCTCTGGAGCTTCTGATGTCAACTGAAAATCGCGCCCACTGGTCTGAAGATACGGCCTGCGACTATCTTCAACGCCAGGGTATGAAACTCGTTTGCCGCAACTACAACATCCGTGCTGGCGAGATCGATCTGATCATGCGCGATGGAAGCATGCTGGTTTTCATTGAGGTCAGGCAACGAACCAGAACTACATTCGGACGACCGGAAGAAACTCTCGACAAGAACAAACAGCAGAAACTTCGCCGCGTGGCCGAGCATTACTTGCAGCACCATCCGGCGTCAAGAAACGACCCGTGCCGCTTTGATGTTTTTTCCATCACAGGGCGTCGGGGCGCAACAAAAAATAACTGGATCCGTAACGCATTCTGATCCACTTGCCGGCCCGAGGTAGGACGTGTGGGGCCAGCGGTCCGGCCAGGACCTGACGCAGGGGACTATGGCGCAGGTCACTAGCCTGCTACAGTTAAATACCTGGGAAAGCCACTGGTCTGGCACGCTGCCCAACAGAATCTAGACGACAGGTATAGTTCATGGATCTGGAACAACGAATCCGACAGCAGTTTGAAAGCAGTGCTTCGACGGCCCTCGATACCTCGGCGGCAATTGGGGCAGAGATTCTACAAGCCGCCCAGCGGGTGGTCACAACGCATGGCCGACAGGGAAAGACCCTGATCTGCGGTAATGGTGGGTCCGCTGCTGATGCCCTGCACTTTTCAGCGGAACTATTGTGCCGCTACCAACGAGAACGACCACCCCTGGCCGCCATCGCGCTGTCGGCAGATACTGCAACCATCACAGCCACCGCAAATGATTATGCCTTCGATCAGATATTCTCAAGACAGATCAATGCCCTGGGCAGGCCCGGTGACCTGTTGATTACCATCACCACTTCCGGGAATTCACCGAACATTCTCGAAGCCGTAAAAGCAGCTGCCGGCATCGGGCTGGATGTCGTTGCCCTCACCGGCCGTGGTGGCGGTGCCCTCGCCGGACTACTCCGTGAAACCGACATCGAGTTACGCATCCCATCTGATTCAACCGCCCGAATCCAAGAGGCTCACGCTATAATCATCCATTCGATCTGTGACCTCATTGATCTTCACATAACAGGCGAATTCCAGCTATGACTGATCTAATACGTCGATTCTCCGGGTCTGTCCTGATTCCTGTCCTGCTCGTGACCGTCGTACTCTCTACCGGTGGTTGCGGGATTGCTCTGGTGACTGCCGCCACAGTACTGACCATAGATGTCGTTCGCGACCGGCGGGAAGCCCGAACGTACTGGGATGACAACAAGGCAGAGGTGGATATCCGCAGGGCGGTCGCAAAGGACAAGGACATCGATGATGAAAACGTCAGTGTGACGATTTGGAACGGTGTCGTTCTACTGACCGGGGAAGTGCCCAGCCAACGCAATATTGATACCATTTTGGATATCGCAAAATCACACAATCATACTCGCCAGGTGATCAATCGGATCGAACTGGCTGGCAGAACCAACATGACCAGCCGTGCCAATGATAGCTGGCTGACCGCACGTGTTAAAACTGCGGTAGCAGCGTCCGGAACACTGGATGCTACGAAACTCAAGATAGTGACCGAGCGGGCCAACGTCTACCTGATGGGTCTGGTCACCAGAGCTGAAGCAGCAGCAGCGGTCGACATTGTACGGACGGTCCCGGGTGTCGTTCGGGTCATCAAGGTCTTCGAGTACATATAACAGACCGGCAGGCTACGGCTGGCCAGCCGTCTTATCGTTGAACACGACCGATAAGATCCTGTCGACCGACGAGCAATTGCATCGACGGCTTCGAGCAGCGCCCAGACCACTGGTTTTCACTAATGGATGCTTCGACATCCTGCACCGCGGTCATGTCGCCTACCTGGAAGAAGCAGCGGCACTCGGTAGAACACTTTTCGTGGCCGTAAACAGTGATGCTTCTGTCACCCAACTGGGCAAGGAGGGGAACCGGCCGATTAACCCACTCGACGACCGCATGGCATTACTGGCTGCGCTGGGCTTCGTCGACCTGGTGATGGGCTTTGAAGAGGCGACTCCGATTGAACTTATCCGCCAAGTTCGGCCAGACCACCTGGTAAAGGGTGGCGACTGGCCGGCTGATCAAATCGTGGGCGCCCAGCTGGTTGAAAAATATGGCGGGCAAGCTCATTCGATACCGATACGCCACGAGCGCTCTACCAGTGCACTGCTGCAGAGAATTCGCGGAACAGAACCTGATCACGGAGGTGACGCTCAGACTGTTGAACCCGACAACAGCTTGCCGTAGACCCTGGCGTCGCGATCACTGAAACAACAGGCCACAATTCGGGGCACCTTAAATCGGTACAACTGCATCGTTTCAAGGGCTAGAACTGCGGCTTGTTCGACCGGGTAACCGTAAGCGCCAGTGCTAATCCCGGGAAATGCGATCGAGTCCAGGCCTTTGGCTACTGCCAGTTCAAAAGAGTTCGTGTAGCAGGCCTGCAACAGGTCTGCTTCGCCTTGTGAGCCTCCCTGCCAGACGGGCCCGACGGTGTGGATGATCCAAGGCGCGCGCAGCCCGAACCCCGGAGTCATCCGGGCCTGGCCGACTGGACAGCCGCCCAGCGTCCGGCAGTGGGCCCGCAATCTGGGGCCGGCAGCCCGGTGAATCGCCCCGTCTACACCGCCACCACCGAGGAGAGTCGAATTCGCTGCGTTGACAACCGCTGATACATCCAGCGTCGTAATATCCACCGTCACGACTTCAATCATCCCGATCTATACTGACACAATGACACGAGGATTTCACCGATTGTTAATCCTGGCTGTACTCAGCAGTGCTAATCTGCTTGGCATCAACTCCGCAGATGCCGACGGAAACACCGGAACTGCACGGGTTCTGGGTAGATATCTGGCGCAGGATTTCTTTCTGCATGCCGGCATCGGTCTGAAACAGGTGCGTATCGGTGACAAACTCACAGCGGTTCTGGACAGATGGGGCGCACCGATCACTATCCAGTTTGTGGGCAGTGATGCCCCACAACAGCAGCTGATCTACCAGGCGGAACGCGATACTCAGATAATCGTTTCAGCTCTCGAAACAGTCAAAAAGATTACTGTGATCGGCGGCCCCGCCTCATCCTACCGAACCCTGCGTGGCGCCCACTTCGGGATGCCTTTACACCAGGTCGCTCTGCTCTACCGAGGCCTTGGTGACAACACTGATTCGAACGACACGCTGGCTTATCCAGAACATGGTATCTACTTCGAATTCAACCGCGGCAGACTCGCATCGATAATCCTCGTTAACCCAAAGTGAAAACCAGTCTCAGATTTCTTGAGGAGGCGGTCTTTCAGGTACTCGCGCCCGGCCGTACAAGCATTGACTCCAGTTCGGTCAAAGCCCGGCGGTAGACCGTTCGCTTGAACGGTACGATCTGCTCGAGTGGCAACCAGTAATCGACCCACCGCCACTTATCAAATTCGGGCTGCTCGCTGTGATCGAGACAGACCTCGGTGTCATCTGCCAGCATTCGTAACAGGTACCACATCTGCTTCTGACCGCGAAAGGAAATACCACTTGAGCGGACGTAGGTGCGTGGTACGTCATATCGGAGCCATTGCTGAGTGCAGCCGATGACCTCGACATGGGCCGGCAACAGCCCTACCTCTTCGTAGAGCTCACGGTAAACAGCATCTATGATCGACTCACCCTTCTCAACACCACCTTGCGGGAACTGCCAGCCGTCGTGTCGCCGACGCCGGGCCCACAGAACCTGGCCATCTCCGTTACACAGGATGATACCCACATTGGGACGATAGCCATCGCTGTCTATCGACCTATGTCCTAAATCTCGCATGGTTGACGGTTTTCCTGCTACTGCCTGATAGCGACGATTGTTTCATGATCCGAGTCGGTAGACAATGCAGGGGTCGGATGATCAGACTCCTGCATCGCTCCAAAAGATAGATCAAAGAGCAGTCGCGCTCAATCCTGGAAAACCCGGGGCTCTTTTTGATGCTGGCACAGGGTCGGGGTCCGCCGGCCGATTCCGAACGAAGCAGTCACTTGCTGCCCGTCAACTCCTCATAACGGGACCGGAAGACTTCCTCCAACTCGTCGATGGCCTCTTTGTGCTCCCGCTGACCCATGACCTGCTGGGTCAGCAGTGAAGCGGCAGTAGAAAATACGCTGTCTTTGTCCAGCATCGGATAAGTTCTCGCAAGTCGACGTATCGCTGCAATCACTGATTCATTCTCGGGACGAGGCAGCGGGATCGGATCGCGCCCTATCTCCTCGACTGCTCCAGGCTCCTGGATTGCCAAGAAACTCGCAAAATCCGCCAGGCTGTGACGCGCCCTAGGACTCATCGACCGGAAGGACTCGAGCAACTTCGCCTCATCTTTATCCCGCACCGATGGCGCCCCCGCTTCAGACCCGCACTATCGATCGATCACGGACGGAAAACTCCGACCAGCGATCCGAATCAACTTTCGGAGCTGATTCTTTCACAGTGTTCCTGGATAAACAGGAGAAACTCCTCCATTGCACGCAGACGAAATTTCTGACGCTGATAGACAATGGAAAATGGGCGGGTCAGCGCAGGGTTCAAGCTGGTCTTGGCCAGCAGGTTCAGACTGAGTTCCTTATCCAGGGTCGCCACAGAGAGCACTGAGATGCCGAGACCGGCTGCAACGGCTCTCTTGATCGACTCGGGACTGCCGAACTCCATGGCCAGGTCGATCGCCGAGAACGCCAATTCGTGATTCCGGAGGTAATTACTGATCACCTCACGTGTACCCGAACCTTCCTCGCGGCTGATAAACGGATAATCCATGATCTTCTGGGGTTCAACTGTAGTATCGCCGGCAAGCGGATGCTCGGGCGGCGTCACCAGCACCAGTTCATCGGTCCAGCAGACCTCGGTCACCAGGTTCTTGTTGCCGACCGGGCCCTCCACAATACCGATATCGATCTCGTTGCTCTCCACCATGTGGATCACACCCATGGTGTTGGCGACGTAAAGTCTTACCGTGACCTGTGGGAACCTCGCCTGATATTCACCCAGCACGCCGGGAATCACGTATTCACCGATTGTCGTACTGGCACCGATGACCAGAGGGCCGAGCACATCACCGGTCAATTTTCTAATCTCGTTGTCCATCTCACGATACTCGGAGATGATCCTGTCACCATAGGACTTCACCAGTTTCCCAGCCGTCGTGAGCGTGATCCGGTTGTGGGCCCGATCGAACAAACGCGTATTGAAATATTCCTCCAGCTGCCGGATCTGAAACGTCACTGCCGGCTGCGTCATGTGCAGGGTCTCCGCTGCCTTGGTAAAGCTCAACAACTGCGCTACCGTGGTAAAAACTTGAAGTCTTCTGTCCGCCATGGAAAACGACCCTTTAATGAAGGCGCATTATGCCCAGCTTTTCACGGGGCTCGTTTTGCGATACCGTCAAGCAGGTTCTCAGTATGTTCATGATGGCATTGTAGGTGGGCTTTGCTGCAAAAAATAGGACTGTGCAGACCACTCGCGCACTGCCGTTTCACCGGCCCCGAGAAAATCCAACGGCTAGACAAGCACTAAAGCTCTACGACAATCTCAGCTGACGGCCTGCCGCGCGCCTTCATCAATGACAAACTGCCTGAAGGCCTGGGCAGTCGGTGACAGGCGCTTGCCCCGCCGGTGCCCGACATACCAGCGTCGCATGATCGGCATCCCCTTGATATTCAGCTTGATCAACCGCTTGGCTGCGAGCTCCAGCTCGACCGTGTGAATTGACACAATCGCCAGACCCAGACCAGCTTCGACGCTCTGTTTTATCGCTTCATTATCGGTCATCTCGATGGTCGCGAAGGGTTCAAACGCTTTGAGGTTGAAGAAGCGTTCCATCGCAATTCGAGTACCCGATCCCGATTCCCGAACCACGAAAGTCTCGGTATCGAGATTTCCCAATGCGATCGTCCGCCGTTTTGCAAAGCGGTGATCGGGTGGCGCTATCATAATGAGTGGATTGTCCATGAAGGCGTCTGCCTGAAGGTCCAGACCCTTAGGAGGCGCGCCCATCAACACCACGTCCGGTAAATTGCGTTCCAGATTCTGCAGCAGCGTCTCGCGATTGGTAACATCCAGTGTGATCTTTACTCCCGGATGCTGGCGTGCAAACCTGGCCAAAAGACGCGTGGCAAAATAATTAACAGTCGAGGCAACGGAAATTCTCAACCGTCCCGAATCCACGCCTTTCAGATCATCCATCTCCTCTCTGGCGGCCGCCAGATGCCCGATGATGGTTTGGGCATGTCGCAGCATCGCCTCACCGGCCTGAGTTAGGAAGATACGCTTACCGATTTGTTCAAAAAGGGGCAGACCGACGGAACCTTCCAACTGCTTGATCTGCATGGACACGGCCGGCTGGGTCAGGTGCAACCCCTTCGCAGCTCGGGTATAACTCGCATGTCGTGCCACGGCTTCGAAAACCTGCAATTGGCGGATCGTGATATGCATCGACGGTCCTCTTCAATGCACTCTTGAGCGTGGCGGTCACGGAAAATAGATTGAATAAGTATATCTTATTTTTGATATAAGTTTAATATAATATTACTGATACTAGATGACACTCAGGCGGCATCTCGCCTATCGTCAAAAACCCGCTCACGACGACAAGATACCTGTCCCGCAGCATTCGGGGTTCGCACCTTGACCGGTTACGAACCCTAAAAAGCACCTCATTACAGCAACTCATACCGGCAGCCGGACAACGCGTCTGAGCATCCAAGATTGTGCTGCCAGGTGGACCGCCTAGCCCGGCCAGCTATTGTTGGGCAGCCTCCAGGCGGCGCAAGGCCTCACCACTATCCAGTGTCTTTCTGGCGGCTGCCGCGCCCTCTTGCAGAGTAGAGACATGTCCCAGATGCCAGAGAATGACAGCCCCACCGTACACTAGACTGTCATACATCGGTCCGGGTTGACCGCGCAGGGCATTCTGGCCTGCTGCGGCTGCAGCCAGCGCTACGGCTCCGGCATCAACACGGAGCCCAATGCCGTCATTCAGATCTACGCTCGGCAGATGATCGGGAAGCGGTACCGCCCGGCTGGCTGACTCGAGACCAATCTCGAATGGATCAAGGCGTACCGCTTCATCGTCACCAGGATTGCAGAAACGAACCAGTCGCGAGGTTTGGTTCAGCGAAGCGATCACACCCCCTTCGACTCCGCGTACGATTGCCGCCGACGCATAGCCCGCCTGGCGTGCCAACATGCTGTAGACCGGGGGATAAGACTTGTGAACATAGCCCGTCACAAGATGGGTCGCATCCTGCCCCAGCACGGGTGCCAGCAACACTTCCAGCGTGGTCAGCATGGGGCGCTTCACGATTCGCGTGCGCAGCTCTACCAGGGCGTGCAGACCGGGACATGTATAACGCTGATCCACGTAGGCCCATCCGCATCGAGGAGCCTCCAGCTGCCGGGCGGCCGATGCAGGTGAAAGTTCTACATTGATGCCAATTGCCCTGAGTACCTGCCGATGCGTGGCCCCATACTTGGGTCCGACAGACTCTGCTCCGCTACTGAGCGTGGCGACGCCACAAGCAGCAAGCACGGATGGCAGAAACGGAGCCGCCGGTAGCCCACGGGTAAACCCGTCAAAGGGGTCAGCGATGTGAACAACGTCATTTATACTGGACGTGACCTGAATCGAATGATCCAATAGCGCACGAAGCCCGCCCCTGTTCTCCGCGTTGGTCTCTCGTTTCATTCGCAACGCGATCAGGAAGATCGCCGACTGGACTTCGTCCACCACCCCGTCCAGGATCGCAGACACTGCCCGGCACGTCTCCTCTTCAGTTAGATCCTTGCTGAGTTCCGGGCCCGTCGCGATACGCTGTAAATACGACCGCATTTCCAGTTCAACAGAAGCCTTTGTCATCAGTGCTCTCTTCAAACCAACATTACAGAGCGTCACAGTCTAAATCCGGTACGCTTTACTCTCCATACCCAAATGGGTAGTGAAAAAGCCAAAAGCACAATCTATAGTCGGCCCAATGCCGGATGATCTTCAGATATCTCTTGGCAGCGGTATAGCCGCCTTTGAAGCCAAGCAATTCAGCCAGGCCAGGTCGCTGTTGAAGCCGTACGCTGAGGCAGGCGAAGCAACGGCACAATATCGGCTCGCCATCATGTGCCAGAACGGGCTGGGCCAGGTCCGAAATGAACAGCTCGCTTACCGGTGGATGGCAAGCGCAGCGGGGCAGTCTTACGGCCCGGCGATCCACGGACTGGGGCAGATGCACCTGGAGGGGGACTGCACAGTTAAGGATGAACGCAAGGCGCTGGCCTGCTTCCAGCAGGCCGCTGACCTTGGCCTTGAAGGATCGATGGTGGCACTCGCCCGGATGTACCAGCAGGGACGGGGTACAGATAAAGACGCTATCAAGGCGAAGGTGCTGTACGAAAGAGCCGGGTTTGATCCGGACGAGTTACCAGGGTACTAAGGGCAGAAAACGGGTGATGAATTATTTGCCGATTTTCCTGCACCTTCGAAACGCACCGTGTCTGGTGACCGGTGGTGGCGATATCGCTTACCGGAAGATCAAGATGCTGTTGAAGACCGGTGCCCGGGTCACTGTCGTAGCAAAATCGGCCAACGCCAAGATCAGGGCACTGGCGGCGAAAAAGGCACTCACCCTTATCGAAGACACGTTCGTTCCAGAACAGATCGAAGGAATGCGACTTGTGGTCGCCGCAACCGACGATAAGGCGGTTAATCGACAGGCCTCGGAAACCGCTATCCGTCAGGGTGTGCCCGTCAACGTAGTCGATCAACCCGAATTGTGCAGTTTCATCGTGCCGTCGATTGTTGACCGCTCGCCAGTTCTCATTGCGGTCGGTACTGGCGGTGCTGCACCTGTCCTTTCAAGGCTGCTAAAAAGCCGCCTGGAAACACTGATCCCGGCGGCTTATGGCCACCTTGCCAACCTCGCAGGCTCGTTTCGGACCAAGGCCAAAGCTACTTTTAGATCGACCCGCCTAAGGCGGGCCTTTTGGGAACAGGTACTCCAAGGACCCATCGCTGAACTGGTTTTCGCTGGTAGGGATGAAGAAGCCCGAAACGCACTCAAAGAACTGATCGAGAATCCGCAGGAAGACAATTATCAGCAAGGAGAGGTCTATCTCGTCGGGGCCGGTCCTGGCGATCCCGATCTGCTGACATTTCGTGCCTTGCGCCTTATGCAACAGGCTGACGTCGTTCTCTACGACCGGCTGGTCGCAGCGGAGATCGTTGATCTTGTCCGACGCGATGCGGAACGTATCTATGTCGGCAAAGCCCGCGCCAACCACCGAGTACCTCAGCAGGACATCAACCGGCTGCTGGTCGATCTGGCCAAACAGGGCCGGCGGGTCCTTCGACTCAAGGGCGGTGATCCTTTTATTTTCGGCCGCGGCGGTGAAGAAATAGAAGACCTGGTCAGGGAAAACATCCCATTCCAGGTCATTCCCGGGATCACCGCGGCCTCAGGCTGTGCTTCCTATACCGGTATCCCGCTGACCCATCGGGACTATGCGCAGTCGTGCACTTTCGTGACTGGCCATCTCAAGGGTGAGATTATCGACCTCGATTGGCGAATGCTTTCACGACCTAGACAGACAGTGGTCGTCTATATGAGCCTGACGGGCCTGGAGTCAGTCTGCCAAGCCCTGGTCAAGCATGGTTCGAGCATTGATAAACCCGCTGCGCTCATCCAGCAAGGCACGACGCGCAATCAGAAAGTCATTGTCGGGACACTTGGCACCCTGCCATCCAGAGTAGCTGCCGAGAACGTTCAACCACCGACACTGCTGATCATTGGCGATGTGGTCAGGTTGCATGAAACGCTGGGCTGGTACCGGCCAGAGTCAGATCACCAGATTCTGGCCACCGAGACCGGTCTTCGACCTGAACCTGTACGCGAAGACTGAAACCGGAAGCGATGGCGATACCCACGGAGGCCGAAAGCTGGCACGATGCGCCTGGCATCGGCGAACCTGCCGAGATCGACCTTGAGACCTACACCGCAATGATCAGGAACAACAGGATACAAATTGCACAACGACGTTGACAGATCGATTTTAGTGGGGCCTTGGGCTCGCTTCAGCCAGCGAGGTCGTTCCAAACTCACATAAGGCACTGACCAGGTCATAGCGGTCGCGCAGGATCAGCGCCTCCACCAGACCCTGTTTTTCACGTGGCGAAAAAGGCAGGCTGCAGCCCAGGGTGTCGACCAGTTCGGGAATCTCTAGGTCCTTCAGGACCTCCCACTCCACACTGAGATTGCGTTGCTCAAGATAGCGCCGCACTGAATCCAGTAGACCTTTCTTCTCCAGGTCCAAGTCCCTTTCCTGATCCAGATCATGTGCAAACCGCTCCCAGTTCACCACTGATTGGCGATACCCGCGGCGGGCATCCAGCTCTTTGACAATGTCGAACCGGCAGACGCCGCCCAGAACAATCAACAATCGATCGTCGCGTGTTTCATTGAAACTGACGACACGTCCGGCACAGCCAGTCAGGTGGAGCTCCGGTAAATCGCTTTCCGTACCTGGTAGAGGTTGTACCATTCCGATCAACCTCGGGCCTGCAAGTGCGTCAAGCACCATGTTGAGATAGCGTGGCTCGAATATATTGAGAGGCAACTGGCCGTTCGGAAGAAGCACCGCCCCGGTCAGCGGGAAAAGGGGTAACTCATCCGGCAGGTCGTTGTGGCGGGTTGAAAACACATTCTGCATGGCACTGTTCTCATTGAGGCACTCTATTGTATCGCCCACCAACCAATAATCTGTCAACCGGAATAACCTCTGGTCGGGTGCGGTTGCGGGTGGCCTGCCTTGACTGACAAGCCCGGTTCTTATCTCGCGTATCATTGGGGTGGCTCAGCCACGGCACGACCACGCCAATATGCCCGTATACGCTATCATTGGATTTGGCTCCCTGATCTGGGACTTAGATGATCTAAGACCTTGGGTGACGGGAGAGTGGGACTTTTATTCAGGCCCCATCCTGCCACTTGAGTTCTCCTTGGTGTCTGCAAAACGCAAACGGGCCCTGGCCCTGGTCATCGATCACATTGACGGACAGAACTGCCCTACCTGCGTCATTCGCAGCCGGCGGGATTCATTAGCGCTCGCGGTATCTGATCTCGCCACCAGGGAACGTGCCGCGATAGAGAAAATCGGTTATCTGGATGTAAACAGGGGAACATGCTGGTCCCGATCCAACACCACTCTGGACACGGTCCGGCGCTGGTTGCAGTGCTCAAGTTTTGACGGCGCTGCCTGGACCGACGGCGAACGGAATTTCGAGAAAGCTACTGGCGAGCCGTTTTCGGTGCCCACGGCGGTAGCCCATCTGCGAGATCTACAAGGCGAATCCCTATCAGAGGCCCGCCGTTACATCCAGATGGCACCAAGTCGAGTGGACACCCCCTTACGCCGTGCCTTGGCGGAGCAATCCTGGTGGAACAAACAGTTCGATTAAGCCAAAGTGCCTGATCGCGCTGACGATTCTGCCGGACCGATCTATGTCGGTCGCTTCGCACCATCTCCCACTGGCCTACTACATTTTGGCTCCCTGGTGGCCGCGGTGGGGAGCTACGCTGACGCGCTTCACCAGGACGGCACGTGGCAGGTCCGGATCGATGACATCGACGAGACACGAGCAGTACCGGGTGCTGCCGAGGCCATTCTGCACCAACTTGAGGGATTTGGATTCAGCTGGCACGGTGAACCCGCCTACCAGACACAGCGCAAATCGATCTATCAAGAGATCATCGGCAAACTCGTGTCCGACGGCCTGGCGTTTTACTGCGATTGCAGCCGCAAGGACGTTCTAGCTGCCGGTAGAAAAGGTCCACAGGGTCCGATCTATCCCGGAACCTGCAGGAAAATGCCGCCTCAAGAAGAGCGAAGGCTGACGGTAAGACTGAAAACTGATCAGGCGTCAATCAAGTTCAGCGATCGATTCGTCGGCCAGGTGTGCCAGAACCTGGCTTTCGATGTCGGCGACTATGTGATACGTCGCTCCGACGGGTTTGCCGCCTATCAACTTGCGGTTGTCGTTGATGATCACCTGGATCGAATCACCCATGTCGTTCGGGGTGCAGATCTGCTTCACTCCACCCCACGCCAGATCCATCTCCAGACCCTGCTGGGCTACGGTCGACCTGCGTATGGACACCTGCCAATCGTGCTTGATGATCAGGGTAGAAAACTCAGTAAGCAGGACAAGGCACGACCAGTCTCGGCAAACGCTCCAGTGCCTTCCCTACTGGCGGCCTGGGAATTCCTAAACCAGCCTGCACCAGATTCACCAATCGGAACCACTGATGAATTCTGGACCTTCGCGGCAACAAACTGGAACACGACCTCACTTCCTGATCCGGAAGACAACCTGCTCGACAACCAGACTGAACAGGACTGACGGTGGCGCAGCAGGCAAAGGTGCCCGTAGTTAACAGCGGAAAGATGGTCCGCTATGCCCTGCTCTCACGGGTCCTCGCCACGATCGCCCCAACGGCGGTGCTGGCCAGTCGTGCAGCTGCAGGATCGGCCCGGCTGGTGAGCAAAATAGGCACACTGGCACCGAGCACGATGCCAGCGGCACAGGCGCCCAGAAAATAGACCATCATCTTGAACAGTGCATTGCCAGCCTCGATGGTCGGGACCAGAATAATATCGGCGTAGCCGGCGACGGAACTGGAGATTCCCTTCAACCGTGCGGCTTCCGGCGACACGATATTGTCAAGGGCAAGAGGCCCATAGATATCGGCCGCCAGCGCCAGATCAACACACTTATTCATGATTTTCTGGCACTCAAGGGTGACCGGCATGGCCAGACTGATTTCCTCGGATGCCGCCAGCAGGGCGACCTTTGGCCTGGGATTACCGAGATCGTGAGCCAGTTCCACTGCGTTGTGGATGATTGAAGTTCGTGCCTTGACATCAGGTGCGACATTGACCGCACAGTCAGTCAACATTAGAACCGCATCACTACCAGATACCGTCATGTGAAATACATGTGACAGGCGTCGCCGGCTTCGGGGACCGGTCTTTCGGCTGATCAACGGGCGCATGAACGCGTCGGTATGAATATGGCCCTTGAGCACCATCTCAACCTCGCCGCTGCGGGCCAGTTGTGCACCGGTCATGCCAGCTGCGATCTCGTCAACCGCCGCAACGATCTCACAGTCCTTTGTGCTCCAGGCGATTTCATCAGCGTACGCCGAAATGACATCTGGATCACCGATCAGAACCGGTTCGATGATGCCGGCTTCAACAGCATCCCGTACGCCTTCAAGAACCACCTGTGCACCCGTGCCGACCACTGCTGTCTTCACCGGCTTGAGATTTCTCACCTTCCGCAGGAGATAATCCGGACAACAAACCTTTTCGGAACTCAACACATTGCACTCCTGCGCCGCCGCAAACAGAAATTCGGGTGAGACCAGCAGACCGGCATCACCGACCATCCGATCTTCTGGGAGAGGGGAGGTTAACCAATCTTGTCTCAATACGAAATAGGCTATTCGGCCTTGTGAACACGTGGTGCTGCCCTTATAACTATGGCCGGAACCATCAGCGGCGGGTTTTCTGGGCGTCCCTGCCCCCCCAGATGCCTGTCTAATCCAGTCCTATTCACCAGTTCAAGCCAGACACAGGCCAACATGCTTAATACACAAGGGATTGAAGACGAGCACCTGAATCGGCGCAGCATCTTTGAGGTGACCGGCGGGCAGGCCACCTCAGATGGTGCCGGTGTACGCCTCAGACGTTATATCGGCTCCCACGACCTGGATCACCTCGACCCTTTCCTGCTGCTGGATTTTTTTGAATCTGACAACCCGGACGATTACATCGCTGGCTTTCCATCCCATCCACACCGCGGGTTTGAAACAGTCACCTATCTCCTCACCGGCACGGTGCGCCATGAAGACAGTGCCGGACACAGCGGGGTCATCGAGAGCGGTGGTATCCAATGGATGACGGCCGGCAGAGGCATCGTCCATTCTGAAATGCCTGAACAGGAACACGGGCGGCTTGCCGGGTTTCAGCTGTGGGTCAATCTGCCCAGCACGGAAAAGATGTGCGCCCCCAAATACCATGAGTATCCTGCCAAAGATATCCCTGTTGAGACCCGCTCGGAGGGTACCCGGGTACGGGTGATCGCCGGGCGCACCCGCAAGGGTACGCTGGGACGGGTGAATGGTGTCGTCACCGACCCTCTCTACCTAGACGCCGAGGTGCCACCAGGACAGCGGTTCTTCGAGACCCTGCCGACCGCTCACGCTGCATTCATTTTCGTCATCGATGGCACAGTTGTCATCCCGGGTACGGACGGCCAGAGCGGGCAGGTCAGCGTCCGACAGCTTGCAGTGCTGGGCGAGGGCCGGGGTGTCGAGGTGATCGCCGGTGACACCGGTGCCCGGTTTCTCCTGGTCGCTGCCCGGCCATTGAATGAACCCATAGCCCGATACGGACCATTCGTGATGAACACCCGCCAGCAAATCGAACAGGCCATTAGCGACTTCAATTCAGGCCTCTTTTAGGCCCTGTTGACACACATATTGATGGAACAGGTTTGTCGGCTGAGGTTGCATGGAACGGGATTTTGTCACTTTAATAGCCAGTGTCGATTCTCCTGACAAGAACACTGTATTGCCCTATGTTCGCTGGAGTAACCGATGACTGAGGCTGCCAACCTTTTACAGTTGACCTGCAAGATCAACAGAGCAGTCAGATAATGGATCAAGCAAAGAAGGGGGGCTCAGCCACGGTCACTTCAGCACAGCGTTGGGCGATACCGATGATCACTGGGAGCACCCTGCTGATTTCGGTCAACGGCCTCATCATCCGTAGTATCGAATCCGCAAATGAATGGCAGATTATTCTGTATCGCCAACTTTTCTTTGTCCCCGCTCTGCTGCTGGTTCTGGCCTATCAGTACCGCACCAGACTGCCCGGCCTTTTCTGCCAGGTGGGCTGGGCAGGCCTTGGCGCTGCTGTGTCCCTGGGTCTGGCAAACCCGATATTCATCGTCGCCATGAGCCACACTACCGTCGCCAACGCGCTATTTACTATCAGTTCAGCACCGTTGATCACAGCCGTTCTGGCGCGGGTATTTCTCAAGGAGAAGATCACCCGGCCTACGTTCATCGCAGTCCTGATAGCCATGTCCGGAATCGCTGTGATGGTGGGTGACGGTTTCATATCAGGCGCTGTCTTCGGCAATCTACTGGCCCTGCTGTGTGCCTTTTTCTTCTCGATCTTCGTCATATGTCTGCGCATCGGCAAGGACCGTAACATGCTTCCGGCGAGTGTTCTGGGCGGTATCCTGGCCGGTCTCATTGGCCTGATCGGCAGCGGCTTCGACATGCAGGTCAGCGCCCGCGACATCTCGATCTGCTTCCTCTGGGGCGCCGTCATCGTAACCACCGTGCACTACTTCTTTACCCTGGGCTCCCGCTATGTCGCCGGTACTGAGATCATGCTGATCACCCTGATCGAATTCACCCTGGGACCGGTCTGGGTGTGGATGGTTTTTGGGGAAACGCCGACCCGAATGGCGTTGTTCGGGGGTATCATGGTTCTGAGTGCCGTTGCTTACCGTACGGTCACACTGCTGTACCAGGAGCGAAGATCGACCGCACGAACGGCGGGCCCATGACTGGCCGAGTCCACGGCGCGACTGGCCAGCCATGAGGAGCTTGTCCCCATGTGGTCCTTAACCCATGCTGGTTCAGATCTGCCTGACCTGCGTCCCTGCCACCTGATTGGGAAAGTAATCCTCACAGGCACCTTCTCGAAACACATCCCCGGTTGCACAGTGCAGCCCGCCACCAAAAGGATAGGCGTCGCGGAAGGCCAGGGGTAGAACCTCGAAACCGAGGCTGTCCAGCTGCTCAAGCTGGTGTGCCTCACTTGCTTCTGCAACGACGGTCTTGTGATCGAGGATGAGCACGTTCATCGACAACCAGACGCTGGAATAACACAAAGGTGGTGGCGTGTCATGAGCCGGCTGAGCAGCATCGATGATCTGCCAGTCATTGGCCTCAAAGATTCTGCGTTGCTCATCGGGCAGACGCCGATTAGGATTGTTCATGATCAGGCCGGGTCGTAAGGGCACAAAGGTCGCGTCGATGTGTATCGGATAAGGATCACCCGGAAAATTGACCGCATGCACGCGGTGATCGGAAAAATGACGCTGCAGCCACTCCATTCCACGACGGTTGGTGGTCAGGCCGTGCTGACAGAACAGATCCACACCCATGCGTAGCACATCGGCCGCATCGAACAGCGGCTCGTGTTCCGTGGTCACAAAATCAAGCGCTGCGGTGCGCCTCAGACGCTCCTCGATGGTGATCTCATCAAAATAACCCGCCTGGTACGACTGGTCGGTCAGGCGGGGCCGCGGCGCTTGTTCCCAGCGAAAGCCTGGGTCTTCATCAAAGTAGCGCTGCATCAGAGAATGATAAGCGAGATACTCCCAGAACCGGCAGCGGAACGACATCGGCGCCGACAGGATCTCCCTGCCGATCGTCAACAGCACGTCGCGGGGTGGCATGCAGCCAAACGAGGAACCGGTCGCGAAATCCGGGGTATTGACAGCCTGGTTCCACTGAATCGGTTCCGGGCGATCCACCCGTACACCACGTGATTCAAGCAGACCGGCGAGCGCATCAAGTTGTGCGTTGGCTTTCTCGACACTGTGCTGAGGCCGGGGACCCCACATGCCGCGCATGTCGCTGTCTTCAGGAATCTTGGCTTCAGTGGCCGGTTCCGTCGGCGGAATACAGGTGAAGTCCGCCCGCCCGACGATCGCGTGCTTGAGCGGATCAAAATCGTTCCACGAACTGACCAGCGTGTTTCCCATTTTCCTACTCCTCGTCGAATCCGCCTCCGACATTTGCCTGGGCTTGTGGCGCGAACTATATCGTGGGGACCTGCAGTCCACCAGCGATCCGGATCGCTTACCGTGCTGGTCAACCGGACACTTGCGTGAACATCCGAAGTCGGCTACTTTGCCTTCCTCCCAGCCACGGAGGACCTTAGATGTACAACCCTCGTCATAGTGCAGCCTCACTGTTAGCCGCGCGCCGGCCAGGTAAGCCCCTTGACACCCTACCGCCAGAACATGCACCCGTCGACCTCGAACAGGCCTATGCAGTGCAGGACACGCTGGTTGAGATGCTGATTCCGGAACTCGGTCAGCCCACTGGCTACAAGGTCGGCTGTACTAATGCCGCCGCCCGCGAATTACTTGGCATCAACAGCTGTTTTTCTGGCCGATGTTTCGAGTCCGGAATTCATCAATCGCCCTTGGTGCTTGACTCGGGAGATTTCCACATGGTGGGCATCGAACCAGAGATCGCGATAAAGGTTGGAGATGATCTGATACCCGGTGATCTCTGGACCGCGGAGCGGATCGCCCAATTGTCAGTCGAGGTCATGCCCTCAATCGAGGTCGTTGAGAGTCGTTTCAGCACATGGCCACGGATGGGTCCATTGGCGGCAGTTGCAGATAACGGTGTCCACCGGGAGCTGATCCTGGGTGAATCTGGAACGGACTGGAGCGTCGAATCAGTCAATGGCGCCGAGGTCACCCTGACCGCTAACGACCAGATCGTGCAACAGGGAAACGCCGGGAACGTCGATGGGGGTCCTTTCGAAGTACTCGCCTGGCTGGCCAATCATCTCAATAGCCGCGGCCGGATGCTCAGGGCCGGCGAGGTCGTCACCACCGGCGTGATGACAAGCATCTACAACGGTAACCAAGGTCAAACGCTGAGTGCCGATTACGGTCCTTTCGGCACAATCAAGATCCAGATCAACTGAACCGTGAGCGACGATCTGATCCAATCGACCGCCAGGCAGATTCGAGCGGACCTTGCCCGGAATGCGGTGTCACCCTCAGAACTGCTCGACGCGCTTGAGAGTCGAATCGCGCAGGTCGATCAGAGGGTCAACGCGCTACCGACGCTGTGCTTTGATCGGGCAAGGGACTTCGCATCCCGACACGATTACTCGAAGACGGCACTAAAAGGGCTGCCGATCGCAATCAAGGATCTACTGCCGGTTGCCGGAGTACGCACAACCTGGGGCTCGATGATTCACCAAAACCATGTCCCCGAAGAATCCGATTTGCTGGTCGAACGGCTGGAAGAGGCCGGCGCCATCGTCTACGCCAAGTCAAACACACCTGAATTCGGCGCAGGCGCCAATACATTCAATGACGTTTTCGGAATCACGCGCAATCCCTGGAACACGGCACTTTCGTGTGCCGGATCATCAGGCGGCTCTGCCGTCGCACTGGCGACCGGCATGGCCTGGATCGCGAGCGGTTCGGACCTGGGTGGTTCACTGCGTAACCCGGCAAGTTTCTGCGGTATTGTAGGATTCCGACCCAGCATCGGGACGATACCCACCGATCCCGGGGACATGGCCTTTTATCGACTGGCCGTGGAAGGACCCATGGCCCGCAATGTGGGCGATGTGGCTATGCTGCTTGACGTCATGGCTGGTCGCCACCCCAAAGATCCGATTTCCCTGCCCCGCTCCGTAGAGTCCTATGAGTCCGTTGCCGATGCGCGTACGCCACCCCGGCGGGTGGCATTTTCCCCCGATCTCGGAATCACTCCGGTCGATCCGGAGATCGCCGAGATCTGTGCCCAGGCGGCGCGGCGCTTTGAAGATCTAGGTGTGACAGTCGATCAGGCCCACCCAGATTTTTCCGGGTTACAAGACGTCTTTCAGACCTTTCGCGCGCTCGGTTTTGCCGTTCGGCATGGCCACACCCTGGAAGAACAGCGCGAAACCCTCAAACCCGAGATTGTCTGGAACATTGAAAAAGGGCTCAAGCTCAGCGCCGATGATATCACCCGCGCGATGACCCAGCGTGCCGCTATCTATGCCCGTGCCCAGGCTTTTTTCGACAACTATGATCTGCTGATCTCCCCGGCAACCGTTGTGCCGCCCTACCCTGTGGAACAACGATACGTCGAACACCTGGGCGAACATAGATTCTCGAACTATATCGAATGGTGTTCCATCGCCTATGCGATTACCGTCATTGGAGCGCCCGCAGTTTCGGTGCCCTGCGGATTCACGGCCAGCGGACTGCCGGTCGGCCTGCAGATCGCCGCCTCACCACTCAGCGAAGGCTCACTGCTCTCTGCGGCCATGCTATTCGAAGATACCGCGGAGCTGTCGCCTAAAATCCCGATAGATCCAATCGACCCGGTAGATCCCCGTCCCGGTTGATCTGAATTCCGGCGACAAGCTTAGCCGGAAATCGGCGCATCAGTCTGGCCCTTCATCTGCTGACTACTGTCAGATGGCCAAACACTCTTGAACAGTTTTCTTGGGCTGAGGATTAACAGCAAAATGCGCAACCGGCATCTCCACAGTGGAGTAAGCGCTCAGCTTTCGGTCTCCGAACCGGCTCGTCTTAATTGAGAGAAGCCTCGAGTGTGCGCTTCCTGGACCAGCGGTCAGCCCGGTATCCCCCTTCCAGGCCACCCGCCGACAGGACGACCTGCCAGAGATGGGTGTCCCGTGCCCGGAAAGCACCTGCACAGGTGAGCAGGTAGTAATCAAACATTCGTTTGAATCGCTCGTTGTACCGGTCCTTCAGCGACGGCCAGGCGTCGTTGAAGTTACGAAACCACGCCATCAGGGTCGGATCGTAGTCGGCGCCTATGTTGTGCCAGTCCTCGATAGTGAACAGCCCATCACAGTTGTTGACGATCGCCTGTGGAGGAGGCAGCAACCCGTTTGGAAAGATGTATTTGTCGGTCCAGCGGTCCATTGCATAGCCCCCGCGACCGGCACCAATGGTGTGGAGCAGAAATATCCCACCCTCTTCCAGAACTGAACGCAGAACCTTAAAGTACGTCTGGTAATTCTTATGGCCGACATGCTCGAACATACCCACAGAAACGATCCGGTCGAACTTGCCCTCAAGATTCCTGTAATCGGTCAGCTGGACCGTTACCGGAAGATCCCGGCAACGCTGCTGCGCGTACACAGCCTGTTCGCTCGAGACCGTAATGCCGGTTACTTCTACACCGTGACGCTCGGCCATCCACCGCGAAAGGCCTCCCCAGCCACAACCGACGTCTAGCACCTGCATCCCGTTTTCCAATTGAAGCTTGCGACAGATCATCTCCATCTTATGCTCCTGGGCTTTGGCCAGATCCTGCGCATCCGCCCAGTAACCACAGCTGTAGTTCATATACGGGTCGAGCATGGCTTCAAAGACGTCGTTGCCGATGTCATAGTGCTTTTCACCCACAATGTGCGCCCGTTTGCTGCTCTGCAGATTGAATAACCTGGAAAAAGTAAAAAACAGCAGGAACCGCAAGTTGTTCCGAATAGCATCTTCCAGGCCCGCCCGCAGGCCTCGGGAGAACAGCTCATCCAGACGCTGGCAATCCCACCAGCCATCCATATAAGCCTCACCCAGCCCAAGGGTGCCATCTCGACTTACCCGTCGAAAGAGCCGCTGGTCATTGACCTGTGGATCCCATTCGTTCGGACCATTAAGCACGATACCCGCCGGCGCCAGAAGGTCTTCGAAATGCTTGTAGCCTTTGGGGTCTGAATGGCCGCTCATCGGTGATTGGAACACGGTTGTACTCCGGACAAACAATCACGACCGCTCATCTCAAGTGCTCCGTCAGCTTGCCCTTGATCACCTTGCGGGTCGGCGTCAAGGGCATCTCATCAACGATTATCAGGTCTTCGGGCCATTTGCTCTTGGAGATGCCGTGGCTTTCCAGTAATGCGCAGACCTTCTCCAGATCTATTACCTTATCCTGCCTCAACTGGGCAAAACAGCAAGCCCGCTCTCCCAGTCTGGCATCCGGAATCGGAGCAATGGCGACCAGTTCAATTCTCGGGTCGCTCAGCAGAACCTCCTCGACCTCGACGGGGTTGTATTTAACACCTCCGCGGTTGATCAACTCCTTAATGCGGCCGGTTATCTTGAGATTTCCGGACGCATCGATTACGGCCAGGTCTCCGGTTCGGAACCAGCCTTCCTCAACGAATGCCTCGGCATTGGCATCCGGGTTGTCGAGGTATCCCGGAAACACAGAACTCCCACGCACCTGCAGTTCACCTTCAGCGTCAGGGACAACCGGTTCGCCCGTCTCCTGGCCGACGACCCGAATCTCGTTGCCGGGAGCGACGGGGCCGGCACTGTTGATGCCCACTTCCTTGTCCTGGTCGGGATAGCTGTAGGCCCCTGCCGCGAGCTCGGTCATCCCCCACAACTGGCAGACGCTGCTGCCGGTACTGGCGTGGTAGGCCCGCAGCAGGTCTGGCGGGCAGTAGGCACCGGAGAAGACGGAAAAGCGCAGCGAGGAGAAATCATGTTTTTCGAGGAGGCCTGCGCTCTGCAATGCGACCGCGTGGGCAGGACCCAGAAACACAGCAGTCGGGCACATTGTTTCAACCAGCTCAGCCATCTGGGCTGGCACGAAGCCCGGAAGCAGAACGGCTGCTGCGCCGGCACACAAGGTAATGTGATAACAATGCAGGCCATAGAGATGACTGAAGGGCGCTGCCGAAAGAATACGGTCCTCGCCAGTAACCTTAAACCGATCCACGCTGAGCCGACTGTTGCTCATCATGTTCTGGTAGGTCAGCGGCACGCCTTTAGGATTTGAAGTCGTACCCGAGGTATAAAGCAGCAGAAAGGGGTCCGCACCGACCGGCGGATTAGCGATCTCTGGGTCGCTATTATCCATAAGACTGGCATATCCGATTGCCCCTTTCTCAACTTCTGAACCAAGAATGATGACATGTTCCAGCGCGGAAAAATTCCGCCTGCAATCAAGCATGATCTCCTGGGTCGGGATATCCTTAAACGCTGCGAGGCTGATGACCGCCCTGGCTCCGGAGTGTCCCAACAAAAATTCGATGTCAGACCGGGCATATGGCATATGGATGGTCTGCAGCACGCCGCCAAACGATGCGATCGCGAGATAGGCCGTCAGGAACTCAGGAATATTGGGCAGCTGGACCGCCACCACATCCCCCTTGCCGAGCCCCAGGCCCGTCAGCCCATGGGTCAGGCAATCGACATCATTCTTGAGCTCACCGTAACTCAGCGTCGCCCTCGAGTTGATCAGTGCCGGTGCGTCCGGCGTCTGGACAGCATGCCTGGCCAACCAACCACTCAGAGTGTCGTTGTTCCACAGGCCCTGTTCCAGATAGACCGCGGCCCTGGCGGGATCAAAAGTCAATGCTTCACGCAACGTCATCGCATCCTCCCGAATCCATAACCGTTCATTCGGATTCTGGTACCTGTTTTTTTCAGTTGCAGCGGGTCCCGCAAATCGTGGCCCTTCGGCGCGATTTTCGTAATATCTCGACGTCCATCAGACCGAGGGCTGGCGTCCCTTTTTTCAAGCAGTAAACCCGCATAACATCCTTGGCCAGAGCAGGGTCGAGTGTGTTGGTCATGCAGGTCCTGTGAAATACCGAACACCGACAATAGATAACAAGTTTAGCCCAGAAGCTGGACCAGTTGCTCAGCTGCCGCGGCTTCCAGCGCAGACTCGACTGACTGATCAGGCCTGGGCTGTGACGGGATCTGAACCTGTCGTCAGCAACGGCTCACGACAGCCAATCTGTCCGACTTACTTAATGATAAGACCAGGCAGTCTGGGCTGAATCAAGCATAAATCTGACTGTACTCCCTTGCCTGGACAATCCCCTGGCCGCCATGGATGTTGCAGGACACCTGAGCGTATAGAATGGTCCTCTGGTATCCGCGTGATGCCCACTCGGGGCATCACGGTTGCACGGAACCTGCGACTGAACGATCTAACAGCAGCACACCAGGAGAAAGATAGAGATGACTATTCGACGAATTGATATCGGCGAGCGAATGAGCCAAACCGTTGTTCACGGCAACACGGTCTATACAGCCGGTCAGGTCGCAAGAGACGCGCCGGGGGCTTCGGTCACTGACCAGACGACAAATATCCTTGCCGCGATCGATCGACTGCTCTCGGAGGCAGGTACAGACAAGTCAAAACTGCTCTCCGCCACAATCTGGATTAGCGACATGTCTACCTTCAGCGAAATGAACGCGGTTTGGGATGCCTGGGTCTCACCGGGGAATACGCCCGCTAGAGCCTGTGTCGAGTCGACGCTGGCGTCCCCCGACTTCACAGTCGAGATAGCGGTCATCGCGGCCTGCGACTGAACAGCGAGGGTATCAAAGGTGCACATCGCGGTACTCGGTGCCGGCGTTGTTGGTGTCACAACCGCCTGGGAGCTGTTACGAGACGGCCACCGGGTAACAGTCATAGATCGTGAGGACGAGCCGGCGAGTTTCACCAGCGCAGCCAATGCCGGACTCGTCGCGCCGGGTCACGCCTACGCCTGGGGTTCATCCCGGGCCCCAGGCATGATGCTCCGGTCGCTGTGGCGAAACGACCAGGCAATTCGTTACCGGCCCAGGCTGGACATCGATCAGTGGCGTTGGGTGATGGCTTTTCTTGGCCAATGCAACGATCAGCGCGCGAGTATCAATACCCGGCGCAAGGTCCGGCTGTGCAGCTACTCCCAGTCTCAATTGTGCCGGACCCAGGAAGAAACCGCGGTTGAATATGACCGGAATGAAGGTGGGCTGCTGTACTTCTATCGCTCCGAGAAAAGCTTCACCACGGCCACGAGCAAGTGTGAGATTCTCCGCGGCGAGGGCATGGATATCGAGGTGCTTGATCCCGATGGCGTCGTCGGACGAGACCCGGGTCTCGCCGATGCGCGTGACCGGATTGCAGGCGGGCTCTGGTGCAGAACCGATGAAAGTGGTGATGCACAGACCTTTACGCGGGCGCTCAAGGAGAAATGTGAGGCGCAGGGCGCCGAGTTCTGCATGAATACAACGGTGCACGCCCTGCGAACAGACGGTGCACGCGTTCAAGTTGCTGAGACGGAGTCCGGCCCCGTACAAGCTGACGCCTTTGTTCTGGCGCTTGGTGTTTTCAGTCCAAAGCTGGTGCACGGGCTGGGTATCAGGCTGCCGATCTACCCGGTCAAAGGGTATTCAGTGACCCTGGCGGTCGATAAGAGCCACCATGGACCGAAACTCGGTGGAGTCGATGAGGACAACCTGTTGGCCTATTGCCCAATGGGCAATCGCCTGCGCCTGACCGCGACCGCAGAGATCAGTGATTACAGCACGTCATGTCGACCAAAAGATTTCACGGTGATGCTGCGCAATGCTGCCGAGTTGCTGCCACAAGCCGCCGATTACAGCCAGCCCACTTACTGGGCGGGCCTGCGACCGATGACGCCAACCGGCCTGCCCGTGATCTCGGGGACACGGTTTGATAATCTGTGGCTCAACACCGGCCACGGTCACATGGGCTGGACGATGGCCTGCGGTTCGGCCCGGATAGTCGCCGACCAGCTTGCCGGTCGCAAGCCCCAGATTGAACTCACAGGCATGACACTGGACACGATAGGAACCTGATCATGACTTCACTCCATGAAACCAGAGAAGAGTTCGTCAACATCAAGGGTATCCCGTTTGATGTTGACGAAGGCATCGCGGGCAGGGCCCGTATCGGCCTGATTGTGCTGGCATCGGACCACACCGTGGAACACGAGTTCCGCCAGGTCGTCACCATGCCGGGTGTGGCTCTCTACGAGGCCCGGATACCCAATTCTCCAACCATCAATCCGGACACACTGCGGGCCATGGCAGAACACATCGCAGACCGGGCGGCCCTCATACTGCCCGGGGTCTCGCTGGACGTTGTGGCCTACGCCTGCACGGCGGCGTCAATAGTGCTCGGTGAAGAACGGGTTTTTGAACTGATCCGTAACGGGCGACCCGAAGCGCTGCCGACCACACCAATCACAGCGGCTTTCGCCGCCTTCCGCGCACTCGGTAAAACCCGCATCGGAGTGCTGACACCGTACCGTGATGACGTTAACGCTATGGTGCGACAGTACATCGTCAAGAACGGATTCGAGGTCCCGGTCTTTGGCTCATTCAATGAAGATGATGACAACCGGGCGGCGCGCATCACTACCGACAGCATCCGGTCGGCTATTCTCGACATCGGCCAACACGATGACGTCGACGCGGTTTTCCTGTCCTGTACCAGTCTGCGGCTGACCGAGATCGTCGACCAGGTCGAACAACAACTGGCAAAACCGGTCACTTCATCGAACCATGCTCTGATCTGGCACACGCTGCGGCTGGCGGGCGTGAAAGAAACCATTCCCGGATTCGGCATGCTCTACAACTTGCCTGCCGACCCACCCTGATTGTTTCCTCTGGTCGTATGGACAGACGGGTCGTCTTCATCGAGCACCACCCTGATCCCAGGGATGACCGGGCCTCAACACACCTGGCCGCCCGCGGACTTTCAATCGAATGGGTCCAGTCCTTCAAAGGCGAGTCACTGCCTGACACCTGTGAATCCCTCGCCGGCGTGGTGATCACGGGTGGGGGCGCCAATATCGACACGATCGGCGAGACACCTTATCTTATTGAGGAAGCCCGATGGCTTGAGCAGTGCTTGAAAAACAACATACCGGTACTTGGACTTTGTCTTGGCGGGCAACTGCTGGCGCACGTACTGGGTGCGCGCGTGTTGCCACGAGCAGATGGGTGGGAGGAATTCGGCTACTTCCCGATACAGCCGGTGGCAGGACAGGAGTCCTTCATTCCGAAAGACTTTTATGTCTTCCAGGCCCACAGCCGTGGATTCGAAGTACCCCGAGATGCGACCTTGTTGGCCCGCGGTGATCTTTTTCCGCACCATGCTTTTCGCTACGGTGAGTCTGCCTACGGCTTGCAGTTTCACCCGGAAGTCACCCCGAGCGTGCTCAAGCGCTGGCAGGACTCGGACTGGGCGCCGTGGGACAATCCAGGTGCCCAGAGCCGGGTGGAACAGGAGACCCTCGCGCCGTTACACGATCCGCTGATTCACAGCTGGTTTGTCGAGCTGCTCGACGGGCTGTTCCTGGCCGATCCGGGCAGACCCTGACAGAAGCAGCGACCTATGCCAAGCACACTCGCGGATGAACTGGGTGCCAGAATCGAGAACGCCTGTCCAAATCCACAGGCCGTGACCCAAAGTGTTTGTCCGGGTGCCGTCGATGCGCTGATGAGTGAGAAGCTCTGTCGCGAGGCCCGCCAGACGATATCCAGCTGGACCGGACATCAGGCCACCCCGCTTAGAGCGCTGCCCGGGCTGGCGCGGCAGACCGGGATCAGTGCTATTTACTACAAGGATGAGAGCCTGCGTTTTGGACTCGGCAGTTTCAAAGCACTCGGTGGCTCTTATGCGGTTCTCAAGACGGTGGCTGAGGAAATTGCCCGGCATGACGGTAATTCTTGCGACCTCGATGCACTGATGGCTGGCCGGTTGTCCGACCGCGCTGGCAAGATCACCGTGGTCACGGCAACAGACGGCAACCACGGTCGTTCGGTGGCCTGGGGCGCACAAAACTTCGGCTGTCGGTGCATCATCTACATGCACGCGGAAGTCAGCGAAGGCCGGCAGGCCGCCGTCGAGAGATACGGGGCACAGGTCGTGCGGGTCGATGGCGACTATGGTGAATCGGTCAGAAAAGCCGCTGAAGATGCGGCGCTGAACGGCTGGCTCATCGTCTCCGACACCTCGTGGCCAGGTTACGCTGAGATTCCACGCCATGTCATGGCAGGATACACGCTGATGAGCAGCGAGGCGATGGATCAACTGTCGAAGGAGAAACCACCCACCCACGTGTTCATCCAGGGCGGCTGTGGTGGGCTCGCGGCCGCCGTCTGTGCCGATCTCTGGCACCGCTACGGCACCGGTCGGCCACAGTTCATCGTGGTTGAACCGGAACCTGCCGACTGTCTTTATCGCAGTGCCCTTGCCGGCCGGGCAGTAAACATTACTGTGACAAGGGAAAGCATCATGGCAGGTCTGTCGTGCGGTGAGGTGTCGCTGATCGCCTGGCCCGTACTGGCACTTGGTGCTGATCATTTTCTAACCATCAACGACGACCCCGTTGGCCCGCTGATGGCGCGCCTTGCTCAGGGTAGCGCCGGCGATCCCCGTATTGTGGCTGGCGAGGCGGCCGTGGCGGGCCTTGCCGGTTGCATCGCCGCCTGTTCAGAACCTGCGCTCAGCCAGGCCCTTGGCCTTGACCACAATGCCCGGGTACTGGTTTTCGGGACCGAAGGGGCGACCGACCCGGTGGTCTATCGCCGGCTGGTCGGCAATGCGGCCAACGGTCTGATCTGATGCCTGTGGTTCCCACTATGCCTGAAGCCGCCCTGCCGCCCCGTGGGTTTGCAGAGACCGAATTCGAGGAGCGAACCGGGTTCGCGCAGACTGCGATGCTGGAGTCGAAGCTGGACGCGATACTACTGACCACCGAGCCCGAGATCCGCTACTTCACGGGCTTTCAGACCCAGTTCTTTGAAAGCCCGACCCGTCCCTGGTTCGTGTTAGTGCCGCTGTCCGGCAAGCCCATTGCGGTCATCCCGGGTCTGGGTCTGGCAGGCATGCGGGCCACCTGGATCGATGATGTGCGAACCTGGCAGTCGCCCTGTCCGGAAGACGACGGGATCACGCTTCTCGCCGATACCTTGAACGGCCTGCCGGCCCGCTTCGGGCAGCTGGGTCTCGCCCTGGGCCAGGAAAGCACCCTCCGCATGCCGGTCCGCGACAGCCAGATTCTGGCAGAGCGAATAGCCCTTTCACCCGTTGACTGCGCGAAACTCCTGCTGAAACAGCGATTCGTCAAGTCGCAGGCCGAAGTGGCAAAGATCCGGGCCGTCTGTCAACTCACCTCGGCTGAATTCGAAGCACTTCCGCAGTACACGTCGCTGGGCGAGTCAGAACGACAAATCGGGCGGCGCATGCGGATCAACCTGCTGGCGCGCGGTGCAGACAGCACGCCTTTCCTGGTCGCGGGCTCCGGGCCCGGTGGCTACGACAACATCATCATGGGACCGACAGACCGGCAACTCGGGGAAGGTGACGTGCTGATCATCGACACTGGAACGACCTTCGATGGCTACTTCTGCGACTTCGACCGGAACTTTGCCTTTGGGCACATTGCTGACGACACCCGGAAGGCTCACGCAACGGTCTACCGGGCGACCGACGCCGGTTTTGCTGCAGCCCGACCCGGCGCGACCATGGCCGATGTCTGGCGTGCGATGTGGGAGGTCCTTGAAAACGGCGGCGCACTAGGAAACAGCGTCGGCCGCATGGGCCACGGCCTGGGCATGCAGCTGACCGAGTGGCCGTCCGTGAAAGAAGACGATCTGACTCTGCTGACACCGGGCGCTGTCATCACTCTGGAACCGGGGATGGAGTTCGCAGCGGACCGACAACTCGTCCATGAAGAAAATATCGTGATTACCGAGGACGGTGCGGAGTATCTCACCCGCCGGGCACCGGCCGAGATGCCGGTAGTCTCCTGACCGACCTGACCATCGAAAGGACATCGTTCTTGCCCAGCGTCCTGATCACCGGTGCCAGCCGTGGCCTCGGTCTTGAATTCGCCCGACAGTATGCATCGGCTGGCTGGCGTGTACACGCCGGTGTACGCAATCTTAACGGTCGACCGCCGATCGATGATCTCAAGCACGACAACGTCACCACTCATGATCTCGATGTTTCGAACCACGGTCAGATCCAAGCTGTTGCGAGACGACTGGTTAACCAGCCCATCGACCTATTGATCAACAACGCAGGGCTCTGGCTGGGCGAGAATGAGCACTACGGTCGCTGTGATGATGCACAGTGGTTTGAAGAGTTTCGCGTTCACGTATTCGGCACAATGGCGATGTGTGAGGCTTTCATCGCTCATATCAAGATGGGTGACCTCAAACTGATCGCCAACATCTCCAGCGCCAATGGCAGCCTGACACTGGACAACGGTGTCGGGGACTATCCCTACAATACGAGCAAGGCGGCCCTGAACCTGATCACCAGGGGCTTGGCGACCGACCTCGAAAAATACGCGATCTCGGTCATCTGCCTTTCCCCCGGGTTCGTCGCGACCGACATGTCGGGGCCGAATGCCGACCTGACACCCGAGGAAAGCGTCAGCGCGATGAGGGACCTGTTCAAGACTCTTGGCCGCGACGCATCCGGCACATTCCTGCGCTACAACGGACAATTCCTCCCCTGGTAAGCCATGTCCGAGCAAGCCTTCACAACCGTGATCACCGGGGCCAACCGCGGTATCGGATTTGAGCTTTCGGCCCAGTACCTGGCTGAGGGCTGGCAGGTATATGCCTGTTGTAGGCAGCCAGAAGCAGCGAGCAAATTGCAGACGCTCTCAGCAAATCCGGCGCTAAGGTTGTGTCAGCTCGACGTCACCGACTGGGCTTCGGTCAAAGGCCTGGCAATGCACCTTGCGAGCACACCGGTCGATATCCTGATCAACAATGCCGGTCTCTTCGGCGGTGACCGCCAGAGCTTCGGCAACCTGGATTATGACCGGTGGTTGCAGGTACTCGACGTCAATACACTGGGGCCCTACCGGGTCAGCACCGCACTCGCCGACTCGGTGGCACGCAGTACGCACCGCACCATCGTCAACCTGTCCAGCAGTATGGCGAGCATCCAGGATTATTCCTCCGGTGGAGGTTATATCTATCGGAGCAGCAAAACCGCGCTCAATATGGTCACCGTGAACCTCGCCCACGACCTGAAGCCCCGTGGCATCACCGTGCTGGCAGTGGATCCTGGCTGGGTTCGCACCGACATGGGCGGCCCGAATGCTGAGCTTGACCCCGAACAGAGTGCCACTGGCATAAGGGCCGTGCTCGAACAAAGTTCTGTCGCTACCAGTGAACGTTTCGTTTCCTGGGAAAACAAGACCCATCCCTGGTAATCGACCACCAACCTGCTACTGTTAGGGACAGCTGCGTGAAAAAAACGGTCGTTCTGGTCAATCCGACTTCCGGTAGTGGCAAGGGAGGCCGAACCTGGGAAAAACTCCAGAAGTCCAGACCAGACCTGGTATCCGCCCGGGTCATCTGCTGTAGCGCGCTCGACCAGGCGAGAGGTGAACTCACGGACACGCTGAGCGGTAATGTACGCCGGTTGATCGTGATCGGCGGTGACGGCACATTTCATAGTGCAGCAGGCCAGCTGCTGGCATCAGGTCTTGCCGACCAGGTCGCCATCGGACTGATCCCGGCCGGTACGGGGTCTGACTACGCGCGCATTGCAGGACTTTCCGGCAACCCGCTCAAAGCCCTTGCGAGGATACTTACAGTCGAACCCCGGCGGGTCGATGTCCTGCAGATCTGCGACAGCCAGGGCAGTACCCGCTATGCCGTCAACACATTCTCTGCGGGCGTCTCTGGCTGGGTGGGCGAGCATATGGCCGGTGACAAGGGCAATGTCTCCGCGGCCTACCTCAGAGCAACGCTCAAGGCATTCGTGTCTTATCGGCCGGTGTCCTGCCGCGTGACCATTGATGGGGAACCCTGGTTCTCTGGGCCGCTCTACCTGCTGGCCATCACCAAGGGCTCACACTTCGGACAGGGCATGTACATCTCACCCAGAGCGGTGCTGGACAACGGCCTAGCTGAGATCACCGCAGTTATGCCTATGGCGCGCTGGCAACTGCCGTTGCGACTGGGCCGCCTATACCTTGGTAACCACCTCGGTACCAGTTATGTGCACTACCGACGCGGCCGGTCAATACAGCTTGAGCCCGGTGCGGGTTGTAATTCGTTTGAAACGGACGGGGAGATATCAGCTGCAAGCCCAGTTCGCATCGACACCCTACCGGCGGCACTGTCACTTCTGGCCTGAGGAAGAATCTCTAAGCAGCGGCCCCCTCCTGAGGACAGCCAGCGGGCCTAGCCGTCGCGTTCAGGGAAGCGCATGTGTGCAGCACAACAGCGCCAGGCATTGGATCATCACGGTAGCGGCAAGAAATGCAGTCATGCCACCCACGTCATGCGGTGGGCTGACCGTATTGACGTCGACGGCTACAAAGTTCAGACCTTCAAGACCCTGCAGCAGCGCCAGCCCCTCCCTGGCGGTGGCACCACCCCAAGTGGGAGTGCACACCCCCGGAGCACAGGCCGGGTCGAAGAAATCCATGTCAAAACAAAGATATACCGGCCTGCCGGTCAGGCACTCATGGAGCTGGCCGAGGACATCGGCGGTACCTCGCCGGCGCAACTCAGTATCGTCGATCAGGCCGTAGCCCCTGGCCCTGGTGTGCTCAAACACACCACCCATCATCACTGTGCCGCGCGCACCCACGTGGAAAGAGCGGGCAGTATCCAGCAGTTCCTCTTCGGCTGCGCGGGTGAAGGTGGTCGCCGTGTTGTAGCGCTCATGAATCTCCTGTCCATCACCGGGGTAGGTATCGGTGTGGGCGTCGATGTGAAGGAGTACGAGCTCCGGATGCAGGCGATGCATCGCGCGAAGCTGTGGCAGCGACACCAGTCCGTCGCCGCCCATGGTCACGGGTACGACATCAGCCGATGCGATCCCGTAGACCGCCTGCTCGATATTGTCCAGTGAGGACTCGATCACGCCCGGCGTACAGGTCACGTTTCCGCAGTCGACCACACCGAGCCGCTCGAGCGGATTGAAATCGGCCCACGGTGGCTGGAAGGGGCGCACCAGAACGGACTGTTCGCGAATCGCCGCGGGACCGAGCCGCGCCCCTACCCGCGCTGGGTGCGTCCCGCAGTCAAAAGGAATACCCAGCACGGCCGCCTGGCTGTGGCTCAGATCACTGGAAAACGGCAGGCCCATGAAACTGGCCGGGCAGCTCAACACAGGTTCCTTCGACTGGTCAATTTGATTCATGGACTTGACGGAGGTTATCGCGTAAAAGACCGGTTGACCGCAAACCAGCGGCACATACTTTGATTTTAATGATTTTCCGTGCCGCCCGTAGAGCCTGTTTACAGACGGGTCCACTCAAGGGGCCGGGGGAGAGAAAACCATGGCAAGCATACTGCGCACACCGGATGAACGCTTTCGGGACCTGCCCGACTACGATTTCGAACCGAACTACCTCGATGACCTCGAGGGCTTCGACGGGATGCGCTGCCACTATCTGGATCTCGGTCCGCAGAATGCTGAACAGACTTTTTTTTGTGTGCACGGTCAACCGACCTGGGCTTACCTCTTCCGGCACATGATTCCGGTGTTCCTGGAAAGCGGCGCCCGGGTCGTTGTGCCTGACCTGTTCGGGTTTGGGCGTTCAGACAAGCCAGTCGAACAATCGACTTACACCTTCAGCTTTCACCGAAACATGCTACTGGCTTTCACGTCGCGCCTGGACCTGACTGATCTGACCCTGGTTGGTCAGGACTGGGGCGGTATTCTCGGCCTCACCCTGCCGATGGAGCCTCCGCAGCGCTTCTCCCGGCTACTCATCATGAACACTGCACTGGCTACGGGTGACGTGCCGCTTGGTCAGGGTTTCATCGCCTGGCGGCAGTGGTGCCGCGACAACCCTGATCTCTCGACAGGACGTCTACTGGGCCGGGCCTGCCCTCACCTGTCAGCCGAAGAACGGGCCGCCTATGACGCGCCATTTCCGGACATCGAGTACAAGGCAGGTGCCCGGGCCTTTCCCGAGCTGCTGCCTGAGCATCCCAACGCCGATGGTGCCGAAATCTCACGCCGGTCCAGGGCATGGCTACAAGGCGAGTGGCAGGGCGAGACTTTCATGGCCATCGGTATGCAGGACCCGGTCCTGACTCCAAGCATGATGCACCACCTGCACAAATCCATCCGCAACTGCCCGGCACCGTTTGAGGTTGCTGAAGGTGGTCATTTTTTGCAGGAATGGGGTGCTGGCGTGGCCCGCCAGGCGCTTCAGTCCTGGCAGCGTTAGGTTACTGCCGAGCAACCTGCAGGTACATTACCGACAGTGGCAGGCCAGAACGTTCACAAAAGGGAATGAAAAGGCCACCGCTATTGAACAGGGGTCTGGAAATGGATGTTGGTGTTGCCTCTTCCCAGAGAGGGAGAATCGCCTGGGTGGTGCAAGGTGAGGCTATTTATGCTTGTACTGTCTACAAGATGGGTGAGGTTGCTTTTATCAAAACACCGTACTGTCTGCCAGAAGACAAATACTCCCCGGAAAAGAAATAAAAGAAGTCGATCAATAAATGCATAAGTTTTCTCGTTTACCTCGACATGTAGTCGCCATACCAGTCATTGTCCTGTTTGGTTTGATTTACTTCGCTACAGTGTCCTACTGGGCAGTTATCGCCTATCTGGTTGTAATCATCGTAATACTGTGGTTAGTTTGGATGAAGAAACGGAAAACGAACTAGTTGAAGTTCCTGCGCTCCTCGTCCTGGAGCGTCTTGATGGATCGTTCAACCTCTGGTGTTGTCCAGCAACCCTCACGCCCCATCTCACTTTTTTTGATAACTATTCTTGGTGTATAGGCCCTGGCAATTATTCCAGTAATCCTGTGTAGAATTCGAAGACGACGACTCAAACGTGTGAGTGGAAAGAAAAACTAGGCCGCTCACTATTACTCATCACGATCCATATCGTTAGGATCATCCAATCGAGACCAGCCATGACTTCTAATACGGTGGAAAAACTAACTATACGGTTACTTGATGCCATTGATAATGGCGACTTAGAGACTTATAGAGAGTTATGTGATCCGTCCTTAACAGCTTTCGAGCCAGAAGCACTTGGTAATTTAGTGGAAGGTTTGGGTTTCCATGAAACTTATTTCGGTAGTCCTGCCACAGGTAAGCGCAAGTCGAACGTTCGGTCTCCTCATCTACGAGTGCTCGGTGATACAGCCGTGATCGCCTATGTAAGACTGGTACAAAGCACTACGAATGATGGTCAGCACAGCACCACAGCCTTTGAAGAAACTCGCATCTGGCATAAGATCGACGATAGCTGGAAGAATGTCCATTTCCACCGATCAAATGTAGGACGGATTGAACTGGGTTAAGCCCTATCTGATACTGTCTACAACTAATCTAGATCAGTGTTGCCTTTGTTTATTTCTTTACCTAAGCCCCAGAGTCCGCAAGATATGCTGCTGACCTGCACTATATATCCCCCGTAACAGTTCAAAGTTGGAGACGAGTAGAGGGGTCACCGGGGTATCGCCATATGCCCCAAGCGTATATCGAACTGCTTGAAATCTTTCTGGGGGAAAGCCGTATATATAGGCCGATTACCCCTGGCAGTCGAAAATAGGACTATGGGGGCACTTCAATAAAAGGCCTCTAATCAGTGCTGTTGTTCGATTGTTTGAGTGTAGTATGGTGTCTACAGGCCCGATAGAGGCTGATATAAATAAACCTAACTGGGAGGGATGATGATGAAACAAATGCTGCTTGTATTGTTTGGAATGTTGGTCGTTCAGAGCTACACCTTTGCCGAAACTTGGCAAGATCGTGCCGCGAACAAGACGCCTTGGAGCGCTGAGTTCGCTGATGATCCTGCCTGTTGGAACCCACCCGTTGGCTGGAATTCCGAGAATCCGTGGGTGGTGGGGAAGGGTGATCACGAGGCCTATTATGGGCTTGCCAACTGTTTTAGAGCCTGTGCCGAGAATGACACCTGTTACAAAGATGGTTGGCAAGATAAGGATGCAGCGTCAGCAACATGTGAGTTGTGGGGTTTTGATCAGTTTAGACATACTTGTGTGTTAGATGCGAACTGCGATCCAGACAGCGATGATTACGAACCTGGCCCGCCATGGTGGAAAGCTACAGCGGCTCTAAAATCGATTGTAAAGGGATATGCGCCGACTGGTCAGTCGGAAAAATTGTATGTTATGGCCTGGTGCAAGTAATTAAGGTCTGAGTTCCTTTAAGCTCAATGGTCAATCGTTTTAACTGCCAAACACCCCGAATTTGAAAGAGCGGTGCCGATTACGTAGCTGGTGTTTGGTTTATCTGGGTTGATGTTGCGATTGCCACAGACGCGGACGGGCGCTTTGAAGATAAATAGTTGTTAACGTGGCGTGGCGTCAGGCAAACCACCATCCACAGGCAATGTCACACCAGTGGTCGGAGTGGCGCGTGTCAGGAAGAAGAGCACAGCGCTGCCAACGTGTTTGGCGGTGATCCGTGCTTTCAAGAGATTTCGATCGCGGTAGTACGCTTCAAGACCATCGGCATCGAGCCCTCGGGCGAGCATGCGTTCCGGACCGACCTCTGCCCAAAGGCCGGAGGGTCGGTCTCCGTGTGAAAAAACTGCGTCGGGAGCGACCATGTTCACGCGCACGTCATCACCGGCGAACTCCTGACTGGCGATCCGAGCGAGTTGGTGGCCGGCTGCCTTGGTCGCACTGTAAGCCCCGAATTCAGCGCCGGGGGCGAAGACATTCTTGGTCGACACCAGCACGATGTCACCGCCGGTCCCTTGCCGTTTCATATGCCGTGCCGCCTCGCGCAACAGCAACAAAGTGCCATGTGTATTAACCCGCTCGAGTTGCTGAAACTTCTCAATTTCCATGGTCTCTAGTGAGGAAACGTGGGCCAGTCCAGCATTGATCACAACGATGTCCACACCGCCCCATGCGCGGCTCACCTGTGCGAAGCCGTCGGTGACGGAACCAGGATCAGTAACGTCGAGGCCAATGGCAAGAACCCGGTTTGGAAACTGCCGGCCTAACGATTCAGCCAGCTGGCTGAGCGAATCACCAGGTAAGTCTGTGACCGCCACGTGCGCGCCCTCCAAGAGAAGCCGCTCGGAGATACCCGAGCCAATTGCACCCCCCGCACCGGTCACCAGTGCGACTCGACCACCCAGAGGCGGGGCACCTGCCCGAGCCAGCTTCGCCTGCTGCATCGGCCGGTACTCCATGTCGAAAAGATGCTCTTCGCTGGGAGCCTGATAGCACGAACCCATGGCTGCAATTAAAGCCTTTGCGGAAAATGTCTGGGCCGTAATATCGCGAGCGATCACGGCCGAGCGGGCGTCCTCACCTACGCAGAGCGCTCCCATTCCGGGGAAAAGGACGACCGTCGGAGAGGGCTCGAATGGCTCGATACCAGCGGGCAAGCGGTTGCTATGGCGGGTAAGGTAAGCGCGGTAGTCTTCGGCGTAGCGCTGGAGTCCAGTGTCGATCTGGCGTTTGAACAGTGCCTCGTCATCGTAGGCCGGGTCGTCTATCCACGCCGGCAGAATCTTCGTCCGAATCAGATGATCGGCAGTGAGTGGGGGCGAAAGTGCGAGCGTCCGGGCCTCCTCAGTATCGAGGAAGGCGAGAATCTCCGGGGTCGCCAGCGGGCGGAGCACCATTCGTTGGTACGGACGATCCGGATCACCGGTCGCCCGCGCAAGCCGGCCACGCAGCAGAGGCGCCACGCTGGACAAACGCCGGCCGGCGAGCTCTGCCGATGTCTCTTGCAGGGACACCAGAACTTTAGTCGCGGTTTTCTCCAGGTATGCCTCGGCACGTGAAACGAGATCGATCATTCGATCGTAGCTCTCGCGGGCCGTCTCTCCCCAGACAGTGATGCCATGGTGTATCCATACCATGGCCTGAGCTCCCGGCGTCGCCGCAACCGCGTCGGCGCACGCCTTAGCCAGACGAATGCCCGGCGGCATATAGGGCAGAATCAAGATGTCATCCCCAAGAGCAGCGCGCACGTGCCGGGTTCCATCGGCTTGGTTCGTCAGGGTGAGGATCGCATCAGCATGAGTATGATCGATGACGCGGCCTGGCAGACATGCGTGGACAGGCGTCTCAATCGAGGGCGTCGGAGAACGGTGGTCGAGAAGATGGGTACGAAGCTCGTTCAGCAACGCTCCGTCAGAAAGATCTTCGACTTCGTGAAGCCGTTGCAGGTAGGCAAGGTCTACTGGTACGTGGCCTTCGGGAGCAATAGTTGCCAGGTCCTGTCCCGAGGCTTTGATGAAAAGAGCTGGTGCGGTTTCTCCGAAAAGGTTCGGTAGCGTCCCTTTGACGGAGGTGTTTCCTCCACCGTGGAGCACTAGAGAGGACTCAGTACCGATCAGGCGACTGGTGTATGTTCGTAGAGCCAATTCCTCGCCATGGTCTGCCCCGTATCGGTCGACGAACTGTCTCGCTTCGACATCCGACCAGCGATTTTTCACGATCAGCGGGCCTCCACCACAGAGTAAACAGTGATGACGTCAGCACTGGCCTTCACATAATTCGTGATCTTATCGATCGAATCCGTGATCATCAGGTGCGCATCTTTGATGAGCGACGTACGCACGGCACCAACGATCGACGGGCTAATCGTCGTCATGGGACAGAAGCATCCATCCATCACCTCGAAATGAGCCAGTTTGACGCCACTGCATTCGTGAATCTCGACCTGGGAAGCGAGAGGGCCGAGGTCAGCGGTCAACACGCCAACGCTGACCGTCGGCGTGGTGGGACGGATCGCTTCAAAGACTGAGGGGGTCGCCATATTCGCGCGGCGTTCGCTCAACTGTCAGCCGGATGCTCGTCGCCGTCTTTGAGTGTCAGATAGAGGTCGTAAGCCTCTTTTGGAGAGAGATTCTTGTGAACTACGCCTCGCACAGCCTGGATCATCGCCACAGGGGCTTCCGACTGGAATATGTTCCGTCCCATGTCGACGCCGGCTGCTCCCTGCTGTACCGCGTTGTGCGCGAGCTGCAACGCCTCGGCCTCGGGCAGCTTCTTACCACCGGCAATGACGATCGGTACGGGACACGCAGCGGTAACCGTCTCGAAGCCCTCATCGACGTAGTAGGTCTTGACGTAGGTGGCACCAAGCTCGGCACACATCCGGGTCGCCAAACGCATGTACTTGGCGTCACGCACCATCTCCGTCCCTACTGCAGTCACGGCGAGCGTTGCGATTCCGTGACGATTACCCATATCGACAAGCCGTGTCATGTTGTGGACCGAGCGGGTCTCATGCTCACCGCCGACGAACACCTGAACGGCCATGGCTGCCACGTTAAGGCGAATGGCCTCGTCGATACTGACGGCAATCTCCTCGTTGGAGAGCTCTTTCAAGATGCTCGGACCGCCACTGGCGCGCAGCACGATACCCCTGGTATAGGTCGGGGGAATGCTGGTCCGCAGGATGCCACGAGTCAACATCAATGTGTCAGCATATTGGATCAGGGGAACGATATTCAGGTCGACCCGCTCCAGACCACTGGTCGGGCCCAGGAAATAGCCGTGGTCGAATGCCAGCATGACGGTACGGCCAGAGGAGGGGTTGAAGATCGCGGCCAGACGATTCTTCATTCCCCAGTCGAGGTTGTTCGAGCCTTTGAGAAAAAAGGGCTCGCTGCGCATCGGAACATCGGCTGCGTAATTCTTGGCCTCGGTATTGTCTGCGTCAGCCATGCGTTTCAATCTCCATCCGTTGGCGATTGGGGAGGCGACCTTCTGTGTGGAAGGCAGGTGTAACCGTCAAAGTCTATCGCCCGGACCACAGAGTGTAAACGCAGCGGCTTGGGACGTAGCGGGGTGCTGCGAGATCTTGCATTGTGGAAACGGCTTGTTTGACTCAATCTGACAGCAGTGCAATCAAAATGCTTTAAGCTTGTCCGGGCGAATCAACGCCTGGCTGAGGAACACTCGTCATACTCAATTCCTCATCTTGATCTCGTCAAGCGGGTAGATCGGCCGGCGTACGTTCTCGAAACTGATCTCCGAATAATCCGATGTACAGACGCCGAGTCCCGCGCACTCGACGACCTCACGGGCCAGATCCCGAAAACCCACCCGGTAGTGAATGCGGCTTTTCAGCATCAGGAAACGCCGTTCGGTCGGCTCTATGCCGACCGAACGGAAACAGCCAGGATCCACGGGTTCAAAGTGACGCGAGATCACCATGATGTCGACACTGCCGACCGAGAGAACTGCCGTCTTCCCCATGTCGGTCATCAGACCCCGTCCCATGGCTATGCTGGTTTCAAAACGCCCATCTGTCAGGCACTTGACGCGGCCGCTGACCTCAAGTGGGCGGCTCTGACGGCGTAACGCGGGCATCGGCAATCGACCACCTAGAGGCACGGTCACCTCGCTGCCAACACCGGACGAGTACAGACACTCAACTGCCTCGGGGTCGAAAATCCCGCAAAAGGCAACGTCGTCGATACCCTGCTTCAGGACCTCGGCCAGCACGTTGGTGGTGTCCATGGTGCCGCCGGATGCGGTGTTGTCATAGTGATCGAGGATCAGGACGGGACCGTCGCTACTGGGCTGGTCACCCAGTTGCTTCGCACGGGTCACCGACACCTCCAGCGGCTCCAGCCGGTAAACGAAACGCTCCCTGTCTATCCACGCCTGGTCAAGTAACTCATCGCGCAGCTTTACGGCAAGATCAGGATCGTTATCTGTGGCCACCACAACCGACAGGCCTGCCTGACTGATGTCTGCGTGCGGAAAACCGGTAAATAGACTGACCGCGAGCGCACCCTCGCGCTCCATCTCCATAGCACGTTCCTGCAGGGCCCGGTTGGGCAGATCATCGGTGCCCTGGCGCATGATGTGCGGCAGCATGGGGTTGTTGCCCCAGGCCATTGTCGGCATGACTCCTTTTTGAATGTGATCGACCAGTATCCGTCCGGCGAGCTCGGCGGTCTCGTACATGTCGATGTGCGGGTAGGTATGGTAACCCGCGATCACCGTCGACAGCCCGACGATATCGTCGTAAAGATTGGCGTGCATGTCGAGGGCGACAGCAATGGGCACATCCGGATTGACTTGCCGGATGCGGCGCAGCAATTCCCCTTCTCCGTCTTCGACCGTGCGCGTCACCATAGCGCCATGCAGATCGAGAAACAGTGCGTCGCAGCCATCGGCTGCCGCCTGCACGATCTTAGCCGCGATGTACTCGTAAGCGTGGTCCTCGACGGGGCCCGACGGCGGCGCCCCTGCAACAACCGGAATCGTAATATCTGCACCGGTCGCTTCGGCTACGGCGAGGTAACCTCCCATGCAGCTCGCCGTACCGCGAAACACGTCCTTAACTGCATCACCTTCCATTGGATTTCCGCTGCCACCGGGTGAGAAACGCGCAAGGTCGCTGACCACGGGCGAGAACGTGTTTGTCTCGTGACTCATCTGGGCAATGACAATGTGCATGGCGGTGCTCCTGAAAGGGTTGAGCCCGGTTCGGGTTCCGGGGAAGTATAAACCGCTCCTTCTGCTGCCTTGCAGGTTTGACCCCTTGCGCGGATGGGTGCCAGAATGCTGGCCGAAATGATTATATTGGCTACCTGGCCGCATGACTGAGCCAGGCAACCGCTACGAGCTAAAACATGCCGTCCGCGACCGATGATCCGCTTCAAAGCCAGATAGACGAATGGCAAAAGACGTACGACGGCCCGGCCATCGTGGTCGCGGACCTTCTGTGTGACCGCCATGCCGGAGACAGCCCTGGGCTGATCTACGAAGACGCCATTGGTAGTGAGGCGACCTACACCTATACCCAGCTGCGTGATTTGTCAGGCCGGTTCGCTGCTGTTCTACAGTCGCTTGGTATCTCGCGCGGCGACCGGGTAGCAACCTTGCTGCCCAAGTCCCCGGCGCTTGTGGTGGCAACGCTCGGGCTCTGGCGTCTGGGTGCGGCCCACGTTCCGCTATTCACCGCCTTCGGACCACAGGCGATCGGCGCGCGGGTCGGTAACAGCGCTGCAGCTGTGATCGTGACGGACACGGCCAACCGGGCGAAACTCGACGAAACCGATTTGGGCACCCCTGCTCCGAAGATCATCACTGTCACCAGTGATGACCAACTTCCAGCCGTGGGCGACATCGACTTTAACGCAGCACTCGAGGGCGCGGAACCGCACCAGGCGGCGGTCCCCGTGACGGGTGACGAACTGCTGATTCTGATCTACACGTCGGGCACCACCGGCAGCCCGAAAGGTGTCGAAGTGCCGGTCAAGGCACTGGCCTCCTTCGAGGTGTACATGCGCTGCGGCTTGGATGTGCGCGATGATGATGTGTACTGGAACATGGCCGATCCAGGCTGGGCCTACGGGCTGTTCTACGCTCTCGCCGGTCCGCTGCTCCTGGGAAAACCGGTTCTGTTTCTCAATGCACCGTTCGACGTCCAGGCGACTTACGGATTCTTGGAGAAATACCAGGTCACCAACGCGACGACCGCACCGACGGTGTTCCGGATGATGCGTGCAGCCGGTCAGTTGCCGGGCGATGAACCCAGCCTGAAACTGCGCCTGGCTTCGTGCGCCGGTGAGCCGCTGAACCCTGACGTCGTCGCCTGGGGCAGCGAGCAACTGGGAGTCAGCATACACGACCATTACGGCCAGACCGAAGGTGGAATGATGGTGTGCAATCATCACCTGCCAGCCTTAAAGCGCGAACTTCGCCCGGGATCGATGGGGCACGCCATGCCGGGGTTCCGGATCGTGATCCTGGACGGCAGTGGAGCCGAACTGGGTCCCGGACAAGAGGGACAGATCGCCGTAGACACCCACCACTCACCGCTTTTCTGGTTTCGCGGTTACTACCAGGATCCGGAAAGAACCTCGGAGCGCTTCACGGCCAATGGCCGTTACTATCTGACGGGCGATTCCGCGAGCCAGGACCAAGACGGCTATATTGCCTTCAGCGGGCGCGACGATGACATCATCACCAGCGCGGGTTACAGGATCGGCCCTTTTGAACCGGAAAGCGCACTGATCGCCCACCAGGCAGTGGCAGAGGCTGCAGTCATCGGTATAGCGGATGAGGTGCGGGGCGAGATCGTCAAAGCCTTCGTGGTCCTAAAGCCAGGCCACAGCCCTTCGGTTGAGCTGTCCGAGGCATTGCGAGGCTTTGTACAGTCCAATCTTTCGGCGCACGCCTACCCGCGTGAGATCGAGTTCATCGACCAACTGCCCAAGACACCCAGTGGCAAGGTCCAGCGCTTTCTGCTGCGGGGATAACAGCGTGTCTGAGAATCACAGGAGGCCTCGTGTCCCAGGATAAAAAACAGCTCACCCGGCAACGCTGGCTGGCGCTGCTCGAGTCACAGCGAATCGATTTCGACGGACCGGGCTCAGAAGAGTTCTGGTCACCTGCCCGAGACTGCGCCTCACGCGACGAGCTGCGCGCCCTGCAGGACGCAAAACTGAAGGTGCTGACACCTTTTCTTTATGAGAACAGCGATTTCTATCGCCGCCGATTCGATGCCCTGGGATTGACACCGAGCGACATTCAGAGCGTCGATGATCTGAGCCAATGGCCCCCGGTAGACAAAAAAGAGATGGTTGAAGACCTGATGGCCAATCCACCGTGGGGCACCTACACCACCCACGACGATGCTCTCTGGAACGAGCGCGGCTGGAGCCTGTTTGCAACTTCCGGGACGACCGGCCTGCCGCGGGTCTTCCGCTATAGCACTTTCGACCTCGCACAGTGGCGCTGGGCCAACGCTCGTGCGCTCTGGTCGCTTGGCGCCAGGCCCGGCGAAAGCGTCTTCCTGGTGGTGGGATTCGGACCGCACGTCTGGGCCTGGGGTGTCAGCCAGGCGCTCGCGCACATGGGGGTACCGTGTCTTTCCGGCGGCGGAATGACAGCCGAGATGCGCTGCAACATCATCGAACGATACCGACCGACTGTCCTTGCGACGCTGCCGTCACAGTTGCTGCGCCTGGGCCGAGTCATGCAGGACATGGGAATGGACCCTGCCAAGTCTTCGATCAAGACCCTGTTCACGGGCGGCGAACCGGCAACCGGGGTCTCCAGCACCCGCGCGCGGCTGGAAGACCTATGGGGTGCGCGGCTGGTGGAGTTTTACGGCTGTACTGAAGCCGCGCCGCATTGTGGCGGCTATTCCTGCCCGGCTTCGAGCCGGCCCGGTGAACCGGTGCACGCTCACCTGATGGAGGATCTCCAGGTCTGGGAGTTGATCGACCCGGACACGCAGGAACCCGTAGCCGAGGGTCAGCGCGGCATCACCGTCTGTACCAACATGAATTCCGAGAGTTCCTCACAGCTTCGCTTCATTGTTGGAGACTATACGACCTTTGACTCCTCGCCCTGCGCCTGTGGACGCACCCATGTCCGGGCCATGGGCGGATTCTGTGGTCGCGCCGATGACCTGATCAATCTGCGTGGGCTGAAGTTCTACCCGTCGGTCATCGAGGAGGCGGTGCGCGCTGTCACCGGAATCGGCGACGAATTCGATGTCCAGATCGAGACTCGTGAGAGCGGCATCGACGTGATGACCGTACGCGTTGAGCACGCCGACCATGAATCACCGGACACGGTCGCCCTTGCCGTTGCCAACGCGGTCCAGACCCGGATCGAAGCGCGTTGCGAGGTCGAAGTGATGGCACCGGAGACCCTGCCGAAAACGGAATTCAAGGCCAAACGGATCTTCGACCACCGTGACCAGGGTTGACCCGGAAATCGCTATGACGAGGGCACCTGCCCCGCCCTTTCGTGCCGAACATGTGGGCAGCCTGCTCCGCCCCAGCGAGCTGACCCAGGCCTTCCGGTCGTTCAATACCGGCATAATCTCAGCCGAGACGTTCGCTGAAGTCCAGGACAAGGCCATCCGCGAGATCGTCTTAATGCAGGAGTCGCTGGGACTTAAAGGAGTCACCGACGGCGAGTTCCGCCGGTCCTCTTACTGGGGGCACTGGGTGGAGGCGATCGAAGGATTGGACGTGGCACCGTCGCTCTTCACCTTCCATGACGACTGCGGTACTGAACAGGAATTCATCGCCGCCACCTGCACGGGCACACTCAAGCAGACGGCGCCCATCTCCACCGGCGAATTTGCGTTTCTGCACTCAGTCGCATCGGCCACCCCGAAGATCACCCTGCCGTCACCGTCGACCCTGCACTTCTGGCGGCTCGATCAGACCATCGCCGGGTCCGGTTACGCTTCGGCCGAAGCGTACCTGGCCGATCTGATAGCGATTTACCGCCAGGAGATCGCCGCACTCTATGATCTTGGCTGCCGCTATGTCCAACTCGACGAAGTACCACTGATCATGCTGGCCAATCCTGAAAACCGGGCGCGCGTCACGGCCTTTGGCAGCGATCCTGCAAAGCTCAGAACCCTGTACATCGAAGCCCTCAACCAGACTGTGGCTGAGCGTCCTGCCGACATGACCGCGGCACTGCACATCTGCCGGGGTAACTTCAAAGGCAAATGGCTCACTGAGGGCGGCTATGACGACATTGCCGAAGCCGTCTTCCAGGGCGTCGACGTCGATGGGTTTTTCCTCGAGTTCGACACGCAGCGCGCCGGCGGTTTCGAGGCACTGCGTCACGTGCCCAGCGGCAAGAAAGTGGTCCTGGGACTGGTCAGTTCCAAGATCGGGCAAATAGAGGATCCCATAGTGATCAGGAAGCGTGTTGAGGAGGCCGCCCGCTACCTGCCGATCGAATCGCTGTCAATCAGCCCGCAGTGCGGATTTGCCAGCACCGTTGCGGGCAACCCGATCACAGAACAGCATCAGATCGACAAGCTCGCGGCACTGGTACAGCTGGCCGAGGAGATCTGGGGAGCGGGCTGAACCGGGCGAGCCGGACAATCGGCCTCGCCTCAGATGGGTGGCCGCGTCAGCTGCGTACCGCCTCCAGCACCGCTGCCGTCGCGCTGGTCAGAATCCGGACGTCGCTACCGACGGTCACCAGATCAAATCCCATCGACAGCATCTCCCTGGCATACGCCGGTGCCAGGCAGTGAATCCCCGCCCGGATGCCGGCAGCCTTGGCAGTGTCTAGAATCCGCCGAATCGCCGATACCACTTCAGGGGCATCATGGTCGAGTTTCGGGGGGTGTCCCATCGAGAGGCTGAGATCGCTGGGCCCGATGTAGACCCCGGTCAACCCCGGTGTCGCCACGATTTCATCCAGCGCCTCGAGCGCCCGGGTGGTCTCGACCATGGCGAGCGTCACAATCTGGTCATTGGCGACCCGGGCATAGTCGGGGCCGTGTGCCATGATGGCCCGGGTCGGACCGAAACTTCTTTCGCCGGCCGGGGCGTAAAGCGCATAACGCACGAGGTCCGCCGCATCCTGCGCAGAATTGATCATCGGGCAGATCAGGCCCACTGCGCCGGCATCGAGGAGTTTGCCGACGATGCCAGGCTCAAGCCACGGGACCCGAACCATGGGTGCGGACTCTCCGATCGAGATGGTCTGCAGCAGACTGAGGGCGGACTGATAATCATTCAGTCCGTGCTGCAGGTCAACAGTCAGCGAGTCGAAGCCTGCCCTGGCATTGATTTCGGCGGTCACGGTACTGGGAATGGACAACCAGCCGTTGACGACGGGCTTGCCCGCCGCCCACAGTGCCCTGATTCGGTTCTGTTCCAACTATTTACCTCCGTCGAGCCCGCTAGCCCTTCCAGATGCCTTCCCGGGTCAGCTCGTCCATAGTTTCCCGGATGCTCTCGTGCAGCGCCTCGACCATGGTGTCGATCTGACGACGAGTGAGCACCAGGGGCGGCGACATCACATTCAGGTGTGCGATCGGCCGAACGATGACCCCCCGTGACTGGCAGTGTCTGGCGATCCGGTTGCCGATCTCGGCCTCGTCCGGCAACAGTGCTTTGGTTTCCTTGTCCGCAACGTTCTCGATACACATCATGAAGTGGCTGCCGCGCACGTCGCCCACAATGGGGTGTTCCAGCAACGTGTTGAGCTGCTCTTCGAAATAGGGCCCAACCTCACGCACGTAGCCGCAGATATCGTCGCGTTCCATGATCTCGATGTTCTTGAGACCCGCCGCACAACTGACCGCGTGACCGGAGTAGGTGAACCCGTGAGTGAACAGAGCCCCTTCGGCCTGCGGCACACTGATCACGTCGTATATCTCCTTCGACAGGATGGTCGCCGACAACGGCACATAACCGGATGAGATACCTTTGGCACTGGTGATGATGTCAGGAACAAAATCAAATACGGCCTCGGAGGCGAAGAACTGACCGAGGCGACCGAATCCGGTCACCACTTCGTCCGAGATATAGATCACCTCGTAGCGGTCACAGACCTCCCGGGTACGCCTGTGATAGCCCGGCGGCGGCACGATCACGCCACCCGCACCCATGATCGGTTCTGCAATAAAGCAGGCCACGTTCTCCGGGCCCAGTTCGAGGATCTTGTTCTCTAGGTCAGCGACCTTTTCGTCACAGAACACCTCTACGCTCATCCCATCGGGCCGACGATAAGGGTTGGGTGCCGGTATGTGATGCACAAGATCCGGCGCCAGGTCAAAGCCCTGGTGATCGAATTCCACGCCCGTCATCGACATGGCGAGGTAAGTGCTGCCGTGATAGCCGTCGGTCCTGGAGATGATCTTTTTCTTGCTCGTTTTACCCAGCCGGTTGAAGTAGTAATGGATGATGCGGATCGCCGTATCGTTGGACATCGAGCCGCCGGTGCCGAAGAACACGTGATCCAGGCTGCCGGGGGTCAGTCTGGCGAGCTTGGCGGCCAGTTCAGCCGCCGGGGGCGTGGTCTGATGGCCGAAAGGCGAGAAATACGGGATCTGCCGTATCTGCTCGGCGATGGCCTCAGCCATTTCTTCGTTGGCGTAACCGATGTTGACGCACCACAGACCCCCGATGCCATCGATATAGCGGTTGCCGTCCGAGTCGATCACGTACGCGCCTTCGGAGTTGGACATCACCATCGACCCCTCTTCCTTGAATGTCGAGAAATCTGTCCACGGATGGATAAAGTGATCCCTGTCCTTGCGCCACAGGCTCTCGGTATCGTATTTCAGGTTTGCGGACATCAGCATTCTCTCCAGTCAAGTGTTGAGCCAAACAGCAGATTCAAAGCCCCTTTCGAACCCGCCCGGCAGATTAACCACGATTCCACCCGCCTCGTCAATGTTGTATTGCCCTTCCAGCACGAACAGCCTGGACGAAAATACGATACCGGCGGGCTCTGGTCAGAATGTCAAAGTCATGCCAAGGAGTGTTCATGAAAATTAACCGTCGTCATGCCGGCAGGCTGCTCTCACAAAGGCCGTCGACAAGCCGCCCGAGCATCCCGGCACAGATGCCCAACTGTTCAATTGCAACAAACTCATCGGGCCGGTGTGCCTGCTGGATACTACCCGGTCCGCAGACGACGCCGGGAATCCCCAGCTCGCCTTTGAAGAGCCCGGCCTCGGAACCAAAACTGATCTTTTCAGTGCTTCTATCTCCGCCCAGCAATGACTGAACGAAACCTATGACCGGCTCGTCCCGGCCGGTCGCAAGTCCTGGGTACCGGGTGAGGCTTTCGATGGTAATAGCGGTGTCTGGATCAGCAGCCTGCATGGCCGGCAACAGCGTCTCGCTCGCGTAATCCGTGATCTCGTCAACCAGCGCATCGACATCCTGCTCCGGCAGGTGCCTGATCTCGAATTCGAACACACAGCTTTCCGGCACGATGTTCAGTGCACTGCCGCCACGAATCGTACCAACATGCAGTGTGGTGTTCGGCACCCGGTAGGCCTGATCGAAGGGCCCGTGAACCCGGATGTCCGCCTGCAACTGGCGAATCCGAGCGATCAGGTCGACTGCATACTCGATCGCATTGACCCCGTCCGTCGGGTACGCCGAGTGCGCGCTGCGGCCCCCGACGCTGACCCGGAAGGCCCGCTTGCCCTTGTGCGCGCAGACCACCTGCATGGCGGTGGGCTCGCCGATGATGGCCATACGCGGCAGCACGGGTGCGCCCGATAATGTCTCGATAAGTCGCCGCACACCCAGGCAGCCGACCTCCTCGTCATAGGATAACGCGATGTGAACCGGGCTCTTGAGCGCAAGGCTCGTCATGCGCGGCACCTCGGCCAGCACACAGGCGATGAATCCCTTCATGTCGGCAGTGCCGCGACCGAAGTAAAGCGCGTCCTTTTCGGTCAGTGTAAAAGGATCACTGTGCCAGTTCTGACCGTCGATCGGCACGACATCGGTGTGCCCGGAAAGCATCACACCGCCGATATTGTCAGGCCCGATGGTGGCGTAAAGATTGGCCTTGCTGCCGGTCTCGTCGAACACCAACTCGCTGTCGACTCCGAGGCCCGTGAGGTAATCCTGCACGTAGTCGATCAGCGCCAGATTGGAGTGACGACTGGTTGTGTCAAAAGCGACCAGGTCGCGCAGCAATGTCAGCCGATCTGGCTTCATCTGCAGATCATACGACAGTACTGGACTCAAGCTCAGGAATCGAATACACCCGAGTGCCGAAAAAGACCGCTGAGAACGGCAATCACGCCGCCATGGACGGGTCGTTCACCAGCAGCGACGCCACGCAGCTCATGACCTCGTGGAAAGTACCAACGGTCAGCCGTTCTTCAATCATGATCGTTGACCGGCCCGGCTACTCATCGCCGGGCACACCGTAAGCCGGCGCAGCTGCGGGATCGAGTGCCCGGCTGACGTAGTCCTGCATCTGCGGCTCGTACCGCTGCCAGCAGGTGATGAGTTCCGTTACCGGGTGGTCGGCCCAATCTACACGTAGATCGACCAGTGGCCAGGGCTGTTCATGGGCTACCAGCAGTGCCGCCGAGTGGGTCGGGCCCTCTTCTCCACCGGCCCTGACACCTGCGTCGAGCGCAAAAACCAGCCGCTCAGCCAAATGCACCCCGTCGCTGTTTTCAAAAGCCTCTACCATCGCTGCCGTCACAGCGGTGCTGGACAGCAGGTTTCCGGCCGCAACGCAGCCATCCCCTTCGGTCACCGCATGCACACCCAAGGTCCGACTGCCCGAGAAGTGGCCCGTCCGGCCAGCAAGGTCCACCGCAGCGACCTGGCGATACTCGGCATGCGCGCGCGCGCTCATAGCGGCACTCACCGCATCGCTTGCGCTATGCCCGGCACCCATCAGGTCCAGCACATCGCAACCGATGGTCGGATCGGTGATGTTCTGGGTCGCGACGGCCCCGGCTCCTGCCCGCACCCAAGGGCAGCGGCTGCCCACTGAGATGCTCGAGGTGGTGATGGCGATACCGCTCATGCCGGATTCGCGACAGGTCCCACTGATTGAGAAGGTCACTGGCAACCGCCTCTGACCTGCGGCAAAAGCTCGGCCGGCAGTACCTGTAGGCCCCGGTCAGTCATCGTCTTCGGGTATGACTGCGGTGACCTCGATCTCGACCTGCCATTCGGGTCGGGCCAGTGCCGTCACGACCAATCCGGTCGAGCAGGGATGTACGCCCTTGAACCATTGACCGATCTCCTGGTAGACCGGTTCGCGATAACGTATGTCGGTCAGGTAGACCACGACCCGGCAGACATGGTCCAGCTGACTGCCCGCTTCCTCGAGCAGTAACTTCACGTTCTCCATGGCCTTACGCGCCTGCGCAGCGGGATCATCAGCGTGAAGAGAACAGCCCGTGCCAAGATCCTGGGAGACCTGTCCCCTGAGAAAGACCAGTGTTCCGCGTGCAATGACGCCCTGGCTCAGGTCGTTGTCGAGCTTCTGTTCGGGATAGGTGTCCTGGGTGTTGAATTTACGCAGCCGTTCGTGGGTCATGTTTCAACCTCCGGTGGCCGACGTGGCCTGTTTGTCACGGGCTTTAGCGCCGAATAACTGCCCGGCACTGGCGTCACCCGCCACAGCACCCATGTTGTCCAGCAGCCCTTCGGACAGTCCCGCTGCCTTGTGGGCAAATTCCAGGGATTCACCCCAGTCAAAGTTTCGGTAGACCGCGGCGAGGTGAGCAAACGGGGCAGACTGGGCAAAGAGCTGGAAGGTCAGACGGTGTCCTGCGTAGTCTGAGTTGAGTAGGTCGCGAGCGAAAGCCAGCAGCCTGCGCCGGTCTTCAGCAAGCCAGTCGTCGTTGATGGTGTAGAACTTCTCCATCCACTTGCCCGTTTCCGGGTGCCTGAAACTTGCCGAATCAGGCGTAACGCAGATCTGTCCGCCGCACAGTTCACGGGCAAGATGCATCATGGCCGGCAGATTGGTACAGGCATGAACGCGGCCGGTAAACAGCAGTGACTGGTTCGGCATCAGCAATCCGCCGGGGCTTTTCTCGGCGGTTGCAATTGCGGCCGTCATGTGCGCGTTGATGCCTTCTCGGTAGACGGCGAGTTGCGAGAGTTTCTCTTGTACGGCGGGCTGCTTGTCGAGGCCCGTCTGGCGGACATTAAACAGTGCCGCGCCGATCATGAGATCGGCCATGCGCAGGTTCCGCTGCACGAAAGCAAAGGCACTGTATCGATGAAGTGTCGCCCGGATAAAAGTTGCCGCCCGGGTGTGGCGATAGAACAGCACGTTCTCCCAGGGCACCAGCACGTTGTCGAAAACCACGAGCGCATCGATTTCATCGAACCGGTTCGACAACGGGTAGTCTTCAGCCGGCGCACGGCCGGCAAATCCTGTCCGACAGATCATCTTGATGCCGGGTGAGCCCAGGTCGCAGATGAACCCTACGGCATAGTCAGACAGCGTGTCGTTGCCCCAGTTGGCGATAGTGGGCTTGGTAAATGCCTGGTTGGCGTAAGGCGCGGCAGTTTCGTACTTGGCACCGCGGACGATGATTCCCTGGTCCGTCTCCCTGACGACATGCAGCAGCATGTCGGGGTCCTGGTCCTGGGGCGCCTTGGAACGGTCTCCCTTGGGGTCCGTGTTGGCCGAGACGTGGAACGGGTCGAGCGCGATAACCCGCTCGACGTGGTCGCGGATGTTCTTCGAGAACTGGGGGTCGACCTCGTTGAGGACATCCTGCCCGTCAAAAAGCGACCACATCTCACCGACCGTTTCATCACCCACCCGGGTCACGACACCACCGACCTCATCCATCACCCGATCCGTGGACGCGCGCTTAAGGTGCCAGTCCTCCTGAGTGTGGGGCAGTTTCAGACCGATGGAGAAGGGCTCATCTCCTTCCTGGTAGGTCATGACATCCCGGGTCTCGGGATCGTGCTGCATATCATAGATCCGGGCACGAATGTCGACCAAAGGCTTGAACATGGGGTGGCTCGGTACATCGTCCACTTTCTCACCGTTGATCCAGACCTCACGCCCGTCGCGAATCGATTCCAGATATTCAGCAGCGTTTCTGATCATCAAGTCGTTCCTGGCTGGTTGACTGACGGCCTACAGGCCGTCAAGAGCAGATCCTCGGCCAGTATGATGCCGAGTCAATGGTTATTGTAAAATATTATTTTATTATTTTCTGTATTGTTTTATTCTATGCAATTCACTCTGAAGCAACTCGAGCAGTTCATTGCAGTGGCCGAGCACGGTAACGTCTCGGCGGCGGCCCGGGAACTCTTCATCTCTCAGCCCACCTTGTCATCATCCATTGCCCGACTCGAGCGATCGCTGAGTCTTACACTGCTGATCCGCCATCACGCCCGAGGCGTCTCGCTGACACCCGCCGGCGCTGATTTTCTGGTTCGGGCACGATCCCTGATTGACCATGCCCAGGAGATCGAAACCGATGTCCGGGAACTCCGCGATTCGGTGAGCGGCGCCATCACGGTAGGTTGTTTCGTCACCCTGGCACCATTTTTCGTACCGCGTCTGATCAGCCGGCTGAAAGAAGATCACCCGGAGTTGAGCGTTTACCTGACCGAAGGGACTCTGGATACGCTTCAGCAGCAACTGAAATCAGGCCATCTTGAAATGGCCCTGCTCTACGCACTCGAACTCGATGCGACGCTTGAGAGCGAAGACCTCACAGTGATTCAACCGCACGTGCTGTTGCCGGTCGCCCACCGCCTGGCGCGGCAGCGATCGGTCTCCCTTAAGGCCATTCAGGACGAGCCGATGATTCTGTTGGACCTGCCGCACAGTCGGGACTATTTCCAGCAGCTGTTCCAGCACCTGGGTATCAGTCCCCGAATCGACCACCGGACCGCATCCTTTGAACTGGTCCGCGGACTGGTCGCCCGTGGCCACGGTTACAGCGTACTCAATCTCCAGCCGGCCTCTGAGCTGACCTATGACGGCAGCCGGGTCCGCTGTCTGCCGATCCGTGAAAAAGCAATGCCGCTCCGGGTGGTACTGGCCCGACTCAGAAACAGCCGCTGGACCCGCCGATCCGAGGCATTCGCCACAAGTTGCAGGGCATTTTTCTCTGACTCATGACTTCGCCTGCAGGCCAACCACTACAGGTTCGTTCAACCCCCGGTGAGGGAGTCCAGCACCTCCCGGGCGGCCCGTTCACCGGTCATTTTGGCCCCATGGCAGGTGCAAAAATGATCGATGGAGGTCGCTTCCCCACAGAAATAAAGACGACCGGCAAGGGGTTGGGCGAGCACACTGCGCTGGTGGAACTGTCCGGGCACCGCACTCGAGTAGGCACCGCGTACGAACGGGTTGCCGCGCCAGGCTGACTGATGATCATCGGTCACGTGCCGTACGATGTCGTGACCGAAAAGGTCGGCCAGGGCATCGGTAACATACTGTCTGGAAGCCTCTACTCCGGCTCGTTCCAGCCAGTCAGCAAAACGCCCGGCTACGATACCGATCACGCAGTCAGATCCATAAGGGCACAGAGTGAGCCCGAGAGGTGAATCACTGTCTGAGGTAACGACAACACGGTCAGGTATGTCCGGTTCAAAGAATCTCCTCTCGATCGACAGCCGGACGTGGTTGTAATTTCCAAGCGGCAGTGCCGCAACCGCGGACTGCTTGTCGACCGGCAGTTCGGGAATGAAACGCAGCTCGCCAGAGCCCAACACACCAGTCGACACAGCAATCACGACATGGCTGGTACTGATCCCGCCGCGCGAGGTCTCGACCTTGACCTCACTACCACCCCAGCGAATTGCGGTGACCACCGTATTCAGCGCCACCGGCACCCCGTAAGCCCAGCGCTCGACCAGTGCGCCGTAACCGTCCTGGACAGGCCAGTTCTCCCCCGTGTCATGGTAGTTGACGATGTCGCCCACAGATACCTGATCCGGGTCAGAGGAGGTGTTCTGTGCCGTGTAGTAATCCAGTACATCGACCCATTCACCATCGCGGCCGGTGGCATCGGCGACCGCAACATCGCGGCCCGCTGACCACGCCGCCTGTATGGAACACTCACGTGCTGCTGCCTCGGCTTCAAAGACCGGGCTTGCATCTTCACTCAGCCATTGTCCATTCCTGAAATAACCGATCCTCCCGAAGTCAGTTCTTTGCTGGTACCGGAAACCGAATTCCTCAGCGACTGGCACGAACGGGTTGATGCTCGCCGAGTGCAGCCAGTGACAGCCCAGGTCAAACGGTGCACCATCGGGCGGGTACTCGGTATGTGCCCGACCGCCGATGCGATGGGATGCCTCCAACAACTGAAAACTGACGCCGGCCTCGGCGAGTACCCGGGCAGCCGCCAATCCGGCTGCACCGGCGCCGACAATGACAACATCGACAGGGCCGGTCACGACGGTTCTACCCCGGCCACTGGCTTTTCTCCTGTCCGCAACGCTGCGGTCAGCCGCCGACCGTCGATCTGACGGATTTCCCGCTGGGTCAACACCACGGCCAGGGTCACAGCAAGGATCACCCCGGTACCGGTGAGTACCGCAGCACCCGGGCTATAAGCCGACGCTAGCACACCGCCAAATAGGCCACCGAGCGGCATCAGGTAGAAACTGACCGTATGAATACCCATCACTCGGCCACGCAGGACATCCGGCACGCGAATCTGCAGGACCGTCATGGACGTAATCAGGAACACGGAGCCGAATAAACCGACGACAAAGGCCGCGACCAGGGCGCTGTTGAACGACCAGGACACCGAATCCCCGAAGAGTATCGAAACCCCGAAACCAGTCAGTCCTGCCACACCACCCAACAGACCGGAGAACATGATCCCGCCGAGTAACCTGGCCTTTTGCATGGGCCCGACCAGAATCGTGCCGGCGGCTGACCCCGCTCCAACTGCCGACATCAGGGCCCCGAACCCCAGTTCCCGGGTACCCAGTACGTCGGCAAAGGCCGGCATCAGTTGGTTGAAGGAGAATCCGAAAAACATCCAGACCCAGGTCATTGGAATCAGGACCAGAAAGACTCGATTGACGACAATGAATCGCATCCCGTCCAGAAACTGCTGCACTGAGTTGCCGGAGACCGGTGCCTGGCGACGTACCGGCATCCCCAGCAGCGTGGCGAACATCACCATGAACCCCAGTGCACCCATCACGAAGACCATCGAAGTGCCGGCCGCAGCGATCAGAATGCCGGTGAGCCCGGGGAGGACCATGCGACTGGCCTGCCACAGAATTGAATTAAGTGACACCGCACTCATCATCTGGTCGGGTTCAATCAGACTGGCAAAGAACGCCTGGCGTGTGGGCCATTCGAATCCTGTCACGATGCCGATCAGAGCGCCGATTACCAGAACGTGCCAGACCTCGACGACAGCGAGGTAGTCGAGGGCCGCCTGGATGAGCAGCAACCCGGCCGTAATCACCGATGTCGTCATGATCAGCCGCCGCCGGTCCCAGCGGTCTGCTAGTATGCCGCCGAAAATCATAATTAATATTGACGGCACAGAAACCGCTGCACCCAGCGCACCGAGATCCATCGGTGAACCACTGAGCTGGAAGACCAGCCAACCCTGCGCCATCAGTATCAGCTGGCTGGCCCCGACCGTGCCGATCGAACCGAACCAGTAGCGGCGGTAGCGGGGCGAACGCAGGGCAGAGAAAAGCATCAGGAATAAACCGGGTTGTGGAAGTGCGGTCGGTGATCTACAGAGAATGCCCCGTAATCCAACGCTCGGGCACCAGCGTGCCCACAGTGGCCGGATTTAGGGTGACATCGAAGTGATCAGGATCTCAGCCCGGCTCGGGAAAATCACGCAGCACGTTACCGGGCGTGCCGCAGTCGGCCAGCAGTCCTGCCGGGTCGACCACACGTCTGCCGTTGACCCATACGCCGTGTAACCCCACGGCGGGCGTGTCGACACGACTGTTGCCGCCGGGAAGATCGTTGACCCTGCGCCGGGGCCCACGCCCCACGGTTTCCGGATCGAACAGCATCAGGTCAGCCTTGTGCCCTGATACCAGTCGCCCGCGGTTACTGATCCGGCAGATGTCAGCCGGCCGGCTGGTGACTGACGCCACGGCCTGTTCCAGTGTCAGGTCGCCCCGGTCACGCACCCAGTGCCCGAAAAGGTGCAGTCCGAACCCGGCATCGCACAAGAACGACAGGTGTGCACCGGCGTCCGACAGGGTGACCGCTGCATTCGGATGCTGGAGCAGGGTTTTGACCCTGTCCTCTTCGGTGTTGAACAACTTACAGTCGAACATCGCATCCATTTCGCCATCGAGGGCAAAGTCCAGCAACCAGTCGAAGGGGTCCTTGCCACTATCCAGTGCCAGCTGACCGACTGTTTTCCCAACCCTGTCCTGGTGTCCCGGATCGACCACTGTCATAACGGTCAAATGGTCAAACTGGTGATAGGAGAACCGGTTGGGAACCCCCTTGGTGCGGGCTTCGGCCTTGATGCTTTCCCGGAAAGACGGGTCAGCCAGAATACGCTCGTAGTTATTCTCTCCTTCCGCTTCGATCGCCGGCCGCCAGGCCAGAAAAGCCTCCAGTGGATAGGGGTGCCGGATCGTGAACTCCATACCCAGTGGGAAACAACCGACCTGTCCCCACAACTCCCGACCGCGGGTGCGGGCATCTTCGATCTCCCCGAATTCCCGGAACACCCGCTCGGGATCATTGGGGTCCACGAACATTGCCGCAATCATGACCGGCCTGTTGTTGTTAGCGGAGATCCTCTCCAGGAAGGGTATGCTAGTGGTCATTCCCTTGGTCAGCATGAAAATGCCCCGGCCGGCCTCACCCAGGGCCCCGGTCAGTTCCAGCATCTCGTGTTCGTCTGCCAGTCGGGAGGGCATGGGAATGCCGTTCTCCCCGTTGTGCTGTTCCAGTGTCGAGGTGGCAAGCCCGACAGCGCCCGCATTCAAGGCCTCGAGAAGAATCGACTTCATCTGGGCGACCTCGTCAGGTGTCGCCGCCCGATCCGACGCCTCCTCACCGAGAACCCAGGTGCGAAGCGAAGAGTGACCGCAGTACGAAGCAACGTTTGGGACCACACCCTTGCGTTCGAGACAGTCAAGGTATTCTGGATACGACTCAAAATCCCAGTCGATCCCTGTCATCAAGGCATCCAGGGACATACCTTCAACGTGCGTGAGATTGCGAAGTGTCAGTTCCCGGTGCTTCGGCCGGCACGGGGCGATGGTAAAACCACAGTTTCCGATCAGCGTCGTGGTCACCCCGAGCCCGGTCGACGGTGTCGCAAAAGCATCCCAGGTCAGTTGTGCGTCATAGTGGGTATGAAGGTCGATGATCCCCGGCGCGAGAGCCAGGCCATCGGCATCGATCTCTTCGCGGCCCTGCCCAAGATCCTGCCCAAGGGCCGTGATCCGCTCGCCGTCGACCGCAAGGTCGCCCTGCTGGAGAGGGTTGCCGGACCCATCGATGATTTGTGCGTCTCGAAAAATAAGATCATGCATCGCCGCGGTCCTTATCTGAAAGCGTGAATTGAAAGCGTCCCGTGCAGATGACTCTAATCCCATGAGTACTGCGTTTCAATCAATGCGACCGCCACCCGGTTGCTCGAACGAGAATTCAACAGTGTCAGTGGCAACCGCCCTATAGGTCAGTCTCCAGAAGGTGGAATTCTGGCGAGTCTGCCCTGCACGATCAGTTCGGCCTCGTGCGCGTCACAGAGGTCGGATTCAGTGTGGCCTGCGAGCAATGCCCTGAGCAGTTGCCAGTGCAGAGCAAGGTAAGGTAGGGCCGGCAGTTCGAAACCGAGATTTTTCTCTACTTCGCGGTGCAGGGCCGGCAGACGATAGAAAGGAACACCGGGAAAGGTATGGTGCACGCAGTGGTAGGTCATGTTCCAGTTGACCCAGCGAAAGAAGAAACCGGCCCGGATGGTCCTCGTGTTTAACAGGGTCTCCGGCCTGTGGGTCAGGCCGGTGTGCTCGGCCAGGCCCTGGAGCATGTACGACCAGCGCATCAGGAAAAACGGACCCCACCAGAAATACCAGACCCACCATGAATTGAACACCAGGGCACTGACAAGAGCCAGGGTATAGCCCGCAATGTGCCAACGGGCAGCCGATACCACCTGCCTCTGCTGGCGGGCAGACAGATACCACTCCTGGCCGCTGACAAAGGCATGCCGCCAGATACGCGCAAGCTTGAACCGGATCAGTGGCAGCCCACTCAAGGCCAGCAGATACTGTGCGGCGGTCCTGAAGGGAGGACGCTCGAGTTCTGTATCTTTCTCCCAGTCCTGCGTATTGCGATGATGCGTAAAATGTGTCCAGCGATGATGATCACTGGGGTTGAAAATCACAAATCCACAGAGCCGGGCGATCCAGATGTTGAGCCATCGCGACCTGAAGGCCGTCAGGTGATCACACTCGTGGGTGGGTGCGTAAAGAAAATTCAGCAAGACCCCCTGAAGAACGAACAGCGGCAGGCTCCACCAGGTTCCCCAGAATACTAAAAGACCCCAGCTGTTCGCGGCGAGCGCACCCCAGTGACTGGCGAGTTGAGCCAGAGCCTGCCAGTCACTGCGCTGGCTGAGTTCACTGAGCCGCTCTGGAGAGACGACCCCTTTGACACCGACGAAATCCTGCATGCGTTGTTCGCCCACCGTTAACGCAGCCAGTATAAACCAGAGGTGTTGTGCCGAGATTTGCAGCAGATGATATGCTGAGCTCGAGCCTGACGATTAACCAGAACTCACCACCCATGGAATGGAATCCACAGACCTTTAGGATCGGCGATTTGCCTCTTGAATCAGGAGAAGTCATCGAGGACTGTCAGATCTCTGCCTGTATTCTCGGCAACAGCCATCCAACCTGTACCGTCCTCACCACCGCCTCCATCGCCGGCACCCACCGCCGGCTTGATTTCCTGATCGGCCCGGGCCTGGCGCTGAATACCGACCATTACCGGGTCATCGCAACCGATGCCCTTGGCAACGGACTCTCGTCATCGCCGAGCAACAGTGCCTCCCAGCCTGGCATCGGATTTCCCAACTTCACGATCCGCGATATGGTCGATTCCCAGGCTGCACTGCTGGATCACCTGGGCATCGACCGGATTGATCTGGTTATTGGCGCTTCCATGGGCGGCATGCAGGCCCTTCAATGGGCCGTATCTCACCCAAAGCGGATCGAATCGGTGGTCGCCATCACCCCCATGGCGCGGAGTACAGCCTGGTCCCGGAGCGTCAATGCCGTATCTCGTCAGCTACTGATGAGTGACAGCGGCTGGACCGCAGGTGCAGTCAAGGCAGACACCTGGCACGGCTGGGCGGCGCTGATGTCGGTCATCGCCGGCCGCACACCGGTATCAATCGCGGCCGAGTTCCCAACAGATGACGCCGACGTTCTGCTGCAGCGCGAGCAGGCGAACGTCATCGAACGCGACCTCGACCCACGCGACTGGATCTGGCAGACCCGTGCCTATGACAGCCACGACGTCGGTCACACGCCCGGTCATGATGGCGACACGGCCAAGGCGCTTGGCACGATTGATGTGCCCGTTCTGGTGCTTGCGGCACCGGGTGACCTGTACAACCCCGAAGCGGCAGCACGCTGGGCCGCAGAGCAGATCTCGACCGCAGAGTACCTGGAAATCCCGTCAATCCATGGCCACCAGGCCGGCGCGTCACGTTCGGCCAGTGATGTCGATTTCATGGATCGGCAGATCGCCCGGTTCCTCGAACAGCTGCACCGCTGAACCCTCTCAGTGCTGCATCATGACGACAGACCGGACACCGTCGCCGGCACGCATCGCATCAAACCCTTCGTTGATCTGCTCGATCTCAAGCCGTCGTGAGATCAGATCGTCCAGGTTGAGCCGACCGGCAAGGTAAAGTCGTGCCAGCATCGGGAAGTCGCGACGCGGCCGGGCATTTCCATAACTGGATCGGACAATCCGCTTCTCGCCCATCATCGATCCCCAACGCACATTGAGCGTGGCCTCGCTATTGGTTTTGCCGAGTAGAACCACGTTACCTCCGGCCCGCACCAGGTCAAGGGACGGCTGCAGTGTCTGCACAATGCCGGCGGCCTCAATCACGTGGTCAGCGCCGCGACCGCCTGTTGCCACCATCGTCCGGTCAGCTGCTTCATCGGGCGAGAAAACATCCGTCGCGCCGAATGCCCGGCTCATTAAACGCTTTGATGCGTCGCTGTCACAGGCCAGAACCTGTTCGGCACCACCCAGCACCGCCCCTTGAACCGCATTTAGCCCGACAGCACCGCAGCCGATGACCAGCACGCTTTCGCCGGGCTTCACCTGCGCCACATTGAGCACCGCGCCCACACCGGTCATCACGCCGCAGCCGATCAGGCAGGCGCGGTCGAACGGAATGTCCTCAGGTACCGCAATGGCGCCACTTTCCGGCACAACACAGTACTGGGCGTGCGACGAGACGACTGAGAAATGGTGCAGGTCGCCACCGTCAGCCAGAGACAGGCGTCTGTGGCCATCGGGTAACCGTCCGAATGGCTGATTCGTAGAAAACGGCTCACAGAGTATGGGCTGGTCCCGGTCGCAGTAATAACAGTGGCCACAGTTCGGATTCCATGAGCACACCACATGGTCACCCACGCCCACCCGTTCGACCCCCGGACCAACCGACTCGACCACACCGGCACCTTCGTGGCCCAGTGTGATTGGCAACGGATAGGGCAGACTGCCCTCGATCACCTCCAGGTCGGTGTGGCAGAGTCCGCTGGCATAAAGGCGAACAAGAACGTCGCCTTGCTTGAGTTCTGTGAGCTGAACATCTTCGACGGTCAGCGGCAGACCGATCTTGTGCAGCACGGTGGCCTTGAAATTCACGGGCGTTTCCTTTTATCTGGTGACTCTACCTGGCCTGGTGTCTTTGGGCCGACAGCCAGATGCGTTTTCTTTCGCTGCCACGGCCCTGTCGGCACGGTGTCTCATCCCAGTTTCGGTTTCACGACCGGCACCTCGATTCGGGATCGCCACCGCGGGCCCATGTATAGCGTGTTGCTACAGGTGATCGTGCGCGTGTGGCGCCCTAGAGGCTCCCCGGTACCAGGGTTGACATCGTACTTGGGAAAATTACTGCTGGCTATATCCAACCGGATACGGTGCCCGGATTTAAAGAGGTTACTGGTTGGGGGAAGCAAAAGGCTAACGCAGGTGATCTTGCCCGGCGTCAGCATCCTGGCCCGGTCGAACCCATGCCGATAGCGGGCCCGGATGATTGAGTCCGAAAGATTCAGATGGTAACCGGCGGGATAGTCTTCGCTGGGTGGATAAACATCGAGCAATTTAGCTGTCAAATCAGTGTCGACCGCGGTTGACGACATCACCAGGACAACAGTGATCACCCCGGTGATCTCGACGCTCGCCTGGAGTAGGTCGGTCTGAAAGACCAAGACATCCGGCCTGTCGGCAAGCAACGGAAAGGGAGTTCGTGCCCCCATATGTTCCGGAGCTTCTTTCTGGTGCCCGCCACCGTTGATGACCAGCGGCGTCATCCGATCCCGCGGAGGTATCCAGTCACTGCCTTCGACCAGTTTTTCCAGTCTCGAAAGTGCCGTAACATTCGAAGCGATAGTCGGTACAGGCCAGGCCGGGTTGTGGGTATAGGACAAGGGACCCTCATCCTCGACCGGAGCCTCCAACGTCAGTCGACCGTCGGCGCGCAGGTAATAGCTGTGCGCTTCGGCGTGAGATAACGGCCAGGACACTTCCTGCCGCCAAGCTCCGCCATGGTTCAAACGCCCCTGTGCATTGCGTTTTCCATCGCCGCCGCCCATGACAAAGATCTGTACCGGCGGATCATGCTCGGCACCATTGTGAATGTCCTTCAGCCAGCGATCGAACCATCGGAGCCGCTGCTGGTTGTAGACCGCAGTCCCGAAACTCGCATGCGGTCCGAAATCGACGTCACCGGCGCTGGTCGCGCCGGTGCGCATCCCGTTATGGGTCCAGGGCCCCATGATGAGTTTCTGCGGGGTCTTGCTCCGGGCGGCCATTGTTGCAAACTGATGTGTCGTTGCCACGGCAAACGGGTCATACCAGCCGCCGGAGTAGACGGCCGGCACATCCGCAGCCTTGTGGAAGTGCGGTTCCTGGTTACAGATCTCTTGGGACCAGAAATCGTTGTACTCGCCATCCCGGCAGTAGTGGAACAGTACTTTTTCGAGATTGGGAACATGCCTCAACGGCGTCTGATCCGCCGTCAATGGCATCGAACCGATCAACTCAGCGATGTTCTCCCACCCTTTGATGATCTCCTCCAGAGCTACAGGATCATTACGGATCTCCTGGCTGTCGTAGGCGTGAAGAAACAGTGCGCCGAACATCTGCAACGACATGGCGCCGCCCTCGCGCGACTGGTGGGTAAAGATGTTGGTCGGTGCGACATCGATCCAGATGGCCCGCAGGTGTGGCGGTCTCATCAGTAAAGCCGCCGTCTGAACGATTCCGCCATGAGAACTGCCGGTCATGGCGACCCGCCCGTTTGACCACCGCTGTGACGCGATCCATTCGATCGTGTCATAACCGTCTTCACCTTCGTGAACATTGGCCGTGTGAAAGTACTGACCGGTTCCTTCGGACCGATAGCGTCCGCGCAGGTCCTGAAGAGCGACCACATAACCTCGTGGCGCAAAGAAGTCAGCCACAGGTTCGACCCACAGTTCAGGCCAGGTTTTGTCGTAGGAGGTCCTGCCCAGGATAACGGGCAGAGGCGTACTCAGTGGATCGCCCTCTTGTACAGGAAAATAAAGGTCAGTGGCGAGCCGAACACCATCGCGCATCGGCACCATCACGTCCTTGACAATGGAAATGGCGAACTCTGCTCCGGACCTCCGCATCGTGTTGCTACACCGAAATCAAGCAGAATTCAGAGCTGTAGTAACGGGCCTTCGTCACAATCGATTCCACCAGACGGACCCTGTGGGAGCAGGTCTGATATAGCGTCTTCCCAGACCAGCGATCAAGTCAGGTCAACTCGTCACCGGTAAACTCCATCCCACGCTCCGGACTGGGTCTCGGCGATGGTGCCGTCCGGATTCATCACCGGCCGATTGATATCGAAAACCGTTTCCGGCTTAACCACGGCGTACTCCATGTAGCCCATACGCGCGATCGGCTGCATGGCACCGGTATCGACCACACCATCTTTTATATACCGATCGTCGATATAGATACCAACCACCTCGCCGATGACGATGAAGTGCCCCTGTTCGCTACCGGGTTCGACATCAGGCAACTCGATAGTTTTCCAATGCCGACACTCAAAAGCGACCGGGCTTTCCTTGACTCTGGGCGGCTTGACGAACTTCGATGCTACCGCGGTCAGACCTGCAAGAGGATATTCATCGGCATCGGGCGGTACCGGCGCAGATGAGATATTCATCCCTTCACGTGTATCCCAGGTCGCCATCGAGCAGGTGAATTCACCGGTCTGCGATACATTGCGCAAACTGTCCTTGACGTTGGAAGAAGAGAACATCACATAATGTGGCCGGTCACTGACCGCATTGAAGAAACTGTAGGGTGCAAGATTGCAAACTCCGTCACTGCTCACACTGGTAATCCAGCCGATCGGGCGTGGTGCAATCAGAGCTTTGAATGGGTCGTGTGCGAGTCCGTGCTTGTTTTCAATCGAATCGTAATGCATGAGTGCCTATCCCAGTTAACGTTCCCCCAGAGAATGTGTTGTACACAACTTTAAGGACCTCTGTCCAGACGGCGGACCAATTATTTTGAGCTATTATCGTACTGAGACCTCATCAGCAACGGGGAAACGGACATGTTTGAAGGGTTCGAAAAGACAATAATCGATGGTCACGGCTGCCGTATCAACCTGGTCCACGGCGGCTCGGGTCCGGCCCTGTTGCTGCTGCACGGCTACCCGCAGAACCATGTCGAGTGGCACAAGGTCGCACCTGCCCTGGCGGAGCAATTCACCGTTGTCTGCCCGGATCTGCGCGGTTATGGCGACAGTGAGAAACCACCATCATCAGACACCGATCTTTCCACCTACTGCAAGCGGGCTAGCGCCCGTGACCAGGTCGCGGTGATGGGTCATCTGGGTCTTAATCGCTTTCACCTGGTCGGTCATGACCGTGGTGTGCGGGTCGGGTTGCGCCTGGCGCTAGACCACCCCGAGAAAGTCATGAGCCTCACGAATCTTGACGTCGTGCCTTCGCTGGAGGCTTTTGAAAACATGGATGCATCGCTGGCCTTTTCCTGGTTCCACTGGCATCTGATGCGCCAGCCCCCGCCTCTACCGGAGATCCTCTTCAGCAGCAATCCGAAGCTGTTTCTCGATTTCTTTCTGGAAACGTGGTCAGCAGTTCCGGACAGTTTCACTGAAGAAGCCTACGACGAATACCTGCGCTGTTTTTCCGATCCGGACACGGTGCGTGCGATGTGCGCCGACTACCGCGCCGTGGCCCTGGACATCGAGCACGACCAGACTGACCGCGGCATGCTTCTAAAGTGCCCGGTACTTGTCCTGTGGGGAGCAGAGATGGCAAAACGTCCCGGCTGGCAGACCGGCAAGAACCTTGACATGATGACGGTCTGGCGTCAGCGAGCTCACGATGTTCAAGGCAAAGCGATCGCCTGCGGCCATTTCATTCCGGAAGAAAAACCGGACGCTCTGGTCGCTGAACTTTTTGCGTTCCTGGAAGATATCTGAGCCAACCCGAGCAGCATCAGGATCCGCTGCCAGCCGTGGCAGCCTTCAGCAGATCCTCAAAATGGGTCCGGGCGCACCAGCCAAGTTCGCGCTCGGCACGTCTTGCACTGAACATCGATGCCGTGGGGTGGTCGGCATAATGTTGAAGTTTGCGGACCGTGTTCTCCGGCATACCCATTGCAACAGCTCGTTCGGCTGTCGGTGCAGGGCTCATGGACCAGGGTGCGGTGACCAGATAAACCCGATACGCAGCAGAGATCTTGGCCTCCACAGCGGCGACGAAACAGCGCGCGCAGTCTTCCGGCCCGACATACGAGCGAGTGGCGGTCAACGGCTCCTCAGATGAAGTCCCATCGCCAGGTTCTCTCACTGGCCATCGGACACCATCCAACTCTCCAAGCGCCTGAACAACACCACTCAGCAGGTCGTCGAACGCGATAAAGGCCGGGCGCAGACAAACTACCTGTAGCGAACCCCGTCGAGCGAAGCACTCAGCGGTGGTCTCCGCGACCTGCTTACTCAGTCCGTACGCATGGTATGGTCGGCAGGCATGGGTTTCGTCGACCGGCAGGCAGTCGGGCGGTCGATCGTCGGCAAGACCCAGTACTGCAACACTGGAACATAGCACGACCCGCTGTACACCGGCCTGCTCGGCAGCTTCCAATACATTCCAGGTACCCTGGACATTCACCTCAAAGAACATCTGTTCGGGCGCTGCGACCGAAGAGTCTAGCGCTGCGAGGTGCACAACCACCTCCATGCCAGTCATTGCCGACCGGACACTGGCTCGATCCAGAAGATCTGCCCTGATGTGAGAGTCGCTTCCCGGAGCTGGCGCTTTGTCGAAGGTCTGAACCTGATGTCGGCGCTGGACAAGTGCTGCGAGCACGTAGCGACCGAGCCGGCCACTGCCGCCCGTCAAGAGGATGCGGCTCACACCGGGTCCAGTAAAGCACTCGCAACGCGGGCCCGGAACGCCGCAGTGCCCTGCTCCCAGGCCGGCGACATATCAGCAGCCCGGGCTGCGGCCGGTGAATGGGCCGTTGCCTGCAAGTCTCCCAGTATCGCTATGTCCTGGCCCATGATCTCGCACCAGGCCTCAGCCGTTTTCTGGCGTTCGGATTCAAGAGTCGGATTCGTCGCATCCTCACCCAGAAAGTAGAAGTTCAGATGCTCGACACAGCGATCAGGGCCGTCTGGCTCGATCGTAACCAGCATCATATGATGCGGCATCAACTCAATGAGGGTGTTCGGGTACAGGGCGAGAATGTCCTGGCCAGCCCGCTGCGCGTCGGTCAGTCGCTGGAACCGCTGAAACTGCTGACCGGAGGACTTCGGTTTATCGACAGCACCAGTCGTGTAACAGATCCCGAACACGGTGCCGTCGAGGTTAACATCCAAGAAACGCCTGGCCGCGGCAACGTCTCCCAGCTGTGGATGAACCATCGGCAGATGGTAAGTATCCAGATAATTCTCAATGGCAAACTTCCAGTTCGCATCTGCGGTCAGGGTGCGCTGCTGCCCCAGTCTCAGCAGGTCCAGGTCGTAGTTGCGCCAGCGCTCGGCCAGGGGCGCTACGAAATCTGTGAACTCGGGCGCCTGTCCGTCGACATTTATAAAGACCTGGTCCAGCCACACGGTGGCCCGCACGGGCTCCAGGCCAAAGTCCAGCGCGTCGAAACCCGGCGGTGCACTCTGGTCACTGGTTTTCCAGTGTGGTGTTCCCCTTAACGCGCCATCCAGCCCATAGGACCATCCATGATAGGCGCACCGCAACAGGCGTTGCCCTTGACAGGCTGCCCTGAGTACCCGCGCACCGCGGTGCCGACAAACATTGTGAAAAGCCCGGACTTGTTGTTCGGAATCACGAACCAGGATCAGCGGCAGACCTGCCACAGACACGGGAACGCAGTCGCCGGCTTCGGTGATACGACTCGCCGAACCGGTATTGACCCAGGTCTTTGCAAACAACCGCTGGTTCTCATGTACGACAGAATCCTCCTCGTGATACGTCTCAAATGAACTTTCCCACTGCATGACTACAGGCTCCTTGCGCCGGTTGACTCAGACCATGACCTGTCGTGGTTTATCCGATCGCTGACGGGCCCGTTTCCTCGCCACATCGCCAAACAACTCGAACAACCGCCGTGACAGCGTGTGGTTTTCTGGTTCCCATTCCGCATGCCACTGGACCCCAACCGTAAATCCGGGGTCTTCTTTGAGTCGAATCCCTTCAATCAGGCCATCGGGCGACACAGCCTCGGCTTCAAAACCATCAGCCAGTCGACTGATGCCCTGGCCATGCAGGGAGTTCACCAACACCTCCTCAGCGCCGGCAATCTCTGCCAGAGTGCCGCTCAACGCCACGTTGTGGCGGAGGCAAAAGACCTCTTCCAGGGTAACATTGTCGTGGCGTGGCATGCGGTGGTCTTCCTTGCCATCCACCAGATGCACGCGGTAATGCAAAGCTCCACCCATTGCGACATTCATCTCCTGAATACCCCGACAGATCCCAAAGACCGGTACGTGCTGCTCAATGCAAGCACGAATTAAAGGTAACACCGTATGGTCACGTCCAGGATCAATGGGTTCGTCTTCAGGAAAAGGATCTCCGGAGAAATAGTGCGGCTCTATGTTGGCACGACCGCCAGGCAGAACCAGGCCGTCTAGCCGTCCGGCAAGATCGTCGAAGGCATAAGGTTCGTTCATCCCGGGCAACAGAAACGGGATGCAGTCCACATGCCGGATCACCGACTGGACCACCGTCTGGCCAGTACCATGCACCATGAAACGCCCGTTGGCGACTTCCATCAGGCTCGCGGCGATACAAACCAAGGGCTTGGGCTCTGTGGCCATATAGTCAGGTAGACGAAACCCGCTCCAATTGAGATCTACGACCCGTTCTTTGGATAACGCCAAGCAGTATAAACCAGCCTATTTCCACCCGTAATATCCAGAATTACGGGGCGCTGGGGAAACCAGCCCGCCGACTGCTATCGAACGACTGGTCCCAGCTGCCTATAGGGCGGCCTCCTCAGGTCACTCCTCAAGATCAGCCGCCAGGGCTGCATGGGATAACTCCGGGAGTTGGCTTTCATGACGATAAGCCGGGTGATCAATCCCGATGTGTGTGCTCTCGCCGGATTTGAATGCACTGACCATCGTGCCTGTGAGTTCGAAGCGAACAAAGTGCACTGCCGAAGTCTTCCGGTCTGTCTCCCGTTGCAGATCCTCATTGGCCACGGGTATGACCCGTTCCAAAGCACCTATCTGCAACCACAACGCCCTTTCGATCCCCAGCAATCGTTCAAGCGACGCCCGCCTTTCTGCGACGTCAGGATATTCGATCATCAACGTCGCTTTGAGGTTCGTGCCGTCTGGAACCAAGGGGTTATAGGCATCCAGTTCGTCCTGAATCTGGTCGGGCTCGAAGATCCTCTCGATCCGGAGCATTTCCTGCACCTGGTACTGCATGGTCAGCGCATCTTCGAAATACAGTGCCGCGTGGGGCCCAACCGCGACACGGCGTGCCTTTTTGTGGGCCATCACCCTGGCACGAAACGATTCTCGCTCCAGAGCATACTGCTCCAGGCTGAGCAGACTTTCCCGGGTCAGTTTTTCCATCAAGCCACCCGTTTCAGACCCCGTAAGCCTTGCGTAGCAGACTCAACGGATGGTCGGGCTGAGTGCCATTACCCACGCCGTTGGCCAGGTGGTGACCTGCGATCGGACAATCACTGCCGTAGTGATCTGCCTCCGCTTCCCGGATCTGTCGAATGACCGGACGGGCAATTTTCATTGCCTTGTCAAAGGTCTCGACCTTGACGCCATAGGTGCCGTCATGGCCCGAGCACCGTTCAACGACGACAACCTCTGTGCCGGGAACCAGGTTCAGGATATCGCGGGTCTTTGGACCGATGTTCTGCACCCGCTGATGACAGGACGCGTGGTACAGCACCTTGCCGAGGCCACCGGCAAAATCTATCTTGAATTGCCCTTCCACATGACGGGCCATCAGGTATTCAAAGGGATCGAAGAATGCCCTGGCGACCTTGATGACCTCCTCATCGCCCGGGAACAACAACGGCAGCTCCTGTTTGAACATCAGTACGCAGGACGGCACGAGCGCCATGAGGTCCCAGCCGGCATCTACCAGAGCGGCCAAAACGGGGACATTCGCCTCTCGTGCCCGTTTGACTGAAACCAGGTCACCCAATTCCAGCTTGGGCATGCCACAGCACCGTTCTTTCTCGGCCAGGGTCACAGGTATTCCATTATGTTCAAGTACTGCAATGAGGTCTTTGCCCAACCCGGGCTCGTTTCTGTCTGCATAACAGGTGGCAAAGAGCGCAACCCGCCCCCGGGTTGGTCCCGCCGGGAAGGCGGTATCAGGGTCCAGGCTCGGATGATCGGCAAACCGTTTTCTCAAGGTGGAAGATTCGAAATGTGGAATGCGGGCATCGGCGTGTATGCCGGCGACCTTTTCCAAGGCCCTGCGCACGGGACGCGTGCTATTGGCCGCATTGACCACCACCGAGATACCCGGCAGGCCAACCATCCTGCCCACAGCATCGGTACTGGTCAGCAGCCGGTCGCGCAGTGGGGCCCCCTGCTTTCGGAATCGTACCGCCTTGGCCCTCAACATCAGGTGCGGAAAATCGATGTTCCATTCGTGGGGCGGCACGTAGGGGCACTTGGTCATGTAACACAGGTCGCACAGGTAACACTGATCGACAACTTTCCAGTAGTCCCCATGCTCTACCCCATCGACCTCCATGGTCTTTGAACCATCGACCAGATCAAACAGGGTTGGAAAACTGTCACAAAGGGATACACAGCGGCGACAACCGTGGCAGTGATCAAAGACCCGCCCCAGCTCCGAGTAGAGCTTGCCTTCATCGTAGAATTCAGAATCGCGCCAATCGATCGGATGCCGTGTCGGGGCTTCCAGGCTGCCTTCACGCTGCCCTGCCATTGCCTAAACCAGATCTCCCGAACTGAAAGGGCAGCAGGCGGCGCCCTGCCTGTCCAGCATTTTCAGCCGTCCAGCGTATCCAGCGCTTTTTGGAATCGGTTGGCATGGGACCGTTCAGCCTTGGCCAGAGTCTCAAACCAGTCGGCGATTTCGTCGAGTCCCTCATCACGGGCGGTCTTGGACATCCCGGGATACATATCGGTGTATTCGTGGGTCTCACCGGCAATCGCTGCTTTTAGGTTTTGCGACGTCTCTCCTATGGGTAGACCGGTCGCGGGATCACCCGTCTGCTCGAGGTACTCGAGGTGTCCGTGTGCGTGGCCGGTTTCCCCTTCGGCTGTCGAGCGAAACACCGCAGCCACATCGTTGTAGCCCTCGACGTCGGCCTTGGCGGCGAAGTAAAGGTAGCGTCTGTTGGCCTGGGATTCGCCCGCGAAGGCGTCTTTGAGATTCTGTTCTGTCTGGGTGTCTTTGAGTGACATGATCTGCTCCTGGTCGTCTTGGATGGATTATCAGGTAATCGAGCCTTTCTACCGCTCGATGGTTGACACTTTATTGCGGATTAATTGATCTGTACAATCGTTTATTTATATCAAACTCATTGTTTATTCCTATTATTAATCATGAATCTTCGCGACCTTCAGTATTTGGTGGCTGTCAGTGAAACACGTCATTTTGGGCATGCCGCAGAGCAGTGTTTCATCAGTCAGCCCACACTTTCCGGACAGATTCAGAAGCTGGAAAATGAACTGGGCGTTACCCTGTTTGAAAGAACCAACCGCAGCGTGAGTGTGACGCCCGTCGGCAGACAGATCATCGAACACGCGCGCCGGGTGGTCGAGCAGGTCGAGACGATCCGGACCCTGGCGCAGAGCCAGAAAGACCCGCTGACAGGACCTTTACGCGTCGGCGCGATTCACACGCTGAGTCCCTATCTACTGCCCCTTTTTATACTGGATTTACGCGAACGGCACCCCGAACTCTTACTGGAAATCACTGAATCGACCACCGATCGACTGCTCAAGGGACTGAGGGACCACAGCCTTGATGCTGCCCTGCTGGCCACACCGCCCGACCGCGATGATCTGGAATACATCGCGCTGTTCGAGGAGCCGTTCTGGCTGGCACACCCAAGGGATCACGCCTTCTATACCCAGGACGATATCGGCCTGGATGATCTGGCCGGATTGGACGTTCTGCTGTTGTCGAACGAGCATTGCCTGTCCGAACAGGTTATGGCCGCCTGCCGGTTGAAGGAGCGGCCCGACAGCGGGCCGATGGCAGGGCTCAAGGCCTCAAGCCTGGAAACGCTGGTACAACTGGTCGCGATGGACATGGGGGTGACGCTGGTACCAGCACTGTCAGTTCACGGCGGCCGGTTAGCTACCGACGGTGTCATCCTCCGGGAACTTGGGATGCCACAGGCTTTTCGACGAATCGATCTGGTCTATCGCTCGACTTTCCCGCGGCGTGCAGGATTGGCGTTGCTGGCCGACAATATCCGGCAGGTATTGCCCAACACAGTGCGGCCCTTGCACTGAGCCATCACTTTTCCTGAAAAGCCGTTCACGACCGTGGGTGACCCGGATCGCGCGGTGAGAACAACTTGCATCTCAAGTGACGTAAACGTAAACTACTTCTCGTAAGCGTAAACAGAGCCCAAAGAAGTTGGAAAACCAAAGGAGGAATCGATGACGAGCCTCGAACATCCACAGCCTTGGCTTGAACACTATCCAGAGGGCATCGACTGGTCATGCGAGTTGACCCGGCAGCCCCTCAATGACTACATCGACCAGGCCGCTGTACGGTTTCGCGACCGACCGGCGATCGATTTCCTGGGCCGCAAGACGACCTACGGTGAACTTGCCCAGCAGATCAAACAGGCCGCCAGGGGTTTCCAGCAGATCGGCGTCAGCAAAGGGACCCGGGTCGGACTGTGCCTGCCGAATACGCCTTACTCGGTCATCTGTTTTTTCGGCGCCCTGCGCGCCGGTGCGACGATCGTCAACTACAACCCGCTTTACGTCGAACGGGAGCTGGCATTCCAGATCAGTGACAGCAATACCGAGATCATGGTCACCATGGATCTTGAGGTTCTGTACCCCAAGGTGGCGGCGATGCTGAGCCAGACCGACAGCCTGCGGCAAATCGTGGTCTGTCGAATGCCACCGATACTGCCGGCGGTCAAAGGCCTGCTGTTCGGAATCGTCAAACGAAAGGAGATCGCCACCGTCGCCGCCGACGATACCACCGTGCGCTATGAGGATCTCGTCAACAACGATGGAAATCCCAAGCCGGTCGATGTCGATATTGACGACGACATCGCAGTGCTTCAATACACCGGTGGTACCACCGGCCGGTCCAAGGGTGCGATGCTGACCCAGGGAAACCTTTCGGCCAACATCTCACAGGTACTTGCCTGGTTTCCTGGCTTGAGACCCGGCGAGGAAAAAATACTCGGCGTGCTGCCGTTGTTTCATGTATTCGCGATGACAGCTGTGATGAACTTTGCTGTTGCCTCCGGGACGGAGATGATTCTGCTGCCACGCTATGAACTGGATCAGACCCTAAAGTCACTGAGCACCAAAAAAGCAACCCTTTTCCCGGCTGTCCCGACCATTTACACCGCCATCAACCAGGCACCTGACCTTTCCAGCTACGACCTTTCTTCAATCCGTTACTGCATGTCGGGCGGCGCACCGCTGCCACTTGAAGTCAAACGAAGGTTCGAAGAGATCACCGGCTGCCGACTGGTTGAGGGCTATGGCCTCAGCGAGTCCTCGCCCGTGGCGACCTGTAATTCGCTCACCGGCGAGAATAAGGAAAACTCGATTGGACTGCCGGCCCCAGGTACCGATGTGTCGATCCACGACCTCGAACCGCCACACGACCTGGTTGCCCCCGGCGAACGCGGCGAAGTGTGGATCAAGGGCCCCCAGATCATGAAGGGCTACCTGAATCGTGAACAAGAAACGACCGACACTCTTCGGAACGGCTGGCTGCGGACCGGGGACGTCGGCTACATGGATGAACAAGGTCACTTCTTCCTGGTCGATCGTCTCAAGGACCTGATCCTGTGCAGCGGTTATAACGTCTACCCGCGCATGGTCGAAGAGGCTGTCTACCTGCATCCTTCGGTGGCGGAGGTCACCGTGATCGGAATAGACGACGATTACCGTGGTCAGAGTCCCAAGGCCTTTGTCAAACTCAAAGACGGCCAATCCCTCTCGGCAGAGGAACTGAAGACCTTTCTAGAAGACAAGATCTCCAAGATAGAGATGCCGTCGCAGATCGAATTCCGGGATGAACTGCCCAAGACCATCATTGGAAAACTGTCCAAAAAGGAACTGGTCGCCGAGGAGCAGGCCCGCCTTAGCGGTGAGAAAAGCTGATGGGCTCGGCCGTGGCAGAGCATGAAACAGACAGTGTCTACAGTGTGACGGAACTCGCCGTCGATCTCGGCATCACTGCTCGGGCAATCAGGTACTACGAAAGCAAAGGTCTGCTGTCACCGCGACGAGCCGGCAAGATCCGTGTTTACAGTCACCGGGAGCGTGGCCGTCTACAGATCATACTGCGGGGGAAACGCCTGGGTTTCAGCCTGGCCGATATTGGCGAATATCTGGATCTTTACGATGCCGATGCCACTCAGCACGAGCAACTCGTCCTGCTGCTCGACAGAATCAGTACCCGCCTGACAGATCTCGAACAGCAAAAGGGAGACCTTGCCACCCTGCTTGCCGAGCTCAGGGACATCCGCTCGCAGACCCTGGCAGCACTGGAGCTTTGCGAACATCGAAATGCGGTTGGGCAAAACTGACCGTATAACTCTGGATCGAACACCCGGAATTTGAGCTTGCCCCTCGCAAGCAGACTTTAAGGAGGACATGATATGGAAAGTGTGGTTATCGCCGGTTACGCCCGATCGCCGTTTCATTTTGCACACAAGGGCCTGATGGCAAAGGTGCGACCGGATGACCTGGCGGCGCAGGTGATACGGGGCCTGGTCGAGAGGACCGGTGTCAATGTCGACGACATCGAAGACCTGATCCTCGGCTGCGCGTTTCCCGAGGGCGAGCAGGGCTTCAACATGGCCCGACTGGTCGCGCTGTTGGCTGGTCTGCCGATCACAGTCGCTGGAACGACAGTCAACCGGTTCTGCGGTTCCTCAATGCAGTCCATACACACCGCGGCCGGTGCCATCCAGATGGGTGCCGGCGAGGTCTTCATCTGCGCCGGTGTTGAGTCCATGAGTCGGGTGGCAATGGGGGGCTTCAACCCCATGCCCAACCCGGTCCTGCATGAAACGATACCGGGAGCCTACATGTCGATGGGAGAAACTGCCGAAAACGTCGGGCGGGAATATGGTATCTCCCGAGCAGAACAGGAAGAGTTCGCTGTGTTGAGCCAGCAGAAAGCGTCTGACGCACAGTCGGGTGGTCGATTGGACGAAGAGATCGTCCCGATTCAACTCGGTGACATCATGATCGAGACCGATGGCTGCCTGCGCCCGGGCACCACGGTGGAAGACCTTGCCGGGCTCAAACTGGCCTTCGACCAGAACGGCAGTGTCACGGCTGGTACCTCTTCCCCACTGACTGACGGTGCCGCGGCGACCTTGGTCTGTTCGGAAGATTATGCCCGTCAGAACGGCCTGGATCCTATCGTGCGCATCAAGAGTATTGCCGTGTCCGGTTGTAAGCCGGAGACCATGGGCCTGGGACCGATCTTTTCTTCACGCAAGGCGTTGTCACGTGCTGGTCTTAAGGCCGGCGATATCGACGTCATCGAGATCAACGAAGCCTTTGCGACCCAATCCATCGCATCGATCCGTGACCTCGATCTCGACATCGGCAAAGTCAACGTCGATGGCGGTGCCATTGCCATTGGCCACCCACTTGGCGCCACCGGGGCCAGGATCACCGGTAAGGCCGCACAGGTCCTTAAGCGCGATGGTGGTCGCTACGCGTTGTCCACCCAGTGCATCGGCGGTGGCCAGGGCATTGCCACCATCATGGAAGCCGTCTGAGGATGACAGCAATCAACAAAGTTGCCGTGATCGGTGCCGGTGTCATGGGTGCCGGCATCGCCGCCCAGGTCAGCAACGCTGGCCTGCCCGTAGTGTTGCTGGACATTGTTCCGGAGGGAGCCTCGAACCGCAACATGGTGGCCGAGGGCGCTGTCCAGAAGATGCTCAAGACCAATCCGGCGCCCTTCATGCACAAGCGTAACGCCAAGCGGATCACTGCGGGCAATATCGAAGACCATCTGACCTGGCTGGCTGACTGCGACCTGGTGATAGAGGCCGTGGTCGAAGATCTCGCTGTCAAGCAGGACCTGTACCGGCGGATCGATCAGCACCGCAAGAACAACGCCATCGTGACATCCAACACATCGACCATCCCGCTGGCCAGACTGGTGGACGGCCTAGCCGATACTTTTGCCCAGGATTTCGCAATTACCCATTTCTTTAATCCGCCAAGGTACATGCGACTGCTGGAGATCGTCGCTGGCCAGAAGACCCGGCAAGATGCGGTCCAAGTACTGCGGGAATTTGGCGACCGGACCCTGGGCAAGAGTGTGGTCGAGTGCAACGACACACCGGGATTCATCGCAAACCGCATCGGCATCCTGTGGATGGAGAGCGCCGTTCGATTCGCCTTTGAAGATGAACTGACCGTGGAAGAGGCCGACGCGATCATCGGCAGGCCTATGGGTATACCGAAGACTGGCGTATTCGGGCTGATGGATCTGGTCGGGATCGACCTGCAGCCCCACATCTCCAGTTCGATGCTCTCCACGCTGCCTGACAAAGACATGTATCGGGACATCCATCGCGAGTCCGACTTTATCGACCGGATGATCCGGGAAGGCTACACCGGGCGAAAAGGCAAAGGCGGGTTCTATCGCCTAAATACCGACTCTGGCAAGCGGGTCAAGGAATCGGTCGATCTGAAGACCGGCGAATACAGTCCCTCGAGCAAAGCCACGCTTGACAGTATCAATGCCGGCCGAAAGGGGCTGCGCGCACTGGTCGAGCACCCGGACAAGGGCGGACAGTATGCCTGGCGGGTACTTTCCCACACGCTGAGTTACGCAGCTTCTCTGGTGCCGGACATTGCCGACGACGTACACGCCGTCGACGAGGCCATGAAGAACGGTTATGCCTGGAAATGGGGGCCCTTCGAGTTGATCGACAAGCTGGGGCCAGCCTGGTTTGCCAGCCAACTGTCAGAGCATGGCATGGCCGTACCCAGCCTGCTGGAGGCGGTAGGCGAAGAAAGCTTTTACCGCACGCTAGAAGGCCAGCTGCAGTATTTCGGTACCGACGGCACCTATCATAACGTCGCCCGACCCGAGGGTGTCCTGCTTCTGTCCGACATCAAACGTTCATCGGACAGGGTGTCCGGTAATGGTTCGGCCAGCCTTTGGGACATCGGTGACGGGGTACTTTGTCTTGAATTTCACACCAAGATGAACAGCATCGATGCCGGCATCATGGCGATGCTCGACAAGGCGATCAAGACCGTGCCGTCAGCCGGATACAAGGCACTGGTGATCCACAACGAAGCCAGTAATTTTTCTGTCGGCGCGAACATCGGTCTCGCTCTTTTCGCGGCCAACATCGCCGGCTGGCCGGAGATCAGCAAGTCGGTAAAACAGGGTCAGGATACCTACAAAGCACTCAAGTACGCACCCTTCCCAGTGGTCGGTGCCCCGTCGGGCATGGCGCTCGCGGGCGGCATGGAGGTCCTGCTTCACTGCGATGCGCTGCAGGCACACGCCGAGACCTACATGGGCCTGGTCGAAGTCGGCGTCGGCCTGGTGCCCGCCTGGGGCGGCTGCAAGGAAATGCTCGCCCGCTGGCAGGGGAACACCCGCGCCCCACAGGGACCCATGCCCGCCGTAACCAAAGTATTCGAGACGGTCGGTACTGCCATGGTTGCACGATCGGCAGAGGAGGCGCGCGATATGCTTTACCTGCGCCAGGATGACGGCATTACCATGAACCGTGACCGTCTGCTTGGGGATGCCAAAGCACGGGCACTTCAGATGGCGAAGGGTTATGCAGCGCCGGAGCCGCTTGAGTATCGCCTGCCCGGGCCGACAGCAGAAACTGCAATGACCATGGTCCTCAATGACTATTATCGGTCAGGCAAAGCAACAGCTCACGACCTGGTCGTCGGCAAGTCGCTGGCCCGGGTTCTCTCCGGCGGCAAGACCGACATCACGGAATTACTGACTGAGGATCATATCCTTTCCCTGGAGCGACGAACCATTCTTGAACTGCTCAAGACACCTGCAACCCTGGCCCGGATCGAACACATGCTCGAGACGGGCAAACCGCTGCGCAACTAGTAAACGGAGCCGGGAACATGGCCAGCTACACCGCACCACTGCGCGACATGCGCTTTGTCTACAACGAACTCTTCAGCGCGGAGGAGATCACCTCACTGCCCGGCTGCGAGGAAGCGACCCCGGACCTGGTCGACGCCGTCCTGGAGGAAGCCGCAAAACTTTGTCAGAACGAATTGTTTCCTTTAAACAGGATAGGCGACGAGGAAGGATGCACGTGGGTGGACGGCGATGTCACGACCCCGACCGGCTTCAAGGAGGCTTACGAGAAATACACCCAGGGTGGCTGGAACGGACTGGCCTGTGCCCCGGAACATGGCGGCCAGGGTATGCCCGGAGCCCTCAACGTTCTGGTCGAGGAGATGATGTGCTCCTCGAACATCTCGTTCGGCATGTACGCGGGACTGACCCGCGGCGCTTATCGCGCCTTGAATGCATTTGCCAGCGATGAACTCAAGGAGCGCTATCTGCCCCGCCTGGCGAGCGGTGAATGGTCCGGTACGATGTGCCTGACTGAGCCGCAATGCGGTACCGACCTGGGGTTGATCCGTACCCGTGCAGAGCACGATGACGATGGCAACTATGCCTTGCGGGGCACCAAGATCTTCATCAGCGCCGGCGAACATGATCTCACCAGCAACATTATTCACCTGGTCCTGGGCAGGCTGCCCGATGCGCCTGCCGGCATCAAGGGCATCAGCCTGTTCGTGGTGCCGAAATTTCTGCCTGACGCCAGTGGTGAACCCGGTCAGCGAAATTCAGTGAGCTGCGCATCGATCGAGAACAAGATGGGGATCAAGGCCTCGGCTACCTGCGTTATGAATTTCGACGGCGCAAAAGGCTGGCTGGTCGGCGAGCCACACAAGGGTATGCAGGCCATGTTTACGATGATGAACGATGCCCGGCTCGGCGTGGGTATGCAGGGGCTGGGCCTTGCCGAAAGCGCCCAGCAGGCAGCTGTGGAATATGCTCGGGAGCGACTGCAGGGCCGTTCGATCAGCGGTACCAAGCACGAAGACAAGCCCGCCGATCCGATCATCGTACACCCCGACATCAGACGAATGCTGCTGACCATGCGCACCTTCACCGAAGGCGCCCGAGCGATGGCTGCCTGGATCGCCCGCCAGATCGACCTGCGGGACCGGGCCGGAGATGACGAGACCCGCCAGGCTGCCGATGACCTGGTGCAACTGCTGACGCCAATCGTCAAGGCTTACTTCTCAGACTGCGGCTTTGACATGACCAACCTGTGTATCCAGGTCTATGGGGGGCACGGCTACATCCGCGAAAACGGTGTCGAACAGTACGCCCGAGATGCCCGAATTGCCCAGATTTATGAAGGCGCCAACGGTATCCAGGCACTGGACCTGGTCGGACGAAAACTACCCGCACACATGGGTCGGTATCTGCGACGGTTCTTCCATCCTGTGCAGGCCTGGATCGACGACAACACAGCCAGCCCCGACATGCAGCCTTTCGTACTGCCGCTCGCCAAGGCCTTTGGTCGACTCCAGCTGGCCACCGGCCACATTGCCCAGGCCGGGCTGAAGAATCCCGATGAGGCGGGTGCGGCGGCCGCAGAATATCTGAAACTGTTCGCTCTGGTGGCCTTCGGCTACCTGTGGGCCCGGATGGCCAGGATCGGACTGGACAAACAGTCGGGTGACGAGGCGGAGTTCTATTCTGCGAAAGTCGCCACGGCACGGTTCTTTATGGAGAGAATCCTACCGCAGAGCAGCGCGCTGTTCGCATCGATTATGGCCGGCGGGGAGACCATGATGGAATTCCCGGAAGAATCCTTCTAGGTAACGGTCACCAACCTTGAGGCCGGTCGCCCTGGTCTGGGCACGGCCGGCTCGCCTTTTCACTCATCTTCAGGGCGAGTGCAGAATCCCTGGCCTTCGCCGTAGCGAACAGCCTGATGAACCGTAGGGCCGAGCCTTGAATAAGTCATCGGAACACAGCCGCTCTCCAAAGCGTGACCTGACCCGCGGCAGCATCAAGGGGCACATGCTCCGTCTGACCGGGCCGATGGTCGTGGGTCTCGCCGCGATCTTTGCGGTCGACCTCGCTGATGCCTTCTGGGTCGCTCGCCTGGGTACGCTCGAGCTTGCTGCTCTCGGGTTCTGCTTCCCGGCGATCCACGTTATCCTGAGTGTCAGTCTGGGACTGTCGACCGCTGCGACTGCCATCATGGCCCAGCGCATCGGTGCCGGTGATACGGACAATGCCAGGCGCTTTGCTCGTGATGCCCTGGCGATTTCCGTGAGCATAATGGCTTTGGTTGCGACGATCGGGATCCTGACACTGGAGCCGGTGTTCCACAGCATCGGGGCCCGCGCTGAGACACTCGAGCAGGTCAAGCAGTTCATGAGGGTGTTCTACCCCAGTGCACTGGCGCTGGTCATACCGATGGTCTCCAACGGCATGCTGCGCGGTGCCGGTGACAGCCTGTGGCCGGCGCTCATCATGGTCATCGTGGCGATCATGAACGCCGCACTGGACCCCCTGCTGATATTTGGCGCCGGTCCGATCCCGGCCATGGGTCTGCAGGGCGCCGCCTGGGCGACACTGATCTCGCGTATCGTTTCGATCTTCATTGCGCTCGGTATCCTGCACTACCGCGAGCGTCTGATCTCCTGGTCAGCGCCGACCTGGTCCAGCGTCGTGGACTCTGGCCGCCATATTGTCCGGATCGGTCTACCCAGCGCGACGACCAATGCGCTCACACCCCTGGCTATCGGTCTGGTCACGGCTGTCGTTGCCGGGTTCGGTGATGCCGCAGTTGCGGGCCTCACGACCGCCATGCGGATCGAGGTCTGTGCCCTGCTGGGAGTATTCGCCCTGGCGGTCGGCTGCTTTCCGGTGCTGGCGCAGAACTACGGGGCCGGCAATTTCGAGCGACTCGCGGCGGCGCGCCGCTTTGCATTGCTGACAGGCTGCCTCATCGCCATCGCGGTTGCCATTCCGATTACCCTGGCGGCCCGGCCAATCGCCGGTATCTTCATCACGGGCGGTATCGTCCATGACACCGCCGCCGGGTTCCTCACTCTCGTACCATGGTCGTGGCCTGGGTTCGCCCTGGTATTCATCATGGCTAGCACGCACACTGCCACAGGACGACCTTTACTGGGTGCCAGCCTGACAGTGGCGCGCATGTTTGCTTTCCTGATTCCACTGACCTGGCTGCTGTCACAGGCCTTTGGGCTACCGGGCGTGTTCGGTGCATTCGTCGCAGCCAACCTGTTGTCCGCCCTGGCCGGCCTTGCCTCCCTGAAGCTGGCAGCATCGCACCGCGCCGCGGGCTGAACCTGCCACAGATCATCAAAAATAATATACTGTCGAGTATCAGAACTCGCAGCGTCCTTCGAAGCCATGCCTGAAGACTTGAGTCCCTACCTGCAGCCAGGAGTAACTGTCCAGAGTACCGACGATTCTGTCGTCGCGTTCACACGCCGGGCGATCGGATCAGAGACCGATTCCATCGAACAGATTCGGCAACTGTATTACGCTGTTCGCGACAGTATCCGGTATGACCCCTACCAGATTGATCTGTCGGTTGAGGGATTGTGTGCCAGGCGCACGCTCGAGCAAGGACATGGCTGGTGTGTTTCCAAGGCCATCCTGCTCGCAGCTGGATGCCGGGCCATCGGCGTACCTGCAAAACTGGGCTATGCCGATGTCAAGAACCACCTGTCGACGAAGAAGCTGCGCCAGCAAATGAACAGCGATGTCTTCTACTGGCACGGATATACCTCAATCCACATCAACGGCCGCTGGCTGAAAGCGACACCCGCCTTCAATCTAGAGTTGTGTGAGAAATTCAAGATCAAACCGCTGGATTTCAACGGCCGGGAAGATTCGATCTACCACCCCTTTGATCTGGAAGGCAACCGGCACATGGAATATATAAACGACCGGGGTCACTACGTTGAGCCGCCGATCGAAGAAATTCGCTCGACCTTCGAGACGGAATATACGAGCCAGGTTGCCGGGGAGCAGGCAATAAACTCTGATTTCGATGTCGACGCCGAGTTGGAGAACCGTATCTAGAGCGCGTACATACGGACCTTGGCTTGCCCGTCACAACTTACCGGATGTGTTCTCGGTGAGTTCCAGGACAATCAAGGGCAAAAAGCATGCGGGACCCCAGGGTGCGTAGAACAGCCGTGATCAGGCGACCCAGAGGGCTTTCTTGAGATCGTCGAAGTCGGAGGCCGGGCCCTCGTACTTGTTTCGGCCCAGTTCAAGAACGTAGACGTAATCGGATAGCTGGATTCGGTATACCGAATCAACTCTGCTTCAGGGTCTTCAGGTACTGATCAACGAAATCGTGACCTACAAGCTCGGCAAACGCCGCCGTCAGCCTGGTGGTGACAGGCCCTGGCACTTTACCGTCTCCCAAAGTCTTGCCGTTGTAAGTGCGCGCAGGGCACAGACAAAGACTGGTCGATGTCATAAAGGCCTCATCGGCGGTTTCGGCCTGAAAAGTCGTGAGATCTTCTTCTGATACCGGAATCTCAAGTTCAACTGCAAGGTCGAGCACGATCTGTCGGCTCACCCCTTCCAGAACAAACTGAGAACGGGGCGTTGACAGCCTTCCCTCACGCACCAAAAAGATATTGCTGCCGATGCCTTCGCACAGGAACCCCCGGGTATCGAGCAACACTGCCCACGGATGTTCGGCATATCCGCGCACCTCGTCTTCTGCCAGTACCAGGTTCATGTAGTTGACGTTCTTGATGTTCGGGCTCAGGCACTCAGGTGGTATTCTACGAATGACCGGTGTCAACACGTCTATCCCGTCTCGAAACATCGGCGCGCGGGCCTTCAAAGGCAACGGTGTGCATTCGACAATCACCGTTGCTCCACTACCGTGTTGTGGATCTCCGACGAGTGCCCGTTCACCGCGGGTCACCCGTTGAAATACCCAGTAATCTTCACCCTCTTCGAGCAGAGGCAGATTTTTTTCCACCACCTTTTGACTGATCCTTGTCATCTCTTCGGGCGACAACCCGGGATCTATATCCACGGCCTTCAATGATCGATACAGACGATCGATATGGTCGTCGAGTCTGAAAATCTCTCCCTCAAATGTCCGGGCCGTATCGAATATCGCGTCCCCTAAAACAAATCCGCGATCCCGAAAAGAGACCTTAACCTCACTTTCGGGAAGATACTCACCATTCAAATATGCGACTCTTTCCTTACTCATCGGTTATCTTCTCCTGTCAGTTTGATTCCAGAATTCTGAAAACCCGATTGCCGCTACCCCAATCTAGCAGGTGTAGATGTCGAGCCAATAGCGATGTGATTAAGCGGCAGTCCAGCCACCATCTACCATCAGCGCAGAACCTGTCACCAGACGCGAGGCATCCGACGCCAGATAAATCACCGCACCCATCAGATCTTCGACCTGGCCGAGTCGTCCGAGGGCTATCTTAGACAGGACCCAGTCTTGAAATTCGCTGTCTTTGAGCATCGGGCGACTCATCGGCGTCTCGATAAACGTCGGGCACAGGGTATTCACACGGATACCGGCATCTCCCAGTTCCCAGGCCAGCGCTTTGGTAAAGCCTTCCAGGGCGTGCTTGCTGGCACAGTACACCGTCCGCCCGGGTCCACCCACATGCCCCATCTGGGACGACATGTTGATGATTGAGCCGTCGAGCCCCGCGTCGACCAGTCCACGGGCGACCGCACGGGCAGTGAAATAGACGGACTTGACGTTGAGCGCCATCACCTCGTCATAGTCGTTCTCATCGTAATCGATACATGGGCCGGGTCGGTTGGTGCCCGCATTGTTGACCAGCACTTGAAAAGGCCCCTGTTCCAGAATCATCCGTTCTGTCGCCTGCTTATCGGTCACATCCAGGGCGATCGCGCTGGCAGTATCGCCCCGCGCCTGGATCGCCTGCGCCGCTGCTAAAACTTCGCTACCGGTTCGGGCGATCAGGCAGACCTCGGCGCCGGCTTCGGCCAGTGCTGAGGCCGCCGCCAGACCAATCCCACGGCCCGCACCTGTCACCAGGGCTTTGCGGCCATCCAGGCGGAACGACGGTGTACTGGGCAGATCCATCACGAACACTCAGCGATTGACGGCCGAATACCAAGGCACGTCCTGCCCACCGTACCGACGGACCCGCACATTGGCCTGCTCAGCATGACCTGCGAATCCCTCGATCGCGCACAGGCGCGAGCAGTACTCACCGACCATCGTCGACGCCTCGTCGGTCAGCACGCGCTGGTAAGTACAGGTCTTCATGAACTTACCCACCCACAGCCCCCCAGTGTAGCGTGCAGCACCCTTGGTCGGCAGCGTGTGATTAGTGCCGATGACTTTGTCACCGTAGGAGACATTAGTCCGCGGGCCCAGAAAGAGCGCGCCGTAGTTGGTCAAATTTTTGAGAAAGTAATCGGGGTCACGGGTCATCACCTGGACATGCTCGAATGCCAGTCGGTTGGCTTCCTCGACCATCTCGTCTTTCCCGTCGCAGACGATGACCTGGCCGAAACTGGACCACGATTCAGCAGCGACGTCGGCCGTCGGTAGAATCTTCAACTGCCGCTCGACCTCCTCGATCGTGTCCTGGGCAAGAGTGGGCGAATCCGTCAGCAATACAGCCGGTGAGGTCGGTCCGTGCTCGGCCTGCCCGAGCAGGTCGATTGCACAGATCTCACCATCGACCGAATCGTCCGCGATCACCAGTGTCTCTGTGGGTCCTGCAAACAGATCAATACCCACCCGCCCATACAACTGCCTCTTCGCCTCGGCAACAAACATATTGCCCGGTCCCACCAGCATGTCGACAGCAGAAATGGTCTCGGTGCCCAATGCCATTGCGGCAACGGCCTGTATACCACCCAATACCAGGATCTCATCGGCACCGCCGTAATGCATCGCAGCGACGATGGCAGGATGCGGCCCGCCGGCATGGGGCGGGGCCGTGGCCGTGATGTGTTTAACCCCGGCCACCTTGGCCGTCACGATACTCATGTGGGCTGACGCCACCATCGGGTACTTGCCACCCGGCACGTAACAGCCGATGCTGTCCACTGGGATGTTGCGATGCCCCAGAACAACGCCCGGCAAGGTCTCGATTTCAAGATCTTTGAGGCACTCTTTTTGTTTTTCAGCGAAATTTCGAACCTGGGCCTGGGCAAACCGGATGTCTTCAAGATCCTGGTCCGGGACCTGGCTGACGGCGGTCTCAATCTCTTCAGTCGTCAGGCGAAAAGAGGGCGGGCTCCAGGCATCGAATTTCTCTGACAACTCACGGACTGCAGCATCACCGCGCTCCTCGATCTCTGCGAGAATACCCTCGACGGTGGCACGGACCTTCGCATCACTCTCGGCGACCTCTGCCGCCACTTTCCCTTTCTTCAGGTACCTCGCCATCACCTGCTCTCCTGTGTATCAGTACAAGCCGTTTTGGCGGGCCAGTTCCGGTGACTGTAATCTGTCAGTCGTGGCCACGCAGTTCAACACGCCGAATCTTGCCGGCAATGTTCTTGGGCAGGGCATCACGAAATTGAATCTCGCGTGGGTATTTGTAAGGCGCAGTGGTCTCCTTAACGAAATCCTGAATCTGAATCTTCAGTTCCTCGGAGGGTTCGTGCCCCTCTGCCAAAACAATATGCGCTTGAACGATTTCGCCCCTCAACTCATCGGGACTCGCTACCACCGCAGATTCAGCGACCGCCGGATGTTCCAGCAACACGCTTTCAACCTCAAAGGGACTGATCCGGTAGCCGGCTGAACTGATGATGTCGTCAGAACGGCCGACAAACCAGATGTAGCCGTCTGCATCACGGGTGGCGGTATCTCCGCTGTAATACCAGCCATGCCTGAAAGATTCCCGGTTCAGGGTACCGGCATCCTCGAAATAACCGTGAAACAACCCCGGCGGATGCGGTTCGGTCAGCCTTAAGGCAATGTGACCGATCTCATCGTCAGCAAGAACCACTCCATCATCGTCGACGATCTGGACGTCGATGCCAGGCAGTGGCTTGCCCATGGACCCCGGGCGGATCTCAATCCCGGGCACATTGGCAACAACGTTGACCGTCTCGGTCTGTCCATACCCGTCGTGCACGGTTGTCCCGGTCGCCTCTTTCCACATCTTGATCGCCAGCGGGTTGAGCGGCTCACCCGCACTCATGGAGTGGCGCAGGGAACTCAGGTCGTATTCCGAGACATCCATCTGGGCGAACAGACGGTAAACGGTCGGTGGTGCACAGAACGTCGTTACGCCGAGTTCGCTGATCAAGCGCAGGTGGATATCGGCATCAAACCGGGGGTCGCCATCGTAAAGCACCACCGCGGCGCCAAACAGCCACTGCGGGAACAGCATGCCCCAAGCCGCCTTAGCCCAACCGGTGTCGGATAATGTCCAGTGTACGTCATCTTCCCGAAGGCCCATCCAGTAGCGACCGGTGATCGCATGCCCCAAGGCATAGCCATGATCCCGCGGCACCATCTTGGGAAAAGAGGTCGTGCCTGAGGTGAAATAAGCCATCATTATGTCATCACTGCGGGAACGACAAACTGCCGCCGGTTCCACTTCGTCACTCACACCGGCACAGCCTTTTTCGTAATTGATCCAACCCGACTCGTCGCCACCGACCAGGATGAGATACTTCAGCGACGGGCAGCTGTCCCGGATCGAGTCAATCTTGGCTACGTGTTCTACTGAGACCACGATCGTCGTCGCCTGCGACTTGTTGATCCGATATTCGATATCTTTCGCGGTCAAAAGATTGGTCCCCGGCATGGCCACCACACCCGCCTTGATACAACCAATGATCACCTCGTACCATGCTGGCACCCGAGGCAGAACCACGATCGCGGCATCACCTTTTGCGACCCCACTACCGTGCAGCAGGTTTGCAAAACGGCTGGAGGCCTTGCTGAGATCGGAGAACGAATGATGCTCTATGTGCGTGGCACTGCGGTCTACCCAGATATAAGCCGTTTTGTCACCATCACCTGCGCGGGCATCGATGACGTCAAAACCAAAATTGAAATGCTCCGGCATAGAGATCTGATAATTGCCGGGCACTTCCAGTTGATCCAGCAGTGGTTTCAGATCAAACATAATTCTCTCCTAAAGAGCGCCGGCCTAGGCCGGCGGAGTGTTGACCGCCATAAGAGGCTCTACCTCAGGTGTGCCCTCCGGAACAAAAAAATCGCTCCACAGCGGCTTATCCGGGTCCATCCGGTAAACGCTGAAATCGGTCACGCCTTCTTCGGCAAGCAACAGGTCATCGATGCAGAAGTGGCCGGTGAATTCGCGCGAGTTCCTGGCCAGAATGGCGGCCGCAGCGTCAGCCATGATCTGGGGTGAACGGCAGTAAGCCAGCGCTGCATCACCGGCCAGCACATTACTGATTGCGGCCGTGGCAATCACGGAATGCGGCCACAGGGCATTCACCGCAACACCCTTACTTGCCAGCTCACCGGCCATGCCGAGCACACACTGGCTCATGCCGAACTTCGATATGGTGTAAGCGACGTTCGGCGCGAACCACTTTTGCTGCATGTCCAGGGGTGGGGAGATATTGAGTATGTGGGGATTCTCGGCCTGCAGGAGATGGGGCAGGCACTCCCGCGATAACATGAATGTACCTCGGACGTTGACACCGAACATCAGGTCGAATCGACGCATCTCCGTCCGGGAAGTCGGTGTGAGCGAGATCGCACTGGCATTGTTGATACAGATATCGATGCCGCCAAATGTCTCGACCGCTTCAGCAACAGCAGCTTGTACCTGTTCTTCGCTTCTGATATCGGTGACTAAAGGCAGTGCCCTGCCGCCAGCCTCAACAATCTCCTCAGCTGCCGTATAGATGGTTCCGGATAGTTTTGGATGAGGCTCGGTAGTCTTGGCGAGGATCGCAATGCTCGCGCCTTCGCTGGCGAGTTTCTTCCCGATGGCGAGACCGATACCGCGGCTGGCACCCGAAATCACCACTCGTTTATCTGCAAATGACCCCATTTGGTTCTCCTGTGGGTTGTCTGGCCTGTTCATAACGCCCCGTTCTGGCTTTGAGCCGCAGCCGGGTGTCAGTTGATGCCCCAGTCTTTGAGGATTTCAGCGCGGTGCTGACCGGGCGATGGCGGCCCGTGGCTGAGCTCAGCTTTGGTCCGACTGAAACGCGGGGCCGGGGCCGGCTGAACAACGCCGTCGCGTTCGATGAATGTCTCCCTGGCCCGATTGTGCGGGTGGTCCGGTGCTTCGGACATGGCCAGGACCGGGGCAAAACACACATCACTGCCTTCCATAATTGCACACCATTCGTCACGCGTTCTGCTCCTGAATATCTCGCCCAACCGGGCTTTCAGATCGGGCCAGTGGGTTCTATCCATCTGCTCCTGGAACAGCGCATCGCTCGCACCGGTTTTTTCCAACAGCAGGGCGTAGAACTGCGGCTCGATCGACCCGATGGCCACCCACTCGCCGTCGGCACACTCGAAGGTCCCGTAAAAATGCGCACCACCGTCGAGCATGTTGGTCCCGCGGTGATCCGACCACATGGCGCTGTGCTTGAGGCTGTACATCATGGCCATCAGGTGCGCGGCACCGTCGGTCATCGCCACATCGACGACCTGACCCTGACCCGAGACACGGGCTTCATGTAGGCCGCACATCAGGCCGAAAGCCAGATACAGAGCACCGCCGCCAAAATCACCGACCAGGTTGAGTGGCGGAACCGGACCCTGGCCGACGCTGCCGATGGCGTGCAAGGCGCCGATCAGGGCAATGTAGTTGATGTCATGCCCGGCAGCATGAGCCAGCGGACCATCCTGGCCCCAGCCGGTCATACGGCCGTACACCAGGGCTGGGTTGCGTTCAAAACAGACCTCCGGGCCCAGCCCCAGACGCTCCATGACACCGGGGCGGAATCCTTCGATCAGGGCATCGGCCCTGCTGGCAAGTTGCAAGGCGATCTCAACGTCTTCCGACTGTTTAAGGTCCAGCGCGATCGACCGGCGGCCCCGGTTAAGGATGTTGTAGCTCGGCCCGGCAGAAGCTTTAGTGCTTTTGCGATCCACCCGCACGACATCGGCACCCATATCGGCCAGCAGCATCGCACAGAACGGCCCGGGCCCGATCCCTGCCATCTCGACAACTTTCAACCCTTTTAATGGCCCCACAACCTATCCTCCACCGCGTGGATCAATGACACGCCAGTGTACAACCGTTGAAAAACGGGCGCAGCCGGAGCCTGGTAATACTCGTTCTGGTCGCGCAGCCCTACCGGGTTGAGGGCCGGGTAGAACTACCCGGCCCTCAGCAAACAGCGCTTACAGCTACTCCAGAATGTCGATCAATGTCACCCAGCGCGTTCCATCGATCTGGGCCAGCCCACCCTGAGTCGTACCGACGTGACTGGAGCTGGAGAAACCGAGTGCCGGGCCTCCAAACATGTCCGTGTAACCAGAGATCGATTCGAGCGCGGCAGTCAGCTTGGGCGAATCAATGTGGTGCCCCGCCTGTTCAGCAGCTGCTGCAAACAAACTCATGGCGCGGTAGCCATAAGCTGCCTGGAT